>JGI25128J35275_1000092_pt1 | contig 26041 bp, 37 predicted proteins | sample ETNvirenome_2_60_FD_35275 | JGI IMG/M metagenome (IMG submission 35275)
GACGTACATGGTGGATGCAAGCAGATGGAAGCATACCTTCACTGTGCTATACGGGAATGGTGAAACAATGGATGTCGATATGGGCTCACCTGACAGTGGTGAATTCGATTGGTCGCACGAGGCCGATGGTTTCAATCTGTCAGGCGGGGTCTGGTACGGGGACGACGACAGGCTCCCCGCCTCGGTGTGCTTCACCGTCGAGTGGCGAGAGGTCGATGAGAAGAAGGTGAAGGAACTCGAGAGCGATTTCGAGCAGAAGCGCCTCGAGCATGACCACATGCTGACGCTGAAGGAGGACTTCGATGCCGACGACAAGTCGACATGGCCCAAGGACGAGCATGGGCGTCTCATCCACGAGTTCGATGACGATGAGATAGAGAGCGCAGAGGACGCCGAGGACTGGTTCTCCATTCAAGCCGAGGAGTTGGAAATAGAATTGGATTCGATTGACGAAGAGTTGGAGCAGGAGAAAGAGGGCGATTGGGAGCAGGATGACGTCACTGTGGAGATGTGGGGTTCAATCGATGACCCCCAGACTGATTGCAGCGACGACGTCCCCGGCTTTGATGACTGGCCAGCCGTCTTCGCAGTAGCGCAGGGCTTGAGGAGCATGTGCTACAAGATATACTCCGAGGGCAGAGAGCACAAGGGAGAGGTGATAGCATGACATACGACGTGAAAGAAAAGATAGCGAAACTGGAAATGAAGATGTACGAACTGACGAGCGAGGCAACTACTCTCGAGCAGGAGTACAACCAACTGAAGACGATGGAGAAGTGCGCATCGCGGGACTGGCACGACTGGGAGTGGGCCGGCAGGGACGGCACCTTCACCCACGTGCACGAGTTGAATCTCAGGTGCAAGGACTGCGGCGTGGAGTGGTCGTATCAATTTGGTACCGACCAAGCACCAGTACTACTACCTGAGAGTAATGAGGAGGAATCGGAATGAGTTACTGGGAAAGCCTGACAGAGTCACACGAGATACTGGCATGGGAGGAAGGCAGACTTCAGGGGATGCAGGACTTGCGTAGGCTCATCTATCATACGGACATGATATCCCCTATTCCTCCTGAGAGTGTGCTACAAGCCATCAGAGAGCAACAGGAGGTTATCGATGAGATACGAGATGATGGGTACCCAAAGGAGGAAGAGGAATGATGACAAATAAAATTGGACGAACAGAACTATGGAATGCAACCGCACATCCTACGACGAAGACTTACGAAGATAAGGAAGGTGTAACCTTCACGGAGTATGTCGTTGAAGTTGCGGAGAAAGTAAGTAGGCAATATGTGGTGCGCGGTGTCAAGTCGATGACTGAAGCACGACGTATTATAGATGAGGAAGGTATTTACGGAGGTTACGAAGATGACGTCACGGTTACTGAAATCGACGGAAGTTTTTGTGGGGGTGCAGTATACAAGTGTACTCCTGTTGAGGTGAAGAAATACTCAGCGTGTATATTCAAAGGGCGATGTTTCGATAGCCCTGAGCCAGAGAAGTTCACAAAATCATACATCTTCTGCTCATCATATCTTGATGGGCATGAAGGTGGAGTGTGTATTCAATGCCAAGCAGCACTAGAGAAAGGATGGACACTACGACCAAAGAAGGAAGAGGAATGAATTCATATTTAAAGAAGCAAAGAGGGAGAAGTGAGAGACATGAACAAACAGAAGAAAGATAACGCCAAACTGAAGTTGACGGGCTTCCAGAGGATGTGCTTGGAACATGCTCTTGGAGTCGATTACGAATACGAGCATTATGAGGACAGGGGCCACCTCACTGCCGAGCAATGTGAGGACGCCCACGATTGGATACACAGCAAGTTGATGGTCCCATATATACCCGGACAAACCGAACCAGACTGGAAGCCGATAAAAATCACCATACCCGCTGACATGCTTGAGGCTGTATGGTACGTGTTGGACAATGCGCTTGATGCCAGCGTGATGCTGGCTGATGGTTATATGTATCATAATATGCGACATGAGAATGGCACAGGGGATAACATATCTGAGGAATTGGCAGACAGCATCATAGACACGACGAGTTATAAAATCGCGGTCAAACTCAATGCGCTCAAGGAGTTGATTTGAATGAACAGCACGATAGAGTATGTGCTGGAGCACTTGGACTCCGTCGCCAAGCAGATACACGGCATGCCCATACCTGAGAGGACGTGGAACTACATCCTGTCTCGCATGGACACGCTGGACACGCTGCAGTCACTGACTCAGGACTCGATGGCGCAGCACGCCGCATGGCTTCACCTTCACGTGACGCTCGGCCAATACCCACCGCTCGACGGGATTGGGTGGCAGATGCTGATACAGGACATCTATTCTGAGACAGGAATACATCCCAGCAAACTATCCGGGTTGGACATATCTGTCAACACGGACAGGATGAACCCCAAGGTATCGGTGAGAGGCACAGCAGACACGGCGAACGGCGAGGGTCTCTCGACGGAGGGAGTCATGGTCATCATGCAGATGGCGAACGAGGGACTGATAGAGATGGATGAGGCCATCAAGTTGGCCGAGACATCGGACGTGCCGATATACAATCACGAGAAGCAGATAGAATTCATGGCGCAGCAGATGGGGATAGACCCATCTGAACTGGACGGCATGGAACCTCCTCATTCGGGGGAGGATGTATTCATACTGTAATTCATATTTAAAGAAGCAAAGAGGGAGAGACATGAGCAAGAAGAAAATGAAGAAGAAATACAAGAAATGGACAACGAAAGATGACGAGAAACTCGTGAGCATGTACGCTCAGGGATTGAAGAGAGTGGACATGGCACGTTCTATGAAAAGGTCAGTTGGCACTATAGACCAGAGGCTGAACAAGTTGAGGAGGAAAGGTCTCTATCAAGATAAGATAGGAGCGTTGCACAGCACGCTGCGTAGAAAAGCCCCTAGAGATGATTCTATGAAGAGGGGCACGCACATGAGATTGAAAAGGCAATTCAACCCAGTGAATGATTTCGAGAGCGTGACCAAGATGTTCGCTCAGAGACACAAGGAGATAGAGGCCAAGTGCGGAGAGCAGAGGCTCGTCATAGAGGATACCATCGAGAAGTTAGAGGTCCTGCTCGGCAGGCTCAGGAAAGTGATTGAATGAGCGACAGGATAGTCAGCATCACGCATGGCGAGTATGAGATAATGAATCTCATTCAGGACACCATCGAACTGAGCGGTCTCAAGGACGTCATGTGCGACGACAAGGTGAGCAGCGACAGGTTCGACAAGGCCGCCAAGAACGTCGCCGTCCTGATTGACAACATGATGAGCAGACGCATGCACAAGTTGCCCAAGGAGCATTCCGACTACAAGGAGAGAGAGGAATGACTGCGTTCAAACACGTTTGGATTGAGACTGAGGGGGAGGTGAATAGTCGGAGATACCTATGCGGTGCGCAGACGAAATCATTGCCTGAGAGATACATGGCATCTGAACGGTATCTGCATGAGGTCAAGGCTTGCCCCAAGTGCAAGGAGATGGACCCGACGCTCAAGGGGTGGGACGAGTATTACAAGGAGGAATACGGAGACGCTTGGGATGATTACGAGAGGAGGCATGCGATGTATATGCAGAGTATTGAGCAGAGCCGGAAATCGGTGGCACAACAGCAGCCGGTCATGGAACCGGTCATCGCGCATGTCGACACCACCCTATACCTGCGCGACTACCTGACAGGGAGTGGGATTGAATGAACATATTCGTACTGGACAACAACCCGGAAAAAGCAGCAGCAGCGATGGACTGCGTCAGGGTGCCGAAGATGGTAGTCGAAAGCGCGCAGATGATGGCATCGGCCCTACGCAGATGGGGTGCCACTGATGAGCAGATGCCACTGACTAAGACAACCCAACGTCCATGGCGTGGAGGATACAAAAATCACCCATGCACAATCTGGGCGGGTGATTCTATGGACAACTATCAGTGGCTTGCCAACCATGCTATCGCACTGTGTATAGAATACAACATTCGATTCGGGAAAACCCATGCTTGTCAAGAGCCGATTATGAAAATGGATATGATGGATGTGTTCATCAAACCCGGAAGAATGACACCATTCGCTCAGGCCATGCCTGACGAGTACAAGCACGAGGATGCGGTCACGGCGTACCGAGCGTACTACCACTCCAAAGTACACAGCAAAGGCGGTGTGCATTACAGGCACACAAGCCCACCAGACTGGTGGCGAGGAGCAGAGGTGATAGCATGACCAGCAACTACCCTGACGGGATGACAGCAGCCGACCATGCGTACATCGATGGGAGGCATCCTCCCTGCGAGCATGAGGAGTGGAGGGTCGACAGCAGTAACGCCGTCGAGGACTACCATTCCTCGGAGGGCGATATTATACTGAGGATAGTATGTGTTGACTGCCATGCCGAAGGGTATGCAACATACAAGTCCGAGTTGAAGGAGGTGTACTTCGATGAGTGATAGAAGTGACTATGACAGAGGGATGGTCACCGTCTCGAACTTCCTGCCCGGAGGCATGATAGTCGAGGATGGGCATGTCCGCTCCCTCGCCGAGGCCGACTTCCACGCCGTGTTCGAGGACGAGCCGGTGCAGATGCTTTACACGATGCCAATCAAACCGACTTACACGTATTGTCAGAAATGCGGCTGTGAAAATCACGACGATGGCTTCATCGCGGTATTCGAGGATTTCCTCATGATGCCGTGTTGGGACTGCAATACCATCGTTATACTTAGAAGAGAGAGAGCAGAGGCGCAAATCCCAAGTTGGGAGGACGAATTAATATGACGTTTGAAGTAAATGAAGAGATGAAGAATTGGGCGAGAGAACACTTCGGGTCGATAGGCATCGGTGGTATATGGTCACCGGATGGTGCAGGTCTGACATATCAGAAGTTGGATGACAACACGTGGAAACTCGTGAAGAGGATGAACCATCCAGATGTGATGGAGAACCATGCTAGGTTCGCCACTCTGATGATGTCCGTGGGCATCAACATCGCCGAGGGCGAGGAGGTGGACTACGAGCCACCCACCAACCCGGAGCAGGCATACATCATGGAGCAGCAGCACAAGATGGAGATAGCGCAGACTTGGACCCACGATTGCGGCAAGAGGATATGCGAGATGGCGTTGGATGAGGCGGTGGCCTACTTCGTCAGCGAGCAGGAGGTTCTCATGGAGTCGGGTGACACAGACACAATCGAGGTATGGGCCTACAAGATGCAGTGCCCTGAGTGCGACGGTGAGATAAACATGGACCCAGATGACTACCACCTGCTTGCGGGTGATGACCTGTTCATGCAGTTCGTCGATTCGGACGGCACCAAACTTCAGGCCATGACCAGAAGGCAGATGATAGAGACAGCAGATACTAACGAGTTAGGAGTACTTGTGGGTTCCTGCTCCCCCAACACGGGAGCGAAGGTACCACCTTGGATGTGGGGCACGTACTGTAGGATAATAGGAGATGAGGAAGAGTGAAGGCGAGAGTCATTGAGCACTGCAGGAGATGCGGTATCAGGCGAGTTATGTGGAATTACCACAACGGCACTCTGATGTGTAAGGAGTGTTTTGGAAATGCCAGTCCCGGTGAATAAACACTCAGGGAAGTACTGCATCAAATGCAAGAAGCAGAGGAATCTGGTATGGGACCCCGCGCATCTCATGTGTTATGATTGTATGATGGGAGGCTGATAGAATGGGAGAGGAACCGATATGGAGAACTTCCAGCATGGAAGGAAAGTGGATGGACGGCAAGGGGGATGTCGCCATCAGGAGAGTCGACTACTACGACAAGATATGGGTCGACTTCCGCATCATGAACATGAAGGAGGGCAAGAACCAGCACACGCGTCATGGGCTCAGGCTCACTGTCGAGCAGTTGAGGGAACTCATGCCCAGACTTCGTGAGTTCCTTGATGAGGTTCAGGATGAGTTGGAAGCGAAAGAGAGAGTGAGTGGGAATGCCGAGCAGCCATGATAGAAAGACAACCACAGCGTTGAGACACACTGTGCATGGTCAGTCGAAGGACTACACCATTCACTTGTCCATGGCGCTCTCACTCCCTCTTCACGTGGCCAAGCAGGCGAAGAGGCTGCATGAAGCCATGCTTAAGCATCCGCTGTGGGACAATAGGAGAACGCCGCATGGTCTCTTGGTGGATTGCCTGTACATCGTGTCGAACAGACATGGTCACAAGGTGACAGTCAAGAGGATGGTGGAGGCCTCCAAGCAGGTGCTTGAGATTAGCACACAACCCAGACCGAGAGAGTGGAGCGATGCATACTCCTTCGTGATAGAGGAGGTGCTTGGGTGAGGTTCACTCAAGCGTCGAGGATTCATGAGTCAATGAGACTGGGCAGACGCAAAGTCAATCTTATTTCCAAGATAGAAGAAGTGGAGGACGCGGTCAATCTGCATGCTCTATTCTTCCCTAGGAGAAAACTACTGAGCAGGAGCGAACTCGCATCGATGTTCGCAAAGGAGGTGGGTGTGTATGTCGATGTCGTCATGGATGTACTTGGCGAGGACAATCTCTGGATGGCGCTTGCTAATGAGAGCAACAAATCCGCTTCAAGGAATTGGTCGGTCTCTCAGGCTGTACAATACGCTGAGAGCGTGGCTGAGGGCGCTGTCAAGATTCTAGATGTCGCCCACATGATGGATGAGATTGAGGCCAGATTATTCTGGCGCTTCATTCTCTCAGATACTATCATGACAGAAGTATCTTTCATCAGGGCACTTGCCAGAAATAAAGTCCAACCCGATATTCTCAAGCGGCACATGTCGATGAAGAGCAGCGACGAACTCATACGAGTCCTGTTCGACGACCCCGAGTCTCTCGATGCCGGTGCTCGATGGTACGAGGAGCCGAGCCTCGCTCTCATGCCGAGGCACTTCCTGCCCTACCTGTCAACGGACGGGCCCAGCAGGATGGAGGAGTTCAACGACAACATGTATCAGAGAATCATACACAAAGGTAGTACCAAGATGCTGCACGTGCTGAATGAGATAGACGGTTCTCGCTTGGTGTGGCGTGACAGGAGCGGAAGGCTGGTGCCTAGGGGGAAGGCCCCCATTCTCGATTGGGATATTCGTGGGCCAGTAATACTCGAGGCCATACCTGACGACAATCACATCAACGTGTATGATGCTATATTCCCCCGCTACCCCATGCTGACTCTCGACGAGAGGCTGAATCGATTCCAAGGCATGCTCACCGATGAGCCTGTCACCATCCACTTCCCAACACAGGTTGAGCAGTGGAGTTCACTATCCTACATGATTGACGACGACGTCATTCGATTTCCTAATCCAGCGCCTTACGAGCCTTCCGAGGATGGAGGCTTCACGCTCATGCGTTCTCTTGCTCGAAAGTACTTCAGAGTTCATTCATTCAAGCAGACGGATGACGGCCTGATGGTGCGTGTCAACATAGTGGATGGTATAGAGGACTATGTGGTGGTGGGTACTTTCATGGTGAAAGGAGACTTGGCCAGCGAACTGACATTCAGCATAAAGAGAAGGACACCGCTCAGCCCACGCAAGGACTGGCAGAAGATAGACAATGAGTGCATAGTGCTGGAGGTGGTGGTGCCTGAAGTCAACAGAGACCCACTTGAGATTGTCACTCCCCTGCCGATTGCAGTTCACGACGACCTAGGTCTGTCGGACGTTGTGCAACTCGTGGACCTGATGTACGGAGAGGATTGAGATGGACGACTGGTCGTACGCACTGGGCTTCATCGTGTCTGACATCAGGTTCCACGTGAATGTCACTAGGTCTGACAACAACGACATAGGCTTCAGGTTCAGGAAGTACGCATGGTGGAAGACTCTGTTCAAGCATGACAGGCACGACCTTCTGGAACTGATAGAGGATGAACTCGACACGATGGGCATACCCCTTCTGGAGATGTACTATGATGAGGAGGATATTATGAAGTTCGATATACTGTTCAAGAAATCAGGAGTCAGAGAACACTTGCGTGATGAAAGTAATCTCGACCTATTCCTATGGTGCATGGATAATCCCATGCCGAAGGACTTCGATGACTTCGTCGAATGGGCTGAGAAATTTGAATTCATATTTAAAGAAGTAAAGAGGGATGAGTGATGCAGTGGAATGAGAGGGCGAGGCCCGTGAGCCTCAAGCATATAGTGGGACAGAAGAACTTCATCTCCGACGCCGAGTCTTGGCAGTCNAATGACGAATGGCCATCATCCCTGCTTCTCGTTGGTCCACCCGGAGTCGGGAAGACCACATCAGCCAGAGTGATAGCACGTGCGGTATTAGGTGAGTTCTACGACCCTGTGAACTACTTGGAGACCAATGCCAGTGATGAGAGGGGCATNGACTCCATACGAGGGGAACTGAAGACCTTCGCTGGCACCAGACCTCTCGGTGCTGACAGGAGAGTCGCTCTTCTGGATGAGGCCGATGGTCTCACACCAGCAGCGCAGGACGCGATGAGGCAGGTCATCGAGAATCACTCGGAGAACTGCCTGTTNATACTGACAGCGAATCAAGCGGACAAGATACGTCCTGCAATCAAGAGCAGATGCGCTGTGTACGAGTTCAAGCCACTCACACCGGAGGAGGGTGCTATGCATCTTACCAACGTNTGTGTCGCAGTCAATCTCGATTTCAATATCATAGAGGCGTGGAAGCCGTTGTTCCCACGTCTTGTATACATTCACAACGGTGACCTGAGAGCGTGTGTGAACACTCTCCAGTCGCTCAAGCATGACGAGGATGCNTTGAANGACAAGTGCAAGGAGATGGATGTGGTCTCCGACGCAGCAGCATCCGCTCTCGTTGACAATTGGCTGGAGATGAGGGTCAGCCTGCACAATGCCCTCGACAGGGGCAGCACCAGAATGATGGTCATGCAGTCCTTCTATCAGAACATATCATCCTTCTTCGAGATAGGGGAGGACACCAACAGGCTGTGGGACATACTCGCAGTCTATTCAGACATGATGAGTCGCATTCACGAATGGCCTGACAACAGTTATTCCTACGTGGATTGCTTTATTGCGAAATTGAAAAAGGAGTTGAATAATTGACTGATGAAATAAATGAGATAGAACAGAAAGAGAACGCCCCAGCGGGCTTCGCTAAGATGGCGAAGCCGAGCAATGCGATGCCCGATGGGCTACGTGTGCGAATAGAGAAGCACGCAGAACGTACAGGGGATTCAGTGGAGGAGGTCACCAAGCACTTCCTCGACAGCATCAGAGACGACTACGGCTGTGAGAACTGGGAAGACGAGGATGAGGACCTTCTCATTGATTGGGCAGAGCAGTGCTTCGTACAACTACGCAGGAGTACCGTATCCGGTGGAGCCAACACGACTTGCTTCGTCGGATGCTTCATCGGTGTGGACGCCAACAAGAGAGACAGACGTGCCAACATGGTAGCCAGAGCCAAGAGGGAATACACGATGGACCCCAATCAGGCAATCGGCAGCGGCAAGGTCGGAGTCTATCAGAAGAAGGGAGACCAGTGGGTCATAGAGACCACCAACGGAGTCATCGACACATTGGAGCCCGTCAACGAGGTACCATCCATGGGATTCATGGCAGATGGTGATTACATATGCCTCCTAGGCTCGACGACCGGAAGGCCAATGCCATCGAGCATGATGGGCAGGCATTACTTCTTCCTAGGCAACGAGGAGAGCAAGTTCGAGAGCAACATCCAGATGTGGAGAGTGGATTGCGTCGGCGGTGCTGTGGATATATCCGTGAAGGTGGGAGAACCATGCAGGATATACGTAAGACCACCCAATGACAACGCCCCGGAGGCTTACAAGGACGTCCTCAGTGTGTCCATGGGATTCGAGGACTCAATCAAGTACACGGATGACTTCGTCAGTGAGTCTGAGAGAGGACTTCTGCACCCATCCAAGTTCATGACACACACTGGCTACCATGACTGCTTCGTCCCCTTGGAGGACCTAGCGGAGGTGTATGAGGCTCGCAGCAGAACTTTCGAGATTAATGGTGAGACTGGAAGGTCCGGGCCAATCGTGATTACGAAGGGAACGGTCAACAGGCTATCCACTGAACCGAGGGACAGCGAGTACGACCAGACAGGAAGAAACTTCTCCCTCAATCTAACCAGCATAGGGCTGCAGAGCATGCACGGTCAAAGCCGTGGCTCTGAGGTGACATGCTGGGTTAGTGGTGCATGCTATGACTCAACTGACCCCTTCGTTTCGAGGAAGGACGACGGTCACATCGAGTGGGCTGAGAAGTCCACTGTGATAGTGGTCGGACGTGTGGGTATGTCTGTCATCGACGGTGAGAAACTACCCAAGTTGAACGTGTTCGGCATCTATGCCGACCCACGCAGGGTGAGACCCAGAGTGGGCGGCGGCAACACCGGCAGGGAGCAGTTCGAGTGAGGTGATTATTGTGGCAAAGAAAACAATGAAGGAAACAATGAATGAAATGAAGAACGAAAATGAAGTGCTGAGGAAACAGTTGGCTTCCATTCCTGCTCTCGAGCAGCAGTTGGCCAAGATGCAATTGACTCAGAGACTGCTGGAGCAGCATGCGAATGCTGTGATGGCTGCCTCTCAGAACTTGCTACGTGACATAGAGGCGCTGAACAAAGCAGCCGGAGGACAAGAGTGATGGCGGGTTTCGGAGCAGCGAAGCAGATGCAGGAGGACAGGGAGGAGGAACTCCCACCTGTTAATACTCCTGCAAAGGCCAAGAAGACAGTAGACCCGTTCGCAGACCTGCGTGCTGAACTGAGCATACTGCATCAGCAGCAGCCCAAGAGCACGGTGTTCGCCCTCATAGCAGGGCACGAGAACACCGGCAAGTCCGCCATCGTGCTCGACGCCTTCAGCAAGAGCAAGAGCGACGGTCAACTGTGGATTCTGGATTTCGATGGTGGTGGGGCCGGCACGGCTTCCGCCTTCCACAGGGACAACGACCGCATCCGATGCTGGGACCCTTGGGTCATGCAGCAGGGAGACAGGACGGCCTACGACTATCCGGGCACTCACGACCGCGTGATGAAGATAATGCAGTTCGCTGTGGATATCGCTAGGAAACAGAACACTCCCGGTTATACTGGTGAGAGGCTGTGGGGAGTCCATGTCACTGGCATAGACCTGTGGGACAGCATATGCATCAACAACATGCGCATCGTGGATTTGAATCTAGCCAAGGACGGCATCGAATCCGCCGACTGGAACGTGAAGGTAGGCCATCAATGGGACTGGGCCATCCGCAAGACTCGATTCCACCAGTTGACTGCCCTGTCAAGAGGACTGGTCAAGGCTGGTGTGAGTGTGTTCTGGGAGACTCATCTACGCATGACGAACTACTCGTTCGGAAAGAACGAGGAGGCGGCGAAGTGGAGGCCCGACTGTGAGAAGGCCACGAACAACTACGTCTATCAGATTCTGATATGCGAGAGAAGCGACGTGTATGATGAGGAGAGAAGGGACGTCATACGAAGCGAGTTCACAGTGACATTCGACAAGAGCAAGACCAATGCTGAACTTCAGGGGCAGCGCCGTACCATTCTGGTGACAGAGGCAGGGAAACCTGCTCGATGGATTGGCCTGCCTGAACTCTCTGACGGAAGTCTTTGAGATGACTGAGGTAACGCTTGACAGGAAGAGCCTGCTCGGCTTCATAGCCGGGTTCGGTGAGGTGGATGACCTACGACTCAGTGTCGCAGGCACTCGCATCACCGGAGAGGTGGGCTTCTCGACTCACTACCTACGCCGGACTCTCATCGTTGATGAGGATTCGATAACCAAGGAGGGCGACATCGACATCGGTGATGTGTCTAAGTTGAACATATTCTGCAAGAGAGCGAAGACCACTGCAATCACCCTGAAGCAAACGGGGAGCGGTAAATTGCTGTACATCAATGCTGGAAGTATGAAACTGCAACTCCCGACACCTGACAGCATAGTCAGTCACGCCAAGACCCCTCTTGTCCGTAAGATAGTATCCAAGTCAAGCGAATCGATGTGGACCTCATGGATGACAGGAACATCAAGAGAAACACTGTTGGAAGTACATGGTGACATAGACGCCAAGGAACTCAAGGCCATAGGCGGCATGAAGGGGGTCATCGGAGCCCCTGTGTTCAGAGTCTTGGTGAACGCGGAGGAGGCGGAGTTCTCGGTGCAGGCTGGTAAGAAGCACACACCGAGGCTCTTCTTCACCACGGAGGTGCACAACGCACAGGGCCCGAACGCCACGATAGGCAGTTCGTTCGGCTCTTGGTTCATGCAGTGTGTGAACATACTAGACGATGACACAGCGACCATTCACTTCGGTGAGGGTACTGTGCTCATAATAGAACAGGGACATGACCTCCTGATTATAGTGGACCAGAAGGAGTGATTGCGGTGATTGTCGATTGGTTCTATCCGAGCAATGCGATGGAGGATGACCCCCTCATTTACATACGCACGCGTGGAGCCGACGGCATCCTGCACGAGAGGGTCATCGGACCTGAAGACGAGGGTTACATGACACCCTTCTGCTGGGTTCCTAGGAATCTGAATGAGCGTTCTATACAGCGAATAATGCGAAGGTACCCCGGCACTGTGTTCCACCCGAATGAGAGAGCAGAAGGTATAGACGGTACTTCCCTGATGAAACTATCGACTCCCAAGCCCGGTAATCTATGGGATATCAAGGATGAGTTGAACAGCACCTACGAGGCTGACCTGAACTTCAATGACTGTTATATTATTGAGAACTACCCTGAAGGGATACCCGAGTTCCATCCGAGGATATGGTACTTCGACTTGGAGTGGGACCCGAGGGAGGACTTTACTACTGTGATGGCAGTAGTCGACAATCAGGATGAGCATCCCCATGTGTTCGCATGGAAGGACGACAAGGCACCCAAGGACGTGTGGGTGGAGCGCGAGGGTGGATACATGCTGCACCTGTGTGCTGATGAGCACTCCATGCATGACGCGTTCCTGAACTACCTAGAGGACCGCAACCCCGACATCTTCGTCGCTCATGCGGGTAACTGGGCTGACATACCCCATCTCATGCGCAGGCTGGAGAATCCAGCGCGTCTCAGCCCAATCAACCAGATTATCAAACCCAGAGGCAACGACGGCTACGATGACACAGCACAGCCAATCAAGGGTCGCATCGTGTACGACAGCGCCGCTCGCGGCATGACTGGTAGCGGTTTCGAGTCGATATGGCAGAAGTCTGGCAGGGGACAGATGTCCAGCAGGAAACTGGACTGGGTCGCTCAGAAACTGGAACTGGGCGAGAAACTGACCAACCGCGTGGAGGGCATGACCGTCCACAACGGGTGGTACGACTACTTCGACGAGTTCGTTGATTACTGTCTGGTCGATACTACTTTACTGAGAGATATAGACCAGAAACTGCATGCGACTGAGTTCCATGTGGCAATGATGAAACTATGCGGCGTCAACTTCGGAAGCACGTTCAGGGTCACGCGTTACTTCCGTGGTCTCATCGCTAGGAGGACACATCACAAGGCCCCGTCATCACGAGCGCAGAGCCGTGAGGACCTGCAGGCCGCTTACATTCCAGACCCGGTTCCGGGTCGTCACGAGGGAGTTGCGTTGGTGGATTACGCATCTCTCTATCCGAATATAATACGCTCACTGAATCTTTCTTGGGAGACACAGAGGAAAAACGCTGGTGATAATATCAAGTCACCCGGTAATGGTACCCACTGGGACCAGTCCACCAAGGGTCTGCTGCCTAGCGTGGTCGAGGAGATGCTCGCGCTGCGCAAGGAGTACAAGGCCAAGATGAAAGCAGCGGAGGACTATGACGAGCGACGTGGTTACGACATGCTGCAGACTGCGACCAAGGTCGCTGTCAACGCTCTTTACGGCATGGTATCCATGAACAAGATAGGAGGCATGTGGTCCGACTTGGACATAGGTCGCACTATCACTTACATGGGTCGTGAGAGTATCAAGTTCCTACTTGCAGAGAGTGAGAAGATGGGATACCGTGGCCTGTATGGCCACACAGATTCAGCATTCATTCAAGTCCCATTCGACGAGGCTGAGAATCTAGCGGGCCATCTCACGAAGAAGGCTCAAGAGGACTTGGACATGCCTTACATGGATGTGGAGTTGGAGGCTTACTTCGACTACTGGATGACAGCGAGCACCAAGAACAGATACTTCGGAATCAAGGTATGGCCTGAGTCTGACAAGGGAAGCATGAAGATATCAGGCTTCGAGGTGAAGGCCTCCAACTCAGCACCAATCAGCAAGAGAGTGCAGGAGACAGCCATGCAACTGGTGGGCAACGGTGCTGATGAGCAAGAGGTCAACGATGCGATAAGACCGATATCGATAGCAGTCAAGAAAGGGGAGATACCAGTTGAGGAGTTGAGTCCCTACGGCAGGGTGAAGAGGAAGTTCTCCAAGTATGAGTCTAACGTCCCATTACCCGTCAGGGCAGCGAAGTACTACAATGACAACATGCAGCCAGAGGAGCCGTTCAGGCCCGGAGATGGTGCGCAGTGGGTATTCGTCAAGGGAGTCCCAGAGGGCATGAGCAATACGGTGCGTGTGCGTGACAAGACGTTCGACGCGAACGTGGTCGCATTCAGGGACTCATCAGAGATGGATGATTTCGTGCTGGATTACGATGTAATCGTCGAGAAGATGATTCGTGCGAAGTTGAAGAACATATTCGATACTATGGGGTGGGATTTAGACAACGCATCTGGCGCCCCTGTACCGGAGGTGTATTGGTAATGTCAAGAATAGAAGATGAAGTGTGTAAGAAGATACAGGAAAGAGCGCAGATTGGATTGGAGAAGTATGGTGTGACTATGGAACGCACTGATTTCGATTTCAAGACTTGGTTGATTTATCTCCAAGAGGAACTGATGGACGCAGTGGTGTATCTGCAGAGGCTTATCGAGGATGTGGACTCTGAATGAGATGGAACCCTGTTGGCTCTGACAAGGTCCATCGTGACAATGAGAGCGAGTACCCGTTCGAGGATATGCTGGAGTCCTACTCCAAGAGCACCTACGGGTGGGCCCCTGAGATGGAGGACTCAATACTACGTATCACCAAGAGCAGCCTCGGCACGTTCGACTTCTGTCCCAAGCAGTATTACTTTCAGAATATAATGAAACTGAGGGGCGAGGAGAAGGACCATCATGTCCGTGGAAACAACGTGCATGACATGACCGAGTACTTCTGGCTGGAAGCACCCTCCCACATAGATGAAATCCTAGAGGAGATAGAGAACGGCAACGTTCACCTAGCCAGAGAGAAACTACACTCTATCATACCCGAGCCGCCGGAGCCTTACCTCTATGGTGAGGTTGAGCAGATAACGCAATGGGTGGATTGGCAGTTCGACAGGTTGGTCGCAACCAAGGGCATCGACTGGTTCCCCGTCGGTAATGAGGCCGAGGTGCATGCCACGAGAACGGTGGAGGTCGAGGGCAAGAAAATACCCATTCACATGCGTGGCTTCATCGACCGTATATTCGAGAGCCAGAATGGCTACATCCTCATGGAGTTGAAGACCGGGAAATGGAAGAAGAGCAAGGCTTCCAGCATGAGGGCCGAGATGCAGTTCTACAGGATGATGCTCGACAACAGTTCACACATAGAATTCCTACCCATAACGCATTGGGGATGGGAGTTCCCCGGTGGAGGTATCAACAACGGTGATGGGCCTCATTGGGATTACGAATCAACCAGCGACAGGAAGGCCAAGTATGCCACTAGCACTGTCGAGAAGAGACTCAAGAGGCTGGTTAAAGCGCATCTTGACAAGAATTTCCCCGCTGAACGCAACGATTACAAATGCGTATGGTGCGATTTCATGGAACTATGCCCTGCGTGGACACAAGAGGAGTTGGAGAAAAATGACTGAAACTACGAAAAAGGAAAGAACGATGATTGCCATATTTGACGAGGTGCTGAGATATCTCGCTCCAAGTGTATCCTGTAGGGTGCAGGTTGGTGCTCTTGGTAGGAGCAAGTTGAGAATATACAAGACGTATCAACACACCCTGCATGACTATGGTGAGATAGGGATTGACAAGGTCGATGGTGTACATCACTTCGACATCACCATCAACAAGCAATTTCTAACCCCAGAGTTATCGGGTGAATTGACAAAGAACCTGTTGACATCTATCGAGAACGAAGTAGAGAGCCTACGTTGATGTGATAAGATGAGTTTCATCACCTTGGACTTCCCAAGGGAAGTGCTCGAGATAGGTTCTGACGGCCAGAAGGGATACAGAAGGCTGGTCAAGGACTGGGATAGCCTCGAGCGCTACTGGAGGGGTAAGAATGGAAGTGGCAATGTCTACTTCACAGCGTACGGCTACCGTGCCCTCACCCCTCCTCGTAACCATCGTGTGGATTACAACACTCCAATAATCAGACACTTCGTATGCGACTTCGATTGTAAGAACTTTCGTGACAGAGGCAAGGACATCCCCTTCGATGAGATGCATGAGCAAGTAAAACGCCTGCACAAGTATCTCATTGAAGAGGATACGATGCACTTCATCTGGTTCAGCGGGGGAGGCTTTCACGTGTGGATTCCTCTTGACACGGTATTCACCCCCAGCAACGGATTCGACGTCACTCGTGTGAAGGACGCTGGGAGGATGGTGCTCTCCAAGTGGCATAAGGAACTCAATCTGTACAGCAACGACCCCACTGTGGCATTCGACACAGCGGGTATGATACGCATACCCAATTCATACAACAGCAAGAGAGGCTGTTGGAGCATACCGATAGACAGTGATGCCCTGATGAACATGTCTCATGATGAACTGATAGACAACGCACAGGATTCAATCGGTGGATACATCCAACATGGAAATAAACCTCTGAGCATAGTACTGCCAGAGAGGAAGCAGATATTCACAGCCAGAAGAAAAGAGATAGTCGATTTACCGGACATATCCATCGATGGTCTGACCATTCTACCCTGTCTAGCGCAATCAGCGATGGGTGAGGGTAACCCCACACACAGGGCTAGGTTGCACTTCGCATCCTACATGGCGAGCAGACTGAGATGGTTCTTCCCACCAGACAGCGTCAAGGATGAGGAGAAGGAGAAGCATGTCGATTTCATAACGCAGGTCATATCAGAGCAGGGATGGGTCGACTTCGACGAGTCTTACACGAGAGGACAAGTCGAGAGCATAGTATACGGGGGTAGTGGTAACAGCGGTTACAATGCAGGAATGTGCAGGACAATCATATCAGATGGTCTGTGTAGCGGAAGGTGCAAGTTCTACGATGGTACTGCGGAGGGGATGATGTGATGAAGCACAACTTCAGTCAGAGATGCTCCGAGTGCGGTGGACCGAGGTCATCCAACAACGTCAAGAGCAGGTCATCCTACTCGGGTATCTGCAACAAGTGCATGGTGAGACCGAAGAACGGCAGCAGGTGCAAGCACGTCAACAAGAAGGGTAAGAGATGCGCCATGAGAAAGTATAGGAAACACCCTGATTACTGTCATTTTCACGGAGGTAAGAGAAGTGCCTAAGCCCAACCTAATCATCGATTCCAATGAGCGAGGCATGCTCTGCGACTCAGTGCTGAGGAAGGCGGAGAAGGCTGGGTTGGTAGTCAACAGGCAGTCTCTGGTCGTCGGGGACTACGTCCTCGGAGAGGCGTGTGTCGAGGCCAAGAGCCTGAGTGACTTCTTCCAATCCAGCCATAACGGTCATCTATGGCGTCAATTGGAGAATATGGACGTCAACTATCCTAGATTCTTCCTCGTCGTGCATGGTACCATTGACAAGTACGTCGCCATGGCAAAGAATAATGGACGAAGGATAACGTACTCTCGTGTTCAGAACGAGTTGACAGGCACCCTCGCCAGAATCATGGCTGATTTCGAGTGTCAGGTCTTCTACACACCCAACACCAGCGAGGCTGCTCTCTTCATCATCAAACTACATGACAAGTTGCACAAACCGGCATCGAGTCACGGTGCAAGGACGGTGCGGCGTGTTGCCAGCAACGACATACGCGCTGACATGCTTCTCACCATACCCGGACTGGGCAAGGACATGGTCGACAAACTTCTGGACAAGTGCGGCAGCATAGAGGAGATGTGCTACCCTGACGCCCTCAAGCAGGTCAAGGGTCTCGGCCCAGTCTTGAGAGGGCGTGTGATAGAGGCTCTGACCAGCGAGGAACCCATGCATGTCGAGAGGAAAGTCAGAAGATAATCAAATGTATATACGAGTAATCGGACATAAGATATATATGGGGTCTCTCATGAGGTCAAAATTATGAGAGATTACACCGAGTATGAGGCAGTGAAGAAGTTCCCCATCTTCCAAGGCTACCTTGAGCATTTCAGAGAGACATCGATAGACAACGACATACCGGGGATGCTGTCGTTCTTCTTCCTGCAGGGACAAGCAGCGGTACCCTTCGTGAGGATACCATGGGGGCCGAGCCACCTCGACCCACGTGTGCATGTATTCTGGATTCAACCATCGAGGACCGGCAAGTCAGTGGCATGGGAGTTCGTCGGTGATGTCGCACGTGACTCGGCGATACCGACTGACATGTACACCACTGGTACAGACGCTGCTCTCATCGGTGGATGGGAGGAGAGCGAGGATGAGCACGGAGAGAAGATTCAGACATTGAAGGAGGGACTGCTGAACGGACGTAAGGCATTGAACTTTGATGAGGGAAGTATTATTCTCAGCCCTAACAAGCATAGTCAGGAGACAGTCCTGTACCTGCAATCAGCATGTAATCCGGTGGGCAGCAACAACAACACGCTCGTGAAGCACACCAAGGCCGGTAGGATAGAGACCGAGTCTCTGGTGTCGATGTGGATAACCACGTTCCCCCCGAAGGGCGTCAAGGACTACGTGCTGACGAAGGGTATCTTCCAGAGGGTGCTTCTGTATTGGGCAGAATGGAACACTGAGAAGAGAATGAATGTCAGTATGCTCAGAATGAACTCGGCCTTCAAGAAGATGCCGAAGGTCAGCGTGAACTACAATCAAATCACAGACTACTTCAACGACCTCACCAAGAGGCTGCGCGACAGGCTGCTCAATCTATCTGAGATACCATTCACGGAGTGGGAGTCCATGCCAAGACCACAGCAGGAGGAGTTGATTCAGGCTCACATGCATGAGATGTTCTCAGCGGATGACACCTTCTACAACGCATGTTATGACGCCATAGAGGATTACTACACACTGCTGAATGGACTCGCACCCGGTATCAGCGAGGTTGTAGCCTCGTTCATGCCAGCGGTGGAGAACTACACCGTCATCTTCGCCACTCACATGGCTATGATTGAGGGTGTGTGGGAGGTGACAGGAGACCACGTCGACATGGCGAAGGACATACTGTACGACCTCACCAAGAATCTCATACTGTGGTTGGAAGACGAGGTTGAGGTCGGTTTCAAGAAGACCGAGGTCAGCGAGTACAGGAACAAGTTCACCCTTTCCTATCAGAACACCGACGCTGTCGATTTCGAGGATGGCAGAGGAGAGGGCTGGAGAAGGAAAGAGGCCATGCTCAGGGTGTATGAGAAGCAGGCTAACGTCACTCGCGGCACTGCTTGGAATCACTTCTCCAAATACGCAAAGGACATGTTCGTGGTGACCAAGGAGAAGAAGGTAGTATATCTGAGACTCAAGGAACAGAATGAGTAAGACTTTGATTGACGGAGTGTTAGGTGATACCATGACTGACATACTATCACTCGATATAGAGACTGAGAATTACTCCTATGACATAGGTGGATGGAACAACAGAACACTGTTCCAACCCAGTGTGATAGCGACATGGGACGGCACCACAGGGACCGTCTTCTCCAAGCAGGAAATAGAACTGGACGGTGTGAATAGTCTGGACCTCCATCCTAGAGATGTAGGAGACCACATAGCAGGACACATCGAGAAGGGAGGGAAACTACTAGGCCATAATATTCTCAACTTCGACCTGCCTGTCATAAGAGACTCGTTAGACTGCTGGGCTGCAGGCGACGCGATGGCCAAGAAGGAATCAATAATAGACACCAAGAACATCGTGCACAAGGCCTCCATGCTTCACGGTAAGGTTGCTACGGACCTATCCATGCTGTGTCGACAGACGCTCGATATGGACAAGAGCATGAAGAGCGTGGAGGCCCCATCCGCTTGGAAGGAGGGGAAGTACAACGAGGTGGCTGACTACTGCCTCAAGGACGCCAAACTCACATACGACCTATACGCGTACATGCAGGAGTATGGCATTGTCAAATCACGTTCACTTGAAACCGGAGACACGGTGGAGATTGAAATTGAATGGTGAATGAAATGAATGAGCAGGAAGAGAGGAAATTGAAGGGCGCTTTGCACCTTCTCCTCAACATGATAACGAATGGACACTCCATGGTCGACATACAGATGGTGGCTTCAAAGGTCGCCGCACAGATAAACTGGCCATACTTGGATGATAAGGGAGATGAAGAAGAATGATATTGAAATGGTTGAGAAGAATATTCGGAAGAAAGAAAGATGAAAGCGATGACATTGACGTCCTGCTTGAGAAAGTGGAGGAGGAGAAGAAGGTCATGAAAGAGATTCAGAAGGAGAGGAATGTCAAGCACCTCGAGGGTCTATCATGGAGTGCCTTCCGCTCGCACCACAAGGGTACTCCCATCGCAGAGATATCCAAACTCTGGCAGGAGTACAAGGATGGCACCTACAAGGTAAGGGATAATCAATGAGCGAGAGCAAGGAGCAGCGCTCAACAGCGCAGACGCTCAACATCAGGGCAGCGAAGACGATAGTCGAGACGTGCAGGTCCACCCTCGGTCCGATGGGCATGGACAAGATGATGGTCGACGGAGCGGGCAATGTCATAGTCACCAACGACGGCGCCACCATACTGAGGGAACTCGATGTCGCTCATCCGGGCGCCAAGATGATGGTGGAGATAGCCAAGACTCAGGAGGCCCTGTGCTATGATGGTACTACCAGCACAGTAGTACTTGCTGGTCAACTGCTGGCCAACAGCGAGAACCTCTTCCAGAAAGGGCTACATCCCAATGTCGTGTGCAAGGGGTACCATGAAGCCGCTCAGATGGCTACTACCTATCTTGAGGAGAAGATTGCCTTCGATGCTGCTGAGGAGACTCTCAAGAGCGTTGCTAAGACGGCTATAACAGGCAAGACACTCGAGACCGCTACCGACATAGTCAGCCAACTGTGCGTGGACGCGGTCATACGCGCTGGTGACGCTGACAAGGTGAGGGTCGTCAGCCTGCCGGGTGGCAGCCTCGAGGACTCGTATCTGTTCAATGGTGTAATCATGAGCAAGGACTTCGTTCTGGAGTACGACCATGATGAAGATACCAGTGCCCTACTAATCAACACAGGATTGGAGATGGAGAAGTCAGAGGACAACGTGCAGGTGCAGATAGATGCTGCTTCATATAGCAAGTTCAAGCAAGCGGGCAAGGACGACCTGCTCACCAAAGCCAAGAAGATAGTCTCGGCAATGGGTGGGCGTGGTGTCGTGTTCGTCAGGGACGGTGTTCATGACAACGTCTGCGCATTCCTGAAGAAGAACGGCGTCGGTGTAGTCAGGAGGCTGCCTGAGAGCGCCATGCGTGCTCTTTCATCCGCTCTTGGCATACCCATATCACAGACTGTGGACGACGCTGAGTCATCAGCACACGTCAAGTTGCTCAAGCAGAGGCACAACGACGTCGAATATTTATTCGTGGCTGGTAGTATTGAGAGCGACCAGTCTACACTCGTTCTACGAGGTGCCACACAATCCACACTGGACGAGGTGGAGAGAGGCTTTGATGACGCACTGGGTGTGGTATCGATAGTCAAGGACACGAACCGCGTCGTGTGCGGCGGGGGCTCCAGTTACGTTGCCATGGCCGCTCACTTGAGGAATCACGCTGCTACCATAGGAGGCAGGGCCCAGATGGCAATCGAGGCTTTCGCCGATGCTCTGGAGATTATACCTGCTACAGTGGCAGAGAACGCTGGATTCGACCCACTCGACATCGTACTCGCCATGAGGAACAAGGTGCAGAACGATTCACTGAACTACGGCCCCGACGTGAATGACGGTGGTATCATCGACATGAAGGATGAGGAGGTCTTCGAGCCCAGCATGCTCATCAGGCAGGCTGTCCTCAGTGCCACCGAGGTCACCACAGCGATACTTCGCATAGATGACATCGTGAGCAGGAGGCCTGTCGAGTAATGGGACGGCTGATGGACAAGTTGCGCGTATCGTGCCGTGGCTGCGGTCACAAGCACATACCGCACCGTCTGTCTGGTCGTTATCAGAATGGTTCAAAGCGACGAGTGTACCTGTGGGAGTGCAAGGAGTGCGGTCACATATGGAAGGACTCGGCGTTCAGAAGTCAGACTTGAGGCATCATTGGCTACGTGCAAAATGGCTATGATGTCAACAGGGGGGTTTGTGTAGTAAAAACGGGGATTGCTTCTATTCATGCATCCTACACACGACGTGGAATCTCTTTCGCCACACTCCGTTTTCCTCCCTTCTATACACAATGTTAATCTACAAGCCGGTGCAGAAACTACACCATGGAGCGCAACTGCCGCTGGTTCAATGAATGGGCTAGTGAGACTATGGAAGATATACACATAGAGCAGCCACCCAGAAACCGCTTCATGACGACTCTGATGACACTGTTGAGGCTGGAGTGATGAGACTCAGCAGCACTCAGCATTCGATGGGTACTTTTCTGATAGCATCGGTTCTGATAGCATATACTATCGTCATGACTTCATTCGTGACGCAGCAGGGGGTTGACCTGAAGAGTCTGCTGATACTCTACACCAACATTGTGTTTATCTGCATAATGATACAGATGCATGTGTTCAATCGTCATGACCTTTATTAGCAACTCAGCAGGTGATGAATGCATGGCACTCAGGATAGAGTACGTCACGCCCTACGGAATCACATGCAGTCAGGCTCATTGCGTAGTGGTTGGAGCAACATGCGATAGAGAGCAGAGAGATGGACCTAAAACATACAAGGTGCATTTCAATGGAAGTATATATGCCGATGTACAGGCATATGATGACGATAAATCACCTATTAGCGGTTTCAATGGTTCCTTTGAGTTGAATTCCGGTGACAGTAAGAACCAGTATAATCTAGTAAAGCAGTGCTATGAGCATCTCAAGACCATGAGCGGCTTCGATGCTGGTGTGGATTGTTAATCATACCCAATCGGGCTTAGTTGGGAATGGTGGATTNAACGGGTCATCACAGGATGGTATATCCCTCAGTGCTTGCCTGTATGCTGTCAATTCCGCTTGTTGAGCATCAGTCAGTGAGTTCCACCTATCCATGTATGCCCACATGTCAGTCTCTTCCAAGCAACCCTGTCTTATCATTCTGAGTTGCTCTCTAGCCTCGTCTTCAGTGAGAACCCTAGTGAATTGCCACTCGCCGTTCTCATCCTTCTTCTGCTGTAAGAACCACTCTCTACCCGGCATACTATCACGCTCCCTTGAATCCGAAATCGCTCTCTATCTTGTATTGGAAGAACCAACGAGGTGTGTTGTTCTCGCTTGATGACCTGAACTCAGTGCTATTGGCACTCATTGTTAATGGTGATGGGAATGATGTCTGACCTGCTGCGCTCCAATATAATACCCCAAATGGTGTTCCGTTTGAACAAGGGACTTGTGTTTGATAACCGCGATTCATGGTGAAAGAACCCATCGGGATATTACCTCCATTGCTGGCACTTGCACCTAAAGCGGCCCACCAGTACCATCTGTCTGCATCTAAAGTCAGTTCTCCACCGCTTGTATCAGTGACATCGAGATGAGTGGGGTTGTAAGTGCTATCGGGAGTCCATTGCATTGTATTCGATATCAATGTCTTAGGTAATCCATCATTGCCATTATCATATATGGCGAACTTCCAGTCATCTGTATCTGCGACACCATTCTCACCTGCGCTGTATGGCACTAGATGCTCAAGAACCCCACCACAGGCTGAATACATGGGAACAAACCAAACCCTCCTAGCGTAATAGAAGAAGTCAGTGGAACTGAAACTGTTCGTGCCGCTTACCGGTGCTACTGGTATCATGGCATTATTTATAGTTGCGACATTTGAATCAGGTGTTCTGCTTATGTTAAAGCCATGACCCGGTAATGTCACACTAGCAACACCTATTTGTGCTGCTGTTTTCGCTGTTGCATCTGCTTTCATCTGTCTAAAAGGCTGTCTTCCCATTCAATCACCTCAACTCAAATCCATGTGCGTCACTTTTATGCTCGCTTCGTAGTTAACCGCACTCCCCTGACCGTTTGTGAATTTAATCAAAGTTGTGCCGCTGCTGTCTGTGGCATCCAAGGAACCGATAGCAGCAGCACCGCTGTAGACCTGACCGAATGATGTGAAGTCAACACCTGAACCTGTGTTGTATCCCATTATCTCTTCAATCTGATACTCGGTGTTGCTTGTGTCCTTGAAGAATATAGTCGCTTTGAATCCTCTTGTCGTTGCTGGAACAGTGTATAGCGTGACAGAACTTCCATCAGCCAAACTGGAACCTGATACTGTATTCGCCGCTTCCACCACATTGCCTATGTTCAGTTCACTGCCCACGGTTAAATCGGCATTTGTCGTTAGATTGCCGCTTGANTCCCCTGTGAGCCAAGTGGTGCTGCCGTTTCCTGATGATATCGAGAGTTGCCTGTCNCCTGTAGCGGAAGAAACATCGACACTGCCTATAACGACGTTNTCACTGCCTGATGTTATGTTGTCACCGGCATTCTGACCTATGAGAATATTGTATCCTCCACCAGTCATCACCTTTCCTGCTCTGAAACCAATCATCGTGTTCTTAGCACCAGTTGTGACTCCTGAGTAGTTGGCCTGATAGCCGACAGCGGTGTTGTAAAGTGCTGATGTCGCTGCTGACATGGCTTGATACCCGAAGGCAGTGTTTCCGCTGGATGTAGTCACCGCATCCAATGCGTATGCGCCTACTGCTGTGGATTGACTTGCAGTGGTTATGTCTTTTAGAGCCTCATAACCTATAGCGACGTTGTAATCTGCGCTTGTTATTGCCTTCAATACGTCCTTGCCGATTCCTATGTTTCCAATGGCATCGTTCAGTGTTCCTGTCGTTGGAGCCGAGCCATCGCTATTCGTCTGTAAGAGCAATCCATCAGTGAAGTTAGTAATATCCACAATCACATCAGTTAGGTCATTTACGACAGATGCTCCACCGCCACTTATTGTTGTCCATGATACAGCGGCTCCACTTCCACCTGAAGTCAATACCTGACCATTACTTCCAGCAGCACTTCCACCGATTAGTATCTCACCACTAGAGCCAAATCTAAATCTTTCAGTTCCGCCTGTTGAGAAGCCTATGTTATCAGCAGCCGGGAAATACATTCCTGTGTTTGTATCTTGAGCGTTGGTGAATGACAAGTCCGATACAGTGCCGCCTTCAACAGCAACTGTGCCTGAAGCAATAAAATCTCCACCGACATATAACGCTGCACCGTAACCTGCACCACCTGAACCTCGTATTGTGACTCTTCCATATTGGTCAATCTCGAATCTGTTGTTATCAGGGTCAGCAGCATCATGAACCTCAAACGCATTTCCAGCACCAGTCTGCACTAGAACAAGTGGGGCTACGCTTGATGATACGTCTATCTTGTATTGCTCTGCACCTGATGAGTCATCATAGGAGAAAGTAGTAGCACCGAAAGAACCGCCATTGTTGTATTGAATGAAAGTGTCTGAACCAGCAGGAGAACCGCCACTAGCAGCATCCTCCCATGCTACTGCTGCACCAGCACCACCTGAAGTCAGAACCTGCCCATCATTGCCAGCAGCGGTTCCTCCGACTAATATCTCACCAGCCGCTCCAATAGCCAATCTCTCAGTACCGCCTGTAGAGAAACCTAGGATATCAGTGCCTCCACTGAACATACCTGTGTTTTGGTCGCCTACGAATTGGAATGATGG
>JGI25128J35275_1000093_pt1 | contig 25949 bp, 37 predicted proteins | sample ETNvirenome_2_60_FD_35275 | JGI IMG/M metagenome (IMG submission 35275)
CAAGTGACTATTACAGTGGGTTTATCCAATGTAGTATTTATGTACCCAAGAACAAAGGAACCTCTGTATTGGCTGCATTAAGTGAGTCTGTAATAAATGGATTAACCTCGATAAATGCTTCTGATTATGTTGATACTTATAGCTGTAATCCAAGGATAGGAGATGTCGTTGGGCCTGGGGGGGTTAATGATGAGCAGGAATCACATTATTTAGGTGTGATTACCTGTCAATTTTCCGCAAACGCTTAAATTTGAGTTAGTATACTAATAATGTATAAATCTTTTTATGAGAGCCGTTGAGCTTCTAAGCAATAAGTTTGGTGTAAGCCAGTTATACCAACACGATGTAAAGAAAGATGGTGAAGTTGTTCTTACTATTTTTTGGCATCCATTAACAATTGCTGAAAGAGAATCTATTCAGAAAAAATCTGGTAATTCAGATGATGCTAATGATTTTGCTTTATCTTTGATGATTCAGAAAGCTTTAGATGAGAAAGGGAAAAGGTTATTTGCTGATGGAGATAGAGCAACTCTTCGTAGAGAAGTAGAGGCTTCTATNCTTCAAGAAATTCAATTGGCAATGTTGGAATCTGGTGCAGATAAGGAGGTAGAAGAAGCGGAAGCTGATTTGAAAAGCTAATGGTGACTGGATGTTTATGTTCTCCCTAGCCAAAGAGTTAGGGACAACAGTCATGCAATTATCGCAAGTTTTAACAAGGGAAGAGATGATTGGTTGGGCTGCTTATTTCAAGATTCAGAATGACGAAATGGAAAGAGACAGAGATGCTGTTCAACGAAGTAGTGCTAGTAGAACTCAAACAAGGTAAGATAGGAAATATTGTTTGGTACGAGAGGAGTGGCTGAAGCTTATACCAAGTTAATAGAATTTAAGGTAAAAGATAATGCAATTAAAGCTGCCACTGTTCGTCTGTTTAGAAGTTTAGAAAGAATAGAAAAAAAGTTAGATGAGATAGGAGGAAAAGGAGGAAGAGGTTTTGACAAAGTTGCTAAAGGAGCAGATAAGGCATCGGCTAGTTTTAAACAATTACAAAAAACAACTAATACTTTTGCGTCTGTTTCAAACGCAACAAGAAAGACAATTGTTGCAACGACAGCAGGTCTTTGGTTAGCAAATAAAGCTACAACGGCTTTGGATTCTTCTATGAGAGGAGTCACAGTTGCAGGATTAAAACCTTTTGCTGCTGCTGCTAATGCAACAACAGGGAAAATATTAGCTTTAAAAGCAGGGGTTGTAGGACTTGCTGCTGCTCATCCAATCTTAACTGGTGCTATTGCCGCTGGAGTTGGTGCTTATACACTATTTGGTTCTAAAACAGGAGATGTAATTAAGAAGTTAAAAGGAATCACACAAGGTTTATACAACGCTGGAGCTGCTGTTCGTAAATTTGTTTCGCAGATTAAAACTTCTAAAACAGCAGGATCAGAGTTAACAATATTTGATCGAATACAGTCTGCCAAAGGTGGTGGTCTTGTTGGTCTTAAAAAATTATTAGATCAAGTTACAGCAGCTCAATCAAAATTAATTTCAACAAATTCAGGATATGTAGCTTCGTCTGAAAAAGTTCGAGCAGTAGAAAAAGCTTTAAATGCCGAATTGATGGCAAGGAAGAAAATAATGGATCAAATAATAATAAGTGAACAGGCAAGGAAACCGACTTCTACTTTGACAGCGGCAGCAGGAGAAGCAGGTGGTTTAGAAGGATTAAGACAATTATTGTCAGAAGCGCAAGGCATCCAAGACAGGATGTTAACTACGAATGAAAATTATAAAGTTGCGTCAGCAAGGGTAAGAAATATTCAGAAAGCTATTAATGCTGAACTAGAAAAACGAGACAAGATAATGGGTAAGGTTAATGTAAAAGAGCAAAAATCTGTAACTTTAGGTGAAAAATTAAGGGGATTAGCAGGAAATCTTGGAGGAAAAGCAGTTCAAGCAGCAAGACCTGGAAGGGCAATAGAAAGAAGAGGTTTGATTGCTGGAGGAGTAGGTGGAATGGCAGGATTAGGAATGGCTTCTAATACTGCTGTAGGAGGAGGGTTAGGATGGTTAGGCTCCAAGATAGGCGGCTTTGCAGGGATGACTGCAACTGCTGGAGCAAAAATGGGTATTCCAGGGATGGGTTTAGCGTCTAAAGGGATAACTGATACAACAGCAGCAATAAAAGGTCTTGTTGTAGCATCTAAAGGAGTGGCGGCTGCAAACGTAATGAATCCTGCGTTTGTTGCTGCGTTGGGTGCTGCGTGGGTAATTTTTGGAACTAAAGGAATAAGAGGCGCAATTGAAAAATTAGTTGGTGCAGAAAGAGCCGCTAAGAAGACAACTGCTGGTTTATTTGAGTTTGCAAAAGCTAATCCTATCTTTAGCCGACTCAATATGGAGTTGGAAATGTCCAAGGATGCTATGAAGCAACTTGGAGATGTTGCTGAGAAAACGAAAAGAGAAGTAGCTGCGCTACAAGATCCTGGGATGAAAGATAGAGTAGCTAGGAATTTAAGAGCAAGTAGGGCTGGAAGAGAGTCAAGCGGTTTTGCTGATTGGAGCGATTCCACAACAACTAGATTAAGTGCTATTAAATCTCTTGAAAGAAAAAACAAACGCTTAGTAAAACAAGGAAAAGAACGATTAAAGGGCGAAAGATTAATTACTAAAGAGGTTAAGAATCAAATAAAAGAAAAGAACAGATTAGCAACGAAAGAACAAGAATCAATTGATAGACAAGTTCAAAGGATGTTTACTCCTAAAAAGAGAAAAGAGAGAAGAGGTGGTGCAAGAGTAAGGATGATGGGTAGCAAGATGGGGATGAGTGGTTTGACTGGTAAAAGTTTAGAAAATTTAATGCTTGGAGCAGGTTTCCCCATGTTATTTGGTGGGGGAGTTGGTGCAGTTGGTGGTGGTTTAGGAGGTTCTGCTATTGGTAATGCCTTGGGGATGGGTGGATTTGGAACTCAAATAATAGGTAGTGCGATAGGTACGCAATTAGAAAATTTAGTGATGAAAGCTAAGGCATTAGGAGATGCTTTAGCAGATGCAGGCAATTTGGATATGACAGCTTTAGAGGAATCAGGAATTAGAATTAATGCGAATTTAACTGGACAGGTAAATGATTTAAAACGTATAGGAAAACTTACTGAAGCTAGAGCTTTAGTTGAAAAAGAAGTCCTTAAAAATATTGGCGCTCATCCTTCGGCTAATAGGAATATAAAACGTACTATTGATGATTTGGATCATTCATGGAAGCGAGTATCTACATCAGTAGGAACACTGTTAGCAGTTTTAACTGATCCGTTTTCAAGTACTTTAGGAACTATTTTAGATGTAGTAAATCAAATAGTTAAGGAAATTAATTTTATACTTACTTTGGGAGATCGTATGGCTAATGATATTTTTAAATTGTTAGGATTAGAGGAGGAATTAGCTAAAGCTAAATATGAACAAAGTCAAGCAGGTAAACAGGCTTTATCAGACGCAAAAGATAAGCTAAGTATTACAATAGACCAATTAGCAGCCGAAAAGAAGATACGAGATATAGAAAATTCAAAGTCTTTAGGAAGTACTTATGCAGACAAAATAGGCAATATAGGAAAGGACTACCAGACTGCGGTAGTGAAGATACGAGCTGATCAAGCTANGGAGAAGGAAGATCTACTGAAAAATGCAGAAATAGGGTACAGGTTGAGTGGGGCATACGAAACGGACAAAATGAGAATAGATGGGGAAGCAGGAAATAAGATATCAGCCGCAGAAAATAGGAGAGATCAGGCAGTAAGGAGGGTAGTTTATGACTACGAAGAAGAAATGAAAAAGCAGATAAAAGGTCTCACTAGAGAGAACGATCTGCTAGAGAAACAAATGGGTATAAAAGAAAAAATAGCTGAAGCCACAGCAAGTGGAAATCAGTACCAAGCAGGACAACTAGAATATGACCTTCAAGCACTAGAAATAACGAAGACAACCAAGAATTTATTAAGTGATATAGAGGTAATCGAGAACGACACTCTTGCTATAATATTGAAGCAGGCGGCGAAAGATAATGAGAAATTAAAACTAAAACAACTTGCAATAGAGAAATCAGGTCAGCTTACAGATGCCGAAAGAAAACTTGAGGCTGTGTGGGACTCAATAGGAGTTTCAATTAAAGATGGATTAGTTGAAGGGATTAATGCAGCAATAGAAGGTACTAAAACATTAGGAGAGGTTGCTTCTAATACGTTCAGAAGAATCAGTAATGCTTTATTAAATTACGGAGTCAATTTAGGACTTTCTGCTCTTCCTGGTGGGGTAGGTGCTTTCTTCCAAGGTGCTTTAGGTATGAGTAGCTTAGGGGGCAACAAGGTTTCTACTACTTCATCTGCTGCATCTGCTGCGGATGTGGTTTCTGCCTTGACATCACCAGGCATGGGTGGAGCTTTAGATATAGAAGCAGGAAGGAGAGCAGCAGGAGGTCCAGTAACAGGAGGATCTCCTTACATCGTTGGAGAAAAAGGACCAGAATTATTTGTTCCAAATTCAAGCGGTAATATCGTTCCAAATCATGCAATGGGAGGAGCTAACGTAGTTGTTAATGTAGATGCTTCTGGTTCGTCAGTAGAAGGCGATGCAGGGCAAGCGGCTGAATTAGGACGTATGCTAGGTGCAGCAATACAAGCTGAACTAGTTAAAGAAAAAAGACCTGGAGGTTTATTAGCTTAATGGCAGAACCATTCCCTAACATCACCCCAACTTACGGGACTCAAAAAACAAGTAGTCCTAAAACAAGGACGGTGCAATTTGCTGATGGTTATGAAAAGAGGTTGTTATTTGGATTGAAAGAACATCAAAATCCAAAACAGTATCGACTTACTTTTCAAGTATCTGAAACAGATGCAGATACGATTGAGACTTTTTTAGACGCAAGAGCAAATGATTCTGCAAGTTTTACTTGGACACCTCCAGGGGAAAGTTCTTCAGGTAAGTATGTTTGTCCTGGCTGGAGTAAAAGTATTCCATACTTAAATAGAGCAACAATTAGTGCAACATTTAGGGAGGTTTTTGAAGAATAATGTCAGCAGTAGCAGCATGGACAGCCAGTGCATCTTTTAATGTTGGTGATATAAGACGAGCCACTACTGTTCAAGATACTGGTTTTGTTTTTAAAGTTACTATTGCAGGTACAAGTGGTTCGTCTGAACCTGTTTGGCCTCGCAAATTAGGAAGTACGGTTCTAGATGGTGGTGTCACTTGGATTGCGATTAGTAGCGTTTATCAAGAATTAGAAAAAACAAATCCATCAGCAATTATTGAATTATTTGAATTACATCTAAAGGAAGGCATACATTATGCAACTGGGAATCCTTCTAGTGTTAGGACTATTGAAAGGTTTCATGCAGGAACAAATTTAAATTCAAATGGAGAAGTTGTTTGGCAAGGAAATTCTTATTTTCGTTTTCCTATAGAGGCTGCTGGTTTTGAGTACAAAACAGGGCAAATACCACGACCAACAATGTCTATATATAACGGAGGATCTTTTGTCTCAGTATTACTGCAAAGTGCAAACAAGATAACACCTGGAAATGATCTTGCTGGTGCTGAATTGATAAGGATAAGGACACTTGCAAGATATTTAGACGCAGCAAATTTTCCTGGTGGATCTAATCCTTTAGGTACTCCAGATCCTTACGCTGAATTTCCAAGAGAAACATGGATTGTTGATCGTAAATCTTTGGAATCAAGAGAAATTGTATCATTTGAACTTAGTGCTTCTTTAGATTTAATTGGAGTGCGTGGACCTAAAAGACAATGCTTACGGTCTGAATTTCCTGGTGTTGGAACGTTTTTCGCATGAAGTGGAAAGAAGCTGCGTTACTTCACGCAAAGGAGGAAGATCCCAAAGAGTCTGTTGGTTTAGTTGTATTAATAAAGGGAAAAGAGCATTACAAGCGTTGTAGCAATATTGCTGACGAGCCAACAACAACTTTTTTATTAGATCCTGATGACTATGCAAAATGGTCAGATAAAGGAACAATCATGTCTATTGTTCATTCTCATCCTGTTACTAATCCAACTCCAAGTAAAGCAGATTTAATTAGTTGTGAAGCAAGTAAACTTCCTTGGCATATTGTTAATCCAAATACTGAAACATGGGGAGAGTGTAAACCTAATGGATATAAAGCACCTTTACTAGGAAGACCTTGGTGTTGGAGCGTTTCTGATTGTTGGACTTTAGTAAGAGATTGGTATAAAGAAGAATTAGATGTTGTATTGAAGGATTGGGATCGACCTAGAACACCTGCTGATTTTTTACAAAATCCTTTGTTTGAGTCTTTATCTGCCGAAGCGGGTTTTAGGGAATTAAGAACAGAAGAAGGATTTGAAAAAGGAGATGTCCTTCTTATGTCTATGATGTACCCAGGACTAAATCATGTCGGAGTCTACATCCCACAACAAAAAGTGTTGCATCATTGTGCTGGCAGACTAAGCACAGAAGACTTATTAGACGAATGGCTCCTAAAATGTACTGGTAAGAGGTATCGTTATGCTCCGCAAAGTTAAACTCTACGGTCCACTAGCTGATTTTGTAGTGGAACGTGGTGGTGAAAAAATAATGGAAGCTGATATAGACACACCTGCTGAAGCAATTAGGTTTTTAGTTGGTAATTGGCCTGAACTTCATAGTCACATGGCAGAACAATATTACACAATGAGTACTGGAGGTTTTGACCTAGAGCAAGAGGAATTGCATTATCCCGCTAGTAATGAAGTAAAAATTATTCCTGTAATAGGAGGGGCTGGGGGAAATGTAGGTCGTATTATTATAGGAGCAACTTTAATTGCACTTGCTTTCACTACAGGTGGAGCATCTTTAGCAGCTCTTAAGGCTGGCAACATGACTGCTGTTTTTGCAGGGGCGCAGTGGTGGGCTGCTAGTGCTGCTTCCCTAGGAGGAGCATTAGTCTTTGGTGGTATAGCTGGTATTCTTAATCCTTTGCCTAAGAATCCAGAGTTTGAACAAGATCCAAAATTATCTTATTCATTTGGAGGGGTGCAGAATACAACCAGAGCTGGAACTCCAGTGCCCATAGTTTACGGGGAAATTTTCACAGGATCAGTCATAATTAGCGCAGCAGTTGATACTGAACAGGTGGTAGTCGAATGACAAAGCAAATAAAAGGCTCTGGTGGTGGTAATAGAAGACCTCCTGCCCCTGTTAGAGAGAAAGACACCCTTGACTCAAGGCAATTTGCAACGATACAAGATTTAGTTTCTGAAGGTGAGATAGAAGGCTTTCCTTCGGCAAAGGCTTATGCAAGAGACTCAGCTAATTACAATAAAGCTGCTTTAAAAGATATTTATTTTGACAAGACACCTGTTGTAAGAAAAGAAGCTGACGTAACAAACATCCAAGAAGTTGATTATAACTTTAAAGATGTTGAATTTACTCCTAGATATGGAACGTCAATTCAAACTCATATTGCAGGCTTAAAAGATAGCGTTGGAACTCCTGATTCAAGTGGTTTAGGAGTAGTGGTTACGAAATCTGGGGGTGGGGTCGCTAAAAGTATTTTAGAGGGATCAGGAGGCGCACTTGATCCAGATGCTGTAAGGGTTACGTTAACATGGCCTCAATTACAGAAAGCAGAAGACGATGGAGATTTAAGAGGGTCAACTGTTGAATTAAAAATTCAAAGACAATACAACGGAGAAGCTAGTTATACAGATGTAGTTTCTGACAAGATTACTGGAAGAACAGGCGATCCATACCAAAAAGATTATCTAGTTAATTTAGACCATACGGCAATAGTTACTGGTCAAAGCACTATTTTTCCCGTTTCAATCAAAGTTGTAAGAGTTACAGATGATAGTGATAATGAATTATTAGTAGATGCTTTTAAATTTACAAGTATTACAACTATTATTGATGATAAACAAAGATATTTAAATTCCGCTTATTTTGCACTTAGGGTTGATAGTAAACAGTTTTCAAGTATTCCTCAAAGAGCATATCGTCTTAGAGGAATAAAAATAAGATTACCTAACAATGCAAGTGTAGACCAAAATACTGGAAGAGTTACTTATTCTGGGGCATGGACTGGTACGTTTGGAGCAGCTCAATGGTGTAGTTGTCCTGCTTGGATACTTTACGACTTATTAACATCTGAAAGATATGGTTTTGGCACACAATTATTAACTGATGCAGAGAAAAGTAGTTTTAACGGTAATGCTTCTAGGCTTGATAAGTTTTCTTTTTACGCTGCAAGTGTTTATGCAAACGAACTTGTAGATGATGGGTTTAATGGACAAGAAGCAAGATTTAGTTGCAATGTTTCTATTCAAACTCCAACAGAAGCATTTGACTTAATTAATGAATTAGCAGGAGTAATGAGATGTATGCCTTTTTGGGGAGCAGGTTCAATAACAGTATCGCAAGATAAACCAACTTTCACTTCTTATTTATTTAATTTATCAAATATTGATCCCGCAGGTTTTACATATAGCGGTACAAGTTTAAAAACTAGACATACGGTTTTTGTAGTTGCTTACTTCAATATGGATTCTATTGATATTGATTATGAGACTTATGAAGATACCGCAAATATAGCAAAGTGGGGATCAATAGTAAAACAAGTTAAAGCATTTGCGTGTACTTCAAGAGGACAAGCTCAACGTCTTGCAAAATATTTAGCGTTTACAGAACAAAGAGAAGCAGAAGTTATTACATTTAAAACATCAATAGATAGTGGAACGATTGTTAGGCCAGGAATGGTGATAAGTGTAATAGATCCTGTCAGAAGTGGTATAAGAAGAGGAGGTAAGATTACTGCTGCATCAACAACTGCCATTACTGTTGATAATGAAACTGAAACAGCCTTGACTGATCAGTTTTCTGCCAAATTAAGCGTTGTCCTTTCTACCGGATTAACAGAAACACGTCCTATTTCTAACGTTACAGGTAAGGTTATAACGGTTGCAAGTGCTTTTAGTCAGGCTCCAGCAGTAGGTAGTACTTGGTTATTAGAAAATTCAAGTTCTGACCCTAATGATCCTACTTGTGAAGCAGAAACTTGGAGAGTTTTATCTGTTACAGAAGAGGATCAAGGGGCTAATTTTGTAATTACGGGTTCTCCTTATATCCCAGGTAAATATGCCAATATTGAACAAGGAATAGCATTACCTGAGAGAAAACTTTCTGTTTTAAGTAGTCCTGCTTCTCCTCCTTCTGGGTTAGATGCACATGAAAGACTTGTTGTTATTAATGGAAAGGCAGTTTCAAAAATATTTATTACGTGGGAACCTGTTATTGGTGTTATTCAATATCAATTACAGTATAGGTATCAACAAGGAACTTGGTACACACATACAGTAACAACTTGTTCTTTTGAGATAGAAAACAGCCAAGTTGGTTCGTATGAAATTAAAGTAGCTTCTTTTAATATTAATTTATTACCTTCTAATTTAACGAAGGATATTTCATTTCCGGCTCAAGGTAAAACAACTAAACCTAATAATGTTGAAAATCTTTCACTTGAAGGTATTACTGTAAATTCAGCACGATTGACTTGGGATAAATCAGTTGATGCTGATGTTATTCATGGAGGAAGTGTTCATATAAGACATTCTTCTTTAACAAATGGAAGTGGAACTTGGTCTAATTCAGTTGATTTAATTAATGCCTTACCAGGAAACAGTACACAAGCTATTGTTCCTTTAATATCTGGAGAATATGTTGCAAAATTTGCTGATGATACAGGTAATTTCAGTGCTGGAGAAACTAGTATTATTGTTACGGCTCCTGTTGTTGAAGAGTTATTAGTAGGTCTTACACAAAGAGAAGATGTAAATAATTTCCCTGGTAGTAAGACGAATACAGTTTACAATAGTACTTATGATGCCTTAATACTTACAGACCCAAGTTCTCCAACCACTAAAACAGGAACATATAGTCAGTCTGGTACTACTATTACTATTACAATTACATCTCATGGTGTAAGTGTTGGAGATATATTTACTTGCAATTTCCTCACTGGAACGGCAGATAGCGATTTAAAAAGTATAAAGTCAAAAAGTGGAGAATATATAGTCGCTTCTGTAGGTACTGGTGCTGATGCAAATACTTTTACAGTTACGGCAGCGAATAGTATTACAACTTCAGGTGCTGTTTCTATTGTTATTGGATTAATAGGAACTTATGAGTTCCAAAATGTTTTAGATCTTCAAGGAATATACAGTGTTGACTTGGAAAGAATTTTTGCAACCAGAGGTTTATATCCTTCAGAACTAATTGATGATAGGACAGACCCTATTAACACGTGGGAAGATTTCGATGGCACGATTCCAGATAAAGTTAATGCTGTTTTGGAGGTTGCAACCTCTACAGATGCTTCTAATTATGGAGAGTTCGTTCCTTTTGCTAATGGAACGTTTAGAGGTAGAGCTTTTAAATTTAGATCAAAATTATTAACAACAGATTCGGCTCAAAATATTCTTGTTGATCAACTTGGTTACTTTCTTAAGTTTATGAGAAGGACAGAACAACAGGATCATACTAATCCGTCTAGTCCTGTTTCTGTTATTGATAGTGGTACTAGCGCAAGTGGTAAAATAGTAAAATTTGGAGCAGGATTTTTCACTGGTACTACTGGTGTTGGAGGAAGTACAACAGCTTATTTGCCTAGTATTGCTATTACGGCACAAAACATGGGAGGAGGAGAGTATTTTACAATCTCAGGCGTAACAGGAGAGCAGTTTACAATTATATTCAAAAATAGTGATGACAATCCTGTTGATAGAAAATTTTCTTATATGGCTGTAGGATTTGGTAGAGCAGGTTAAACTATTTAAAAAAACAAAGATAAGATGTCAACACATGATTTAGATATTGGAAATCAATCGGGTTCTGCTGTTAGGCAAGACCTTAATAATGCTTTAAGTGCATTAGCAAGGCATCAAAGTTTCGGATCTCACGTTCCTGCTGATAATAGTTTTCCGTATCAGTTTCAGGTAATAACAGGTACAGATCCTGAGAAACTATATATGCGAGATGCCACAAGCGATAGTACGTGGCATGAAATAGGAGATGTAGGAGTAGCAAATTTAGGTTTAGCAAAGTTAGCCAGTCCGACATTTACAGGTGTTGTAGAAATAGCAAATGGGACAAATGGCGCACCAGCTATAACGTTTGACTCAGATACAGATACGGGTATATATAGATCAGCTTCTAATGTTTTAGGTATATCTGCAAACGGAACTGCTTGTCATTTATTTAAATCAACAGCTAGTGAACCTCAAGTTCCTATAAGAGTTCAAAATGGAACTGCGGCAGCTCCATCTTATAGCTTCGTCACGGATACCGACACAGGTTTTTATTATTCTGCTGCTGACACAGTAGCGGTTTCAACAGGCAATGAGCTTTCTTGCTGGTTCAACAATTTAGGGATCAATATTAATCAGGGAAATGTCCTTACTCTTTGGGACGATGACTCTTCGGCATGGACGGCGATCAAGCCTCATCCCACTGTCGAGCATAATTGGACTCTTAGGCTTCCAGTTAATGACGGAAACCCTAATATGCTGTTNCAAACAGACGGCTCTGGNAACACAAGTTGGGTAAATACGTTAAATCTGACTAGCCTTGAAGTTAGTGGAACTGGTGGGGCTGACAATGAACTAAAAATAGGCAGTGCAAGTGTAGCCAATGCAAACTCTTATATTGATTTTATTACTGAGACTGGGAACGACCCCGAGACTAATCAACCGTGGGATTATAACTTTAGGGTTATCAAAGCACCTTCAGATAATGGTGATGCAAAGATTGTTAATAAAGGCACTGGAACGTTTTACCTAGAAGCGGCTGATGCAAATGGGAAAATTGATTTTCTTGGGTACTCTCCTGCAACTGTACATGCTTGGGTTCGTTGGAACGCAACGAATCAAAATAGTGGTAGTGCCCCAAATGTAAGTAGTTACAACATAAGCAGTATCACAATTCATGGGGACGGTGATTATACGGTTAATTTTACGAATGTTGCAAAAAATATTGGTCATGTTGCAACGGATAATGCTAATGCTGTTTTTTCCTCGAATGGTCCTAACATTAGTGGTCACGGACATGCAGAATGTTTTATTAGTGCAATTGCTTCTACTGGTGTAAGAGTTAATGTTCATGCACAAGGCAACAGTGGGCAAAAAGCAAACCCATCAATTCTTTGTGGTACTTTCTTTATTTAATTTGCACTAACATCTAAGTATTATGAGTGACGTTACTAAACGAATTGTTTACACCACTTCAGAAGGTTTGAGCATTATCTTGCCTATGGCAAATTGTTCATTAACAGTTGAAGAAATACAAGCAAAAGATGTTCCTGAAGGGGAAACATCCTATATCATAGATGAATCAGAACTTCCAACAGATCTTGATTTTAGAGATGCTTGGACTTACACCCCTTAATTAATTATGGGATTTGGCATTGATATGGCGAAAGCCAAGGAAATTCATAAGTCGAAAATTCGGATAGCAAGAGATCCAAAACTTGCAGAACTTGATGTTGAATTTCAAAAAGCACAAGAAACAAATGCTGATACAACAGACATTGTTGCCAAAAAACAAGCATTAAGGGATGCCCCTGCTGCTAGTGCTATTGATTCAGCTACTACAACTGACGAATTAAAAAGCCAATGGAATACTGCTATCTTAGGATCAAGTCCATATAGTTAACAATGGCTATTGCACCTGGGACGTATGACATGACGATCCAACGAAGATCAGATCATGCTGTTAATTTTGAAGCAAAAGACTCGAATAGTGCTGCCATTAATTTGACAGGTTATACATTAACTTCTCAGGTTTGGGATTCAGGTCGTACCACTAAGGCTGCTGATGCAACGATGACTATTACTAATGCAGCAGGAGGATTGTTTACTTGGAAAGTAACCGATACTCAGACAGCACTTTTAACTGCTGACGAATATAAATACGATATTTTATTTACGAATGGATCAGGTGACAAAGAATATTGGGTTGAAGGTACAATTTATATGAGTCAAGGATATACAGCATTATGAGTAATACAGTTACAGCCACCGAAACTCAAAACACGATTAGTGTTAATGAGACAACTAATACTGTCACTGTTACTGAAGGTGCGGCAACAATTGTCCGAGTAGCTACGGAAGGACCACAAGGACCACAAGGCACTGCTGGATCAAGTTTTTCTTTAAATGATGATAATAAGGTAGATAAGTCTATAATTTATTATGACAGTACTGCTTCAACCTATAAGGCTGACAGCACATGGACTACTAGCACAATTACAGACGGAGGTAACTTCTAGTGGCTAACACAATCAGAATCAAACGTAGCACTGGAAGTTCAGCTCCTGGCTCGCTTGAAAATGCAGAATTAGCCTTTTCTGAAGGTAATGAGATTCTGTACTTTGGTAAAGGGACTGGGGGTGCTGGAGGTTCAGCAACATCAATAATTCCTATAGGTGGTAAGGGTAAATATTTCGATAAAGAAACGACCCAGACAGCAAATCATGTCCTTGCTGGTCCTACTTCTGGATCGGCTGCGGCGGCTGCATATAGAGCTTTGGTAGCGGCTGATATTCCATCAATAGCACACACCGGAATATCTGATTTCGATACAGGAGTACAAGCAAATAGGTTAGATCAGATGGCTGCACCAACAGCTTCTGTAGGTTTAAACAGTCAGAAGATTACAGGATTAGCTGATTGTACTGCCGATTCTGACGCAGCAAATAAGGGATACGTGGATGGAGTTGCTCAAGGATTAGATATTAAAGATTCCGTTGTAGTTGCAACAACAGCAAACATTACGTTGTCAGGTACTCAGACAATAGACGGAGTTTCGTTGTCTGCTGATAATCGAGTACTCGTTAAAGATCAAAGTACTGCAAGTCAGAATGGTATTTACCTTGTGAAGTCTGGTGCTTCATGGGTAAGAACAGATGACATGGCAACAGGTTCAGATGCTGCTGGAGCGTTTACCTTCATTGAGCAAGGTTCAACTTACGCAGATGTCGGTTTTGTTTGTAGTTCTGATAAAGGAAGTGCAGTTGTNGGGACAAATAACCTTTCATTCACTCAGTTCTCTGGAGTGGCTGGTGTTACTGCTGGTAATGGTATAGATAAATCTGGTAATGAAATAAGTCTTGACCTTAAGGCAAATGGTGGTTGTGTAATCGAATCGACAGAACTTGCAGTTGATTTATCCGCAAGTTCAATAACTGGAACGCTCGCAATAGGAGATGGAGGAACAGGAGCAACTTCAGCTAGTGCTGCTCGAACTGCTCTAGGAGTTGCTATCGGCTCAGATGTTCAAGCTTATGACGCACAGTTAGCAGATGTAGCTGGTTTAGCCGTAACTGATGGTGGTTTTATTGTTGGTAATGGTTCTAATTTCGTATTAGAGACAGGATCAACAGCAAGGACATCCATTGGCGCACAAGCGTTAGCAACAGATTTAACAACATTATCGAGTTGTCAATCAGGTGGTGCAGCAGCACTGGCTGCTCTTACTTCTACAGAGATAGAGATTCTTGATGGGGCTACACTTTCCACATCTGAATTAAACCTCCTTGATGGTGTAACAGCTACCACAACAGAATTAAATTATGTAGATGGGGTAACGTCAGCGATCCAGACACAGCTAGACGCAAAGCAAGCTTTAGATGCTGATCTAACTTCTTTATCAAGTTGTCAATCAGGTGGAGCTGCTGCTTTAGCTGCGCTTACTTCAACGGAAATAGAAATTCTTGATGGAGCAACGGTCACAACTGCCGAGTTGAATATTATTGACGGTGGAACGTCAGCTACTTCAACGACCTTAGCTGCTGCTGATCGGATGGTGATGAATGATAATGGAACAATGGTTCAAGTTGCCTTATCTGATCTTGTTACTTTCCTTGAGAACGGATCTGTTTCAGGGTTTGATATTGATGGAGGAACCTACTAACTACAATTACTACATAGGAGGTAGGTTAAATGGCTAACACAATCAAATTAAAGAGAGGAACTAGCACTCCATCAACGAGTGACATCTCTAGTGGTGAAGTTGCTATAGATACTTCAGCTCAGAAATTATATGTCAATGACAGTGGAACGGTTAAGGAGATTGGTGGTGGTGGCGGAATAGATTCTGATTCTAATGACAACACGCTAGGTGGAACTAATGCTGGAGCTGCTCTTGATGATGACACCTATAGAAATACCTTTTTTGGAAAAGATACTGGCAAGTTAGTCAATTTTGGAGATGACAATACTGCTATTGGATTTGAGGCGTTAGATGCTGACACTGGTGGGGCAAAAAATGTTGCAGTTGGTTCGTATGCTTTGAGTGCAAACACCAGTGGAGATGGTCATGTTGCTATTGGATATGAGGCTTTATTAAGTAACACTTATGGCAATGGAAATGTAGGTATTGGTAGGCAGACTTTACGTGAAACTACTTCAGGAAATTACAACGTTGCTGTAGGTTATTACCCACTTTATTACAACACCACAGGCGATTACAACGTAGCGGTGGGAACTTGGGCGTTACAGGAGAACACGACTGGGACAAGAAATGTCGCAATAGGTTATCAAACATTAGATAACAGTACTACTACTTCTGATGATGTAGCCGTTGGTTATCAAGCTTTGACCGCAGCTAGAGGTGGTGGAAAAAATTCAGTTCTTGGAAGTCAAGTTGCGTTGAGCAGCACATCAGGTCAAAGTAATGTTTATATCGGGTATCAAGCAGCAATTAGCGCAACAACGGCTGGTTATAACGTAGGAATTGGAAGACAGTGTTTTGAGTCTTTAACTACTGGACAGTTTAATATTGCGATTGGTTATCAAGGGATGGATAATGTTACGACAGGAAGCTCAAATACTGGTATTGGACAATATGCAGGAAATGTTTTAACGACAGGTTCTAATAATTCTTTTCTCGGAAATGGATCAGAACCTAGTTCAGCAACAGTTTCAAATGAAATAACTTTAGGAAATACAAGTGTTACTAAATTCAGAGTCCCTGGTATTTCATTAGAGGCGGAAAGTGCTGGAATCTCAACGGCTGGTTTATACATTGGAAGTACAAAGCATTATCTTTATCGAGATAGTGATGCGAGAGTTAGTTTAAGAGTAGGCGATGCTAGTGGTTCTCATACTTATGGATCATTCGCTAATAGGAGTGGACAATTTGCTATTGGTTGTCCGAGTGGAGATGTTCACATAGAGGTTGGGAATGAAAGCCCACCTGAAACGGCAGCAAAGTTTATTAGCAACGGTGCAGTTGAGCTTTATTACAATAATGTCAAAGCTTTTGAAACAAATAGTGCAGGAGTAGGTGTGACCTCTGGAGGTCATTTACATATAAACAACTCTACTTCTGGGGGTTCTTGCGCTCTTGAACTGGGTTCTTCTACGGCTGGTAATCATTTTAGTTATCTCGATTTAAGAACTGATGAAACTTACACCGATTATGGTACGAGGATTTTAAGAGCTAATGCTGGAGCAAATTCTAATGCCACTATTATCAATAGAGGTACAGGGAATATGGATCACTCTGCACCTGACGGTGGTACGTTTAGTTATGCCTCGAACTCTGACTATCGATTAAAAGAAAATGTAGTTTATATGGATGATGGGATAACTAAATTAAAAANACTTAAACCATGTAGATTTAATTTTAAACATACTCCAGATAAAATTGTTGATGGTTTTATTGCACATGAAGCTTCTCNAGCAGTACCAAGTGCAGTAACAGGTACTAAAGATGAAGTTATGCTGGAAGACGGTCCACTTCCAGGTGATNTGAAAAAAGGTGATCCTATTTATCAATCTATAGATTACTCAAGAGTTGTTCCTTTATTAACAGCAGCATTACAAGAAGCAATAGTTAAAATAGAAACATTAGAAACTAAAGTCGCAGCACTAGAAGCAGGGTAAACTAAACGTATTCATTTTTATTTTCATGGCTGAGCGTACTGCTGAAGAAGTCGCAAAGGTTTTCTCTGCTGCTGGTGATAGCGTCATCGTTATTAATTCTGTTGCTGCTCAATCAACAATTACAGATGAAGATAAGGACACCCTCAAAAGAAATGTTGATCATCTAGAAATCATCAAGGCTTACAAGAAAGAGGACGGCACAACTTCTATCTGGACATCCGAATCCTTCACAGATATTGATGCAGCAGTTACACTCGGGAAGTCTAAATATTAATTATGACATTATCTTCTGAAACAGTGCAAAATTTATCTCTTCAATGGGAGGAAGAATTAAAAGCGCAAAAAGATCGGCTGGGACAAGCTCAAGCTGTTGTTGCCGATGCTAGTCAAAAGATTACAATGATTGAAGGTGGTTTGCAATTTGGAAAATCTTTAATAACAAATGATAAAAAGACAGAGGAAGAATGAAGAGAACAATTATTGATGTAATTTCGATCATTTCATTCCTTGCTTTCCTCTCTGGGGCGGGTGGTTTAACCTATGTTTGGTTAAATCAAGACTCCATTAAGCAAAAGATAATTAATGAAGTAACTAAATCTTTGCCGATCCCAAAAGATCTACCTAAACTCCCTACAAGTACGGGTCCCGCACTACCATTTTGATTAAATCATTTAATGGCTTCACAACCTTTCTTTTAGGGTTTGGATTAGTAGCAAGTAATTTTTATACATTAAACCTGTTGGCACGTAAAGACTCTGGAATACCAGATATAGCCAAGCTTTCTAGTACTCCTTACAGTTCAATTCAGATTAGAAGTAATGTAGGTGCGGATGGTGCAGAGGAATGGACATTTGCCAGCAAGCAACACGATCCCAAATTAGTCACCACAATTGTTGATGATCAGAAACCTACATTTGCAGGTGGATTGAAGAAGAATTATGTGCATAAACAATCTGTCGCTCATACCCAATTTGCTGTATATCCTCAAGGAGAAGGAGGAAAACTCACAGAGAAACAGATTGAATGTATAGAAAAACGAGCGCAAGGACGCAGTAATGGCATGATGATTGCTGATACTGGATCAGTTGCTGTTAGCCCTGCCATAGCGAGCGTACCTATTGTTGGTCCCGTCCTCGCAGGAATTTTCTTTGGACAAGCTAGGAAACAGGTAGGAAATGTTGCAAGTGATATTGCTGCTGATTGGAACGATTGCTAAGTGAGCGAAATACCTGACATCAGCATCAGGGATGCAAACACAATTAATATCGAACCAATACAAATAAAAGAGATAGAGGTTCCTCCTCCACCTTCTGTACTGCCTTTACTTGGCTTTCCTGTTGTTGATATTCCTGGTTGTGTTGAAGCGCATGAGGACGCAAACAAAGGCAATACAGGTGAATCTTTAGTTAGCAATGATAAGGAAGGTGTTCTTATTTATTGCAATGGAGAAACTTTTCCTAATTACACGCCTATGGACATGCCTCCTTATGGCAATACATTAGGAACACCACCTGTCCCAAACAGGAACAATGAGAAAGAAGATTCGACAAAAGAAGAACTCAAACCAACGATACCAACACCACCGAAAAGAAATGATTGCCCTCCTGCTGGAGAAAATCGATCAGGCGAACTCGTTAATGAAGGGAAACAAAGAATCTCTGGCTACCAATTAATTAATCAAAAATGTATAACTCTCTATGAAGACGTACCAATCGTCACTCAAATGGTTAATGGTTTACCTGACGCTGGTGTTGTTGTTACTACTACTTCAATTGCTGTTATTGCAACGAGTTCAGCTATTTTTGCCAAACCATTGGCAGACATAGTTTTAAAAGCAATTAAACCGATAGTTAAGACTGCGATGAAGAAAGTGCAGAAGATACTTGGAAAGAAACCTGTAAAGCCTACAAAACAAGAAAATATAACAAACACTTACAGAGAGAAGAAAGGTTTGCCACCGTTAAAAAATAAGGTAAAATAAATTTACCCCTACATCCGCAAAGTGACGGGTTGACCTTAATTGGAATAGAGCGTGTATTTAGTCTTAGCTAAATGCCGTGGGGGTTCATTATTTAGAGTCAGATTGTGATATTGCATGTTTATGAGGTAATACCTGACCTGGAACGGGACTGAATACTACGTCTGAACAAATTGAATAAGCAGCACTGTTCTTTGCAAATGAAACTCCAAGTTTGCGTTGTTCTGAGCAGTGCTTTAAACGATTTAATTGAAAATCGAGAATCTTATTAGCAGTTAATTGTTCCATATATTTGATTTGTGTTAGAGCTGCTCTTTTACATCTACGTTGTAATTCTCTATCTAGTGGAACGCTAAATGTTGCTGAAAATCCTAAATTGAGAGCAAAGTTATCTTTTTGTCCAGTACGATTATAATCGTTCCAATATAAAATATTACCAGGATTATCAGGCACTCCATTATCATCATCGTCTGTTGGATCGTAAACAGGACTTGAGTAATAATATTCTCTCGGTTTATTAAATGTATGTGAGTTTGTTACAAATGGAGAAAGATTAAATACTGGTCCTTGGCAAGAGATACCACCTCCATAAGTGTTGGTAGGGAATGGACCTGTCAACATTTGTATTGCTTGATTTGTAACTGATCCAGAGGACGTAGCAACTGGGGCAGCAGTAGCACTATTACCTTGTGCTTTAACAGGATTGCAGTTAAAAAGTATAATTAACGACTGAAAGATGAAACCGTATCGGTAATACTTTCTTGCTCGGTTTCTCTTGTAACTGTTGTTATATTTGAAAGCCCTGGTGCGCTGTAACTTTCTACCAGTTGAAAGCTTGCACCTGGGACAGTCAAGCTCATTGTTGGTTTTGATTGAGAAGAAAGATCTAATCCAGTCCATACATAACTTGTCCCATTGGTTGTGCCTGTAACGGTGGTTGCATTTGGAATAAGGCTATTTGGATCAGCAGTTAGCCCTGTTCCTGATAAAGAATAGGTGTAACCAGTATTGTAGTCGTGGCTTACGATTGTCTCCACCGTCTTACTTTTAGTTTCTGTTCTGCTGGTAGTTACACCTGACGCAAAATTAGGGACCACGGGGACACTTAGTACAGGAGATTGTACTAAGAACAAAAGCAAGAAAAGCCTGTACATGACTAGTCTAATAGCTGGATTTCACTTACAAATTGATTAGTACAACTGGTGCCAGCTCCTCCTCCAGTGCAGGTCGAAGTGTGATTAGCCACGGTTGTACCAGCAAGAGACCCTGCCACACCTCCTGAGTAAGTAGTAGTCGTGGCGAAAGCTGCTAAATCTGCCACAATTCCGCTACTAACATCGGAACCAGTATTGATAGGGTTTACTACGTCTCCTTGCTGGAATGATTCACTAAAACTGAAGGCTGATCCAGCAGTGTTTATGTCATATGTACCTTCGGTCATCGTTGCAGCCGCAGTGACGCTTGTAGGTGCAGTCAGACCACCAAATACACTTCCATTTACAGCAGAGATCTTTATGTTCGATCCTGAAACTGTATAAGTAGCGGGACCACGACTGGAAACGCTATACGCTCCATCAGTAATAAGTTTTGTAGAGCTGGTTAGCTTATGCACCACATTGGAATAAGCAGGGGTTGAAGCCAAAAGCAACAACAAAGGAAGAAAGCGTTTCATAAGTAGGCTTTTGAAATCTGTGCTAGTAATCCTAATACTGCCAGAGCAGCACTGACGAGGGCAGCAGCTTGGAATACCCTTTTCTCTAAAAGTCTAACTCTATCTTCTAAATCGTTTATCTTTTCTTCTGCTCGTTTGATTTTCATCTCTTGGCAGACAATACGAGTTTCTTGCCGAGCATCAATCGAAAGATCGTCTCCCATCATGTCAACCTCCCACTTTGAGGATCAATAGGCTTCTTAGTGATTGGGTCTATTTTAGGCTCCATTGGTACAAGCTTTATCGGAGTCTCCACTCTNATTGTTTGATAATTAGCACCTCCTATTTGGGGTGCATTTGTNTTATTTTTGTCTTCATCTATTTTATAAGTTCCATCTCCTTTTTTAGAAGTAGTTGAAATATTAAAGGAGGCCAAAACGCCCGTAAACACTGAAGCTATGAATGTTGGATCTATTTTTTGTTGTGGTATTCCTGGGATGGAAACGTAATTTAAAGTCAATATTGCACCCGACCACCCAAGTACAACAATTTTTATAAGTGTAGTCGTTGTGTCGTCTAAGCCGTCTTTAAATTTTTGGAAGGGGTTTTTCTTATTTTCTTTTTTGTTGGCTTGGTTTTCTTCTTGTACGGCATCCATAGGAAAATAGAAACAATAGTCTAAGATTAGCGTAAACAGTAAAACATGCCTCAAGAACTACTTGCAGCACTTGTAGGGGCTGCTGTCTCTGGAGCGTTAATGGTCTTAGCGAACCAAACAAATAAAAGACAACGTGATATACGTGAAATTTTCCATCGTTTAAATGCTATTGATAAGGAGATTGCTACTCTTACAGCAAGACGTGACCCAAATGGATGGAGGAAAAGATAGCAAGGGCTAAAGCCAGAATTAAAGAGCTGGAAACGCTTGTAAAGTATTGGGAGCAGCAAAAATGAACTGTTATCTTTGTGGTACTCCACTTAATATATCAAGCAATATAGATTTTCCAGAACATGAACTTTATAACATGATTAGTTTTTTTGATTGTCCTAAATGTAATGCAGCTGTAGAGGTCTATCATCCTAAACCCAAAAGCAAAACCCCCTAGAGCCTCTACTCTCTAAGGGGTCTTGACTAACATCGCATCCCACTGCGTGTTTAATAATTTACTTGCATGATTAGTAAACTACTTAGATAACTTAACGAGTTTTTTGCTCTTATTCAACTCTTGTAATCTTGCTTGTTGTCGTCTTATCTCAAGACAGTGTGAACAAAAACATACAATGTTTTTCTGCTCCATAATCCTGTTAAGTTAAGTATCGGCTTAAACAACAAAACCTCCCTTTAAGTGCAAATCTAGGGAGGTTCTGAAGTCGTGATGGGGATCACAAGCCAAATGTAGCGGTTATATATAAGATTGTGAAGAGTGAGTCTAATTATGCGAAAACTAGCTAAGCCTTTCTTGCCTATTCTTTACGCTTTCTTACGAAGTGATGCAGGTAAAAAACTGTTACTTGACCTATTGAAAGCGGCAGCAAAACAGACTACAAATGCCTTAGATGATCAAGCTGTAAATTTCTTACAAGCAAGGTTATACCCAGGTTCTACAACGAAATTACAATGACAAGTTACGATCCAGCATGGTTGGAAGAAGACAAACAGAGGATGTTAAATATGGAACGTTGGTACGTTCTTGATGGTCGTCACCTACCTGACAATCCTATGCATGGCTTCTACACTGGGTTAGCAGCTAAGGGTAAAGAACTAGATGGAGAACTTGGATGAACAATTTGTTCTATTAGATCAACTAATGGAGCCTCCTACTGTTGAACAAGAATTAGAGTTAGAGAAGAAGATAAGATGGTTTAGTGAAGGAGCTACAAAAGAACAATTAGTTAGACATTGTGAAGCAATAGAAAGAAATCATTTTCATCAGTCACAATTCATTGCTAATTGTTTAAAAGAAATAGCAAGGTGTAAAGCCAAGATTGCTTGCTTACAAAATCCTGTAAGACAACCTACATTCAAGAATTTTTTGAGAAAGATATTTGATTTGTAATTTTCTTGTTTAAGGATGCTGGTTTTCTATTTTTAAAATCTTTTGAAGTGGTATAGCTGCAACTTGAGGGACGACACTATTTCCTAGTGCCTTTATTCTCGAATTTCTGTGTAGTTGATCGGATACCCCATCATCTGTTCGACAAAGACTACATTTAGAAGCATATCCTTTCCAGTTTGGATTGAGCATAAACGGGGTTGGTTCCCATTTTCCTGCAATTCTTGAAAAACTTTCACTGAATGAGGGTTGACTATTTCTCTTAGATTCGAGGGTAGTTTCCTTCCTGGTCTTTGTTTGACTAATTTGCTCATCGCATCTGCTTTTCTCGGTTCTAGATAATCGAGCGTATTCGGGGTTGGTAGCAATGAGCCAAAATCTGTCTCTTTCATGACAGGCTCCCACAGCACTTGCTGGTATGCAGCACCAAGAACAATCAAACCCTGACGAGGCCAATTCTCCAAGTACGATTCCCATTCCGTTATTAAGGATCGCTGCAACGTTTTCCAAGACAACGTATTTTGGTCGTACCAAGCGAATGATTCGCATGAGTTCGTAAAAAAGACCTGACCTAGTTTCTTTGGTGATACCTTGGCCTTGTCCTCCTGTACTAATGTCTTGGCAAGGAAAGCCTCCGACCACAACTGATGCTGAATATGGTTCTGGTTTGTAGGTTCGGATGTCGTCATAGATAGGTACTGTAGGCCAATGTTTTTTTAATACCTTTTGGCAGTAGGGTTCACATTCAACAAATGCAACAGTTTTAAATCCGCCAACAAGTTTTTCTGCTGCGTAACTAAAACCGCCAATACCTGAAAAAGTGTCGATTAGTTTTAAAGTCATTTATAAAGGCACATATTTAGTATTTCTTCCTTTCCATTTAACTTCTTCTGTTTTTATAACAACTTCTGGATATTGAAGTGAATACCAACGGTGTTCACAAACAAGACACCATCTACGTCTAATAGTGACTCCTTCTTTATCACGTTTAGTGCATACAACTCTAGTCCTAAGTTGACCGCACTTAGGGCAAGGACAATAAGTTTGATTCATTATTTATTTTCTTGTTCTGGGAGTTTAGTGCAACGTGTTTCATGTAACTCGTCTAGCTCCTCATCAAAAGGATCAACTAGGCCACGTTCAACTTGATCAATAGCCTTTTCTTTTGACGTTGCTTTAACCATATAAGCCTTCAAAGTTGTTTGCATCGTTGAGACTAGATAGTTTGCCATTTTAAGGAGCTGGAATAAGAATGTGTTGTGCGTGTTCTGACCGCCTTTTATCAGGCCATGTCACTTCGTAGTAGTAACAAATTCGATTTCTTGAATTGTATTTTTCTTTGATCTTTGTGATTGTTCCAACGCTAGATTCAATTTTTAATAAAACTCCTGTGTTTCTTTTCTTGTTGACTTGATCATTTAGTTTGAATTTCGGTGAGGGCATTTTTTTGTAAATAAAGTTGTACTAATTTTTTTTTGCTGCAATGAGCATTTGACTCGGCCAATGATCTTAACTCTCTACTTGGGAGGTCTAAAAGAAACCTTTTAAATCCGTCATAAGGTTTTGGACTCCTGTACACAAAACCTGATCCTAAAAAATTAAAAAGTTTCTTCATTGAAATCTTTGGGATCTTTGTTCTCGAAATGAGTTGATGGTTGATTCAATTCTTCAGATCTTAATTTCCTATATAACCTGTCTGGAAGAAGATTAGCGATTTGTGCGTTTTCTTTGGAACCAAACAATTTGATTTCCCTTTTTTCCTGTGCTTTTTTCTTTCCTTTAGCTCTTCTTACAACAGTTTTCTGCCAATTTTGTTCGTCTTCTTCTTCTAATTCTCCATAAACTTCAGGAAAAGTTTCTTCAAGAAATTTAAAAACAAGTTCTTTGATAAACAAGCTGGGAGATTTTTCTAATTCACTTTCAACATAGGAAACAAATAAACTTCCTCTTTTTGGGGGCAATAACGATTGAATCATATATTGTCCATCTTTTCGTGGTTTAAGATGCTTCATCCTAAATGCATTTTGATTAAGATTAGTGTATTAGTGTAGAAAAAGCAATTTATTCATAGTTAATATCTCTTAAAGCCTCGACACTTTTCTCTAGTTTTGCCAAGATTGTTAGTGAGTTAAGAGAATCAAGTTTACGATTGATTTGATTTAGTTTTAGTGAATTACCAAAAGCTTCACTTTGTTCTTGTGTAATTAATTCATAACAACGATGGATACGTTCTAAAGGTTGATCTTTATAAGGATCAGTTTGTCTTGCAAATTTACTACCAACAATTACAGATAAAAGTTGATTTAATGCTCTTTTCTGTTGATTCATCCCTTTGCCTCCATTTTTTGTTGCCATGCTTGATCTGCTCTTTCTTTTGCTGTAAAGCCATAAGAATCAGATAGTTCTTCATCACTGGGTTCATAGTTAAAGCACTTCTCTGCTTCTGAAACATACTCATTAATGATGTCATGTAAGGAATTGATTTCTTGATCAGGCATATATCTTTTTTGATCTTCCTGATTAATTTCATCAAGCTCTTCTGTAAGTTCACCAGCCCTTGCTGTAAAACAAATCCATTGCTTTGCTTGTGCTTTTAATCCAGCAGTGATTGTCGATAATGCTTTACGAAGTTCTCTTGCATGAACGTGAGGATTGTGATTAATAAAAGTTTCTGTCTGAATACTATGGTTAATAGCTTGATCACATATTTTGATTAGAGATTCTAGTTTTTCAACTTTGATAGAAACTTTAGGAGAATAAGGTTGGGTTGTTTTCATTGGTTTAAAAAGAGGGGGCAAAAGATGCCCCTGTATTGGTTTAGAAGTTAGGTTCTACTTCAATTTTTCTAGGATTGATATTGCCAAAGCAACCATATCCATCGTTTGATTCCTTACCTTTACCGTTGAGATATACAACAGCTTTCTTCTCTTCTCCGTTCTCCTTACTCCAAACTTTTCCTTGCTTGTGCTTAGAAGTATCAGCTTCTAGTGCCATTAAAAGATTGATTAGTCCAGGGATTGAATCAACAGGAATTGCAAGACCTATTGTTTTAGGATTTTTCTCTGCATCGTCAAAGGTGTTATCACCTGTAGACCATTTAATTGGATAAGGGAATGCAGGAACGAAATCGTTTTTAAAGTCAGCCATTTGAATAAAAGTGGTTAATTAGTTTACTTGTTTTAATGTCGTTTTTTAGAGACTCGACATTACATTTACGTCTGTTTGAAAGTTGTGTAAGAACTGCTTTTGCAGCGTGATCAACAGCTTCAGGAGTCATTACGGAGAGTCAGATTCTACTTCCGCTATTTTGGACTTTATGAAA
>JGI25128J35275_1000094_pt1 | contig 25941 bp, 33 predicted proteins | sample ETNvirenome_2_60_FD_35275 | JGI IMG/M metagenome (IMG submission 35275)
GGTAAAACTAGATTCCAAAGATTATATGTTGCTAAGATAGAAGATAACAAAGTGTATGTTGAAAATGAAAAGATGCATAGAATTAATTGTTATTATTTCATACAGGCAGAGAGGAAGGACGTTGAGAGAATGGTGGTGGAATATTGAGGATAGTTTTCGATATAGATAATGGAAAGATAATATATGCTGATGGGGATGTCCCCTCGCATATTCAACTTACGGAGATAGATGGGAAGCAGAGAGTCGTTGTTATGATAGAAATACCTGACGATTTGATGATGGATAGAAGGGAGGAGGATGAATGACCGCTTACACAAGCACGCAAAGTGGCCCATTCAACGCTTCCTTTGTGTGGGGTGGAGGCGGTACGCCTAGTGCTGCTGGCGATACTTTCAACATAGCGGCAGGTCACACTGTGACGTATTCATCAGACGTAAACTCGGGTAACGAGGGGTTCGGGGATTCATACATCTATGGTACTCTAGTTCACAATAAAAAGATGCACATGAACGGAAGACTATACATCAAAGGCGGAGGGACTCTGCATTCCAAGTCAGGCTCTGAGATTCTGTTTCATGGTACTACCAATGAGACTCATGGACTCTATCACGAGAATGAGGCGAATGCTAATTGGATTGCAGAGGGCACTGATGGTATGTTCTGTTTTCTGCTAGTTGGTGACCATGATGCTGAATCCACAGTGTTACAAGCACAATCCGGCTCAACGACAAAACTTTCAGTGGGTGAGTGGATTGCAGTATTCGAGAATAATGGAAATACGAAGAGGAGTGATGATGCTAGTCCTGCTGCGTTTAAGGATGAGGGTTTTTGGATTCACGATTTAGATACTGCTAACGATAGGATATATTTCAAGAGGTACGTAGGCCCGGAGGATGTCACCATCACTAGTGTCCAAGGTACTACTCTGACTCTATCTAATGCCAAGAAGTTCTCTGTGGGTCAAGCGGTGATATTTGGCACTGGTAGCAACAGGAACGTCACGACCATCTCAGCCACTAACTATTCTAAGAACCAAGTCACCGTTGCAGCCATAACCGGCACTACCGCATCAGGAACTGGAATCTACTACACAGGTACTGAGAAACGTCATGTGAATAACAGTAGGATAAGAAAGGTAGCCACTGTCACTACTGCTGCATCCAATGGCGGCACTAACACCATTACAGTAGGTCACAGTATCAATTTTCTCGTGGATGATGAGATATGGGTAGAAGCGAGGTCTGAGTGCGGGGCTTCGGGAGGTACTGCCGATACCGATGACATCAATCATGACGCATACAGTGGCGTACACACCATATCATCAATCGATACCAACAACCACACCATAACTCTAGATAGCAACCTACCCTACAATGTAGTGAATGGCGCATTAGTCACGAGATTGACTAGGGACATCGTAGTAGGAGCGCAGGTACTGGGCACGGACAAACCATATTACTACTTGGAACACACATCTAGTTTCACTCGAAAGTTGATTCTCAAAGATGTGTATTTCAGAGGGGTTTGTAGTAGCAATAACAACGTATACTCCGGTGTAGTTTTCAGAGGATATGCTAGTACCAATGATGGGGCGAATAGCGATGGTGGAGATATTGATGGCGATAGTTGGAATGCTAATACGACAGCGCTCCCAGTATCAGTATCAATATCGTATATCAAGTCAGACAGACAGCCGTACATAGAGGGGATAACCTCCCTCTTCAACGGCGATGGGTACAACCGCGACCACAGCGGACTTTGGTTGTGGGACGCCTTCTCATTCAAGATTCGATGTGGGGTAGTTATACGTTCTAGGGATGGTTTGCATGGTTACTATGACCCCAATCAATGCTATTACAATTGCATAGCAGCCGAGTCGAGATACAGGGGAATAAGGGCACATGGACATCATGATAGGACGGAGTACGGTTATTGCTATCTCAGCAGATGCGAGAGAGGAATACACATACAAGATATATACGACGCCGGGATAGGTTTTCATGACATCATCTGCGATGCATCTTCGCAGTACTCGTTGTACATGTATACTGCTTCCACACTTCATGGTGGTTTGTATAACATAAGAATGACCGGCTCTCGTTATGGTGTGCTGACTGAGAGGAACGGTAACGATATATTGCTTCATCGCTCTTGCTTGAAACTAGCAACAGCATATGAGCAGGTAGACCCTACGGGTCAGATGCTTTATGCGGGTTCATCTAGAGGTGGTCATTTCGGCTTGTCGGGTTATCGTGTACCTAGATTTGTTTTCGCAGAGTACGACAACGAGCATGACAAGGTGAAGTACTACACCTATCACATGGTCTATGAATGGGATGACGCAGAAGGAGCATACAAGATAAGGAGAAGGAGCAACAGCAGCGGACTACCAATGGTAGCGGATGTGATATATGTTCCACCTAACGTGGAGATGAAGGCTAGAATAACCATGAGAGGCGTTAGCGGTTTCAGTGGCACTAGACCTTATGCCTTCGCAGCGACGGCTCATTCAAGGAGAAACGTAGCGGATAATCTGATGGGTACAACATCGGAGTTTCAGACATTCGTAGGTGGAGGTGTTATTACTTCACAGTTCTCATCCACCTTCGATTCAGGTTACGAGAATGAAGACATCACTGTAACAGCAGTTCCGTATGGAAGATTGATACAAGTGGGTATGTACAGCAGCAGTAGTAACGCTACCGAAGGATTCTACATGAAGCCGATAAAGGTCGTTTTGAACAACACTTCCAAAAACCCGGAGATGGGGAAAATACACCATACTACAACTACCGCAGGTTTAATCAAGATTAGTGACTCCCTAGATGACGTAGTAATTAGACTAGGTGGTGGACTTACATGAGTGACGTGTTAATAACTCCAGCATCTAAGAAGATAGAGTTCAAAGACGCAAGTAGTAATATAGACGGATTAATNAAACTGGATACTAACGACAATCTAGTTATCTCATCCGTCAATGACCTAGTGCTAGGTGATGGTGCTACTGATTTGCATGTGGGTGACGGTACTAATTCAGTCGACTTGGTGTTCGACCAAACGGGCAGTATATATTCACTAGGTAACAAGCACCTAACGATAGGCAAGAGTTCGCTAAATGGCAATGACGTAGTGATAGACTCACCTAATTGGTCTGTGACTGATGCAGGAGTAGCCACTTTCGGCTCAATCCAATCTTATCCCGGTAATATGAAAGTGGGTGATGGAGTGAAGGTTGTATTCGGCGATGATGATGACATGTTCATCATTCACGACGGTAGCAATGCAACGATGCAGAACGACACAGGTCTATTGAATATAGACGGCCAAACTGGAATCTACTTCGATGTGAATGGCTCTAACAACTTCAGAATCATGTCTGACCATGTTGGTTCGTGGCGTGATATGAGAATGTGGGCGCAAACTAGGGTCAGATTCTATGATTCAGATACTAGTAACTATGTCGCTCTACGTTCGCCCGATACTGTCACTAGTGATGTGACTTGGAAGTTACCTGCGGCTGATGGCTCTAATGGAGAACATCTGACTACAGACGGGTCGGGAAATTTATCTTGGGCAGCAAGTAGTTCCTTTAACTCTGAGCCAGCACTCTTCATGCATACCAGTAGTCATAACATAACAACAACCGAATCGACTATACCATTCAATTCTCAGATATTTGACCCATCTAACAACTGCACTGTGTTTACTGGAAGTAATGCTGGACATATTAGAATAAACGATACTGGTTACTATCTAATCTCATACTCCATACCAATCAATGACGATGGAACTACAATAGAAGCCGACAGAACTAGGGTATTTACCAAGATGGAAAAAGCCACGAATAGTGGATTCACTTCAGGAAAGGAGGACGTTCCCCAATCAAGGGCACAGGTCTACACAAGAGAGGCTTCCGGTGGTTCAGGTCTTTCTGCCACTTTCCTATACAACCATACTGGTGGTCAATATATCAGGATAAGAATAGATGCACAGAATAATACTAATATCTCAACCGAGAGTAACCAAGCGCAGATAAGTATAGTCAAAGTGCCCACTTGATGAGTCTCTACCTATGTAGAGAGGGGGTCTTCATCAGTGTTCTTATCAGATAGCCAATACAGACTGCTGTCAATGCCACTAAAGGTATCAAAGGGCTGATGTCTATACTTATTTCGCTATTAATAACACTGTCTATCGTTCTTTGTTCAATAATCATATTTCATCATCCCAGTCTTCAAAAATCTCGTTGAGGCATCGCAAGAACATTGCTGATTTGGTGTACTCTCTACTCATAGTGCAGATTCTACACCGTCTTGTTTATGGACATTGCGTTTNGATGAGTCAAATTGAGCGTGTTCTGAGCAACGTCTAAATCACAACACATGAACCGAATAACATGAGTAGGGCGTTTGAGATGGCTTGGATGCTCCTCAAGTTCCAACCTTCTGAGGGAAGATTTCTAGGAGAAGGTCAAAATCAGATGGTGTATGGAAAGGACGGTGAGCCTAACGTCACTAAGGTAGGTGGAGCGAATACGATTGGGGATATGTATCTGCATGAACTACTGAATACCCAAGTACCAATCTTCGCAGGTCAGAGGCCAATCGCCCAAACAATGCCTCTACCTACTGGAGCGGAATCAAGAATGGGTAATGAAGCGCCGATACTCTCAGAGCAAGTACGAGGCACTCCTTTGGAAGAAGGGAANTCAAGATATGCTGATAATATACGTGGTAGACAACTAGTTGATGCTGTCCAAAGGACAGGTAATCAAGGCCNTCTACTTGAGGCANTGGGTATTGCGGATTTGAAGCCTCCTAACTGGATGCAGACTATACCTGAGAAAGGAGTCCCAGTCAAAGTAGTAACTGGCGACCCTAGTCGTGAAGGAAAGGCAGTGATTCACGACCCAGCGTTTTATGACGCCGAAGATAAGGGGCATGATGCTTTCCTAGCAAGAGGGACGCCTCGCAGGTTAGGTTCGGATTACACTATTCCTGATGAGACGAAAGAGTCATTCGCTCGCAGGGTGGATGAATTGCCCTTTGGGGAGTTCGCTCAACCAGTCTTCGATTCTGAAGTGCCCATGAGTCCTGCTCAAGAAGACCTTCTACAAGAGAGGGTCGGTGAGCAAGATAAAAGAGTGCAGTCTATTCTTCGTCGGATTGGCGTGAAGAGTTGAATGCATCGATGGTTGGGGTACTTCTTGGGTAGGCATCTGCAATCAGATGGCTTATACTTGGGTCGCCCTTGAACTTGGGAAACGTACCGCAGTGCTCCATTTCGTTCTCATGCCTTGGGTCAGTGGTGGCATTCAAGTTCGCCTGAAGCACCTTCCACATGAAATCAGCAACATTCTTTTTGAATAACTCTTCATTCCTACCATCCAATCTCATGATTTGGTCAAGCATTCCTAGCATGCCTCTGAGGTTCTTCGTCCAGTATGGGTCTTCGTGGTCTTGTATTTGTCCTATGTCTATATTCATCTTTCTTCCTCCATTTGGCGAGTCAGCGCGTAGCACTAATCGCTCCTATTCTTGAATAGGGAATCTTCCCATATATGTTTGCACTCCTTGCACATCCATAGTTGGATTCTCCTTCTATCCCCGTCGTGGAAGCGTGCAGATAGGCGGTGAGGGACGTGCTTGTGGTCGCAGTTCCTGCAACGTACGCGAAGCCTGTCCATCAATCGGCCCATCTACTCGCCCTTCTTCGCTACCATGTCGTCAATCTTCAGCATGGCCGTAGTCACCTCAGTGGCGCTCATGATGGATTGCCTGACCAGTTTGGCCGGTTCTAGCACTCCCAGTTCTTTCATGTCAGTAAGTCCGCCCTCTTCCACATCAGGCCCTAGAGCCTGTTGCTCCATGTCAGGGTCGTCGTACAGAGCCTTTCTCATAGCCAGTATGCAGTCCAGTGGGTCATGTCCGCTGTTCTCTGCTAGTGTGGATGGTATACTCTCCAATGCATCTGCGAACGCTTCAATAGCCATCTGCTTTCTACCACTGACACTTGCAGCCTCGTTTCTGAGATGCATGGCAAGTGCACAGTAGGTCGTACCTCCGCCCCACACCACATCTCCACCGTTGTGTATGATGGATGCTACACCGAGAGCATCGTCAAAACCTCTCTCAGTCTCATCTAATGTCGTTCTCGTAGAACCTCTCACTACCAAAGTCTTCACTGGTGAATCGTCCAGCCCACCAACGAATAGGTATTTCACTTCGTCTATTTCTCTCTCTTCTACAACAGCCTCACTTCTATCGATATCATCTGATGGTGAATGGTATATTGGAGCACCTGTTGCTTTTGACATTGCTTGCATGATACTTTCAGGAACTCTCTTGACGACTGCTATGTTATGTTTCTTCAGGTATGATACTACAGCATCCTCGACCTGCTCTCTCACAAATACTACACCTATCTCGTATACACCAGCCAGCGTTTCTGCTGGAACTTGAAATGCGGAGGCAATCAACTTGGCAGATGCGAGTGTGTCCTCTTTCGCTGTTGCTTTCATCTGAGAGTACCCCTTCATATCCAGTTGTACTTGCACATTATCATCCGACTTCATCTCATCACTAGGTTGATTCAATAAGATGATTCCTGATGTTGGTGGGATTTCCCAGTTGTCGGGTATATCGAATTTGGGCATGGGTTGAGCATAGGTCTTGTTGACTACAACGCCATTCAACAACTCTGAATCAGATAGGCTGCCTCCGGGTAAACATACTACTCTAGGCTTATCTTCGCTATCAACAGCGCCCATAACCAGTTTTACCACATGGTCTACGTCTGCCTCTAGTGTCTTACCTGTGATTGCAGTGATGATTGCTTGTCTCATTGTGTCGCCGTCCTCTTCTACTGAGCCGGACAACTCGCCCAGTCTCTTCATGCACAGTCTTGCAGCCTCATGGTATCCCTTAGACACTAAGTTAGGATGAAGCCCTTTGTTCATCAGAGCCTCGCTGTTCTTCAGTAGAGAGCCAGCCAGTATCACAGAAGATGTAGTACCGTCATAGCACTCTGCTTCCTGTGTCTTTGCGCACTCGATAATCATCTTCGCTGCTGGATGGCTGACGTCTAACTCTCGTAGGATAGTCGCACCGTCATTCGTGACGATTGTGTTACCACCAGCATCGACTAGCAACTTGTCTCGACCCATTGGGCCAAGTGTGGTCTTCACCGTATCGATGATGATTCGTGCCGCTTCTATGTTACTTCTCAATGTAGTCTCTGTCTTTGTATCGCTCATTCTTCCTCACCCACTGTTCTTGCCTCTGCATCCGAGTCTATCGCATCATCAGACAGCGATTCCTGTACAAACGGATACCCCACTCGCCCTGCTAGTATTGATGATGTCTTACTGATATCATACAAGTTGTTCCCTTGTGTTATCATCGTGTGCAGGATGTCGAAGGCTCGCATCAACTCCCATATTTTTTCGTCTTTCGTTTTTTCTTCTACCATTCTAATTCTACCTCCACTATGTCACCAGTCTCAAAAGACCTCGACTTCAAAACACCATGCTCTTTGGCATGTGCATATATCTCGTATGTGAGTTGTGCGTCCTTCAAGCAGTAATCACACACCTCCTCATACTTACCATCCCGCCATCCTCTTGGCGCATCTACACTCTTCATACTCTTGCTCTTACCAAGCGTGTGAGATACTAATGACTGTAATGATGTTTCCAATTTACCATAGGGCAGTGATGACTTCTGAAATAGTAGTTTGGTGTCTATTATGTTGTCTGACTTCTGCATGGCATCACCTGCTGCCCAACAATCCAAAGATTCCTTGAGCACGGGTAAATCGAAGTTAATGATGTTATGACCTAGTATTCTGCCACCTTTCTCTATATGAGCGGTTATGTGGTCTCCAAGCGTACGTGGATGTAAATCATGCGTTAGTGCGCCATCCAAAACCACATCCGCCTTTGTGAATATATGTCCGTCTTTACCATCCCATGTGGCTACGACTGATGTGTCGAACAACGCTTTGTTGCTCCAACCCCCAATCTCCCATGAGTAATTGCTCGTCTCTATGTCTAGTGCCATTATATCTGTCATTCCATTAACTCCTGTGGTTGCGGTGTAATCAAGCAAATACATGGTTCGCAATCATACTCACCGTTCGCATTCTGTTTGAATACGTACTGTCTCCCTTTACACTCCCAGCATACCTTCTTTTTAAGACCCATTCTTCAATTCCTCCCTTAGACGTAGATATCTCTTCTGTCCATCGTTTTGCTCATGGAACATCGGCTTAGCCCATTTGTCATAATGTTGGTACGCAGTGCCTCTTGTGATACCGGTCTGAGCCATATACGCTTTGATGACTTCCGCTTTAGCATGCCATCCATCACCTCTGTTGCCCAACTCATAACTAGTGGTGGCTTGCACTGCTACTATCCACTTGTTCCTTTGAGTCGCTCTCTCGCTCATCTTAGGCCCAATCTCGACTTCACCTTCTAACCATGATATCAGATTCCTGAATAGGTCGAACAGTATCTCCGTAGCCATCCTCACATGCTCACCATCGACGACCCACTTGTCGTCCATCATCGCTATGTGTGTGGCGAAGATAACCGTGTAGTTCTCCATTGCTGGTATGAAAGATGCAACTACATCGCTGATACCCGGCCCTAGACCATCGAGTAACTGATAGTATTCATCTATCGAGTTAAGTAGTGATGGCAGGAATGAGTTAGGACAGCCGCTAAACATGCTTTCCATCGTATCTAGGAGAAGTTCCTCTTGTTCTTCCCTGCCCTTGGTATCCCATTCAAGCACAGATGATTCAGTAATCTCCAAGACTCTGTTTTTCAGTTTCTTATCAAGTGTGATGAAGTAATCCACGATGTCGTCGTACTTCACCTTCAACGGTGCTACCTTTTTCAAGGCCATCGATGCCCTTTTCTCACTGACATTCTGCCTTCTCTTCATATCCCAGTGAGACCAATACAACAACACTCGCTGAAAGATACCTTTAGTCAAAACATACTCCTTCACTCCAGCAGGTGGATATGTGGTAATCCATAAAGAAACCAGCGATTCAGTCTCTATACGTCCTTGCTTAGTGTGTTTCACGAGTTTGTTGTTATTGCTTCCAACTGGGTTACATGCAGACTGCAAGTACAGAACTGTCTCTGCACTGTGCTTGTTTGGATTCAGTATGATTGAGCCTTCATCGAAGTTCAGTGCTTTACGACCATTCAGGAAACCTTCTTTCAATTCGACTTCCTTGTTACCGTCTACTATGACTTCTTCGAAACCACCAATCAACCCTGCATCTGTACCTGTTGTGTAAAGGTCAGTAGGTATACCGACGTCCTTGAGTATGTCACCCACGAACTCCCATGCTATCGATTTACCAGTCCTGCTTGATTGAATCCAAAAGGAGTGTACTCTAGGGTCTAGATGACTTTCACCCCACGGTATCCTGACATAAGGGACAGACAATTGCCCCTGTACGAAGAAGAATGACAACATCGCAGGTATGTCATTATCTATCGATACATTTCCAAAATGCTTGATGTAACCATCAAACACGTCATATTTCTTTACCACTTCATATTCGCTTGCTTTCTTCATGTTTTCCACTCCTTTCCTGTTATTCCGATTTCCGTCTGTATTAGACTACATAATTGTAACTATGTATAGACCCGAATCGGAAACCTCGGAATCTATTCTATATCTCAACCCCAGTTTATATAGTCAATTTCTCCTGAAGACATTTTTCTCCACGTGAATGACATTTTCACTGGTGAGTACTGATATTATTCGCTTGGCCATCTTGTTACCAAGCCCCTTTACTTTCTTTAGAGACTCCATGTAGAGCATCTCTTCAATCGAGCCGCACTCCTTCAGAAGCCTGTCTGCCATAGTAGGCCCGACTCCGGGTATTGCTAGTAGCACGTCTTTACGGACATCGTTTGTAGTGACTCTTCTGATTGCCTGTGCGCCATGCCTTGACGCTGGCTTGTGTAGTTTGTTGTGTAACTTAATGACGAACTGAGCAGCCTCGCTTGTGTTCGCTGTGAAGAACACCTGACATTCAAAGTCGGACATTATACGTGCTATCAAACCTACTAGTTTACTTTGAACAGCGCTGTAAGGCTTCTTGTGTAGTTTCACATACTCCTTTATCGTACCGTGAATCAGTAAGAAGAATCTCTCATAGTTGGCATCCATGTTATCCAACTGTTTCCATAGATGTCCGCTATCGCAAGAGTGAAGCAAGTCGCCTACTGTTTTGGCTTCCACACATGCAGCGCCCAGTAGATAGTCGCCGACAATTAATTGCTGTCTTTCAATAATCAATCCTGCACTGTTCGCTTTACGTATGACTGCTTCACACAGTTTTCCTCTCTCGTTACTATCTATCTTAATTGTCTGAGTCATTTTCCTCTCTCCAGTTTGTTTCTATGNAGACCGCAGTAACCGGCTTTAGATTCGGGGTCTCTTCTCATTTTGCATCTCACTTTTCTATTGGTCACAGCATTACAACGCTCTTCTTCGCTAGGATTGTCCCAACAAGATTTACAGAGGTTTCTCACTTTGTAGCCGTTGTAGGTTCTCTTCGCATTTCTATTAGGCAGTTTCACACCGCATTCGTTACACCATCTACTCAAATAATTCCTCTCCTGTCCCATCATGGAATCTGCACTTGCCTACGCAGAATCCCTCTTGTATCAAAGTCTCGCAACGAGCATGGGGATAGCCCTTGTAGACTATGCTGTCTACCTGAGTACTAGTGACATCCTCACTGTAATCTGCCCACCCTTGTGATGAGCATATATCGAATATCTGATTAGCATGCTGCTTTAGTTCATTGTCGTTGATTGAATCAATGGGTAAGAACCATCGTAACCTATCTGCTAGATATGATGCGAGGTGGTATCTAGCACGATGAGGAGGATTGCCTGAGCCTAGAGCGGCTTGCGCTATACATGGTAATACGATAATTTTACCTAGAGATACATCGGGCAAATCATTCACCTTCCTTCTCTTTTGATGAAACATGCCTTTCTTCCTCTCAGGGAGTTTCAATTCCAATTTCTTAGTACCATGCATTATGTAGCCATTTCTAGCAATCTGTGCTAATTCAATCAAGTCTTCTTCGTCTAAGGTTAGTATCTCTTCAGTCGTGAGTGGAGTGCTCCAGCATCCTCTTCTATAGTTGTAGGAGTTCGGTATCCGAATCATTCCCGCTAGGTCAAACGCTACAGTAGGGTCATTGCATGACAAGTCTAGTTCATTGTACCACTTGGTCATCAACTCTCTACCAGCACGTTTGATTCGTGTGGCGTCTACACCATCTATGGGTAAGTAAGTCTCTGATATGGGAATCCAAACATGAAACCCACCTCCACTGAACCAAATGTAATGAACATAATCATTCACCAGTAGATGTTTGTGTAATCGTTTCACTTGCTCTTGCATGAATGAAAATTCAACAGGCATACCGTTTTTCTTGAAATCCTTACAGTCGAAATCCATCACGAAATGACGTACTATAGCGCTGTTATGTGCAGCCCTATGATGTTTAGGTGATTGAGTTTGTCTAAAACCGTAGGCTGTGAAGTAAGCATCACCACGTCCATTCTTATTGCGCCAGTACTTCTCAAGTTCTTCCCAGTTATTGACAAGCCAACGTCCACCGTTGCCACCGCCCTCGCTTATCTCAAGGACTTCCCTAGGAAAGTCCATTTCAATGAATGGCAAGCACTCACCTTATCTCATAGTTGGGTAATTTCCTAGCAGATTTGTGTATATCTATAGCCAGCCCTTCGGGACTCATGGCTACATCCCATTCTCTTGTTGCCTTGAAGATGTTCTTGTTAACTGTCACATCCAATACTGGGAATGACATCTTGGCATCTTCTTCAGAGTTATCTGTGTAAGCATCAAGCGTCATCTGTTTAGTCAGATGAAGTGTGTAGTTCCTCACACCTATCAAACCATACCTGATATTCACTTCCATGCTATTATCGTCCGCTCTAATTAGGTCATCAAGCAATTGCTTAGTCCTTGTCAATCTACTGTTCATTTCTCTTCTCATATCTGTTCCTCCTCGTTCTCGTCACTTGCCCACGCAGGGCATATCTCCATAAAACTACACATCTGACAACTCGTCATAGTTTCCCCATTAGGGGCTTTCCACGTCTTCGGTGCAGGTTCAAATGAATCAGTGATGTGCGCTTTTATCAATTTCTTGATTTTGTTCATCACTGTTCTAGGAGCATAACTTGTTTTTCTTGAACTGGTATCTTCCAGTTCCCATTCTGCTTTCACTCCACCATTCGCCCATCCTCTTGGGAACTCCCAAGCCCAGTGGGTCACTGGTAGATATTTCATATAATTTCCTTCCTCTAGCATGAGTCGATAGAACTGCATCTCTTCCCTCATACTCTTAGCCTTCTTAGGATTCCACTTGCCGGTTTTCAATTCCATCAGCACGAACCCTCCATCTCCATCGGGGAATATAGTGTCTATGAAACCCCTTAGATGGATAGGGACTATCATGTCGTCCACCTCTACGTCAAAGGTAGCATGTGCGGACACCTCATTACCAACTGCTGCCCAGTTGTATCCCTGAGTGACCTTGAACCGATTCCATTGCCATTCAAACCACGTATCTATGACTTCCTCTTCACCGAGAAGATAAGGCATAGGAGGGTCAGGTATGACACTTTTCAACAAGCGCCTTGCCTCTCTAGACTTTCCTACCTCCAGTAATTCAATCGCTTCATCCTTCACTTCTTCAACAGCATCCCAAAAATATTCAACAATAGAGTGTACGTTTGTACCACGTACCATATCCTCATTCTCTTCTTGACTCAATCTGTAAATGTAATTCGCTTTGTACTGGTACGGACACCAACCGTGAGCATTCAATGACGACTTGCTTATCCTCAGTTTAAGCGGATTGCCATCATCATCTAGCATACCCGGTTGCCACGAGTATGTGCTCATACGATAAGACTCTTCTAATTCAGCAGTGTGGGCTTCAGGCCCTCTATCTCCTAAGCCTTCCTCATTAGGATTAAACTTCATGAACTTCATTCGCCACACCCCTCGCATCTGAATTGTGAGAATGGCTTGCGGCAGTTAGGACACATAGGTGTACCATCTACCATCATGGTTTCAGTCAATCCCTGCCATCCGCAGTTACATTTTGATATCACTCTTTTTCCTCCAGTTCTATTAATTTCTGCAAGTATATGCATAAATCCATCGCTTCCTGTTGTGCATGTATCAACCATTCAAGTCTTGACAAGGGAGCAGTCTCCATCGTGACTCCGTATTTCTTCTTACCTACTTCCGCTCTCTGCTGTATTATCCTGCAAACTTCATCCTCTACTCTACTCATCTCAAACCCTCTCATCTATGTATTCAATGTAACATTCTTTATTCAAAGCATCATAAACGTTCTTCAGTTTCTCATCTTNAATGTCATTGAAACTATNGTATTCGATACTCAAGATACTTTTACTCAATACGTTGGCTACTTCGTGTTTATCGATGAAAGCCCTATACTGAAATTCACTNTATGCGTGTGTAAACATATCACAGTCAGGAAATAAAAACATGATATGGTCTCCCTTTCTTGCTAGCACTAGCATCGTGTCGTCGTCATTCTTATTCTTTACAATCGTTAGACAGTTATCTTTCGTTCCAATTATCATGTTTATCACCTCAATTCCAGTTTATATAGTCAAAAATATCTCTTCGGGATAGCAGCCCCTGATGCTCTTTTCACATCCCATTCAAGAGCCTCGTATATCCTGAGTATCTTCTTGCGGATGAACTTCTCAACGCACATGTCATAGTCTATGTGAAAGCCATCAATCTCACTGACGTCCCTGAATCCTATCACTTGGGTGTCAGGCATACTATCAGGTGTGCCTCTGACATACAACCACTGTATGCTGTCACCAACCCTGAAAGGCTCTCGCTGGTTGATGTTCTTGTTGTAGTACATGGCCGCTCTTGCTGCCATTGGAGGGGTCTTCTTGTAATTGGCTTGACCCCACTTGCCGTATGGCGCTAGTTCATCATGGGGACGCTCGCCTCTAAGCACTGACAGTGCAATCGGTCTGATGAAAGACGTGACTTCATCCTCATCAGCACCAGTGCCGACCATTTGGAATATCTTGCCCTGTATCTCCTTAGTCACGGGAGATACGCTGGAAGCCTTGAACGAGAATCCAGTGACCTTTAGAGTGCCTTTTTTCTCAGGAGGCCACACCATGATGCCGAAGTTCTGATTCTTGACTCCTGCTGTTAACCAGTAGTCGAAGTACGCCTCAAGTTCAATCTCCATGTTGGGTAGGTCGTACCTGTCTTGGATGTATGAGTTGAGGCTCGACAAGTGCGCTTCGATGTCATCGAATGGAATCTGAATGTACCCCGAGTCTGTGTGTCCTGCAAGCGCAGTATATCCAGCATCGTCGCTCTTGTCAAGCAGGGTACGGATGCATTGTCTGCCGTAGTATGTGATGGTAGCCCCAATGTCAGGGTCAATCCACCCACCTGAGACTGCCTTCTGCGAAACGTACCCATAGGCTGCATTTGTGGCCACCTTCACAGCAGTCTGCATCATGTCGTACTGCAACTTCTCTTCTTCGGTAGTGGCTTCCTTGAGGAGTTTCTTGTACTTGGCTCTCAGTTCAAGCATGCCTTTGAGTATAGACGGTATGACTCCTATCTCCTGAGTATCCCAGTGTGTGCCGTTGCCAACCGTCCTGATATTCTCACCACCTGTATTTCTCTTGGTAGTAAGACACAAGTTTGCATCGACGAAGATGGTAGGATACATCGATTTGAAATCGATACATGCTACATTCTCATGTCTGCCGGGAACAGTATCGGGCACTGTTGCAGCCTGATACTCGTCTCTCCTTGAGTTCTGTGTAGTCAGAGCCTTCAATTCAGTGGCTCTAGATATCAAGCCACGTAGATACCTAGATACATTGCATGTACTCTTGAATGGTACACCGCAGTGCTTCTGCATTGCTAGGTGATACGGGATGACGTTGATTCTCTCCGATGCCCTTCTCAGTAGCGTGGTATCACGGACACAGTAGTCGACGAACTCGTCGAAGTTCTCCAACCACCAAGTGAAGACATCGGCATCCATCTTCGCTCCTTCCTCACCGAACTCCTTGTCCAACTCCATGTCCTCTGCGATAGTGGCTAGTTTCCTGTTCCTGAACTGACCACGACCGCTCTTCTGCCATAGCGCTTCGAGTCCAGCACCAGTGCTCCACTCCTGTGCCGTGTCGTATACCAGCCTACCTAGTATGGGTTGAGTATTCTCACGATACCCATTCTTACCTTTCCTGATTACCTGATTTACTGGACTCAACTTGTCTCCTTTTCTATATACATCAAGTCTCTCTATCAGTTTCGGTATATCTGCCCATAGAGCAGCATGCGCTATGAGTATGTCAGGGTCACAGACATCTAAGTGAAGCAGCATTGCATCCAGCATATCCTCTTCACTAGCATACAGATACCTCATGTACCCACTTTCTCTTTCGATGAAATCTACTTGGGTGTTTTTCTGTTGTTTGCTCCAAGCAAACACGACTGGATGCTCCGCTAGAGTATCATCAATAGCAATCATCGTGATTTCTCCCTCGTTGGGACAACCTTCAGGTTGCCATTCCATATCGAAGTACCATATCCTAGGATGAAAGTCAGGTATATCATTGGCTACCGGATACATATGTTTCATGAACTGCTCTTCATAGGTGATATCCCCTTCGAAAGTCATCAGTTCCCTCTTGATTTCATGAATGTCCATAGGGTTACCCAAGTCCAATCTGTACAGAGGTATGCGCTCACCCGGTCTGCTGGACATTATACCAGTAGAAGTGATTGTATCACGAACAGAAGCACCCGCATACCTAGCAGTCACTCTACTGAGTTTTCTAGGATGCGTGTTTTGAGGTATCCAACAATGAGGAGGTATGTATGCAATATCGTCTTCAGACGGATTGATGGTGTGTTGTACTGGTATTCCATCAGGCCCTCTGTACTTGATGAATACAGAAGGTTGCCCCACACCTTCCCAACTATCCGCTGGATAGAAATAATCGATAATCATGATTACACCTGCTGGTCTACAATGACGAGAAGTCTTTGTATCGTGTTACTAGTTTGCCTTATCACTAAACCAGTACCTTCACCGAAGTGAATCCTAGACACCATGTTGGGATTAACAAGAGACAAGCAGGGCAGAAGCCATGGCCCGAATGAAGATTCGAACTCGCTGCCACCACTGTGAACATCTACATCACTTAGATTGCTTACAGCGAATACCTTAGTATCATGCTCTCTGCCCATAGATACTGCTATCTCGCTAGAGTCAGTATTTGCAGACACCTTGAAGTCAGCATTCTTACTCACTAGGTTAGACAAACCTGATAGTTTGATAATCTCTGCTAGTTTGGTTCTCGCTGATACAACGAGTCTGTCTTGACCGAATGAACCCCAATCATCTTCTTGTGCAGCGGTGACGAGTGCCTCATAGTTCTTCACTATCTTGTTGCTTTTGATATCTGTTACCGGCATCGTCATTTTGAGTTTGCCTTGATAGACGTAGAGAGTCCTACCCCCATTGGTCTGCTTTATCGTCACATCACCATCGCATTTCTTCAAGAATGAGCATACCTTTGACAAGTCGCTAATTTCCAACTTACCTGCTTTGGTATCTGCATTAGGATATTGTTCGAACATGCGGTAGAAATGAGTTTGATAACCTACCCCATATCCTAGACAAGAGGGATTCTCATACACTATGAGGGTCAAGTCGTTTATATTCGACTGGAATTGTCCCAAGTGTTTGAGCCATGTCTTCTTATCTAGTGTTATCTGTGCCATATTATTCCAACCTTGCTAGTTCAGGTAGTCCCATGAACTTGGGTGCTTTACCTTGTTCCGTTATCAGCGTGGTAACCTCTTGACCTTGTAGCGTAGCATCCGTCTTACTCTTGATGAACTTAGCAGTGTATCTCTCACCAATCACGTTGCCATCCTCGTCCTTGCTTTCATGTCTCTTGCAGTGTACAATTTGAAACATGTAACCCGCACTGCTCTTCTCCCATGCAGGAGACCCATCTGCTTGACTAATCTTACCATCCTTGTAGACGTCTTTCATATGCGTCTCCCAAAAGACACGTACTCCTTTCTTTACTAGCGCTCTGCACATAGCAGTCAACTGATGAAAGCGAGTAACTCGTACAGCCCAATCCCACTGCTGGGCTACACGGGTATTATCACCCACACCTCTGTTGTCCGCTGCTTCTATACCATCGCGGCTGAGTTTCAAATCGGCTATGCGCATACAGTTGGTCGCCACACCATCCCACTGGTCTATACCGCTGATGAGCACTCCCCAAAGTTCATCCGACTTATCTAGAGCAAACTGCATAATTCTCATCACTCTGTCATGAGTAGCAGGATAGTCGTAAGCACTACGTGAACCTTTCATGTAGACCCATGCTTCCCAACACTTGATGTTCTCATTCTGTGAATAGTAAGCCGACTTGGTAGCAGAGCCACCTCCATCGAAGTCAATAACCCACATCTTCTTCATTGCTCTACCTCCGTGTAATTGTCGCAGTATTTCTGAAAGTAATCAAATATGATTGCACTTTTTCCTGTGTTTTCTTTTCCGACTACTGCTAGGAAGATATGCGTATTTGGTTTGCTCGCATTCACATCATTGAGTTCTGCTTCCAAGTCATCGAAAGGATTTCCCTTCGTTTCCTCGTGCGCAGCCTTCAACTCTGCTTCTTTCGCTTGTCCGAATCCACCCATATTCACTCACTGTCTTCCTTTGCCGATAGCGCTTTGTTCAGATTTTCCACATCCATTTGAAGTTGGTTACCTCTTTGGATGATTGAGTTAGCAAATTCTTGCAGCATTCTAATCTGTACTTGCTGTCTTGCCATCTGTCCCTCATACGCTTCTATCGCTTTCGTCATTTCGTCTATCTGTTCCTTCATCGCTTTCACTTCCTTCGCTGTTGCCATTTTTTCACCTCTGTTTACTCGAACTGTGCAGAGCCAGTGTCACCGCCTCCGGCTTGTCTCCAAGCCTTCTTGGAGTCGGTATAGACACCGAACACTGACAGTTGCGGACTTGTTTCTCCATCTTGCACTTTGAGTTTCAAACGTCCATAGACCAGCACGCTGCTTCTCTGTCCGTATCCCCAAAGTTCATCATCTACATCCCTGAACTGGAATGGATGAGTCAGGTCATTACAAGCGCCGCTGACCCATCCAACCACTTCAGCACGTCTACCTTCTTCCTTGTTCTGCAAGTGAAGGCTAGTGATTGATAGGCTGAAGTTCCTACCAGTCTCATCCCATTCGCTCTCTCGCCCCTCGGTGTTCATACGAGTTACTGTGCCACGTACTATGACATCAGGCCCAACAACACCTTGTTGCCCATCTCTGCCTGTGAAGGTGCGCTTACCGTTTTCAAAGGCGTCTTCCAAGTTGTGTAGATTCGCTGCTAGTTCCCCAACAGTATCTGAATCAGTCCACATCTTGAATGGGTCAAGTAGTCTCTTTAGATGCTCAGGACACCAGTCATCTCCGTATGTCATAGTGTCTTTGAAATTGTAGTTAGTGCCGAGTACATCTTGGAATGCCTCGTTCTGCGTAGTGGGTAGTCTGACTTGTATGGATACTGGCCTACCGATGTCTATCTCTAAGTTCCTGTTATCATCAGTCAAGTCCACTCTCCAAGACTTAGCACCTTCACCAGTGAAGAATGCGTTCTTCTCGTTACCTAAGAAGCGATAGTATCTACCTATGCGCTCTGCTGGATACGGTCTTCCTTGTCTTGAGATGAGACATAGGAAATCATCACCCACACGGAAAGCCAATGATGGTTTTTCATCGATTGAGTCTGTAGTAACCATTACCCCATTTGCTGTATTGATAGACCACACTCCATCTTCCTTGAAGTAGTGACCCACTACACCATCTGAGATTGCCTGATTTTGATTCTCAGTCCATTTCTGCGTAGCGTTTCTTACGTTCCAACCATTCCTGTCTGCCGTCTTATCCTCAACACCAATCCAGTGTCCTACGAATTGCACAGTGCCGCTTGCTCCGCCACCGCTTACATTGCTGCTTCTGTCTTCAATGAGCATACCTTCTGCCCAATCTACCAACACATCTTCGTCTTCTGCTTTCCAATCTTCGCATCCCCATTGTTCAGATATGTGCTTTACAAACGCCTCTGCCACTTTATCGACAGATTCACCAGTTCTTTCAGCACTCATCTTGAAGCGTATCATGACCTCTTCAGGCCAGTCCTCTTGCTTCCTAGATGCTTTAAAGGGATTCATGTTCCCCCCATCGTTCGTCATATCATTATTTATTTCATCCATTTATCTCTACTTCCTTTTTCATTTTCGCCACCAAGTAATCTAGGTAGGAATATTCATTGCCAATCCATGTGTGTTTGTGGACTAGCACGTCGCCGTATGCGGCCATCATGCGCCAAATTGAGTCGAGGTTGTCCTCGTCATCAAAGTGCTCGTATATATTATCATAAAAACTCGTAAGTACATACGGAAGTGGTCTACCTGATTTTAGGCTATCATGCAGATTCTTCCTCAGTCTCATCCAGTCACCCTCAAGCGCTCTCGCTACACTGTCATCTAACGATGACTCTAGTTGTTCCACACGAGTATCATAAGCATCACCAGCAGCATCTAGAAAATTGATACATGCTCGCATGTCACCATGCATCAACTCGACTAATCGATGCAAGGTATCCATGTGCTCTATCTCATAAACATCAGAAAGACGCTTTGCTCCTGCAACTGGGTCTACTGGAGTGAATCCATAGACAGCGCATCGTGAACGTATAGCAGGACGTATCTTCTCTAGGTCATTGCATGTGAGTATAAGCATAGTGTGCTCTGAGTATTTCTCGATGAGTCTCCTCAATGCGTCCTGTGCTGCTGGAGTAAGACCATCTGCCTCATCTAGCAATATTATCTTCTTACCTCCGCCTATCGGTTTGACACGCATCAGTTGTTTGAGTTCATCCCTGATGTAGGAGATGCCTCGGTCATCTGAGGCATTGGACTCTATGAAGTTCGTTTCGAACCATAGACTCCCCAGCAACGTCTTGGCAATCAATACTGCACTGCTTGTCTTCCCTGTACCCGGAGGCCCATGGAATAACAGCGCATCAGGTATCTTCTTACTGCCATGAACTGCTCTCGAATCTCGCCACCGTGCAATATCTGTTTTCAACGCAGTCTGCCCAACTAAATCGTCTACGTTCTGCACTGCGGCTCTGTGTTGCTGCTCCATGACTTTCTTCTCTATCCCAGTTTATATAGTCAAAGAGTTTCTATCATGTCCGTCTCACTGTCGAATGCCTCTACCCACTCGATGAACTCCTCCCATGTCGAGGGCACTGGATTGTCGAATACCCACTTAATCATGTGTAGTCCCTTCCTGTCGGATATCGCATGGGATATCTCATACAGCGATTCAAGTTTGTCTAGGACTACCATCCACTTGAAAAGGTCTGCCTGATTGGTGTACTTCTCCTTCAGTTCGATGCCGAACGGCAGTAGGAAACGCTCTACGCAGGACTGCTGTGCTAGACTACCCGATGTGAAGAGAGACCTCCAACCCATAGTTGTCCTGACTCGTACTCCTAATTTGGAATCGTTCCTGTTCTCTATCCATGTTCTAAATCTAATCTCTGTGAGCAGGATACCTAGACCCATCCACTCTTCTCTTCTGTCATCTATCTGCATTTACACCCACCAAATCCACGTATTGAGTTATGTCACTCACACCCAAATCCCCATTCAAGCCCATGTAGATAGGCTCGCTCAATTCACCTGTCCTCCTGTCCATGAAGGGAGAAGCCACTTCCACCACTATGCAAACGTCATCAGGTATTACATACCACTGACTTTTCTCATTCGTGTTAGAACCAAGTATTCTTTGAAGGTCGAACTGCAACGAAGAAACCATTGACAGTATATGAACCACACAAGTCCCAACCGGTATGAACTCGTCAAACCCATCAGCAGCCTCTACCTTTAGTTCCAGTTTGTCAGTATGTCGATATGCGGATAACCTGAGAGGATGAATGTGCGAGTCCTTGACTAAGACGTACCCACCATAATCGTCAGGAGCAAACGAACCCATATTAGGAAACCTAACAGTACCCTCTTTCTTTATTACACTCTCCCAAGATGGTATGGGGTATGGCCAAGCCATCTCTTCCTCACTGTGCCAGTTCATGTCAGCGTATTTCTTCATCCTCTCAATCAATCCTAGTGCAGGGTAATGAGCGAATGCAACATCTGTTACTACGTCAACTACTCTTTCGATTACTATTTCTCTATCAGGGTCGTATTCTAGTGTAACCTTTCCCTTTGGTATCTCTTGATAATGGGTCATTTCCACTGGAGCATTGCTCTTCCAACTCAACCATCTTCTAGGTCTGAGTGCTGCATTGGGCTTCTCGCTCCACACCTTCGGGTCTAGTAGTCTGCTTCTATCGTCATAAAGAGCATAGATTACTTCTGTGTCAGTGAGAAAAGTTCTGCTTGATGATATGACATCGGGTGAAACATCAGGCGCTATCGCTTTGAGAAATGAGAATGGTGTGATGGTTCTTCGACCTAGAATCGATGACCATAGAAGCCTAGCATCTATCTCACTCATCTGCTTACTGAGTGATAGATAGTCGAATACTTCTGATATTACAGCGCCTCTCACTGTGAGGGCATCTTCTAGAGTCCATTCGGTGTTGTTTGATGCACTGCTTTCTGAGGCCAATAATAAGGCGGTGTCATCCCCAAGTGAGGACAGCACGTCGTATGGTACTCCTAATTGCTCTGCTACCATAGAGAGTATCTTTCTTCTAGTCAAGGTTCTATTAGCGAATAGAATAGAGTGTATTGAGACAGCATCGGACTTCGATACAGAAGGTAGTCTGAACTGAGAACCTAGATGAGCAGTTTCACATAGTCTCGCTAGTTCGGTGAATTTCATCCAACCACCAAATGACCGTGATTGTTTATCCATTTACTAGGAGCGGGTCTAGTACCTTTGCCAAAGTGTTCCTGAGTTATCTTGAATGCTGACTTGATTGTGACTGCTGAATCAGACTTTCTAGCATACAGATACAGCAGGTCAATCATAAGATTTCTATCGCTTCTTACGTTAGACCAATTGCTATCTAATCTGATATTGTTGAATGATTTGAGTATAGTACCTATGTACATAGGCTTGACTCCGAACTCTATCGCTAGATAGATGACTGTTCTCTCTTCCATTAGGGTATCGGCCACAACCCTGCTTTAAGTAGTCTACGCATCATCCATGTAGGATATTACTTTAGGAACGAGAGACCATGTGTATCTAGCGCCTCTCTGTCCTCTTGGAGTGACTTCCTTGTTCCTCTTCATCAATCCATAACCTGTCATGAGTCTAGTAAATGCAGGTACTGATTTCACATTGGTGATGATACCCATCTTCTTCTTTGAGAATCTGATTTGCGAGGGTGTGCTATCTAGTTCTAATGCTTGAGTCTTAGCAACTGCTGTTAGCGATTTCAAGAAATGGTATTGCTTCTTGGTCAGGGATACCCTGCCTATGTTGTACTTACTGTTGTATTCCCTTTTCCTGACACTATCAGGAGTTCTAGCGTATCTAGCCTGTTCAGTCATCTCAGGCTTTCTCACGTTTAGTTTAGAGGATTTGAGTTTGTCATATATGCTTTTCAACTCGTATTCCAATGCTGTGATTGTGGTTCTCTGACTCAGGATTTTGTTAGTGTTTCTTTCTATTTCTTCCTTCATCTCATCTATCTGCGATTGTTTGTCTTTGTCTAGGGATACCATTCGACCATAGAGCATCTGTTTGAACTGGGTTATTCTCTTGTTTACTGATGCTTCTACTATCTCACTGCTTACCTGTTCTACTTCTTTCTGAGCATCCTTGATTATATCGTCTATTATAGAATCTCTGAATGTATCTATTGAACTACCGTAAAAATCGAAGGAGACAGTCAGTTCCCCTACTTGTCTCTCTAGTTCAGAAAGTCTTTCCATGGCATCTCTCTGATGTCTGTTATTTCTGACGACTGCTTGTGTGCTTGCATTCTTTTTATCAGGCATGCATTCGAAGCACTTGCTTCTAATCACAGTGTGTGACCTCACTCTAAACGTCTTATCGCATTCTTTACATGTTCTGTATGACCCACTCATTGCATTCCCTCCCACATTTTAGCATCTAAATCCTCTTGCTCATCCTTCTCATGAATCAGTTGCTGCAAGAACTCCAAGTGTTTCTCAGTGTTACCGGGAGCATTGCTTCGTGATTTCCTTCCCTTACAATCAGGGCATGTCTTTCTTTGCTTACCTCTTCCTGTTTGCTCAAACACATTATTGCATGACGAGCACGTGTACTTCCTGACTACCGCTGAGTAATGCTTCTTTGCTGATTCTCTCGCTAATCTATTGTGATTCTTCTTCTGACAGTCATCGCATCTTTGCTTTAGTTTGCCTCTTCCTGTCTTGATTCCCATGTCGCAACCGCAGTCAGTGCATGTCTGTGGTCTTTCGAGGGGGATGTATGCCGTCTCTCTGTATGTGGCGTTCTGCTCTGCTCTCAGTTTGGTCTTGCATGGTTGGCATCGTAGGACTGTCCTACCCTTGCCAGTCTGTGTAATCATGGTGTCGCAGTCTACGCACTTGTGTTCCCTGACTACTCTAGGCTTGGGCTTCCTCACCATTCTCCTGTACAACTTCTGACATGAGGGATTGTCCTGACAACGAGTCGGTTGTCTACCCTTCTTCACGATGTACGTGAATGTCTGATTGCATACCCAACAGTCTGCTGCTGCTGTCTTGCCTATCTCACTCATACTCATTCCTCTAGTATTTCTCTACTCTCGCCTGTTACACTAATCCATTTGTCTGCTAACCTGTAGTACATCTCTTCTTCTAAATCGAAGTACACCCACCTAGTCTTACCGCAGTCAGGACAGTAGTGCTCTGCCTCCAGTTCGAACATCTCGCTTGGCTCGTCTCCTTTGACGGTTGCTCTGAACTCCTGAACATAGGCATTCACATGCATACAGTGCGCTTGCCGCTTCTCATCGTATTCGTCGCGAAGAGCATCTTCCCTGTATTGTCTAAGTTTTTCTTCGCTGACCATGTAAATCACTCAACTGTTTCGTGCTGCATCGATAATCTCAATGGGGATAGGTTTTCCATCCATGTCTTTGTGAACTACTTTTATTGGCTTAGGAAGGTCAATCACGACAGTGCTGCCTGACCTAGTGCACACTAGGGATACCTGACTCACTTCATCAAAATCGCTTTGCACATTCGTCAGAGTCCAAAGGTAACCATCACTTGCACAGATGTTCAGTTTAGTCTGTATGTCTTTGTATCTCATAAGTTCATTGATTCGCTCTGCTGCGACTCTACGTTCTTCATTTAGTCTCTCTATCTCGGCTTCGTATTCATTTTGCATTTCTACCACTCTTCTTCTCTATCCCAGTTTATATAGTCAAGGTTTTATTCAAATAGTCACGGAGGTAAAGACTGCTTGACTGCTCCTCCACTTGGCGACTATCATCTTCTACGTGAGCGTCTCGCTTCACTTTACTCATGTCTATGTTCTTAGCCATGGGTACGAGCGTGTTTCTCCTGTACTGCTCCTGCCACATCACTTGGATGCACTCGTTGCATAGCCTACCGTCCTTTGCTGCTTTCTTACTAGGCTCAGTGTATTTAGCACCACATAGCGTAACACCACCGATACGAAAGTGAATCATTCTTACTTCTCCTTGTACTCGACATGATTCTTCGGAAGTTTATGTGTACGCCTACTCATCATATTATCGATAAGACCTGCTACGTTATCTGCTGCCTTGTCGAATCTCTCCTTGCTTACCTTATCATCACACATGCGTGCCTTGAGCCTACTCAGGTCTATGTCACTCAAGATAAGATTGAGTATCTCATACTCACCGTGACTAATACTAACTATCCTCTCGCTCATCGCTCTCCCTCTCGTCTTTCATATCAGCAATCATATCACGTATGATTGGTAGCAGTTGCTCCGCTTGCTCCAGTGTCAGTCTTATTCCATGTCTAGTGAAGTTAGGAGGAGTGTTACTCATGTTCATTATGCGTAGGTCTATCCAGTTCTTACCATAGTATTCTATGCTACGTAGATTTAGTACGCCCTTTCCGTCTTTCCATTTCCCTTCCATGCTAGGAGATTGCCACTTGATTTCATCACTCATGCTGTCACCTCTATACCTTGCCACCAGTCAGGAGCAGGTACACCCTTCTCCCATTTGGCGAATGACTTGGTATGGTAGTATGAGCGGTAGGAGTTGACAGCATCATATCCACTAGCATGTTTGTCTACTCCTCCGGGTCTGTGCTCATCGGGCATAGCCAAAGCGAACGGAGTCAACTTGCCGATGGGTAGTAATGGCATCAATTCGAACAACTTACGTATACCAGCCTCGCAGAAGTGAGTCTTGTTGAATCGAATGCTATACTGATTGCACAGTTCTAGGGCATGTAGGAAAGCCCAACTGAAGTTAGCATTGGAAACAGAGCACCAAATCGTACATGGGTGACGATGGTAACCGCCTTTAAGCGGCGTCCCCTTCTTGGTCAATGGCATCATATCAGGTGTAGCGCCGCAAGCAATCGCTGCACTGCCAAGTTGTTGTAATAGTTCGACGACCATTTTAGGTACGTGCTTGTCGCAGTACATTCTAGCGGCCTCGATTGGGTCTGTATCTAGTATGAAGATATTCATAGTCTATTCCTCAACCCCAGTTTATATAGTCAAATAGAAAACATAGGTGACGGCTTATCCAACTTCTTAATGCTCTATGT
>JGI25128J35275_1000095_pt1 | contig 25740 bp, 25 predicted proteins | sample ETNvirenome_2_60_FD_35275 | JGI IMG/M metagenome (IMG submission 35275)
ATCACCATCATCTGGAGGTAGAGTAAGTGTATAATTCGATGCTAAGTTATCAGGTGATTTTATTGCAGCATATTTACTATTAGTAGCATTGTATATACTAATACCTGCACCAACTGAACCATCAGCACTTAATGAAATTCCTTTATCGTAAGTGGATAATCTTAAACTATTATCATAAAATAAATCAACACCGCCATCGGTTAAAGCACTTAATGCAGTTTCAGTACCACCTTTTGTTCTAAGATAAATTCCTAAAGCACTCTCTACATATAAATTTGCAGAAGCACCAGTATTTTTTATATAACTATCATCAAAATGATAAATTTGTAATTCTCTATTATCACCCCAACTTGCTTCAATGTTGTCGAGATATCTAAATCTCATTTCTGATTTATCCCAGAAAGCAGATTTAATACCTACATTACCTTTACTATCAGTACCACCAGTTCCATGAAACTCAACATCATCTTTAAATGTTGCAATGCCAGATACATATAAATCATCAACTGTAAGAGTTCCTAATCCATCAAATGTATTTGCATATACAACATCCCATCTATTTGCCGCACTACCTAAATCATTTTGATTTGGAATATTTGGTATAATATCACTATCAACCTTTCCTTTAAAATCAATATTATCTGTTGTAGCATCACCTAAATTTATATCTCCATTTAGATTAGAAACACCACCAACTGTTAAATTACTACTAAAATTACCAGTCGCAGCATCTAATTGTCCAGTAACAGTAACTCCTATCCCAGAAGTTTGGAATTTAAGACCAGGACTAGTACCATTATAATATAAATCTACTGATCCTAAACCATTAAATTTTGTAACTAAAGCATTTGTAGGACCAAGTACTTTAATTATACCATCATTAGCAGTATTATTTTTTATTTTTAAAGTAGCACACTTGTTAGTATCATCAAAATAAACTGAAAAATCCTGAAGTGTGCCAAATATAGTTTTTGTATCATTAATAAACTTAAGTGCATTATCAGACTTATCCCAATAAGCTGATGTTATACCATTAACACCATGAAGTTGTACATCTCCTTTAAATGTACCAACACCTGGATTTACAAGAAGTTGTTCAAATATTCCATCAGAAAGTACAGTATCATTTTTTACATGTAAATCCCCACCAACATAAAGATCTCCACCAGTAGTGGTAATACCACCAGCAGCAGAAAGAGTAACACCTATTCCACTTGAAGGACCAGTAAATGATACTGCACCACCAACATTTAAATTTTTCTCAATTCCCACACCACCTTTAACTATTAAAGCACCATTATCTTTAGTATGTGATTCAGTAGGATAATTTAAATATATTCCAGCATTTACTTGTACTGTATCACTATAAGCATCTAAAGTTAAATTACCAGTTGATGTTCTAATTTCATTAGTATCAACAATTACATTACCTATAGTTGAAATTCCAGTAACTTTTAAGTTTGCAGATGTAGTAGTTCCAACAACATTAACTCCTAATGGTCTAAGAGTGTAATCATCAAATGTTAAATTAGTACTATCAACTAATTCACCATTAGTTCCAACATAAACAACACGATCATTTGTTAAATCTGTAACTTGTGCTGTGTTTGCCTTTACTCCACCTTGAGCATCAATAAGATTGAGTGCTGTAGTAATACCAGTAATATATAAATGATCAACAGTAACTCCACCCCTGAATGTAGACAATCCAATTACATCTAATAAAGAGGTTGGTTGAGTACTTCCAATACCAACTCTATCATTAGTTGCATCATAATAGAAGAGATCTGCACCATCTACTAAACCTGCAGTATTATGGTATTGTAATTGCCCAATATCTCCACCAGCACCAGAACGAACAGCAGAAGCATTTGTCCATTCAAGACCAGTAAGACCCCTGGTTAAAAGTTCTCCTTGATCTCCACCTTCATTATTATAATCATATATCGTTCCTCTTATTCTAACATCACCATTAACATCTAATTCTTGTGATGGAGCTATAGTTCCTATACCTACCGACGCAATACCACTTGCACCAGAAAAGGCAGTTATAATGGTTCCACCAATTCCAATATTAATTCCATTTCCTACAGTAAGAATACCAACTGCACTATTGAATACTAAATCAGAAGATGTATTAAAATCATTACGATGAGTTCCTACTCCACTATTTCCTTTTGGATCAAATATTCTTTCCTTAAATAAAACACTTCCAACATCACCTGGAGGAGTTACTGTAATGGTTGCACCAACTCCTAAAAGAGCAGCATCAGCAGTAAGACCTACTCCTACAAAATTAAGTTGAGTTATACTACTTACTGATCCTACTAATGATCCCTCATCATATACACTAATAGAACCTGGAATTAAACCACCACCAATTGGAATCCAATACCTTTCTCCAGGATTAGAAAGAACAGATACTAATTGATATTGTTGACCTGCAGGAATACCAGGAGTTCCAGAAGCAGTTGGTGGATCACCAATATTAGGTTCTGCTTGACTTAAATCAAGATATTGATATCTATCATCCGTTAATCTATTTTGTGGGGTTCTTTTAACCCTTCCACTTAAATACTTAGGCATTACTATTTTCTAGAATACTTGCAAGAAATTCCATTTGAAGTGGAGCAACAAGTCCACCTTGAGTTGATATTCCAACATTAACTGTAATGCTATTTGGGTTTGCTTCAATAATACCTAATGTTGCTCCTGATGCAGGATCACCTGGACGTGGGTATGAATGCTCAGATCCAAATCCATCTTGACTACAAGAGAATATTAATGAATTATTAGCTATTGTGATTGAATCAGTTGCCCTCTTCATACCATTTGTAACAGCACTAACAAACTCATGCTGATAATCACCACCTTGCTTTACAACTGATCTAGTTATACCCGCTTTTGACCTTACAAAAGTATGGGCATCTCCAGAAGCAGCTCCTGCACTTCCAACATTAACACTAAAATTATTTGCATCAATATATGTAATTGGTATCCAAGCATCAGCAGCAGGATCAGTTGCTCTAGGATAACTATCTTCACCACCTCCACCATATCCACAGGAGAAAGTTATACTATTATTATCAATTTTAATTGCATCTCCTTGTTCAAATCCATGACCAGTAATAGTTAAAGTCATTACACCAGTTGATGGGTTATAAGAAGCACTTTCTGGTTTCTGTTTAGTTGCTGGTACAAATGTATGGATTCCAACATCAGAATTATCTGCTGTTCCAATACCCAAAGATACTGTCGTATCTGTTCTTCCAACAATTGGAATTGATGTATTATAATAAGGATCAGATGTACGAGGATAATCATGATTAGTAGCATGAGCATCCTTAGCACAAGTAAATCTAAGAGATTCTTTTCCAATTTTAACTGTTTTAGTTGCTCTACTTAAACCATCCTCTGCCCAAGATACAAAAGTATGAGCATTAGTGTTTGTAGATGGAGTAGTATTTAATACCTGAACAGTAAATGTGTTTGTAGTAACATTAGAAATAGGAAGCCATGTACCAAATGCTTTATCACCTTCTCTTGGATATGTTTTTTTAGCAGCATCACCACTTGCACCATTATAATTACAACTCATAGTCAGTGCATTAGGTGCAATATTAATCCAATCACCATTATTAAATCTATGATTATTAAGAGTAACAGTAACTACACCCGTAGTTGGATTATATGCTGCATTAGTTGGAGTATGCTTTGATGGTCCTTTAAATGTATTTCCACCTACACTAAGAGTAGCAATACCAACTCTAGGATCATAAACTGCAGCAGCTACTGAATAAAATGAAATAGGAGATGTTCCTACATTCAAATTAAATTTAGTAGCATTTTCTACTGTAATAGATTTCCATACTTGAGAAACTGGATCAGTAGGTCTTGGATAAGTATGAATTGTAGTTTTACCATCCATACTACATTTAAAACTTAATGCATAATCATCAAATTTTACAAGATTTCCAGTAGAATATCCATGAGCAGTAGCAGTAGTAATTGTTAGTATTCCTACAGAAGCATCATATTCAGCACCATTTGGTGTTTTTGAAGTTGATGATGTAAATAAAGTATTATCAATAAGAGTTAGATCTAATTTTCCAGTCTTAGCATCATATGCAGCATTTGATGGAGTAACTGTAGCACTACTTGAAGATATTGTTACACAATTTTGATTACATCTAATAAATTTATGGTTTGCAGGATTATAAAAATGCAATATTCCATTAGCACTACCAATATCTGCAGTAAATTCTGTAGTAGTTGGTGCAGTATTTACAATATATGATGCTTGTGGATCTGGGAAAATAGTAGTAGTTATACCTGAAGTATTATTAGCACAGGTAAATGCTATTCCTCCCATTGTTATTTGATCACCAGCAGAGAATCCATGAGGACTCATTGTTATTACAGTTACAATTCCTGTAGGTTCATCATATTCAACCTTAGTAACTGTAGATACACCACTTTGTGTTCCTTGAATAAAAACTTTATCTATAATTAATGGTGTTTTTTCTAACACCATTCTACCATCAATTAAAATAACACCATCATTAGGTGGTATTTCTACATCCTTTATAACTCTTATATCTCTCTCAAGACCAGTACTTCTAGATTCTCTTCTTTGAGTAAAAGTAACTGTTGGATATGTGCCTACACCAACATTTGCTACCTGTGCATACAACACCAAAGCAGAAGTTCCTGTTGGTACTTCATACAATTTTTGCAATCCTGGTGCTACAGGAACGGCAATTGATATAAACTTATTAACTGGTGCTATTGCCATATTATCTCAACGCTAGTATTAAGGGTGTTAATTGTGCTTGAATTGCTCGGTTAAAATCTCTTCCTCGAATAGTAGATGTAGTTTGATCAACAGTTAAACCATCGCCAATTCTAAAATTACCCTTTTGATCTGTACTTGTAAATGGACATTGACCTCCATTTATTGCAACTACTTCATTAGCAGTAATAGGTTCACCACCTTGGAAGGGGTTCGCTTTATTTATATCGGTACCAGCACCGATATATTCAAATGAATGAGAACTGGTAATAATTCTACTGAGTCTAACTAATTCTATCTCAGTTCCAGCATTAATAGAATATGGAATAAACTGATCAAATGTTACAGTCGTTAGTCCAACAGTATCTGTTGGTTCAGTAGCAACACTTACAGTATATAGAATAGGATCTGTATCTGCAACTAATTGTGCAGATCCACCACCACTAATACTAACTTCAAATGATTGATTTGGTAAGAAATTTCTACCACTTGCAATAACATCAATCGAAGTAATGGTACCAGCAGCACTTACATTTGCAGAAAATTCTGCACCAATAGATTCTGGTCCTAAAGGTCTTGGAACAGTAACAACTGGAGGTGCTGCAGCATTATATTCTCCTGGTATTCCTCCATCTACAACAGTAATACCTCTAATTAATTGTAGAGGTGCAGTTAAAATACCAGTTACTGAAGTATCAAGATAATCTGCTAAATTAATCTTAAAGAATAAACCTTGCCCATCAAATGGTTTTCTAAATCTATCAAATTTATCAGTAACATCAATAAGCTCAAAAACATCACTATCAGCAGGAGCAGTAGTAAATAATTCTCCTGTAAATTCTGTTGCACCAACACCATTAGAATATAAACCAAAATTACCAAATGATGAATTTGAGTTTGTTAAATCACATTGCCCTCCAGTATCACAATAAATTGCAATATCACAAGCAATAGTAAATATAGAAACTAATTGAGCATATCCATTATTTGTAATTGATACACCAATACCATTCTGATTGTATTGTGTAAAGGCATCACAAACAAAGGATTTAAAGTCTTGTCCTAGATTATTAGTACCACTGAAATCTGCATTAGCATGATTACCATCAATCCTCATACCAACACTACCTGACATAAAGTTAGTACAGTTCCTAATATATGGAGATTTCCATCTACCAGTAGAACCTTCATTTGCTGGTCCCAATGCAATATATCCAGTGCTTGCCTGATCTGCTGTAACTAATGGAGGGAAAGCAACTGCTGCACCAGTATGATTATATGAAACTCCACCTTGATTATCAGTAGGAGGACCAGAGAAGTTAAGATTCTGAATCAAACATCCTCGTCTAACATGAAATACATCCTTATCTCTATTTGAAGGGATAATAGTTACCAATCTTAAATCCTCACCAGATACAGAAACATCAGTTCTTAATCCAATTGGATTATTTTCAGTATAACTACCAGATCTAACAATAATAGTATCTCCTTCTTTTGCTATAGATGCAGCAGCACCAACAGTTCTCTTTGCATCACCTTCCAATAATCCAGTGTTACTATCATTACCATCCATAGTAACCCAAATAGCATTATCAGTCTCAACACCAGATGGTCTCCAAGATACACCAGCACCAACTGCAGATAATCTATAATCATTCTTACTTTTACTAACATCAAATCCAACACTGTTTAACTTATCAATAACAGAATTTTCTAACTCTAATGTTCCTTCAATTCTTGCATTATTACCAACATTTAAATTCTCTTCAATACCAACACCACCTTCTTGTACTACAAGAGCACCAGTATCCTTATTAGTTGATGATTGATTAGAACCTATCCTTACATTACCACCAACATTTACATTTTCTTCAACACCAAGACCACCTTCTTCTACTACAAGAGCACCAGTATCTTTATCAGTTGATGATGTATTTTTCCCAATATTAACATTTCCTGCAACACCAATACCACCTACTTCTACTAGTAGAGCACCAGTAGTGCTATTTGTTGATTCTAAGGCAGATTGTAATTTAGTTTGTCCACCAACAATTAATTTTTTAACAATACCAACACCACCATCCATTTGCACAGAAGCAAATGTTTTTGTTGATGCATCAGTAGTATCATTAAATGTAGTCTTTCCATCTACATCTAGAGTATTGTTAAGTGTTGTAGCACCATCTACATCTAAAGTATTATTTAAAGTTGTAGCACCATCTACATCTAGAGTATTGTTAAGTGTTGTAGCACCATCTACATCTAGAGTATTGTTAAGTGTTGTAGCACCATCTACATTTAATGTAGAATCTAAATCAGTTGCTTGATTTACAGTTAAAGTTCCTTTAAGTAAAGTATTACCATCAACTGTCAATAATGAATCAAATTGTACATTACCAGTAGCATGAAGAGTTCCTGATATATCTAAATCATATGTTGGATTAGCATTCTTAATACCAACCTTAGTCATCCTAAAGATTGGAGAAGTATTAGTATTATTAGTGAATCCCCATAAATCTTGAGATTGTATCCTAGCAATCATTGTAGGATTATCTGGATCTGGTATAGGAAGTATAGTATCAGTACCTAAACCTAAACTATTAATTTGCACATAATTCATTGTTGCAAATGTTTGTGCAGTTCCAGGATTTGGTATATAAACACCTTCATCTTGAACAAAAATACCATGTAAATCAATTGGTGATGCCTCAATCCATCGGACACCATCAACATCCATATTCAAGTAGTATCCATTAACACCAGGAGATTCTGCAGAGTCATATAAATGACCATCCAATCTCATTGGTCCTAATACATCAAGTTTTACTTCACCAGTAAAGGAGGTATTCATACCCCCAAATGTAGCAGGGTCAGTTGTTCCAATACCAACTGTACCTAGTCCAGTAATTACAACAGCTCTATCATCTGTTTCAAGAGAATTGCCAATTGTATTTGGACCACCAACTTGGAATCTTTGGAATGGTGCTGTATTTGCTATACCAACTCTACCAGGAAAATGTCCAGTATTAATACCAGTGAATACAGTTCCACCAACACCAACATCTAACCTACGTCGAACTAATAAATTATAAACATCTAAATCTGCTTCAATAAAGACATCATCTTTAAAGGTAGCAATACCACCAAACCAAGAATTCTCTAAAACCTTTAAATTTTTTACTACTAGATTATCAGGAAGTGTTAAATCTTGTCCTGCATAATCATAATATAATTTTCCATAGATATAAACATTTTCAAATACAGAATCTCCAATATGCGAATTTTCATTTCCTATAGGTAAATTGGTATCAGACATATTATCCTCCTAATTCTGCGATTGATTAACTGCTGATTCTACAGCTGCACCTGCAACAGGACCACCATAGGCAGTAGCAACACTTCCAGCAAGAGAACCAGCATCTAAACCTTCACCACTAAGTAATTGTCCAGCAACGGCACCTGCAACAGGACCACCATAGGCAGTAGCAGCAGCTTGAGCTAACCCACTAAGACTTAAATCTCCACCCATTGCTCCACCAAATCCACCAAGCAAACTACTACCACCAAGATAACTACTAGCAAAAGCCTTAAACATACTAGTTTTTTTAAGCAATTCTGCTATATTTCCCTTTTTAAGACCTTTCTCATCAACATGAACCTTAGTACCATAAATTAAAACCTCATCAGTAGATCCTGGTTGATCATAACCAATGCGAATTTTAGGTGCTTGTAATACTATTTCTTCTGATGCCTGTAAAGTAATCTGTTTTGCTTTCTGTAAAAGTTTTCCTCTGTCTGCATTAAAATCACAATTACCTTTATGAACAACTAATTTATAACTATGCTCATTTTCTTTATTTTTAAATCCACACTCTACTTGTAGTGTTTTTTCAGCATAAACTCTTGATAAACCACTACCTTCAGCAAGAGTTTGATTATATTTTACACCATCTTTCGTCTGAGACAGTAAAGAATATGCAACCTTTCCTGGCAATCCAACAACATGCCCAGAAGCTTCAATAATTAACTGTTGATTAAATATTTCCTGAGTATAATTTTCTTGACTCATATTAATTATTTCCTCCAGTAGGGAAATTACCAACACAATCAACAACTTCAAGTGTTTGAGCAGGTGCAACTGGTTTGTTCAATGTCATAATTACTCTGAAAACAGCACCATATCCAGGATTTTCAATCAATTCTTCTATTTTAGGTAATGATGAATATGGTTTTTGACAAATAACATCACAACTAACACATTGTCCATCAGTAACATTAAGTTTTATGCATTCATCAGATATAGTTGCATTCTGATATCCAGAACCAGGATTCTCTATTATAATCTCTTTAATATAAACTTCATCAACTTCCCCTGGAAGATCAACAGGGTAATTTTCACCCTCACTTAAAATCGCAATATTAGTTATTTGTCCAAAAGTAGGAGAATTTATATTTTTATCAACAATTGCCTTACCAAAAGCACCAACTCCTTGATCACAACTATCAGTAAAAGTTACAAGAGGTTCTTCACTATATCCTTCACCAGGATCAGTTATTTCAACACCAACAATACTAGCAGTTCTCTTCACGTCTCCAAAAATATCATCAGGGTCAAGTTTATCTATAAAGTTTCCAAATAAAACTTTTCCTGCTCCACCAATACCATTACCACCAAATATCTCAATCTTAGGTGATCCACACTTAAATATATTTCCAGTATAACAATCAGTTCCTACAGTATCTCCTGCCTCACTTACTTTGGAACCAAATATTGAGAACTTACCATATGCTTCTTCAAAATCACTTAAACCAGAAGGAAGACCTTTTAAAATATTATTTTTACCTTTTTCAATATTAGCAGCAACTTCATTCGCAGATTCAAATGCTTTATCCATGAAATTTTGTTGCTCATTACTACCCATTGGTTTTGAATCTAATTTATCAATAACGAATTTATCAGTATCAACAGGTTTTGATGTTTTACCTCCACAATCAAATAAATCTTTTACTTTACCCATTATATTAATTCCCTTACTAATAAAACTTTTTACATTAAAAGCCTTTACTCCAAATTTTTCAAGTAATCCTGATACTGCATTTGTTGCAGGAGAAACCATAGTATCAACCATTTCTGTAATTTTATTGGTTATAGCACCTACCATTTGTTGAACAGCACAAGTACCAGCATTTAATACATTCTTTACCATACCTGTCAACATATCTTCAATAGAACCACCTAAAGCACCAGATATTTTATTTACTAAGCAATCTGTTGAACCTAACATTTTACCAATAGGTCCAATCATACTTGTTTGTAATGAAGTAATTTGGGATAGTGATGTGTTAAAAGGAAGATTTTTAGCAAACACACTTGAAGCAATACCATCCAATCCACCCTTAGCATAATCAATCAATCCATCAGTAAGTGAATTTCCAATTTGACCAATAAAAGTTTGAGACGAACTACTAATCATATTAGATACACTTTTTATCTCACCAGGAAGATCAAGACTAAAATTACTTGCTTTACTTGCTATATCCATAAAATTACCCAATTGGGTTTGGGTCTCTGCAAAGAAATTATTTTTATCTGGATTTGCAGTCAAAATCTTCATACCAGAAGTTAAAGATACTGGATCTACATCTGGAAGATCTATTTTTTTAAATTCTTCAACTTTTTTTTCAAAATCCTTAAAAGCATCCTTAGATAAATTTTCTATCTGACTGGAATCAAATGGAACTATATCTTTTAATTCATCAGGATATTGATTCTTAATATTCTTAATTGCACTCTGCCATTTTTCACCAGAAGGATTGACCTTTATAAGATCTCCATATGCTTTAATCTGCTGGAAAGAAGGAAATTCTGTCGGTATAGCAGGAATAAATTCCTTCTCTACCTTTTCATTAATTTTTGGTAAGGGACCACCTATTATGCTCATAGTTCTATCATTTCCTTTTATTATTTATCATGGATACTTAAAACAATTCCAATGCTTCATCAAGTTCTTCTTGACTTGCGTTCATTGCATCATCAAAATCAGCATCACTACCAACATTACTATATTGCTGCTTTACCTTCTCATCATATTTTCTTGCAAAAGTTCTCTGAGCTTGTAAAACTTCTTTATCATCAGCAGGTGCCTTAAAATCCAAAACTTCTCTAGTATTGTTTATATTAGCTTCTCTATTCATATCTGCTATTATCTCATCTCTTTGGTTTGAATCTAATGCACTTTCCCCAACTTCCATATCCCATAAATCTTTTCCTCTTTTTGCATCAGTTAATTTTGGTTGATATGCTGCATCAACAGCATTTTCATTGGGATCATTTCCACCATTAACATCTGATAATTTTTCAGTAGGAACTGCTTTAGATTTTCCATTACCTTTCTCTGTAGCTTCTCTAATTCTAGGAGTAACTATTTGATCCTGTCCAGTATGTTCTTGATCCTGTGTTAACCCTGCTTGTTGCTCATCAGTAAACCCAGATAAGGGTGCTAATTTACTGTTATCATTTGATTCTTTAGCCTTCTTTGCTTTATCACTAGATTCTTTTGTTCTACCCAAAGCACCAAGAATTACTGGGAAATTATTATTGGGTGATAAAAATGCACCAAAAACAATATCTCCTTGTGTTAATTTAATCGTAGCTTTTTTACCAGCACCACCAGTTCCACCAGTAGTTGGAATCAATGCAACTGCTGTATGAACTTCTTGATCTTCAATACTATCTAAATTTGAATAATCACCTATAATACGAACTTTATATCTCCAACCCCATCCCATACCAGCTGTTTGACTTTTCTGTTTATCAAATTTTACAATCATTCCTAACCAGAATTCTACACCCTTTCCAAAAAATGATTGATTGTCTAAATTTACTTTAGTTTCCATATTTATTATTTACCTGTATGTAATCCATAAGTATCACGAGCAAGAGTCATAGATGTAAATGATCTTTGGGGATCAAAATGATGACAAAGATGTAATATTAAGTATTTACCACTTTCCTGTTGATCTAAACCACCCATTGCCTTATCACCCTGACGTTCAATCTCCACTTTAATAACATTCCCAGCTCTTAATTTTAAATTGCAAGGGACTTGGATTTCTATTATTTGAGAATGTAAAAGATTATATCTCATAGGAGATTTTGCTTGCCATTCTCTTGGATCATTATTTGGAACTATATTATTAGCATCTAAACTACCAATATCCAAAATATGATAATTAGTTTTGCTATAATTCTGAACCTTCTCTTTAAAGGGAACTATTTTTTTACCCAACGTTTTCAAGTTTTCAAGATCTATTTTATAAATTTTTTCTTCGGTTTCAAATGTTAAAGGATTGAAAAATACATTACGACTACTATAAGTTCCAGACTCCAATGCTTTTGTTACATTTTGATCCTTAATCATATTGGGTGGCAATACAATTTTAAAATCATTCTCTTTACCTTGCAATGCACCAGAAAATGTATATGTTTCTACTGGTTCTTCAGTAATGAGATTATCTATTGCTTTAAAATTAAGTCCATCTTGTGTTTCATAGAAGAAAAATCCAGGATCACCATTCTCAGGAATAGATCTTCTACATAAATCATTTATCAAATCCAATCCACCTTTTCCTTTTGAAATAAAATCATAACTATTACTTGTAGCATCTATTGTATATTTTTTGATATTTAAATCTTTCAATATCTGTTCAACAGTATTGCTAATCCTACCTTTATATTTTTTACATGGATCTTTAATATCATAATTTTCAATAGCAGGACTTGATTTAAGACTTAGAAAAACAGATTGTCGATTTGATTCCTGAGATACAATTGGAGCACTAATAATCTTTAATGGATTTTTTGTATAATTTAAAGTTCCAGATTTAGATTCTATTTTTACTTCAAGATCTTCATATCCAGTAATAGGTAATGAATTTTTAATACTTCCTTTTCTATTTTGTGTATCTTGATCCTTACCTGCTTCTATAGAATCAGCAGCATCGAAAAATACTAAAGTAGCAGTTACTTCTGGAGAATACACACTCTCATAAAAATCAAAAGATGTAGTTTTTCCTGCAATATTAGCAGTTTTACCATCTTTATTAATAACCATTTTAGCATACTTAGATGCTCTTGCTGCACTTCCTGACATTTATATCCTCCTATACTGGTACTGGTACTTCAACAACTTGTCTTTGAACAATCACAGTTTTATGTCCAGTAGAAGTTCTTTGATTTAATTTAGCTAAATCCTGATTGTTATTTATGCGTTTAAACTGAGCTTTTTGTTGAGTAGATAAAGATAAATTTTTTGGATCTGGTTTTACTAGTTTAATAATATCTTCTACCTCGTCAGATGATGATGATGTTGTTACTTCATCCCTTCTCATTTTAGGTGCAGTCCTTTCACCAGGATCTCCTTCTTCTCTATCTAATATTGGTTCTGGTGGTTCTTCACCTTCAACTTCTCCTTTTTTAGTATCTGTTACATCCACATCAGAATCTTTTTTTAATTCTTTAAGATCCTTTTCTATTTCTTTCTTTGCTGAATCTATTTTCTTTTTATCTACATCATGTCCAACAAAACCTTGTACAGATTCAGTAATACCATCAAAGAAATCAAACATATTTGTAATAGCAGAATTAAGAGTCTTAATCATAGGCTCAATACCCTCCCATATCTCATTAAACTTTTTGATAAATCCAGGTAATGCATTAACAAGAATTCCACCCAACATAATAGATCCAAAAGACAATATCTTATCAATTATATTGCCATCTTGATTACCAGTTTTTTCGGAAAAACTAGTAAGTGGTGAAGATTTTTTAACTGCTTCTACACTCTTTTCTTTTCCTTCTTTTCTTGCTAATTGTAAATCAGCATTATCTAATCGTTTTTTGGATAATTTAACTTTGTTCAATTCTTTTTGCTTTTCAAGCAAAACACTCTTGATATTAGTTACAGTTATCTTAAGTTTTTTGATTTCCCTATCTTGGAGTTTAACAGTTGCCATAATATTATACTATCCCGTGTAATGCTGGTGTTAACATCATATATTCATTCAAAGGATTGATAGAACTAATATAAGCAACTTCTGTTGATTCTGGTAATGAGACTTTCTTTTCTGGTGGTTTAACTTTAACAGGTGGTAAATCTTCTACTATTACTTTTGTTTCATCAACTTCTAAATTAGGGAGTCCGTCCTTAGACCCAGTTAGTTGGTTTTTATTAAATTTAGCCTGTGATGCTAGTGCAGCTACAGTTAATGGGATTGATGTAGCTGAACCCCAACCTGGTAGGAAACTTGCTGCAGCACTAGCAAAAAATAAACCAGCACTTGTTTTATCTCCCTTTACTAGGCTTTTAATACCTTCAAATCCATCAACAACAGCACCAATGATAGGTAAAGAACCTGCTAAGATTCTTTTTGTAGTTACCTTTGTCGCTACCTTTGTTCCTGTTCCTGTCAATACATCTCCAGTAATCTGACTAGTTGCTTTACTTTTAACACCTTGATTGAACATTCTTTTCCACCAAGGTCCCTTTAAATTCTTTACAACTTTACCACCTGTTGTAGTTATTTTAGTTCCTGTTGATACGGTTTTAGCTCCTTTAAATAATCCAAAACCTGAACCTACAAACTTTATTGCTTTCCATACACCATATATTTTTCTTACAAAACTTGATAGAAGAAATATACCACCTATTCCAGCAAGCCATTTCCAATTTTTTGCCGTAAATGACAAAGTATCTTTAATCTTATCTTTCGTCTTTGGATCTAAATTTTTCCACCAAGTAAGAGCAGCATTACCAGCAATACCAGCACCCAATATTGTGACAAAATTAATTATTTTATCAAAAACATTTTTAAATGGAGAAACAACACTAGCTGCTACTCCTTTAATACCTGCACCTAAACCTTTACCTATACCCTTTAATCCTTCTATACTCTTCTCTTTAAGATTTCTCTTTCTTTCTTCATTTGCTTTTTTCTTCTTTTTATTTTCTGCATCTTGTTCACTAATTCTATTACTAAAATCTAATGCAAGTGCATTACCAATATCTTCAAGAGTAGAACTTATTTCTGCTAACTTATCTTCATTACCACCAAAAGGTTTTTGTGCCTTTAAAACATTCTTCAAAAGAGTAATCTTCTTTTCGTTCGCAGCAACCCTTTTCTCCAAAGGATCAAAATCATTTAATGGAAATATTTTTTCAGTACTAAGAGCACCACCACTACGAGCAAGAGCACCACCTTTCTTCGGAACTATGGCACCACCCTTTCCACCACCATTAAAGATGGTTTTCATATTGGTGACATTTAGTTTTATGTTAGAAGGTATTACTTCTGGGTTAATTGCTGGCACTTTGTTTGAGATTCTCTTCGTCGATATACTGTTTTAATAAAGTCACATAAACTTCCTTTTCCCAAGGCATCATATTTTCTATCTCTGTTAATGAGTATTTATGGTGTTGCATCAAGGCAAAGTTAACCTTATAGTATGACTCAAGACTGGTATGAGCCATACTTAGGTGAAAAAACTTGCCAATCCCTCCAAGACCACTTCTGATTCAACTCCAGTTGTTGGATTTGTAACTTTGACTTTATGAGAAAGTTTAGGCATTGTCTCAAAGAACTTTTCAATAGTTTTAAATTGCTTACTATTTAATCCTTCTATAAACTCTTCTAATTCCTTTTTAGTTGAATCAGAAGCATCCCAACTCTCTTCTTCATCATAAATCATTTCAATAGAATTAGTAATCATATTTAATGACCTATCAACCTCACTATTATCACTACCAGTATCAAAATTACTTTCAATAAACTGATCAAATGATGGATACTTAAGTTTCATAGAATATTGATCATCAAGTTTGATAGTATTCTTATGTCCTCTGGTTTTTTGAACTTTAATAGCATCAATGTTAATTTCCATCTCAACAGATGTTTTATCATCATCAGGACAAGTCAAATTAACTTCAACAGTTTCACCAACTGACTTTGAACGAACATTTAAGAATAAGTATTCAATATCAAAAGTAGCAAGTTTAGTAACATCAATTCCTTTTGTAATAATACATTCATTTAAAATTTGAACCACAGCATTTGCTATCTGCTTAGTATCTTCAGTTTCTAATGCAAGTATAAGTATCTTCTCTTCTCTTACAAGAAAAGGACGATATTTAATTTTTTTTCCAGTAGAAGGAATAACTAACTCATAAGTTGGAGTATTAATCTTTGGTAATGGCATAATGTTTTCACACTTCAGTAATTTTATTTATAGGGGTAATTCTAACTTCTTGATACAGTATATCTATCATAGTTAAAGCTGACTGTAACTTTCATTAAATCTGCTGTTCCATATGTAACAGGTAAAGATGTAATAGATTTAGGAAAAGCATTCTTAAATTCATACATCAATGTTCTTTCAATATTCTTTTCAAACTTAGTAATAGTCATTGTATTAGCTTTATAATCATCTGGATATCTAAATCTTCTATAAAATGCCTTTTCGTCAAGATTAATATTTGCACCACTAGAAATATAATCCATCCATCCTTCAAAAATACTTAAAGAGGTATAATCTTCATCAACATAAAAAGTAAAATCAATATCAGTATATAAACGAGTATGTGCAAACTCTTGCGGTACTCCCATAAAATTATCCTTTACTTCCCCTGTTGCGAATGCACTAGCAGGTAATGATGCTTCCGAACAAAGTATCCCTGCATTTCTAGATAGAAAAATATCAACATTATCAAGTCCAGATCTTTTAAGATAATCAGTTATAGTTTTATTCAAAGTTGAAAAATGAACTTGATATTGATTTGTTAACGACAGCTTGCCAAGTTTTTCCTTGACCTCATCCATCGTGATTCTTTGTACTATACCCTTTGCCACTCTAAATACCTTACGAGTCTTATATTATTTCTATTTAGATGGCTTATAAAGGAAAATTCAGACCAAGCATTCCTAAGAAGTATAGAGGTGATTATACAAATATAATATACCGTTCTTTATGGGAACTTAAATTTATGAAATATTGTGATAGTAATCAAAATATTTTAGAATGGGGAAGTGAAGAATTCTTTATTCCTTATATGTCTCCTATTGATAATAGATACCATAGATACTTCCCAGACTTCTATATAAAAGTTAAAGAAAGTACAGGACAAGTTAAAAAATATGTAATTGAAATAAAACCAAAGAAACAATGTATAGAACCAAAAGTCCAAAAACAAAAAACTAAATCATATATTCGTGAAGTATGTGAATATGCAAAAAACCAAGCAAAATGGGAAGCAGCATCAGAGTATTGTAAGGATCGTAAATTAGAATTTAAAGTCTTAACAGAGAACGAACTAGGTATTAAGTAATGGATAGAATCGCAGAGATATCAAATAATTTAATTGGAGCTGAAAGTCCTGATGATTTGATGTTAGAAATACTAGAAGCATTACCAGAAGCAGAAGGAGCTCCTGAAGCAGGAAATTATTATACCTTTGTGTATCAACCAAAAACACCTGGTATTAGATATGATGAATTTCCATTAGTCGCAGTCACAGATGTATTTAATTGGGGTTTTAGAGGATTGAATTTTCACTGGGGAAATGTAAGACAATATACATGGCAAGAGATGGTTGGAAATCTACATATTGTTAATTCAGAAGAGATAGAATCTTTACGTTCTATTCCTTATGGAAAAATACGTCTAAATAGTTAAAATTAATATATAAGGTCGATAAAATGTTAGGTGGAAAATTATTTGATAGTAAAGATAGTGGTGGATTTACTGTAGACAAAGCTAAAGAAGCACAAAAGAAATATAAAAAAACAAAAGTAATAAATGATAGAAAAAAAGCAATTGAAGATCGTGCTAAAAAATTAGGTGTTACTAGTACTAGTAAAACTTGGAAAGAGGATGCAGCAGAGAATAGACAATTACAACTAGATAGTGGAGTTGATAAAAATAAACTTTCAGGTAAGCCTGGTGATATAACATCACCTGGTTATGGTAAAAATGATAGTGGTTCAACAGAAGCACATAAAAAATCTAGTATAAGAGATAGAGGTGGTTTATTAAGATATCCGTTAGAAGCAATGACGGACTCCACTGATTATCTGCAAATTGATATTACAAAATACGTTCCAGTAAAACAAGTAAGTGAATTTGGTGGTATAGTAGGTTCTACTGGTAGTAGACGACTTTCTGAAAGATCTCCAATTCGTGGTTTTACAACAACCCAATCCTTAGTTAATAAAGGAACTGTATTATTACAAATACCATCTCAAATTCAAGATGGTAATTCTGCTTCTTATGGTGAAGATAAATTAAACAGTCTTGTTGGTGCTGCTGCTGGTGGAGCAGTTGATCTTATGAAAAATGCAGGTGAGGAACTAGGTAAAGGTGATGTGAAAGGTGCAATCGATGCTGGTGGAGATGCGTTTAAAAATGCACTAAAAAGTTCTGGTGTTGATATAAATAGAGCAAAATCATTAGTTACTAAAAAATTAGCAGCAAGTGCAGTTAGTGTATTTGGTGGTAACGTAACAGTTGATCAATTATTAGCAAGAGAAGAAGGACAAATATTAAATCCTAATATGGAACTATTGTTTAATGGTCCTACATTAAGAAACTTCAGATTCTCATTCAAAATGACTCCTAGAAGTAAAAAAGAAGCAGAACAAATAAAACTAATAATAAGAACATTCAAAATGAATATGGCACCCAAAGTAACTGGTTCTGGTGCAAATTTATTTCTAAATACTCCAAACGTATTTGAATTGAGATATAAGAGTGGATTTAGAAATCATCCATTCTTACACAAATTTAAACAATGCTTCTTAACTGATATATCAGTTAATTATACTGCCGAAGGTGTATATGCAACATATGAAAATAAAGAACCAATATCTATGACTATGGATTTAACATTTAAAGAACTTGAACCAATTTATGATAATGATTACTTTGATGAAAGAGGTTATGATTCAGATAGCACAGTAGGGTACTAAACATGGGATATTTTAGAGAACTTCCAAATTTATTATATCAATCATTTTTACCATCCAAAAATTCTTCTTTAGATTATGTTGAAGTAAAGAATTTATTTCGTAGAACAAAATTAAGAGATGATTTACAAAATATTTTTACAATATTCACAAGATATGAAATACCTGAAGGATATCGACCAGAAAATGTAGCAGAAGACTTTTATGGTAGTGATGAACTAGATTGGGTTGTCTTAATGAGTGCAAAGGGTCCTCAAAATACTAGTGGAATATTAAATGTTAGAAATGATTGGCCAATCTCAAGTAATGACTTATATGGATATGCATTAAATAAATATGGAAATAACTTAAATGCTACTCGTTTTTATGAAACAAAAGAAATCAGAGATAGTAAAGGACATTTAATTTTAAATGCAGATCAAGTTGTTGATGAAACATTTAAATCTCCAATACCAACACTATTGGATAAACCAGTTACTGAAAAAATAAAAAATAGTTCTTTTATATTTGAACAACCTTCTGGAGAATTAAATGGTTTTGTGAAAGGTGATATAATAGAACCAATTTCGACTGATACTAAAAGTCAAGGTCTTTATTATACAAAGACAGAAAATTATGGAAATTGGGAATTAAATTTACCAAGTAAAACGTGGACATATAGAAAAATTATTACTGCACCACCAGAAGAAGTATTTGATACATTATCATATACCACTACTGATGGTAATAAAAGAACAATTACTGTTAGAATAAAAACTGATGGTACTTATGAAGACACTGTACCAGATTTAGATAAAGGATCTGGATTTGTTGCCCAATCTTATATACAATATTGGGATGAAACACTAGGATATAATGTAGTAAAATATGGAACTGATGTTAGATCAGGAGTATCAAATTGGATATATGAAACTAAATTAAATGATAAGAAGAGAAGTATATATTTACTTAAACCAGAATATTTACAACAATTCTTGAATGATTTTAGAGATATAATGGTATATAACGAATCTTCAGAATATATAAGAGATGATTTAATAAAAACAGAAAATACAAACATTACAATGCCATAAAAAAAGGGGTTCGTTAGAACCCCTTTCTTGTGTTATTCAGCAGCGAGTTTCGCAAAATACGAAAGTGCTTCATCATCGTCATCCGTACTAGACGGAGTAGGTGTTGATGTAACAGCAGCAGTTACTAACTGTTCTGCTTCACCTCTATCATTATCTTCATCAATAGTCTCTACATCTTGAGTAACTTTCTTATTACCAAGAACATAACTTAAACGAGTCTTAAGTTCATCATAGGACTTAAACTGATCGTTAGCAACAAGTTCTGCAAGAGAATACTCTTTCTTCCATAATGCTTCTAGTGCATCATCATCATCCAATAATGGAGTAACAGGAGTGAACTCAGAAGAGTCATAATTTCTATAACCAGCAACGTTCTTTGCTTTCAACTTGAAGTTGGCACCTTGCCAGAAATCAAATGGATCAATTGCTTCCTCATCCTCAAACTCAGGTTGCATTGCTGCAGTAAGTTTGTCAAAGATTTTCTTCCCATACTTGTATAAGAATACTTTACCTTCGTTCTCAGGATTAGTAGGATCCTTTACGACATAGATGTTACTAATGTATGTAAGCTTACGCTTCTGCTTACGTGCGGTCTCTTTACCTGCATCTGTTCCATTGTTCCATAGAGTAGTATTAAACTCAGAAACTGGATCTTTCTGACCAAGAGTGGTTAGAGAGTTTTCAATATACCAACCACCAGGACCTTGGAAGGCATGGGAGTATAGTTTTACAAATGGCAAATCTTCACCATCTGGTGCAGGTAGAAAACGGATAACGGCATAACCATTACCTGATTTATCACATTCTAATTTCCATAGACGGTCATCACCTTGACCACCTGTGTTATTCATTTTTTCGACTTCTTTCACAAGTTTTTGTGTAAGAGAGCCTAGTTTTGATTGCTTTTTAAGTTTAGCAAACGACATTAGATTTCCTCGGATTAATTTGGATTTAATTGGATTTGGTTTTATTATAACAAAAAAACTCTTATGGGTCAACAACCTGTTTGAGTTTATCAATAGTGTTATTCATACCATTGAACAAAACAGAAATATCAGTTCCTGCAGGGAAACCCATTAGTTCTACTGATTTTTCTAATTGTTTTTTCATTTCAAGTGCTTTTGGATCATCTGATAAAGATAATCGAGTATACATAACCCTTTGTTTTTCTAAAAGAGTTGAGAGCATCTCAATATGATCTATTTGATCTTCACGATCCATGTCTCCAAAAGAAATCATGGAACCGTAAACATCCTGTTGTAATTGATTAATTTCCTTTAATTCGTTCCGAATGATTTCAGACTCGAAGAATTCAGACATTAACCTTCTTCCACTGGGAGTTCTTCTCCACCACCATCAACTGGTGCTTCTTCAGTAGCTTCAGTAGTTTCTTCTTTACTTTCTTCAATTTGACTAAGCACATCAATTGCACCTTGAAGTCTCAATACAGTTGCCTGACCAGTTGCGACTTGTTGTTGAACTGTAGTCAATTGTTCCTGTAAGTTCTTGAGAACTTCACTATTATCAAGAGCCATTACTAATAACCTCCTTTAGAATTTTTTTGTAGTTGTATACATTGATATTTATGAAGGGAATATATTTTCTGATTTTAAGACTTACGGTTTCCCACACAGGGTCTGTAAGTTTATTATCGAAATCTTTTACGAAGGAAAAAACTTTTTCCATAATCGTAAGTGTTTCTAGCGAAATCTCTCCACCCAGATATTTTTTTAGGATAACTGGATGTCCCTTCGAGCAATCGAATACTGTTTCTAATTCGTTCTCTGAGAGCAATTTCTCTGACTGTTCCTTGAATAAGTACGTCAAACTCTGTTTCCGTCTCATCCAGTCGGCGTAATTTCTTTCGCCAGAATTGATAATTTCTCCAATCCATAGATTTTGTGGGTTGTCTGCAATAACGAAATTTGATAATAGAAAATCCAATATTTGTTGATCGGAATATTTCCTAGATGTTTTTTCAAACCAATACTTATCCTTTCGTTTATTAAAGGATGTCATGGTTGCCCTTGACTTACCACCATACTTAAAAAAGTCAAATTTAGGATTAGTAAAATGACTTTTCATTGATAAGTATGTTCTATAAGTTTCAAATGGAGTCACTTTCATTAAAATTTTATCATTTTATTATTGAAAAAATTAGAGATACAATATCTCCCATAACCATCATAATAATCAGAATTACTGATCTTCACTTCTTTGACTCCATGTTGAACCCAACCTGGTAATATTATAATTGAATTATTCTCACATGTCAATTCATATTCGTATTTCGGAAAATAAATCTCACCACCTTCAAATTTTTTAGGTTCTTTATAAAAATAAGAAAATGCTAAGAAATTAAAACATGTATCAGTATGTGGCTCATAATACTCTCCATTATGATAATATCTTACTTTTGTATAATCTTCATCACAAGAAGGTGCATGAGAGCAACAATCATGTATTTTAGCAAATACCTCAAGAGCACTTGAAGTAAATAATTTTCTATTTACAGTTAAAATATTAGATAAAGATCTATACCTCTCATAAACATCATCTAAAGATAATGCATGAGAATTTGTCTTTCCTACAACTCCACCAAAATCTTTTGCTTCAAGCAATTTACCTGGTTTAGTATAAAACTTAAGTTCTTCCCAAATTAAATCAAGTTCTTCATCATTATAAAAATTTTCTATAATTAAATGAGGGAATGGTTCTGAAAATACAGTTCCTTCAATTTCTTTCATTATAAAGGTAATTTTGCCTTAGATGTTGCTTTCATAAAGTTAAGACGGGTTGCATCCCATTTAAGTCTTTCTTTAAGTGGTTTTGAAATTAACTTTGTAATTGATTCTATCTCTAAACTATTTGAATCACAATAATGTAATATTGCATCAATATAATTCAACTCCTCTTCTACCACAATCTTTTCAATCTCTATGGCAAATTTTTGAGGTGTTAAAAACTTACTTTCAATTACCTTTTCTAATTCTTTACTAGGTTCCATAGAGCTCCAGTTTATCGTTAACAAATTTTCTAATATATTGTTGGAGCAATTTAATGTACTTTGCTTTGTCCCTTTCTTCATAGATGACACATTCTCCATTTTCACAAGCCATAATAATTACTAATTTTTTAACGGATATTCCCGTTAGTTCATATAACATACAACCATATGCCATACACTGCACAAAATAGTGCTCTACCCAATTTCTTGGTTTAGGTTTTTTTGATGTTTTAAAATCTATTATCGCTAACTCGCCATCATATTCAGCAATACAATCAACAGTTCCAGCAATACCTAATTCTTTACTATATAGGGCACCTTCCAGAGCATGAATATTATCTATTTTATTCAGTTTACCCTTTGATATCTTAAAAAGAAAATCTGATATAGGTGGAACTTCAGGAAGTTCTTCATTCTTTAAATAATTCTCAGTAAGAGTGTGCATATCAGTTCCACGTCTGGTTGCTGCCTTAGTGATTCTTTCTGCTTCCTCATTACCTACCCTCTTTCTCCAATTAACAAAGATTTCTTTATTAAAATGACTAGTAACAGAAGTAATAGAAACTAACTTAAGTAACTCATCTTCATCTGGAACAGAATAATAACGAACTCCATCTATAGTCTCCCTTGATAATTTAGGGAGTTTCACATCAACATGATTAAATTTCATTTAAATAAAAAACTCACAGGACATTTACTTTTTGAGTCAGTTTTAGAAAATAATCTATTAATTACAGATTCTTCAGATTGTTTTTGACTATACATTTTATCATAAGCACCTTGTACTTTTGAAATAACATTAGAATTTCTTTCTTCTTTTAATGTAAAAGAATCATTTGGATTTTGAGAATGAAATGCAATTCTAAAAAGAGGATCTCCCTTTTTTATTACAACTGGTTTTGATTCATCTACTATTGTCATTCCCAAATTACTCATTCGTGACCAGTTTGATAGATTAAACCAACCACTTACAGCAATAAAGTTATTACTATAAGAAGTAATTGGATGATCATACATTTCAAACCATATATCATCATCGGTAGTCCAAAACATATGTTTTGGAAACTTTAGTTGAACAACAGGATGAGGTGAAAGAAGGTGTTCATTATCATAAACCAATAAATGAGAAATTGATTCATCACAATGAACTTTAATTGGATGTGATGGTTTTCTCTCAATCATGAAAGAAAAATCAATTGGAGATACACCTATAAAAACCCTACTAGTTCTATGATTAAAAACAGGGCATTTTGTATAATTAAATTCTTGATTTATAAGATCAGATTCTTTAATTAAAAGATTTGTTGAGGTACGGTATGTGATAGAGGAAACAGTATCAATTGTATAATAATTTATTGTCCTATTCACTTTTACATACCTGCTTCCAATTTAGCAATAAGATACTCTTTAACTAGTCCAGAACGAACGATATCATCAATACCAAATTCAATAAGTTCAAAAGATGGCATTGCACGAATTACTTTCATAAAGTCAACAATACCATTTCTCTCATTGGTTTTTGTAAGATCTGTTTGAGATGCATCACCACAAAATACAATTTTAGTATTTTCACCAACTCTGGTTATTATACTATCTAATTCATGAAAATTCAAGTTTTGAAATTCATCAACAATTATAATAGCATCATCAAGTGTAGTTCCTCTTAAGAATGAGGTACTCCAAAACTTAATTGTTTCCTGTGCTCTAAGATTACCATAAAGCATCTCAAAGTCTGCATCAGATGGCATCTGGAACATATACTTCACCATATGCTTATATGGTATCTGATAATATGAAGACTTATCTTCATGATCACCAGGAAGGAAACCAATTTCACGAGTAGCAACCAAAGATCTAACAATGTAAATCTTATCATAGGGTGTATTTTCACTTAATACATCTTTAAGAGCATTATAAAGAGTAATAAATGTTTTTCCTGTTCCTGCAGCACCATAAGCAATTATATGCTTACCTTCATCATAAGAATCAAACAGTCTTTTCTGATTATCAGTTATTGGTGTGATATCTACCAGATAATCAGTATTTACTGGTTTTTTTCTTTTCATCTGCTTTGCAGTTAGACCAACTCCTATAGGTTGGTCTGTAGATGTTGCTCTTTTCTTCCTTGCCATTATTTAATCTTCCACAAAAGCATTACCAGTCATACCAACACCCTTTCTAGCTAATCTTCCCGAAATACCACCAGCTTTTTCAGATTTCTTTAAAACATCAGTCCATCCTGGATGAGTTTTGGCTAATTTATCTTGAAATTCACCAACTTCTCCAACTCCAGCAACTCCCTTTGACCAATCTTTATCCCAATCAGGATTTTCCTTTCGCCAATCATCATAAGCTTTCATTGTCATTGAAAGTTCTTTTTCTTCACCAGTTTTTAAATTCTTAACAGGATATGTAGGCATAACTCTAAAATTGTGTAAAATTATTTAGACCCATTCAAGGGCTTCTGAGACTGCAGGGAATTGTTCGGTAAATACCTTTCTACATCCTTCTGCTATTACCATATGCTCTTTTTGAGTACCATGAGCAGATCTTAGATTAATATAATGTATCCAAGAACGACAAGAACCAGTCATATAGATTCTTGTAGGAGTTGCAAGTGGTAATACCATTCTAGCACACTCTTTTGCAACACCTGCTTCTAACATCTGATTATAAAGATTTGTAGATGCAGTAAATAAAGTTTCAATCTGACGATTTAATGTTTCTACAACTTTAGGGTCTAAATCATCAATAGAATTTTGACGATTCTTTTCATCTTGTCTGCGAAGTTCTGGTAAATCAATTTTTCCCAATGCAGTACTTGCAGCATATCTTTGAGAAAACTCTTGATA
>JGI25128J35275_1000097_pt1 | contig 25560 bp, 20 predicted proteins | sample ETNvirenome_2_60_FD_35275 | JGI IMG/M metagenome (IMG submission 35275)
CGCATCCAAATCTTGATGTCTGCTAGGCCATTCTCTTGTAAAACACTGAGTTGCTGATCAACATTATTGGTTTGTTCAAACTCAAATGCATCTAGCTGCTCATCAAAGGTAATATTAGCCACACCATCACCCCCGCGCTTTTTAACTTGATGCAGTGCAATATCAGCTAAATTGACAGACGTTTCCCAGCCAATTACTTGGCCGCCTAATAAAGGCAATGGATAAAACGACCAACCGATTGATGCGGTGATTGTTGTCGACTCACCATTTGGTAACCTAAATGAGTTACTCGCCACTGCTTCACATAATTCTGCAACATAATCATCTATCGCGGTGCGTTTAAAATCGCGCAGTAAGAGTAAAAACTCATCGCCGCTCCATCGAGCCACGTAGTCGGAACCTTGAGTACGGCTATTAAGCAACGTAGCCATTTGTTGTAAACAGCTGTCGCCTGCAAGCGGACCATACGCGTCATTAATACGGCTAAAATTATCAAAATTAATAATTAACAGTACCAACGATTTACCTTGTGCCTGCAATGACTGTGAATTTCGCTGAAAGTGTTCAATGTCTTTCGGTAATTGATCAAATAAGAAGCGACGACTACGAAGCCCCGTTAGCTCATCAGAGTGGCTGACTAACTTAAGCTGCGAGTTCACTTGGTTAAGTTTATCGTTAGCCTCACGAAGCTCTACGGTACGCTCAGTAACTAAACTTTCCAGCGCCAATTGCTTACGCTTCTCTTGCGCTCTAAACACCCAGAATACAAGATAAAACAATAGAATAAAGCTGCTGGTGATCAGCAACCTAAAGTAAATAGTCTCATCAAAGCGGCGCGGTACAATAAATGAATACTCTGTTCGGCGTGCTTTTTTCCAATCTTCACCCCGGCGTTTTGCTTCAAGNTGAAATAAGAAAGAACCNGGGGGTAAGTTAGTATAAATAGCTTCACGTCGCGTATTCGCGTATCGCCAATCATTGTCTAATCCGCTTAATCGATAACGAAATTCAATACTCGAAGGCGCATANTAATCAATCGCTGTGTACTTAATCGTTATGTCACGCTCATCTATTTGCAGCTCAGGTTTGTTACCTAATGTTGCGGTGCTCAAATGGCGCAATGGAGTAACAATATTTTCAATNCGTGGCTTTAATGCTTTCACTCCAAAAAGNTCTACACTTTTCGGAATCTCAACAACACCTTGCAAGCTTGGNTACCAAATTGAATTTCCTGTATCTGCAACCGCATCATGGCCAAGCCCCGCACAACATTGACTCGCTTTACCATCGAGTTGACGATCAAACGATGAGATAACCTGCTCCACTTTCAAGCTTTCAATATCAGTACCAAACTGTTCAACCGGCATACGGTATACGCCTTTCATGGTACTAACCCAAATACGCTTCAACTGCTTGTCATACACTAGACTAAAAATAGAGCCATAAGGTAAACCATCGGTGGCATCAAGCTGCCGCCACTGCCCTTTTGTACTGCGATAAAATAAGCCGTCATTTAATGAGCCTATTAAAATGCCAACCCCTTCAATGTTTAAAATACTGGTGACGTAGGCACTTTCTAAGCTTGTTTGGTCGCCTATTTTTTCAATACCGCGGTCGGTAAAGTAGTAAGCTCCTTTACTGGTTCCGATAAGACCAAAGTTCTGTTCATCAAGNACATAAGTAATAAATTTACTACCAAGGAACGCGTTATAGGCAAATGGAGTAAGCCCCCCGTAACTTAAACGATACATACCGCGCCCAGTCCCTAACCAAAATCCTCCTTTATTGGAGCGACTAATAGCAAACACTGGGTTGTCTCGTAATGCACGGCCGGGCACCGTATATAAACTTTGGTTCTCGTAATAAAAAACGCCACGACCTGTTGCGATATAAAGGCGATCACCATCAAACTGCAAATCGTGCACGGCGGCACGACCAAATTGATTACTAGGGATTTTGTTAACAAAGTTTTTATTGTAATCGAAATAGCCAACACCACTTCGGTTAGCAACCCACAGCTTGCCGTCGGGGGCTTGGCTTATCGCCATTACCGCCTCGGTCATGTTAGAAATTGCTGAGTGGCGCTCAATACGCCCTTCATGTGCAAGCCATAAACCTTCACTAAAGCTTGCTAACCAAATATTATTTTGGTTATCGCGGAAGATATCTGCAAACCAAATACTTTGATCAAGTTGGCTCGGCTCTACCCATTGCCAGTCACCCGAGTTATCACGGAACAAGAGTCGCCCATAGGTTGAGATCCACAATGCACCATCGGAGTCACTCATGAATTTATACACCGCCGAGTTACTCGCATTAGGCAAAGGAAATGGGCGTAGTTCATCGTCTAAATCAAGAAAGTAAGCACCCAGCTCAGAAGCAAGATACAAGTTACCTTCAAGCCAAGCCATATCATGAATAATCGTTTGTGCTAAACGCTCGGGAAGTGAGACTTTTGCGGTTAACTCTAAGCGCAGTTTCGCAAAATCAGATGAGGTATTGGTTAAGCGCAGTAAGTGACGTTCATTTACCAGCCAAATTCCTTCAGGAGAGAGCGCCATTTGACTGACAGAACCCACNATTTGCGTGATTGCGGTCGCGTTAGACACCGNAACACTTAANGCTGAGTTCTGTTGCAGTGCTACCTGATTACGAGCGACATAATAAAGACCATTCGCAGCAATCCAAATACTGCCCTTTGAGTCTTCTAAAATGTCCCGCACGGGGCCTTTCACATTGAAAGTTTGCGACATCATGGTTTCGGGGTCGAGTGTGACTAACCCATTTTTGGTGCCAACCCACAGCAAACCATCACTATCAACTAATAACTTGTTGATACCATTGCTTGGTAAAAAATCGCTATTTTGTGTATTAAAGTTAGTAAATGTATTACCGTCAAAACGACTAAGACCAAACTGGGTGCCTAGCCACATATAACCCTGTTCGTCTTGCGCAATGCTTTTTAATGATTGTGATGGCAAGCCATTTTGGATATTCCATTGTTTGACAACGTACTCAGTGATAGATGCAAACACCGACGTGCTACAAAACATCAACAAACAAACCACTAGAAATCGCATCATACCTTTGCCACCAAGAAAACCTTAATTCATTGCTTAAAAAGGTAAAAGGCCACTTTTAAACAAAGCTTGAACACAAATCAATGAAAATACACCTGCTAGAATATCATCAGCCATGATGCCCAGACCACCATGTAAACGTCTATCAAGAATACGTATTGGGCCTGGTTTAGCGATATCAAAAAAACGGAACAATAAAAAACCAACTAACAGTGACTGCCAACTGAGAGCAGCACCAATCATGGTGATATAATAACCAGCTACTTCGTCCCATACAATGGCAGGATGATCATGTACCCCTAAGTCATCAGCTGTTTTACCGCATGCCCAAATACCAAACACACTAATCACCACAGCAAACACAATTTGCAACCACAGTGGAAAGTACATTGTAGTAAAAATTAGTGGCAACGCAGCAAAAGTACCAAATGTACCCGGCGCTTTAGGCGCTAAACCTAAACCGAAACCCAAACCAAAAAATTGATGTGGACGTTTTAAATTGAATAAACGGTTACTGCTCAAACCGGCTCCTTCGTAAAATGCTGAAATCCTTTACCTTGATAGTTAAATTTTTCACCATCAAGTAAAAGTTCAATTTCGCCTACGCCATTTTTGATTTGTCCAATACAACTGGCTTCAACGCCATACTGACGAAGCTTCATATCCACCATGCTTTTGTTACTTTCTGGCACAGTGAAAAGTAATTCGTAATCGTCACCATAATTTAAAATATAATCAAACTGCTCAGCACGCGGAATTGACGCATTCACGGCGTCAGACACCGGAACTTTATCAACATTTATAACCGCGCTTACTTGAGAAAGCGCTAAAATATGCCCTAAGTCAGCCAACAAGCCATCGGAGATATCGATTGCTGCAGATGCTGCACCACGCAATACTTGTCCTGCGGCAACACGAGGAGCGGGGTAATCAAAGCGATTATTTAAATACGATAAATGCTCTGGTGCGATATTGAAACCTTGCTTGCGCGCTTCAATCGCCACACCTGCATCACCTAAGGGGCCTGTCACGTAAATCCAATCACCCACTTTTGCACCACTGCGACGCAGAGCTTTGCCTTGCGGTACGATACCTTTTGCACAAATAGTAATGGTGAGAGGCCCTTGCGTGGTGTCTCCCCCTATAATTTGCACATTAAAGTATTCGGCAATTTCATGCATCCCTTCAGTGAACTCTTCAAGCCATTCAACGTTTGCTTCTGGCAAAGTTAAACCAACCGAAATCCACGTAGGCTCTGCACCCATCGCCGCTAAATCACTTAAGTTGACGGCCAGTGCTCGATGTCCAAGTGCACGAGGAGAGATATCATCAAAAAAGTGAACTCCTGCAACAAGGGTATCAGTTGTCACGGCTAACTGACAGTTTTCAGGCACGGTGACCAACGCACAATCGTCACCTATTCCAAGGTTTACATCACGGCGGATAATACCGCGACCTTTAAAGTAACGATTGATTAATTCAAATTCCTTCATACACAAAAAAGCCGGCCCAAGCCGGCTCTCCTCTACGGGGTTACTTACTTACGCAGTTCTTTAACTGCTTTATCAAGTACACCGTTGACAAATTTATGACTGTCTTCAGCACCAAACATTTTCGCAAGCTCAATACCTTCATTGATTGCTACTTTATAGGGTACGTCTTCACGGAACTTAAGCTCATAGGCAGACAGACGTAAAATTGCTTTTTCGACCATATCTAACTCATCAGCAGGGCGTGCTAAATGTGGTGCAACAATCTCATCAAGTTGCTTACANTTAACAACAACACCACGTGCTAGGTCTTTGAAATATTCGACGTCGATTTTAGTCACATCATTTTCAATTAACATTTGCTGTTCGATATCAGCAATTGGGTTGGCACTTAACTGCCAAGAATATACGGCCTGAAGTGCTAAGATGCGTGCTTTACGTCTTGCTGCTGGTTTCACAGAGATTCCTTAAACTTAAATTTTGTCTAACACATTAACCATTTCGAGCGCGCCTAAAGCAGCTTCGCCGCCTTTATTGCCCATTTTGGTGCCTGCGCGTTCGATTGCTTGTTCAATGCTTTCAGTGGTTAATACGCCAAATGCAACCGGGATATCGTACTCAAGTGATACTTGTGCAAGACCTTTGTTTGATTCGCCAGCGACTAAATCAAAGTGTGGTGTGCCACCTCTGATCACGACACCGAGGGCGATGATTGCATCATGTTCTTTCTTTGCTGCAACGCGTTTCGCTGCTAAAGGTAATTCAACGGCACCTGGTACGTAAACAACAGTAATGTCGTCGTCAGATACACCACCTGTGCGCTTAAGCTCATCAACAGCACCTGCTAAAAGGCTGCTACCAATAAAGTCATTAAAGCGTGAAATGACAATGGCAAATTTTTTGCCCGGTGCGTATTTGTTACCTTCAATAATTTTCATTTAATAACCCTAAAAAATAAGTTTAAGCGGTTGCGATTGCGCAAAAATTACGGCGCATAATACCACAAAAATATAAAAGTCGCCTAGTTAACCTGAACTCTGGATAATAAATCTATCTCCAGCGGTTACTTTCAACGCTTACTGCCTTGNATTTACATGCAATAGGCCAAGAATACCTTGGCCTTAAAATTAGCTTGCTAGTAAANTTTGTTAACTAAGCTGTGCGTTAATTAAGACTGCGGCTCAACGTAATCAACCACTTCTAAGTGGAAACCAGACAATGCATGATACTTCTTCGGACGACTCATCAAGCGCATTTTCTCAATGCCAAGGTCTGCTAAAATTTGTGACCCCACACCCACAGTGCGTGACGTGCCTTGGAATTTACGATGACTGACATTTTCACCCGCATCTTCTGCTGCAAATGCTTTGACCGTTGCTTCAAGATCTTCGGTTGATTCTTGTTTACCTAAGATAACCAATACGCCGTTATGCTCAGCAATATAGGCCATTGCATCTGATAAACTCCAGCTACGATCTGCGCTGCGGTCTGACAGTAAAATATCGTTAAACGTACTTTGTAAGTGAACACGTACTAACGTAGCGTCATCTTTCGATACGTCGCCTTTTTGCAATGCATAGTGGAGCTGACCATCAATGGTGTCTTTATACGTGACTAAATCGAATTCACCGTGATCGGTTGGCAACTTACATTTTGCAACACGTTCAATGGTGGTTTCGTTTAGATTTCTGTACTCGATTAAATCAGCAATTGTACCAATCTTCAGACCATGCTCTTTAGCAAACACCTCAAGGTCGGGACGACGGGCCATGGTGCCATCGGCATTGAGAATTTCAACAATAACAGAAGAAGGCTCAAGACCAGCCAAGCGCGCTAAATCACAGCCCGCTTCAGTGTGACCCGCACGGGTAAGAACGCCGCCAGGTTGTGCCATAATAGGGAAAATATGACCCGGCTGTACGATATCGCTTGGCACAGCTCCTTTCGCAATGGCCGCTTGCACTGTGCGTGCACGATCTGCAGCTGAAATACCAGTTGTTACGCCTTTTGCAGCTTCAATCGACATTGTGAAGTTTGTTGAGAAAGCCGCTCCGTTATTTTTAACCATTAACGGTAATTCTAACTGCTGACAACGCTCTTGAGTCATGGTTAAACAAATTAAACCACGACCATGCGTTGCCATAAAATTGATAGCATCTGCACTTATGTGCTCTGCTGCGATAATTAAATCGCCTTCATTTTCTCTATCTTCATCGTCCATTAAAATAACCATTTTACCGGCTTTAATGTCATCGATAATTTCTTGCGCGCTGTGTAAATTCATAATGTGCCCATGAGAGTATGATTAATAATGACGTATCTTCGCTTATTTAATAAAACCAGCTTGCGCTAACAAGCTCATAGATATGTCTGAACGGGAAGGTTGTTCAGCCCCTTTGATCAGGCGCTCTAAGTAGCGAGCAATTTGATCAACTTCTAAGTTAACCTGCGTGCCCACTTGAAATTCTGCAATCGTCGTTTGCTCAGCGGTGTGTGGAACAATGGTCAGCTTGAAGCGATTTTGCTCGACCTCATTCACTGTTAAACTAATTCCATCAATACATACCGATCCTTTATACGGAATGTATTTCATTAAATTATGGTCGGTACTTAGCCAGTACTCTGTTGCTCTGGCATTGGCGGTAATGCTTTCAACTGTCGCGATGCCATCAACATGGCCTGACACTAAATGCCCACCAAGGCGAGAAATTGGCTGCATGGCCTTTTCTAGATTCACGGTTTGGCCTTTTTTATAGTGCGCAAACCCTGTCAGGCTAATGGTTTCATTTGATAAATCAGCACTGAAGCCATCGCTATGTTTAGTAACCACTGTTAAGCACACACCATTTGTTGCAATACTGTCGCCTAGTTTTACGTCTTTCATATCCAAATCATTACTTTGAATACGAATAGCGAGATCACCTTGTTTTTGTGTTAATTCAACAATTTTACCTGTTGCTTCAATTATTCCAGTAAACATAATGCTACTCTTTATCTTCAGTGTGTGTGGCTTGCTTTGCTTTGTACGCTGTTAAGCGGATATCGTCGCCAATTATCTGTGTGTCGGTAAACGTTAATTGAGTGACATCACCCATGGCTGTTACTTCTGCAAAGTTTAGTAAGCTTTTGCCCATATCACCTATTAACTTTGGGGCAATATAAACAATGTATTCGTCTATTAGGTCTTGCTGTGCAAAAGCGCCCGCTAGGGTTGCTCCTGCTTCAAGCCAAATATGATTAAATTGTAATTCGGCTAACCGTGCTAAAACGGCCGATAAATCAACTTTATTCTTGTTAGCTGCCACCACTTCGTGTTTTACAAAATGTGGCCATTGCTGCTGATTATCAAGCTGTGTTGTGAAAATAATCACCGGACTCTCAATACTAAATAAAGCGAGATCTGGGGTGAGTCTGTTTTGCGAATCGATAATCACACGTGTTGGCTGACGTATCGGCAATGATGTTGGCATTGCAAATGGCAGCTCTTCAGTACGCACATTTAATTTGGCGTTATCACTGATAACAGTATCTGCACCACTCAAAATTGCGCAGCTTTGTGCGCGAAATGCTTGAACGTCTTGGCGTGCTTGCGGACCCGTGATCCATTTACTTTGACCGTTATTAAGTGCCGTTTTTCCATCTAAACTACAGGCCATTTTACAGGTAACAAAAGGCAACCCTGTTTCCATTCGCTTCAAAAAGCCTTTGTTTAAATCGCGCGCCTGTTGCTCAAGTAACCCAGAGGCAACGTCAATACCTGCATCAGCCAATATTTGTAAGCCACGGCCACTGACTGCTGGATTTGGGTCTACCATTGCAGCAATCACTTTACTTACACCAGCCGCTTTTAGGCCTTCAGCACAGGGCGGAGTACGACCATAATGACTGCAAGGTTCAAGCGTCACATAGGCTGTTGCCCCTTTGGCATTATCGCCAGCAACGGCCAGTGCATTCACCTCGGCATGACCCTGCCCGGCAAGTTGATGAAAACCCTCACCAACTATATGGCCGTCTTTAACAAGTACACAACCCACATTAGGGTTTGGCGTCGTGGTAAAACGGCCCTGTTTGGCAAGCTCAATAGCGCGTGCCATATAAATGCTATCAAGTTCAGTGAACGACATGCTTAATCACCTAAACGGGCAATTTCTTCGCCAAACTCACGAATATCTTCAAATGAGCGATATACTGAGGCAAACCTAACATAAGCTACTTTATCAAGCTTTTTGAGCGATTCCATAATACACTCGCCGATTAAATGGCTTGAGATTTCACGCTCTCCGGTGGCACGTAGCTGNGATTTAATCACGTTAACGACTTCTTCGATTTGCTCTGTACTCACTGGNCGTTTTTCTAATGCGCGGTGCAGNCCATTTAATAATTTGTCTTCGTTAAAAGGTTCTCGACTACCGTCTTGCTTTATCACCCTTGGCATAACAAGTTCAGCACCTTCAAAGGTGGTAAAACGCTCGTGACATTCGTTGCATTCGCGACGGCGTCTAACTTGGTGACCACCGCCAACAAGTCGTGAATCGATTACTTTAGTATCTTTTGCTGTGCAAAAAGGGCAATGCATAAGGTTAAACTTCCGTTTATAAAAAACAAAAAAAGACCGCTTAGTAAGCGGCCTTTATAATAGCAAAAAACAACACTATTGTTATCTTAATTACGGTTTAACCAGCAATTAAGCGTAAACAGGTAGTTTTTTACAGATTGCTTTAACTTTCTCTTTTACTTCTGCTTGTACTGATGCATCGTTGATGTTGTCTAGTACGTCACAGATCCAGCCAGCAAGTTCTTTAGACTCAGCTTCTTTGAAACCACGGCGCGTAATTGCCGGAGAACCAATACGAAGACCCGACGTTACAAACGGTGAACGTGGGTCATTTGGTACTGAGTTTTTGTTTACTGTGATGTTTGCATTACCAAGGGCAGCGTCAGCATCTTTACCTGTGATATCTTTATCAATTAGGTCTAGAAGGAATAAGTGGTTGTCTGTTTTACCAGAAACAACTTTATAGCCACGCTCTTGTAACACTTCAACCATTGCTTGTGCGTTTTTAACCACTTGCGCTTGGTATGTTTTGAATTCAGGCTGTAATGCTTCTTTAAACGCAACCGCTTTAGCAGCGATGATGTGACATAAAGGACCACCTTGGCCACCCGGGAATACGGCGCTGTTAAGCTTTTTATAGATCTCTTCATCACCACACGCAGAAACAATTAGACCGCCACGAGGACCCGCTAATGTTTTATGAGTTGTTGTTGTAACAACATGCGCGTGAGGGATTGGGCTTGGGTATACGCCAGCCGCAATAAGACCTGCAACGTGTGCCATATCTACGAATAAGTACGCATCCACTTTATCAGCGATTTCACGGAACTTAGCCCAATCAACGATACCTGAGTATGCAGAGAAACCCGCAATGATCATTTTTGGTTTGTGCTCTAGTGCTAGNGCTTCAACTTGAGCGTAATCAATTTCGCCCGTTTCTTCATTTAGGCCATATTGAATTGCGTTGTACGTTTTACCAGAAAAGTTAACGTGTGAACCATGCGTTAAGTGGCCACCATGAGCTAAGCTCATACCTAGTACGGTGTCATGTGGCTGAAGAAGCGCTTGGAAAACAGCCGCATTAGCTTGTGAACCAGCGTGCGGTTGTACGTTTGCGTAGTCTGTGCCGAATAACTCGTTTGCACGGTCAATTGCTAATTGTTCAACAACGTCAACGTGCTCACAACCGCCATAGTAACGTTTGCCTGGATAACCTTCAGCATATTTGTTTGTAAGCTGAGAACCCTGTGCTTCTAGCACGCGTGGGCTACAGTAGTTTTCAGACGCGATCAGTTCGATGTGCTCTTCTTGACGAGCCGTCTCTTTAGTGATGGCTGCAAATAACTCTGGATCGAAATCCGAAATATTCATGCTACGTTCTAACATGGGGTCTCCTAAGGCAACGTGTATGGTGTTTTTTTGAAGGCTATATTGTACGCTGAAAACGCACATTTGCCTATCGTGTAAAGATGAACATATTTAAACAGGGATTGAATTTATTTCACAGTGTTTTAATAATGATATTTTTTTATTGATACATAACGAAAATTTATGAATTTAAAATATTACATAGGTTTTTAAAATGTCATTTGCATAAAAAATAGCACACAGGCATTGCTTTTTACTATTTTCAAACTACCCTAATAGTCTTAATAAATATCAAGGATGGTATAAAATCTCATGTTAGCAAAACCTCTTTACGAAGCCGCCCCCTATGGCTACTTTATCCTCGGCATCAGTTGCATCACATTAGCGAATAATGTGGTGCCTACAGTCATTGGTATCGTACTCTTTTTACTGGGTGCAAATATTTGGCGAATGCGCTCAAATGCAAGACGCACAGATCATTCGAGTCAACGAGTAAATCAAAGAAAGCTCTATTATTACTATGAATTTAAACCATTTATTGTTTTTATTGCGGCATATACCTTGATCCAATGGACACAAAATGAACTTGTTTCAGTGATTGGCGTGTTACTGTGTATTACCGCTGTGGTGATTCTTGTGATGCGGATTTTAAACCGGCATAGTCATTCAATATTGCATTAAAAAAGAGCGGCTTAGCCGCTCTTTTTTATGGTTTTTTACGCCAGTTTTTTTAACAGCTCAGTACGCAAAAGCTGGTAATCACACACAATATCTTCTGCAAGACATTGCTTTGCTAACGCATCTGCTAAAGGCTTTGGCATCGGTAACTCAATCTCGAGTATTTCTTCCACGCTTTCTTTAAATTTAGCGGGGTGTGCCGTCGCTAAAAAGATACCCGCACTGCCCGGTGCAATGTTTTCTTTTAAGCCTTGGTATGCAATCGCAGTATGAGGCTCTGCAACATACCCTGTTTGATGAATTTTTTTCATCACCTCTTTGGTTGTCTCTTCATCGACACAGCTTGAATAAAAGTCATCATAACTAAACCATGCATTATCTAACATGTGCTGAACACGCGGCCAATTGTTTGGTTTACTCACATCCATCGCGTTCGATAACGATTCAATCGTTGCGTTAGGAGCCCACTCTTTATTTTGCAAGAAACGAGGCACCGTATCGTTTTGGTTGGTTGTTGCACTAAGTTTTGCCACTGGCATCCCTAGTACAGCGCCAATCATCGCAGCACACACGTTACCAAAGTTTCCACTTGGTACAGAGATATGCGCTTTAGCACGTTGCGCTTTTGGCAATTGCGCTATTGCTTCAAAGTAGTAACACACCTGTGCAACTAAACGACTGATGTTGATTGAATTCGCTGAGTTTAACCCTAGCTTTTCTTTTACTTCATCATCGAGAAACGCTTGTTTTACCATGCTTTGGCAATCATCAAAGCTGCCATCAACCGCATAGCAATGAATGTTGTTGCCTAACGTAGTGAATAGTTTTTGCTGTGCTAGCGAAATTTTGCCTTTCGGATATAGAATAACCACATCAATATTCGGTTTGTTGTAAAAGGCATGCGCAACCGCAGCACCTGTGTCACCCGACGTTGCGGTTAGAATGGTAACTTTTTCTCCTTGGCTAAATTGTGCAAGACACTCTGCCATGAAACGCCCACCAAAATCTTTAAACGCTAATGTTGGCCCGTGAAAAAGCTCTAAACAGTAAATATCCTTTTCGACTTCAACAAGTTTTACATCAAAGTTAAACGCATTTTGTACCATCTCAGCAACGGTGTCTGCGGGTAATTCATCCCCAATCAAATGGGATAAGATTTTGCTACTGCGAGTAACAAAGTCCAAATCCAATAAAGCATCAATATCAGCAATAGGCGCCAAGCTATCTGGAAAGAAAACGCCTTGGTTACGACCCAAACCCGTTTTTACAGCTTCAATAAACGACACCTGTTGTGTTGCATCTTTTAAATTATGTAATTGCATTGTAGTTCCTTAAATTCTTTATAGCTGTCGTGTGCCAAGCTGATCAAGCTGGCAAATATGGCAAAAACCATGTTCATTAATGTAATTATCATTAAGCCACGCTGCGCATTGCTTAGCGGCTTCTAGACTTTTACACACTGTAAAAAGAGTCGGTCCAGCACCCGAAATACTCACAATCTCAGCGCCAAGTTCTGGTAAAGCATGCTTCGCCTCGCTAAACCCGTTTATAAGTGGCGCTCGGTGTGGCTCAGCAATTTCATCACGCATAATTGATAAGGCATCATCAAAACGCCCTGTCAGTAACAAGCTACTAAATGCAGACAATCTTTGTGCGAACTCGACACTGTCATGCATTGATAGTTGCGTGGGTAAAACCGAGCGAGCTTTTGCCGTATTAAGAGAAAAGCCAGGAAAAGCTGCCACGTAATACCAGCGCTCATCAACCGGTAACGCAATGGATTTATTGGGAATAAGATCGCCTGTTAACTGTAAACCACCTAGGTAACATGGCGTGATGTTATCGTAATGACGACCACCACTCACAATCGCCTCAAAATCAGCCATAAGTTCAATCAACTGCTCTTGCGATAAGTCAGTTTTAGCAAACTGATCAAGCGCAGCAAATGTGGCAACCACCGAGCATGCACTTGAACCAAGCCCAGAACCGATTGGTAAGTTCTTTTTAAGCTCTAGTTTCACGGTGGGCATGGCCGGTGCAACATGCGCTTTAAAATGAATAAGGCACTGATAGGCAAGATTTTCTTCTGCGTTAGCTGGTAACTTACTGGCATACTCTCCTGAGCACACAAATGTGTCTTGCTCAGCTGCAGATACCTCAACCACATCACCAAGTAGGCTGCCATCAATAGGGGCCAATGCGGCACCTAAAGCATCAAATCCAACCGCAAAGTTACCGATAGAAGCCGGTGCGTAAATACGGATCATAACCTTCTCCTAGCGTGATAATGTTTTTAAGATATCAGCAAATACACCTGCGGCAGTCACTTCTGCACCCGCACCATAGCCACGGATAACAAACGGACGAGGCTGATAATATTGGCTAAGAATCGCCAGTGCATTTTCACCATCACGAATATCATAAAGTGCATGCTTACTATCAACCGCTTCAATACCTACTTTGCAGTGACCATTTTCAATAGTGCCAACATAACGCAGCACTTTACCTTCGCTTGCTGCACTTTGGATACGGTCATTAAAAGCAGCATCAAGACTGGGCAGCTTTTCCATAAACTCAGCAACCGAATCTCCCTCTGCAAACCCTGTTGGTAATACAGATTCAACTTCAATATCGCTTAACTCAAGTTCAAGTCCAGACTCACGCGCAATGATCAGCAGCTTTCTAGCAACATCGGTCCCCGATAAGTCATCACGTGGGTCTGGCTCAGTGAAGCCACTTTCTTTTGCCTTTACAGTTGCTTCGCTCAACGAGAGGCCATCTTGCAAAGCACCAAACATGTACGACAATGAGCCTGATAATATGCCGCTGAACTTAATAAGTTCATCACCCGCGCCAAATAATGACTTTAAATTATCAAGGACTGGTAAACCTGCCCCTACGTTGGTTTCGTATAAAAACTTACGGTTATTCTTTTGTGTCGCAGAAATCAAATCTTGATAGTACGCAAATGAGCTGGTATTTGCTTTTTTATTCGCAGCCACAACATGGAAACCAGCATTTAAGAAATCAACATACTGCGCGGCGAGTTTATCGGCTGAGCTACAATCAACAATAACAGGGTTGATTAAATGGTTTTGTTTCACAAATTGCTCAACGAGTTTTAAGTCAAAACCTTGCTCCGATACCGCTAATTTTTCTTGCCAATCACTAAAGGCAATACCGTCACTGTCGAGATAGAGTTGTTTTGAGTTAGCAACACCGTACAAATTAAGCTTAATATTGCGCTTTTCAAGCCATGCTTGCTGGCGCTCAAGTTGCTGGATAAGCTCTTGACCAACTAAACCACAGCCTAATAAGAACATATCGATTGATGGAATATGTGTAAAAAAGTTCTCGTGGCACACTTTCACAGCATCATTGCACAGCTCACCATCAATAACCGCAGAAATAGCACTCTCTGTTGAATCTTGGGCAATCGCCACAATGTTGACTTGCGCTTGCGCTAATGAAGCAAAGAATTTTGCTGCAAGACCCTTATGCGCTCGCATATTGTCGCCCACTAAAGTAACAATCGCTAAATTACGTTGTACTTGAACGGGTTCAATAAGCCCAGCTTGCGACTCAAGTTCGAAAGCCGTTTGCAACGCTTCTAGAGCCAGCGCTAAATCACTTTCGTGAACACAAAAACTGATACTAAATTCACACGACGATTGTGTAATTAACACAATCGATACATTGTCATGAGCAAGGGCATTAAACACCTTAGATGCCATACCCACTTTACCTTTCATGCCGGGTCCTGAGACCGTTAACATTGCAAGGTTTTGTAAGCTTGATAACGCTTTAACCGGTTCTGATGATACGCTATCGTTACTGATCACAGAGCCTTCAGCGCGAGGGTTATGAGTATTTTTGATCTCGCAAGGTACGCCAGCTTTAGCACATGGCAAAATTGTTTTTGGGTGTAACACCTTGGCACCAAAGTAAGAAAGTTCCATCGCTTCTTTATAAGACAGCGAATCTACTTTAGAGGCTTTTTTGATATAACGCGGGTCCGCATTGTAAACACCGTCAACATCGGTCCAAATTTGACAAACATCGGCTTCTAAGCAGGCTGCAGCAATTGCTGCCGAATAATCAGAGCCATTACGGCCGAGTGTTGTAAGCTCGCCTTGCTCATTAGCCGCAGTAAAACCAGGCATGATGTAAATGGTACTTGGTGCTGCTTTTAATGCTTCACGAAAACGCAACTTACTCGCAGCTAAGTCTGCTTCTGCATCAATATATCCACCAACAGAAGCAATACAATCGGTTGCCTCAAGGTAGTGCGCATTACTCTCTTTTAACATACGCTGCATGAGCGCTACACTCACTCGCTCACCAAAGCTAATAACATAAGCTTTAACTTGGTCTGGGCAGCACGTTAATAATGCAACACCATCCAATTTATTTTTTAGGTCATTTAAATTAGGCCAATTATCAACTGCGCCAAACTCTGCTTCTACATCCGCCTTTAACTGCTCACAACGATTAACCAGTGCATGCCATAACTCACTATAATCACGCCCCTGCTCTGCTGCACTCGCTAGCGCAACGAGTGAATCAGTCATGCCGCCCGGTGCAGAAAGCACTAATAGCATTTCATCTTTAAGTTCTTGTTTGACTAACTGAGCTACCTGTTGCAAACATGCGAAGTCAGCCAAGGACGACCCGCCAAATTTTAATACTCGCATTATTTATGTTTCCTCATCCCATAAACGAAAAAAGGCCTGTGTTCTAGTGAACACAGGCCTTTAATTTTGTTGCACCGACCTATGCCACTATCCCGTAAGGATGATGGTTGTAATAATAATGGTCGTTGCGTGATTAAATGTTTTCATAGCCCCTAGACTGCCTTAAAAACAGCCAGTCTGTCAACCCTTAATAAAAAGATAAATTATGCAATTAGGTTATATAAAGACTTAATGAATACCAAATTTATGCAAAGTTGTTTTTAAGCGGACAAGTTCTATCGGCTTATCAATAAAATCAATGGCACCAAGTTTTGCGACTCGTTGCTTCATTTCTGTTTGAATATCCGCCGAAATAACCAACACAAAACACTCTATTTTTTCGGCTTTAATCGTTTCAAGTACAGCAACACCATCAACTTCTGGCATGGTTAAGTCGAGGCAAAGCAAATCAAAGTTTTGCTGCCGCAATAAAGCAAGTGCCTCACGGCCGTTACTGGCTTGTTTAATGTCGGCACTGATGCAGTCACCTAAACAGCGTACGACCTGTTTTCGGGCAACGTTTGAATCATCACAGACAAGCACTGAAAAATTAGAATTACTCATGAAATATACATCTTCGCTGTTGCAAACACAGCGTTAATAGAGGATAAATTAAAGATGACTAATTTTATATCACACTTTTTAAAAGGCAGTAAGGTCAAGTTTTTTCATGATTTAGTTACAATCTGTAAATGATCCCGTAAAAAAGGATATATTTATTTATTTTTAATCATTTATTAGCTAACTTTAGAATTAGCTGAATGTATTACAAATCTCACCAAGGAGCTATGGATAATCCATGCTACAAAAAAGCCTGTCAAAAAAATTATTAACCAGTGTGCTCTCGGTTTATTTTTTATTAACGTTTGTCGTTACGTGTGGGCAGGTTATTGCTGAGTACGTTAATACCAAGGATTACATTCGCGATGAATTAACCACGTTGCAAAAAACATTCAGTCGCAGCCTCACACGCGCCATTTGGGAGCTGAACACTAAGCAAACGATCACCACAGCTGAGGGGTTACTTGCGATCCCTATGATTGAAGGCATTATTGTGCGAGATGACAGTGGTGAAGTGTTATCACAATTAGGGCGCTCTTTAGACATACATGAGTTATACAGTCAGCAGCTAGTGCAAGAAGAGGCGATTATTGAAGACACCCCGTCAGGTTTATTTGGTTACACTTTTCCGCTGATTTTTGAGTTTTCAGGCAGAGCCACCCAAGTGGGTGATGTCACCCTATTTTCAAGCCGAGACGTCGTATTTAGCCGTATTATGATCTCGATTTATTTCTTAATCGGTAATGCGATGATCAAAACAACATTTTTGATCATCCTATTCTTAATTGCCTTTAGAAAACAGTTAACAGAACCCTTAGCCCAGCTCACAGAACAAATAGAAGATCTTGAACTCAATGATTTAGAAGGTCGCCATATCGACATTCAAACCAGTGAGCATAACGAATTAAAAGTGATGGAAGAGTCATTTAATCGCCTGATTGATAAAGTGGTACTGTACCGAGAAGAGCTTGAACATACACAAAAAGAATTACTGATAAGCAACGAAAAACTGGATCAACAAAACCTGCAATTAGAGCAGGAAGTCGCTCGTAAGACATCAAACTTGAGCCAAGCAATGATGGACTTACAGCAACAAAAATACGAGTTAGAAAAACAAAAGTTCACCTTAACTGAAGAAATCGATTTACGTAAACAAACCGAACAAGAGCTCATAACAAAGCAAACTGAACTACAGCGTTACCTTGATGAACTGAACATGGCCCAAGAGCGGTTAGTAGGCTCAGAGAAAATGGCCGCATTAGGCGGGCTTGTTGCCGGTATTACTCATGATGTAAACACCCCGATTGGTATTGGTGTTACAGCGACCTCTTTTTTACAAGAGCGCCTGAATCAAATTGAAGCAGCCTATAAAGACAAAACCCTTTCGCCGAAAGCATTAGAAGAGTTTATAAACGACGCAAAACAAAGCACCAGCTTATTAACCAGTAATTTAGACCGTGCTTCTGAGCTGGTCGCCAGCTTCAAACAAATCGCGGTAGACCAAGCCAGTGAAGCGGTGCGTACAATTAATTTTAAAGAGTATTTAGGCGAGGTGATCCGCTCGTTACACCCTAAACTTAAAAAAACATCGCACCATATAAACCTAGATTGCCCTGAAGACTTAACACTCAATTTACCTGCGGGGGCAATTAGTCAAATTTTCACTAACTTAATCATGAATTCACTCATTCACGGTTTCGAAGGCATAGAAAGCGGCATCATAGAGATTGTTATAAAAGAAGAAGACGATGAGGTTATCATCGACTTTAAAGATAACGGTAATGGTGTAACTCAAGAGCAGTTAGAAAAGCTATTTGACCCATTTTTTACTACCAAGCGCGACCAAGGCGGCAGCGGTTTAGGCACACACATTACTTTTAACTTAGTAAAACAAACGCTCAGTGGCGATATAGAAGTAACAAGCGAGCCTGGACAAGGCTTGCATTACCATATTAGTTTCCCTAAAAACATGCCAAAGCCACTTTCAATGTTTAATACATAAACAAAACCCCCTGATGCCGAAATCATTCATTTCGGCATCACTTTTTTATTGCTATGATTGGGCAAATTTAATGAAAGGATTAGCCTAATTATGTGGTTTAGTAACCTTATCTGTTACCGTTTTAAACAAGACGTATCATACAACCAAGAAGACTTCGATAAAGCCCTAGAACAAGATCTGTTTCGCTCATGTGGTGGTCAAGAGTTATCAACGTTTGGTTGGACCAAAGCCTTTGGTAAACATGGTCAAACCCTATCGCACTTTTCTCAAGATAGCATTTTAGTGTGCGCAAAACGTGAAGAAAAAGTATTACCCGCAGCGGTTATTAACGAACTGGTTGCTGAAAAAGTAGAGCAGATTGAAGCGGAAGAAAACCGCCCAGTTAAGAAAAAAGAAAAAGACGAACTAAAAGAAAATATTCTGCATACGCTACTTCCTCAAGCATTCAAAAAGTCGAGCTTACAGTTTGCATTTATTGACCAAAAGAATGGCTGGGTGGTTGTTAACAGTGGTAGTTTTAACAAAGCCGAAGAACTTCTTGCCTTGTTACGTAAATCGTTAGGGTCGTTACCTGTAGTGCCCGCATTTGCAAACTATGATCTGGATGTGTTTCTAACCGATTGGCTAACACAATTTAATGCGCCTGAGGGGTTCGCTATTGGCAACGATGCAGAACTTGAAGAAGCAGACGATAGTGGCGCACAGGTTAAACTTAAAGGCCATGATTTATCGTGTGATGAAGTGAAATCGCATCTAGAAAATGGCAAGCGCGTGACTAAGCTTGCACTTGATTGGCAAGAGCGAGTTAAGTTCATGCTGCAAAACGATGGGTCAATAAAACGACTAAGCTACTCAGAAACACTTAAAGAAGAAAACGCCGATATCCCTAAAGAAGATATGGCCGTAAAACTAGATGCAGACTTCATTTTAGCATCAGAAGAAATTAAGCAATTACTTGAAGAACTAACTCAAGGATTAGGAGATGCAAGCGATTTATAATCAGCTTGTTGACACTAAAAGCGCAGATTAGTCGTAATCTGCGCTTTTTAATGCGTTATTCAGTAAACACCGCTTTTACATCATTTAACATGTCGTGATATTCATCTGAATTAAACATATCAAGTGACGAAATAACACCTTTATCTAAATAGGTCTGTAATGCTGAAGACTTATCTGATACTTGCAGGATCCCCTCTAAGATCGCGCCTATGCGAATAAAGTCAACATAGCAAATATGCTCAGGACGATAGTTAGGGTTTGCCCAGCTCTCAGCAACTTCAACAAATTCATCAGTGAAGCCCCACGCTCGCATAATCGCTCCCCCTACTTTGCCTCCCAATTTTTGAATTGCATGCGCAAGAAAGCTGGGGTTCGCAAATACTTCGGGGTGTTTTTCGGCTTCCGTTAAAATGGGTAACACGCCAATGTTATACACTAAAGCCGCTAGCGTAATGGTGTCGCGATTTAATGACGTCTTCTTATTATCACGTAGGAAAAAATCCATTAAGGTAATTGAGTGACAAGCCACCTTCAGCGTTTTTTGCCACGCTTTGTCCATGTAGCCTTTAATCAACTCATTGTGCGATACAAACAGTTGCTCCATTGCCATGGCCGTTGCAATGTTTTTAATTTGCCGTAAACCTATCCGCGTTACAGCTTGGTGTAGGTTTGTCACCTTAACCGAGCGCCCCATAAAGGCACTGTTCGCCACCTTAATCATGCGGGCAGAAAGCGCGGGGTCGTGTGAAATCACATCGGCCATTTGCATCAAATTGACATTAGGATTGTCTGCAGCTTGTCTGACTTTTACAGCCACTTCAGGTAAAGTAGGCAACACTAGGGTGTCATTATTAATTCGGTCGACCAAAATGGTCAGTAGTGCATTTTCTGTTGACATATCTTTGCCATCCTCTTGAATTAGCTTGCTTTTATAAAATCAAACTAATGACTGACATTGTTAGATTAATTATTGTTTTAGTATTGTCTAAGTTAGCGCTAAAGTTAAGAAATTCACAGTAATAATCTACTTTTATATTTTAAGACACCGATTTAATTGCTTAAAATCACATACTGCGCAGTAAACTTGCCATTTATATGTTAGGTTTGCTTTAATGCTTACACATTTATTTTCAAAGCAACGACTCTCTCTTTTTAACGGGCAAAAAAATGACATTAAATAAAATTAGCCACGCACTTATCTTATCTGGTGCAGTTTTTCTAGGTGCATGTTCTGACCAACAAGCGACCCCTTCTCAAACAAAGCCTGCTGCAGAGCAAACGACTCAAAATACTGAAGAAAATAATCCGCAACTAATCAATGCAGACAGAAACCGCTTAGATATCTATACAGACTTTACATTAACCTCAGACTTGAGCCACTTAAGCGATAACCAAAAGCAAATGGTTGGCAAACTTATTGACGCATCAAAAATCATGGATGCATTATTTTGGCGTCAAGCATTTGGTGAAAACAAAGAAGCATTTTTGGCAAAAATTAATGACGAAAAAGTGCAAAAATTTGCAGATATCAACTACGGCCCATGGGACCGTTTAAACGGCGATCAGGTGTTCTTATCTGGNTATGAAGAAAAACCACTTGGCGCAGAGTTTTACCCAAGCGATATCACTAAAGAAGNNTTAAACAACGCAACAGTTGAAGATAAAACAGGCCTTTATTCAGTTATTAAACGTGATGAAAATGGCAAACTATACAGCGTGGCTTACTCAGTAGAATACGCACAGGAACTAGAAAAAGCGGCAAACTTACTCCGTGAAGCAAGTAAACTNGCCGATGACAAAGAATTTGCAAACTACTTAAGCATGCGTGCTGATGCACTTGTTAGTGATAACTTCCAACCCTCTGACTTCGCATGGATGGACATGAAAAACAACCCAATTGATGTTGTTATTGGTCCAATCGAAACCTACGAAGATCAACTCTTTGGTTACCGTGCCGCTTATGAGTCTTACGTNTTAATTAAAGACCTTGCGTGGAGTGAGCGTTTAGCTAAGTTTGCAGCTTTCTTACCAGAGCTACAAAAAGGCTTACCCGTAGACGATAAGTACAAGCAAGAAGTACCGGGTTCAGACGCTGACCTTAATGCATATGATGTTGTTTACTATGCGGGCCACTCAAATGCCGGCAGCAAAACAATTGCTATTAACTTGCCTAATGATGAGCAAGTACAGCTTGAAAAAGGCACCCGCCGTTTACAGCTTAAAAACGCGATGCGCGCTAAATTCGACAAAATCTTAGTGCCAATTTCAGAGCAATTAATTGTGCCTGAGCAGCGTAAACACATCACCTTTGATGCGTTTTTTGCAAACACCATGTTCCACGAAGTCGCACATGGCTTAGGAATTAAAAACACNATCACCAACAAAGGGACTGTGCGTCAATCACTGCAAGAGCATGCCAGCGCGCTTGAAGAAGGTAAAGCAGATATCCTTGGTCTTTACATGGTTGAGCAGTTACTTAAAAAAGGTGAAATCACTGACGGTACGCTAGAAGATTACTACATCACCTTTATGGCTGGTATATTCCGCTCAGTGCGTTTTGGTGCATCAAGTGCACATGGTAAAGCAAACATGATCCGTTTTAACTTTTTTGCCGAAGAAGGTGCATTTTCTAAAAATGCAGATGGCTTATACAGCGTAAATATGGAAAAAATGAGCTTAGCGATGGCAAAACTATCGCGCCTTATCTTAACGATTCAAGGTGACGGCGATTATCAAAAAGTCGACCAATTAATCGCGACTCATGGTGAAATTAAAGCCGAGCTTGCTAAAGATTTAGAAAAGCTAAGCCAAGCAAACATCCCTGTTGATGTGACCTTTAAACAAGGTAAAGAGGTATTAGGTTTAAACTAAACGCACTCTCATCTGAGTAATAACGAGTTTAAACAAAAAACGCTGCTTTCGAGCAGCGTTTTTTTATGCTTAAACAACNGTCATTAATGCGCCACAAAGCTCAGCCCATATTTATTGTTTAGTTTTACGATTTCCCCATTTAGCAACATTTTTTGAAACTCAGCATTAAACTCATCAATAAATTGCGCTAAATCTCGCTGCTTAGTAAAACCAAAATAACCTTGATTAACCGTTAAAATAGGAGAAAGTATGATCACCTTATCGGCAATACCCAAACTTTCTATCACCGGCCTTGCTGCGCGGGGGTGAGTTAGAATTAAATCAACCCTGTCATACATTAATTGTAAAAAACTTGCCCGCACATTGGCGACTTCNGATAACAGTAAACTCGATTCATGGCGCTTAAATTCAACCCCATAATCCCAGCCACGAATAACCCCTATTNCATCTTTTTTTAAACTGGCGAAGTTTCCTCGCCAAGTAACTTCATTATTCGGTTTGGTATAAAAAACAATAGGGTCTTCATAAAAGGGTAATGCACTAAAGAGCATGTATTGGTTACGCTGAAACGATTTATAAGGGCCAATAATGGCATCGGCATCACCTTGCTCAACCATTTTTAAAGCCCGTTTAAGCGGCATAATATCAATCACAATAGTATGCCCCAATCGCTTGCCTATTTCATAAACGATGTCAGCNCCGAGTCCTGTNGGAGAACCGTGCTGATCCTGTTCTAAAATGGCAGGAAAATGACTTCCTACAAAATAATAACTTTTTGCCACACTCTCAAAGGCACTCAAAGATAACATCGTCACAAAAAAACAACGTGTTATTATTGCCGCGCTAACGTGCCACTTTTTCATATTTGCTGGACTATATTTTCGATATTCACCGTTTAAAAATACGCTTTAAGCGAAGTAATCTGCTCATCAGAATACGGAACCGCCGGTAACTTACCCCACACAGGTGCAGGCCAAGCAGCATCTGTTTTAAAGCGTGCGATATGATGAATATGCAGTTGTGGCACCATATTTCCCAAAGCAGCCACATTGAGCTTGTCTGGATTAAAAACCTGCTGTAATAATTTACTTAGTTTGGCCGACTCGCGTAAAAGTGTCACTTGCTGCGCTTCACAAAGGTCGATAATTTCTTTTAAACCNGCTTCTCTCGGGACTAAAATAAACCACGGATATTGGCTGTCATTCATTANCAATACTTTACACAGTGGCCAATCTGCTAATTCAATACAATCACGCTGTAATTCAGGTGCCAAGGAAAATGGCATATCAGCATTTTTCATCAATAAGTCCTTAAATCTAAGTTGTACCCCTGCTACTTTATAGCATTTAGTTGCAGTTGCCTAAGCTTACCATTAACATCGTGGCAGTTTTTATTCGAGCGAAGGTACCCCTGTGCTAAAAAAAATTAAATCTCTCTCACTTGCCTTACCAATAGTGGCAACAGCACTGAGTGTGAATGCTGAACCACTATCACTAGAGCGTATTTTTGACGATCCTAGTTTAGCAGGTAAAGCACCTGTACAACTTAAATTCTCACCCGATGGTAGCCGCGTTACCTACTTACAAGGTAAAACCGACGACTACAACCGTTATGACTTGTGGGAATACAATTTAAAAGATAACAAAAACCGCTTATTAGTTGACTCTGCGGCACTATTCTCAGGCCCAGAAAACCTATCAGATGAAGAAAAAGCACGACGTGAGCGTCAGCGTATCTTTGGTAAAGGGATTTTAGAGTATAAATGGTCAAAAGATGGTAAAGCACTGCTTTTCCCACTGAATGGCGACCTTTATTACTACGAACTTGCCTCAGCTAAAAGCCGCAAACTGACCGATACCGAAGCATTCGAAACCGATGCACGTTTTTCACCGAAAGGTCATTTTGTATCGTTTATTCGCGAGCAAAACCTTTACGCACTGAACTTAAAAACGGGTCAAGAAATCCAGTTAAGTAAAGACGGCGGTGGCGTTATTAAAAACGGCATGGCTGAATTCGTGGCTCAAGAAGAAATGGGCCGCATGACGGGCTACTGGTGGTCAGGTGATGAAACAAAAATTGCCTATACGCGTGTCGATGAAAGCCCTGTAAAAGAAGCGATTCGAAACGAAATTTACGCTGATGAAGTAAAGCTTTTCAACCAGCGTTACCCGTTCACGGGTACAGANAACGTTAAAATTAAACTCGGTGTTGTTAGCATTAACAACCAACAAACTGATTGGGTTGATTTAGGCGAAGACGAAGATATCTACATTGCTCGCGCCAACTGGTTAAAAGATAACAAAACGTTATCTTATCAATGGCAAGACCGCTCACAGCAAACGTTAGAGCTGCGTTTTTACAACAGTGAAACGAAAAAGCAAAAGGTCGCCCTAACAGAAANAAGCGATACATGGATTAACTTACACTTTGATNTACAGTTCCTAAACGATAAAAAACACTTCGTGTGGGCCTCTGAACGTGACGGCTTTAAACACCTTTATTTGTACCGCACAAATGGCGAGATGATCCGCCAAATCACGCAAGGTGACTGGGTNGTTGATAGCTTAAAAGGAATCGATGAGAAAAAAGGCATTGTGTATTTTGCAGCGCGTAAAGACACCGCTCTTGAAAGCCATTTATACAGTGCACCGTTATTCAAAAAAGGGGATATTAAGCGCATAACAGAGCTTGGTGCTTATCATAATGTGGTTATCGCCAAAGATAATAAAACCTTTATCGACAACAGCTCATCGGTTAATAAACCAGGTTCAGCCGCACTTCGTAAAATTAACGGCGAGTTTATTACCTGGCTTGAAGAAAACAAACTCGATAAGTCGCATCCACTTACACCGTACTTAGACGATTTAATCACTCCTGAATACGGTACATTAACAGCTGAAGACGGCCAAATAATGCATTACCGTTTATTCAAGCCGACTAACTATCAAGATGGTAAAAAGCACCCTGTTATTGTAAACGTATACGGCGGCCCACATGCCCAACGAGTGACAAATAGCTGGCGCAGCAAAAACTTGTATTTCCAATACATGGCACAGCAAGGCTACGTTATTTTTCAACTCGATAACCGTGGNTCTTACAACCGTGGTAAAAAGTTTGAAGANGTTATCTATAAACACTTAGGGGTTGCTGAAGTCGCTGACCAAATTAAAGGGGTTGAGTTCTTACGCACTCTTGATTACGTTGATCCTGAGCGCATAGGTAT
>JGI25128J35275_1000098_pt1 | contig 25359 bp, 20 predicted proteins | sample ETNvirenome_2_60_FD_35275 | JGI IMG/M metagenome (IMG submission 35275)
GATTATTCTCCAAGAGCTAAGATGTCTATAAGTAGAATAAGATTTAACAAATGGCTTTATTCTTTTTGTATGTACAAAGAGGGTGTGCCACCAGAAGAGGGTAAAGATCTGAATGGTAAGTGGATTATCATGAAGCAAAAGCCTGAAGATAATATTAATAACGAAACAGAATTTATACCATTTTGAAATTTAGAAAATACCAATCGGAAATTATAGACAAGGCGTTTGATGTTCTTGTCAAGCATGGTTTTGTATACCTGTCTATGCAGGTGCGAACAGGAAAGACTTTGACTGCTATGGGTATAGCTCAGAAGCTAGGCGTGGACAATATGTTATTCGTAACTAAGAAGAAAGCTATCTCCTCAATAGAAGATGACTATAAATTACTTAACCCTAAGTTTCATATTAACGTTGTGAACTATGAGAGTTTACATAAGGTAGCTGGCAAGTATGAATGTATTGTTCTTGATGAAGCACATGGTATGGGAGCATATCCAAAACCAAGCAAAAGAACCAAGATGATAAAGCAGATTATCAAAAAACAAAATCCTTTTGTAATACTTATGTCTGGCACACCCACACCAGAATCATTCAGTCAACTGTATCATCAGGTATATGCCTGTCCTCATAATCCATTCAGAAACTATGTAAACTTTTATAAGTTTGCTAAAGATTATGTGGATGTGGTGCAAATTAAAATAGGCGCTATGCCGCACAATAATTATAGCAGAGGTAGACAGACCATATTAGATCAGATGAAGCCTTATATGATATCCTACACGCAGAAGGAGGCAGGGTTCAAAGTCGAAACCATTGAGAAAGTATTAAATGTCAAGATGTCTGACCTTACATATAATATGGTGAAGCAACTAAAAAAGAATTTAGTTATTGAGGGAAGTGATGAGGTCGTTTTGGCAGACACAGGAGTCAAGCTGATGATGAAACTGCATCAGCTATTCTCTGGAACAGTTAAGTTTGAAAGCGGAAAAGCGACAGTTATAGACCTGTCAAAAGCTGAGTTTATAAAGACGCAATTCAAAGACATGAAGATAGGTATATTCTATAAGTTTAAAGCCGAGTATGATGCCTTAAAACAAGTGTACGGGGATGATTTAACCACAGAACTGAGTGAGTTCAGAGATACTGATAAAAATATTGCATTGCAAATTGTTAGTGGAAGAGAAGGTATTAGTTTGAAAGAAGCGGATTGTCTTGTGTATTATAATATAGATTTCTCAGCTCTTAGTTATTGGCAGTCACGTGACAGAATGACAACTAAAGACTCCGTGCAGAATGATGTGTACTGGATATTTTCTGAGGGCGGTATAGAGGAAAAGATCTATCGAGCAGTTACCAAGAAAAAAGATTACACACTAAAACATTTTGAAAAAGATTTACTAAGTTTATAAATATGAAAGAACAAAAATTAATTGAGATGAGAAACAAGCTTGATAAGCTTGACCAGATAATGCAACAGGTTATACAAGAAATGTACAATCTAAAGAACCTATCTGTTGGTACGCTTGAAACCATAAAGCGTATGTCTGAATACGATAAGCTCTGGAAAAACTCAAGGCGGATTCTGAGAAAGAAAAGCAATCAAAAGATTAATTAAATTTGTATAATGACCGAGCAGCAGATTCAAACAAAGAAAATTAAAGAGCTTGAAGAGTCCGGTTATTATGTGATAAAATTAATTAAGACAAATAAGAATGGTATACCAGATATCTTAGCACTACATCCTACATACGGCATTGAGTTTTATGAAATAAAAAAGCCAAAAGGTAAAGTGTCAAAGCTTCAGGAGTATCGTATAAAAGAATTGAACGAACATGGATTTACCGCAAAGATTTACAGGGGATGAACACTTTTACGAAATGGAAGAAAACTTTTTAGAAGAACTTGAAACACTACCTCCGCTTTATAGCGCTGGTATTATAATGCAATTAGATAAACTAGCCTCTGAAATGTATGAGGAGAATAGAAAATCTATGCCAAGTAAAAAATTTGGATTGGTTGCTGGAGTTGTAGAACTCAGAGAGCCCTTATTTTTTAGTGTTGAATATCTCAACAGTAAATCTATGCACCCGTTGTTTTATAAATTTAATATTATTAGCAGCGATCAATACTTAGACTACCTTAACTTAAATAAAACTATCACAAATGAAAACAATTGAAATAAAAGAATGCACAAAGTTAAGGGCTATCAGAAATGAAGTCGTTAATAAATTTAATGCAGACATAACAAAGAAAAACAGAACCCGAGAATTGGTGTATGGAAGAGCTGTATATTATAAGCTTTGTAAAAATTTAACCAGTCATTCTTTAACAGAGATTGGTTCTTTAATTAGTAAAGATCATGCTACTGTGCTGCATGGTTTGAAAGTGTTTGAATCTTTAGAGTTTAATAAAGATGTTTATTACATAAATGCTTATGAAGAATTATTGGAAAAATTAAAATTAAATTATGTAATTAATATAAAAAATCCTAGAGACTTAAAAACAAAGTATTATAAATATGTAAATCAAAACATTAATTTAAAGGAAAAAAATAAAAAAATTAGAGTTTTAATTAAAGAAGAATTTAAAGATATATTTTCTCAATGTGCTAAAGAATTTGGTTATGTTCCGCAAACTGCATACCTAAAACAAAGATTTGCAAAAATTAATGAATTGTTGAAAAAAAATTCCTAACTTTAAGTAGCATTGATACTTATGTCTTACAACATAGATGACATTGAAAAGATTCTAGGCTTCACGAGTTGGAGTAAAAAAAGGAAAATAGATACTCTTTTTGAAATCGACGCAGACCTTTATTGTAATTTAGGTAGCGACTCAAGTAAGACAGAAATAGAAAATGTGAAGAAACAGTCTCGTAAAATATACAAGGCTATAAAAAAAGTCGATGAGTATACAGGGAGGTTATTGTTAAGAGAACAGTAAACCTTATAAAATGAATATAACACCGCTAGAAAATAAGCGCATCCAGAACATTAACTTTATAATGGATGATATTCACGACTCCGTAAATCAAATATATGAAACCCTAGTCGATCAAGACTACGACCAAACACGCAAGTCAATACTGAATCTTAATGGTAAATTAAAAACTATTAACGAATCAATAAATGATGAGCTATAAAGATTACAGACCACGATTAAAAGGAGATAAAAAAATTGCATACGATAACCTCACTAAAAAAGAAAAAAGAATCTTGGTAGTAGGAGATCTACATGCACCATTTGAACTTGACGGATACTTAGAGTTCTGTCAAGAAACTTACGCAAAGTATTTATGTAACCAAGTAATATTCATAGGAGATATTATAGACAACCATTACAGTTCTTATCACGAGACTTCCTCTGATGCCCTTGGTGGTGCTGATGAGTTAGACTTTGCCATACAAACTGTCAGTCATTGGAACAGAGCTTTTCCAAAGGCGGATGTAATTATTGGAAACCACGATCGAATGGTAATGCGGAAGGCTCAGACCTCAGCCATACCTACCATGTGGATCAAATCATATAACGAGGTGCTTGGGACTAAGTGGAACTGGGTAGAGAGAGTTGTGTATGATAACGTACAGTACATACATGGAGAGGGTGGAACGGCTAGAACAAAAGCAAAGAATGATATGATGTCTACTGTACAAGGACACATACACACGCAAGCTTACATTGAGTGGATGGTAGGTAGGAACTTCAGAGTCTTTGGTATGCAGGTAGGATGTGGTATAGATACTACTTCATACGCAGCGGCTTACGCAAAGCATTTTAAAAAACAAGCCATAGGATGTGGCGTTGTACTGGGCGGACATACCGCTATTAATTGTTTAATGGAACTATGAAACACACTAAGTTAAATTTTCTGATTGTATTTATAATAAACGCAGTGATACTTTACGTTATCTTCTGGCATTTATTTAATTAGTTGTAAAGCCTATCGTATAAATCAGGATCAAGCTCTCGTAATTCGCTTGGAGAAATTGTATTACCTTTTTCGTCCTTGAATCTTATTTTAAGTTTACCTCTTCGTATATCTTTGTAAAAAGGAATCAAACCAAGTTGACCGAGAAGTTCAAATGAAATCCTATTAGTTAACTCTTCTTGAGCTCTATCTCTAGCATCTTGAGTTTTCCTGGATTGAGTTCTTCCTGCAAGTTCAGCTCCCCTTGTAAGAGTTTTAGCCAGTGGCCCGTATGGCCCTGCTAATATAGGTAAAGCGATTTCTGGTAGGGATTTTCCAGCAAAATCATCAAGACCTATTAAGCTATAAACAATTGAGTCATCATAAGCGTCATACTCTCCACCATCTCTTAAGAAATCTAGGTACTCTTTATTCAAATACTCAATACCATAATTAACTGGCAGCGCTGGTATATTACCTAATCCTCCTCTAAACATTAATGTTGACAAAGAACCTATAACCTGTCTAGTAATTACCTGTGCCACATCCTCTTCCTCCTCTTCCTCTGGTGCACCTAAAAACACTTCATCAAAATATTTAGAGAATGTTCTATAAAGAATTACATAAGATGACATACGTGCTAATATTCCCGCTAATAATTTACTTGCTTGAGCTTTTGATATTTCACCATCTTTAAGCATAGCTCCTACTGCAAATCTAGCTGTAGCATATTCATTCAAATTAAAGTTTGCCATAAAAGAGTTTATTACTCTATAAAAGTTTTTAGCAGCTTCACCCTTCTCATCCCTTCTAACATTTTTAATAATAGCATTAAATGGATTACCAGAAGTAATAAATTCAGCTACGGTTTTATCAGATTGAAACGTCGCATCTTTTATTGCTTGAGCATATTTACTATCTTTTAAATACTCAGAAGTACCATCAGCAATTTTTTCAAATTCTTCTACACTTAAATCTACATCTTCATTTAAATTATTTTTTACATTATTTTTAAATTCATTTGCAAATTTTGATATCCAAAGAGGCCTAGCAATTAATTTATCACCACCCGCCATAAGTAGATCGCTTATAGAATTTACTACTTTGTAAGTCTGCCTAAACCCCATACTTCCTATAATGGACATTTTCTCTTGCACCCTACTCTGCATTCCTGATTGTCTCATTTCAGATAAATTTAAATAGTTATTAGGATCAGAGTATTTACTATCAGCTTGGCCAATTATTTCTCCTAATTTATTTACTTCAGCAGAATTTAAATTTTCTAATATTTTTAGATAGTTATCTCTTGCCGTTGGTTTTAAATTTAAACTTATAGAAGAATATTTATCATAGGCATTTTGTATAACTTCCGCTGGTTGTGTTACAAGCATAGCTGCGTTACCTAAAAGTTCAGCTGCAAACCTAGGAACAGATCCAAGTAAAACCCTGTACCCCATTTTTTCTGCTTCTCTTTTTAAATTTAACCCAGGAGATCCAGCATCCATATAAGTTCTTATATAAGTTATCCTTAGTAGCTCACGTACTGAATTAGCAAGGGCTAGTGATGCGTCTGCTTGTCCTTTGTTACCGTTTTTATATTTGTTGTAAAGCTCAGATGTTAATGCTTGTATTCTTCCCACTTCGTCTTTCATGTAAAAAGAAAGATTCGTTTCTTGAGTCCCTCTAAGTAGTGAAAGTATTGGATCAAAACTTATAGGCTTTACACCTTCAGTCCTTTCTTTTTCAGTAACACCTTCAAAGTTTTCTGAAAAATCTTTTGCTTCATTTCTTACATCGACATCTTGTTCAACTGGAGATTTTAAAACCACTCTATGTGAATAATCATTTATAAGTTCAAGTTCTTTTCCAGATCGTTGAGAATTTTTAATTATTTTCTGTTCAAGTTCTGCGTTTCTTTTATCTAATATTTTAAGTGCTTCCTTTTGTGATGGCTTTAACTTTTTATACATCACATCAGGATTTATTTGACCTTTTTTAGAATGTTTTTTTAATAATTCAATCAAAGCTTTACCATCTGCATCAGTTAAAACTCTACCCGCCAAAGCTTCATCTGCGGTAAACTGAGCTAACTCTACAGGATTTGGGGATTTTTCTGAAGGAACACCATCAACTATATTACTTACATACTCTCTTGCTAATTGATATAATCTTATTTCATATAAATCTTTTGTTACATCGTTCTGTCTTCTCCCTCTTCCTAAAAATTTATCTGTCTTTGATTTTCCTTCATATCTTATAAAGTCCTCTGCTTTTTCAGCATCAGTATTAACTCTTCTATAATCCGATTTAAATTTATTATATACATCTATTATAGGTCTTATAACAGTACGATATATTTTTGTGCTGTTGTTTAAACCAAAAGCTTGATCTATTCTCATAGTCGATGTACCTCTAGCTTGCTCAGTTAATACACCTCTACCTGTTAAATTAGATTTTATTTGAGAGGCAAAATTATCTAAGTTTGTTTTTACTGCCTCCTCTGTTATATTGTCAAATGATTTATCTAAAGTTTTTAAATCATCAGTAATGTCTGCTCTTGGTTCTGCTTTCTCTGGCTTTGGAGTTTTTCTACGCTCTGGAGATACTATGGGTTTTTCTTCTGCTCGTCTTTCTGCTTCAAATATTTCTTTACTTACTCTTTCTTCTATTTGTTCTGGAGTTATATCAGCAACCCTTTTAATGTTTGTTTCAGTTATATTTAAACCTGTAAGATCTTGAAATTTGTTTTTTAAATTTTTTAAAAGTTGAGGAGAAAAAACTTCTAATGATCTATTAAATTCTGCTTTTGTTTGAAAGTCATTTATAAAATCTGTTACCTCATCAAGTTCAGGAACAGGCAAATCTGCCTCTTGAAAGATTACTTGCCAACCGTCTTCTAAACTTTCACCACCTTTTTCTTTTGATGCAATCCAGGTACGTTTAAAACTAGGAGATTGTTCAGAAACTTTATTTCCAGTCACAGCCTCATAAGATTCAGGTGTAAATTTAATACTAAACAAAACACCTAAAGGATTGAGAGCTCTATCTTTACCTGCTTGTTTTTGTTCTTTTATTTTATTTTGAACAAACTCTATCTCTTCAGCAATTTGAGTAGCATTATTACTTTCGTCTAAAACAACATTAGAAAATTGTACTTCACTCAATCCTTCTGTTTGTATTTTTTCTTCTGGATTTACATTTATCAATCCGGTTTCTATAATTTGTTTTTCAACATTACTTAAAGAATTACTTGATGGTTTTTTACCATCTTTAGTAATGCTAACAATCTTATTGTCTTTTATTACTACATCAAAGTTTCCTATTTTGTTTGTAGCTGGTGGTACGTCCTCCACAACTTCTTCTTCTATCTGAGTTCTAAACTCTTCAAGCACCGGCTGACCTTCTCCGTAGTCAAAACTTCTAGGGTTTGCTTTTGTTACTTGTGCTTCGTTTTTAGTTTTTACAGCAACAAGGCTATCTGTTTTTATATTTCTGACATAGTATTTACCATTTCCCTCTTCATCTATTTCTAGACCTGCTTTTTGATTTCTGTTATCAATAATTTCAAAATCTTTCTTGGCTTTTCTTGGATCTTCTGGAAGAGTGTAAGTCTCTACCTGGCTCTCCTCAGTCTCAACCTCAGTCGTGCCCTCTTCGGCTGGTTGGGGTGCTTGGGTTTTTTCGGGTGCAATCTCTCCGGTAGTGACTGCCCCCTGGGTGTCTCCTGTTCCCACTGCTGGGCTAGTTTGGGGTTGTTCCGATACAGGTATCGTCTCTGTGCTTGGCTCTTGAATGGCATCGCTTATTGTTTTATATTGTTCTTCTAATTCTTTTAATTTTACTTTTGCTCTTGGCGTTTTGTTGTCTTTAGTTTTAGTTATTTCTTTATCTAACTTAATTAATTCTTTTAATTGCTCATCGTTAGGCTGTTTATCTTTATCAAAAGTTTCTTTTATTTCAACTGCTATTGGGGCATCTTGCCTAGCTTGATTTACTTTTTCTTTTAATACAGGATCATTTACTATTTCATAAGTAATACCTGTTATAGCATCATAATCATTGCTGTTAATAATGTTTTCAATATCAGCCTTACTTACAACTTCGTTATTTATTTTATACTCTGGAGTCTTAGCTACACCAATCGCAGTTCCTATGATAGAAGGTCCAGCTATTTCTCCAAGAGCTTCAAATCCTATTTCCGCAACATCCATTTCCTGCCCAGCTACTGCTCGACCTGCAGCTTCTGCCGCTCCACCCCCTACTGCTTGTGTTCCTAAACCAGATAAAGCGCCAGCAGTTCTCCCTAACTTTGTTCCTACTTTTGCAGCTACTCCACCAGCTAAACCTCCAGTTATAGCATTGAGAGTAGATATGGTTGCACCTCTACCCAATGATCTATTCCTAATTCTATTTCTTGATTCATCATCTTCTAATACTGTTCTTATGTTTTCATCAGTAAAGTCTAATCCTTTATTTTGTAGCTCTTCTTTTAAAAATTCTGTGTATGACAAAGCAGTTTCAAGAGCTCCTGTCATACCAAGTATAGAACCTATACCAGCTCCTGCAGTAGATGTTATAGGGGCTAAAATACCACCTGCTAATCCTGCTGCTGCTCCAGCGCTTGCCCCTGCTGCTCCGGCCGTGAGTGAGGGTAGGTTTCCCATCGATCTTAAAGAGGATATAGCAACCTGCACAGCGGCTGTTGGATTTTTTAAAATTCCCTTAATAAAACCTTTTACACCCTTACCCTCAGCTTCATAAATCCTACTAAAGTCTTGCATTTCCTCTGAGGGAGAAAATGATTCCATAGTTTGAACGGCTTTTATATAATCTTGTAAAGTTTCGTCAGTCACGTTTGTTCCAGAAGCAAATACTTTTAATGCATCATCTACTGTGCCTGCTTGTCCAGCTCCTGTTTTCCATGCTCTATATAAATCTCCAAAAAAATCTGTAACTTCGTTTTTACCAAAAGCTCTTTCTATTGCTGTATCTTTTTCAGCTGTAGGAGTTATGCTAAGACGCTGGTTTCTTGACAACTCTGTTGGCTGAGAAATACCAGTTTCCAATCCTGAAACCATATCGGTTTCGTCTTTTTTTTTTAAACCTATGTTTGAGGCCCATATATCAAAATCAGAATCGGTTAAGTTTTGATTGACTAAATAACCGTGTATATTTTTTTGAATACCCTCATCTTGCTGTATATTTACAGACCACTCATCAAATGGAGATTTAGTTAATCCTTGCGTTGAAAGATAATCCCAAATATTTTTTAATATTTCTTCGTTCATTAGCCAAATTGTTTATCTTGACCAGATTCTTGCACTGGATTATATTTATCAAAATCATCTTCCATTAAAGTTCTAAACGAATCATCTGTTAATTTTATACCTTGTTTCTTAGCTCTGTCAATTAATCTCATAATTAAATTAATTCTTTCTCCAGGCTCAATTATTGCAGGAAATAATCCTTTTTGCTCTGTAGGTGCAATCGGTATAAATAAAGGTTTATCCATAACATCAGGAACAAATATTTTTATGGCACTTAAATCAACTAATCTTTCTTTACCTCCTCTTGTAATTTTTACCGGAGTTTTTTCTACATCAACAACAGAATTTATATCATACTTTTGTTTTCTGAATATAGTTTGAAAATTATCAACAACATCTAATATTTTTTGACCTTGAAAATTATCAGTAGTTAAACCTTTAACATAATTTTTAGCAGCTGTTTGAGTAGAATCGTCTAATACAATTATATTATCACCAGCTTCATAAGAACCTTGCGCTGCTTGCTTTTCTAAACCTAATTGCTCTATAGCTATATCTAATCTTTTTTCTTCAACCTGTAATCTCCTCTCTGCTCTGTCTTCAGCTCTCTTTTCTGTTTCAGTCATAACATCACCCCTATCAACTTCGACTGGTATAGAATTATTTATATCTTCTTTTACAAATTCAATAGCTTTATTTTGATCATAATCGTAAGTACCATTTTTTATATCATAATAAATGTATCCATCTTTACCTTTCAAACTTTCATCTTGAGTATATTGATAACCATTTTGATATAAAATACTTAGTATTTGAGACTCATCTCCTACAAATGATTCAGCTAATTTATCTATTGTAGCTGTAGCTGTTTTAGGGTTTATTTCTACTCCTTGTATTGTTGTTATTGTCGTGCCATCATCAGTCTGGTACTTTGACACACCTCTATTTTCTAAAGCTCTAGCTATCTTACCTTTATAGTTGTATGAATTTTCTTTTTGACTTGAAAGATTTCCTAACTGAGAAACACTTACCACTTCATTAGTTGGATTTCCTTCTTCATCTGTTTTAACCAACATCACCTCATCAGTTGCTGGATCTATGACAGCTACTGTATTTTTGAAATTTAACATGTCTTGAGCCAAAGCCATTTGAAAAGCCATTCTACCTGAACCCTGGTTGTCTGGGTCTTGCGATTGTATGAGTTTTAAATTTTCCTCCAATTGACCATTAAAATTATTAGCATATAAAAATAAATTATTGGTACTGCTTTTTAAATTAGCTCTACGATTATAATATTCTTGCTCTGATATCTCCCCTCTTTTTAGTCTGTTTAAAGCATCTAATGAAGCTTGAGAAGCTTGAGTAGTGAATGAAGCTATTGCGCTATTTAAATCTGTGTCAGCTCCAGTAGGCTTATCTATAAGTTGTTGAGATAATTCATCATACTGTTTCTGTATATCATCTCGTTTACCTTGTCTCTCTGCCTCATCAGCAGCTAGTCTATCATTAAAATTTTTTGATATCTCTGCCCAGTTAATACTTAGCGGTTCTTTATCTCTTACGTATCCGTATGCCATAACTTATTAGTCTTGTTCGTTAGGATTATATAAAGGTGTAAATGCTTTAAATAAATCTGTGGCTGTTTGGCCTAACGCTTGTACACCAGACAGCCTAGATGCCGCTTCTTGAGCTCTCATATCTGCAAGCATTTGTTGTTGCCCTTTAACTTCTCCTAATTTTAAATCAAGTCTTCCTTGTTGTAATTTTGCCAGCTCTTCAGCTTGAGCTTTCTCTAATTGAAACTGTCTTTCTGCAAGTGCTGCTCGCTGCTTAGCCAAAGCGTCCTGTTGTAAAGCAACTACTCTTCCAACACCTGCGCTTGCTCCTCGTGCTTCTCCCTCAGAGATTGCTTCAATAGCTTGAGCTCCTGCCTGTGCAATACCTTCTCTTTCTAAATTATATGCTTCCATAGGTATACTTACGCCTGACATATATTGTTCTTCAAGTATACGACCCGCTTCTTCAAAAGCTTTGTCTGCTTCTAATTGAGCGGCTACTTGATTTTCTCTTTGTTTTTTTGCATCTGCAAAACTCATTGCTGAACCAACTAATCCTACCGCTAATCCTAGTGGGCCTGAAGCTATAGATAAAGCTCCGCCTAAGCCTTGTAAAAAATTACCTGAGGATGCGGGTGTAGTTGGAGTTGAAGATCTTTGTTTTAATTGATTTTGTATACCCTGATTAATTTGTGCACCAGAAGGAGCTGTTATTGATGGTGTATAAATTCCTCTACTTTGTGTTGTATTTGCGGTTTCTGCTGTTTCTAGTCCCATATTATATTTTTTTAATTAATTCTGTTGTTATACTTCCTTTTCTAAAACCTTTATTTATAAATGTGTTGACTAAATTTTTATTATCGTTTGTAGCAAATATATATTTCATATTTAAATTTTTACATGTTAATATTAATTTATCTAATAATAAATTAATAGCTTCTTTTCTTTTCTCTTTATGTTTTTTATCAGATATTATCCATTCTACCCAAGCAACTTTAGAGTTTGATATATATATAAAACCTGCGCAAACAGGTTTGTCTTCTACCGTTACTATTAATCCGCCTTCTCCATTCTCCGGCAAAAAATCTTTAGCTGGAGGTGTCCACCCCCATTCTTTCCACCAACCTACCAATACATCCTCATAATCAGATGGATTTAACTTTCGTATATTAAATTCCATTCTATGCAAAGATACTAATTTTACGGATAGCTTTTCATTATCTCGGACTCTACAGCAAAGAGTTCAGTGGGTAGGGTACTATTATTTCTTAAAGTAAATATACAATACCTTCCAAGTAAACCATTTGATTCAGCCTCAGCATTTTTAATATACAATATAAATGGATCAGCTACTACTATTGTTTCTGAACCTGTTATGTTAGTGTCAACTGTTATTCTATTAAGACCAGCTGGTAAATCTATTTGTATATTAGTAATTCTTCCTGATAGTTTTACCGTTGTATAGGATGGCTCAGAGAAATATAGATAATCACCAACAGATACTTCAGAGCCAATGCTTACTAGTGGTGAAATAGAAAAATCTATTGTTAGCGTTGTGGAGACTAAGCTCCAAGAGTTTGCTCTACCTATTCCGCTCACAGATCTCATCGCATATTCTCCACTTAAAGCAGGAATCTCACCTGTCTTTCTAATAAACGCAAAGAATGAATTTTCTTTTTTCTCAAACCAATTACTATCAATAAAACCGTTGGTTTGAATATCGGTCTCAAGAGTTGCTTCCCATGATCTATCTGATTCTAGATTAATTGTTTTAAATAACTTATTCTGCAATTTCATTTCATTAAACACAGTAGTTATGTATGAGTTGTATTGTGTCCCGTAAAAATTATTCCTATTGTTATCAGAATTATGTTGAAATAAATTACCACCGCTAAATGAATAAAAGTATTGATTCATTCCTAGCATTATCTCCGGTATATAAGAATAAAAAGATGGCCAACCTTTAGCTGTTTTACTATATGTTAAAGTATACTCTGTTTCTACAGGAGATGGTATAGGTGGAACTATACTTGCTGGTACTGGCGTAGGCGTAGGTGTAGGCGTAGGTGTAGGCGTAGGCGTTGGAGATGGGCTAGGCCCAGGACTCGGGGCTGGTGTAGGGCTTGGAGTCGGAGGTGAAGGTAAAATCGGTGTAGAATCAGCATACCCACAATTAGTAGCACAAGTTTCCTCTGGTGTTTTCTTGTATGAAGATCCAGATATTGAAGTTTTTATAATTCTATATGGGGAACTTAAACAAACTTCTTGTTGATCTTCCTCTGGTATACTTATGTTTCTTTTTACACCATCACAACATTCAATATTCCACGAACATTCACCATCAACTGCCCCAACAGGACAAACCAATACATGGGTTAAACAAGACATATACTATTTTATAATATACAAATTTACAAATTTAAAACTTAAGTGTTTTAGTTTACAATCCATTCTTTAACAAGGTTGTAAAATGGATTGTTAGGATAATCGGCTATATTGTGGTTGGGAAAAGTAGACTTATTAAATACTGAATCCACACTGTAGTGTACAAAGTAATGATTAGATAAATCAAACTGATTAAAACCAGGTATATAAGTATTATTAAGTCCTATCATTTTAATTTTATGATTGTGGCAAGCTATAGAAAAAGCAGTCATGCAAGCCCACCATTTCCATGTTACATCCTCTTCGGTTTTAATTATATCCTCTGCAATATTTATTACATCATCAATAATTTTTTTTAAAGTTTTAGTTTGTATTAAAATAGGAACAAAACCTCCATTCATATATTTACCTTCTGTGTGGCTGAGATATTTTAAAATCCTATTGTAATTTTTTTTTGATTCATCAGCAATGTGCATGTGCCAATCTTCATAGCCATCAAAACAAATAACTGAATTTTCTCCAGGCAACATATCGTCATATTTTTTCAAAAGAATAATATCCATATCACCTAAAACAATTACATCAGTATCGTTGTAAAGATGTAGTAGTTCTTTTACTGATGAAAAAACATTTATAACAACACAGTTTTCATCTCTTGAATCAACATAAGACCATATAGGTTTACATAGATAATATGGAAGTCCATATAAATTCCAGTCAACTTCATTATGTACAGGGCTTGTTGTGTTGTTCTGCCTAACAATAGTTACTAAACTATTTTTGTTAGCCAAATTGCCATATATTTTTTTTTGACAGTAAGCCCAAAAGTTAGCTTTCCATTTATACCTCGGGTCAACTATTGCGTTAGGAATAAAGCGAATCATGTTTCTCTAAATGTATGGAATTTAAAATGATCGTCTTTTAAATACACATTTAGTTTTTTATCATTTTTATATAAAAAGTATTCTGATTTTTTATCCAGTATTTCAAACTCATTATTAAAATTAAACAACACTTTGTCTTGGTTATAATAAAAATTGCAAGAGTAATTTAAATATGTGGATCTATAATATAAATCAGTAATAAAATATTCTTGAGGATGTATAGGAAGCATTTCAACATTGTCATCTTTAAACTGGCTATAAAAATACCATTCCATATATTTATTTATCTGTATCATGTATTGCTTTAATGATTTAATTCTTTCAAACTTTTGCCACAATTCTTTTTTTAAATAAAAACAACTACTAAATAATGAAATGTCATCTGAAGGATATTTAAAAAATATGCCATCTCTATGTTTGTATTTTTCTATTAAATCTCTAACATCTTTTTTTAATTGAAAATCATAGTGAACACTAAACACACCCTCACCTTCTACCAACTTATATCCCTTGTTAAATTGGTCTATTATTGCATAAGCCGCAAAACAATTATAAGGAGTAAAAGTATGGTAGTCTTTATATTCAGATTGGTTTACATGGTATAAGTTATATTCATGCCATGTTTCAGGGGTAGCAACCGGATTATCTTCTACCCAAACAAACCCATCAGATAACTCAAAGGGTTCGTGATTAAAATAGTGATCAACTACTATAACTTTATATCCAAATTGTTTTATAGATTTTATACACTCAATTAAAAGTTTTAATCTAGTAGGATTGTCAGAGTGAGCAGTAATTAAAAAATTAAATTTGTTCATTTATATTTTTAACCATCTTTGATTTTTTACTGTCCATTTAATAGTTTTCTCTAGTTTATCATAAACTGCACTTGGTTTCCAGCCCATGTCTTCCATTTTTTCTCCACACAAAGCATATCTCAAATCATGGCCAGGTCTTGACGAATGAAAATCTATTAATTCATAGTCTAATTTTTTATCCAAAGTCTTAGCTATAAATTGAGCTAATGCCAAATTGTCAATTTCTTCAGAACCAACTATATTAAATTTTGGACACTTAATCCCTGTGTCATCAGGGGTGTTGGGAGTCTCGTTGTTTATTAAAAAGAAAAGAGCACTTGCTACATCTTGGGCGTGTATATAATGCCTACTTCCTGCTTGTGTTTTTTCAGTGTTCCCGTGAATCCAAACTTTTTCGCCATTTAATATTTTATTTATACACATAGGAATAAATTTTTCTGGATGTTGTCTTTCGCCAAAAACATTCATCGTGTGCGTTATTACATTTGGCATTTGATAAGTATTTTCAAAAGCGACAACAAGCTCTTCCGCTCCCGCTTTAGATGCGCTGTAAGGATTAGTAGAATTATATCTGTCATTCTCTTTATATTTAACCACTCCAGGAGCTGGTCCAAAAACTTCATCTGTGCTGAAATATATAAACTTTTCTAATGATCCAAGTTTTTTTGCATACTCCAATATATTGGCAGTACCCACTACATTGTCCATAACAAATTCCATAGGATATTCAATACTTCTATCCACGTGAGAACCAGCTGCTAAATGTGCTACATAATTAACATTACCAATTAAAGATATTATTTGAGTATTCAATGAGGCTTTTAAATCATGGTGTACAACCTGTACTCTTTTGTGACTTGAATTTGTAGTTACAACTTCTTTTAGTCTATTTAAATTTCCACTAAAATCTAATCTATCCAAGGACACTATATCCCAATCCGTATGGTATAGCAAGTAATCTATAACATGATGAGCTATAAAACCAGCGCCTCCTGTAATTAATATTTTTTTTCTCATTGCTTGTACGTCCAATCAGACAATTTATAGTGAACATAAAAGTTTCTAAAAAATGTTCCGCCAAAAGATTCTACTCTTCCGTGTTCACATTTAGCCGACTCATACAATATCATGTCGCCAGGCTTAGCATAAACTTTATACCACTCCCCATCATGTCCTTTAATATCTAAAGGCCAATCGTCTGCATTAGGTTTATTTGTACACCCGCAAGCTAAGTCTTTGTCTACAATTATTATTGATGAAATATGGTGAGTAGCTATTCTATCTACATGAGATGTAAGGGTTGCATTTCTTTGATAAGAACGTATACCATATATATAAGAAGGATCTAGATTTTCACCAGAAAACTCTTCGTGTATATTTTTTAACTCTTGATGTATATAGCTACGGATGTTAGGCGCATGATCAAAAGAAAGCATTTCACTTCCTCCACCCACAATAAATTGTTCTTTACCCTCAAAATGTTCTTCTGTAGTTTTATCTTTTAATAACCCATATATATCAGATATTACACCCCATACATTATCTGGACATTTTTGTAAAGCAAAACCTAATTCAGTAAATTTTGGAAAATCTTCTTGTGTTGAAAAAATTTTATCACCTACTTCTTTATTGTTATCTTGTTTTACAGATGAAGCTTTAACTATGTAAGACTCAACTACTTCTTCTGAAGGGTTTTTTTCTATACTTTTTTGATACATCTGTTCATCTCCCGAACCATCCCAAACTTTTTCTCTCCACCAAGAAGTTATTATGTATTTTTTTCCTTTTTTTACAGCAACTCCTTCATGAGTATATTGGGATTGAAATTCTCCATCAACTATATTGGGCCACCATAAACCCTTTCCAGTTTCTGCTTTAACCGTTTTTTGTAAGGTTGGAAAATTTGTGCCCCCACCCTCAAAGTCATCATTTAAATATACCATAAATGTGTGAGTTCTATTTCCTGAAACTTTACAATGTTTATCGTAAGCAGATCCACTAAAAAAATCATTATGAGGTTTAAAGTATTGTCCGACCTCGTAAAGTTGTCCTTGTAAAGACTCTCCATATTTTTTTTCTATACCTAAATAGTCAGCAATTTTTTGATGTACTCTACTTATTAAAGGGTTATCCGGACTAAGGTTAGATGTACTTGAGGTTCGTGATTCAGAAACAGCGGAGCGGTCTGTACCACCCTCTACTACCTGAGATCTTTCATGATTAGAATCTATCATGTTTATTATTTCTTTACACTCTTCAGGTGTTAAGAAGTTATTTACTTCCTTCATTTTATTAAATTAAATTTTACTAAAGTTATAAATAATATTTTATGAGTGCAAATATTAATTTATGGACATCCTGTACAAGATGTGCTAAAATTACTTCCAGTCCAGAATCTAACATAACCTCCAATTGCTATGTAAGTTGCTGAAGAATATAATGATGAACATCCAGCTGTAGTTCCGTAATAAGAATTAGCAGAACAGAAAGATCCAGAGTCGAAATAATGTGTAGCCGTTTTAGTTCCTGAACAAGCGCTTGCTCCGGATATTGTGCTTCTTGTTCCTGTTAATCCGACACACCCTGGTGATGGTGCTACAGGCACAGGTATTGGCACTGGCACAGGTATTGGCACTGGCACAGGTACTGGTACAGGCACTGGTGCGGGTGTCGGCGTAGTCGGTGTTGGTGCTACTGGTGTAGGGGTTGGCGTTGGAGTCGGCGCAGTCGGCGCAGTCGGAGGTGTAGGCGCTACACATCCAGCCAATCCACTACAGTTAGAACTTGCGAAATAATAGTTTCCTGAACAATTATGGAAACCAATATTAACCGCAGTAATTTCATAACATTGAGTAGTGTCAAAAGTTAAACATCCACCTATTCCTCCACCTGAACTAAACTGAATACCTAAACCTGTCGTAAGACCTGAAGCTCCTACAACTTCTACGTGATAAGTTGGGGATGTAGTACCACATCTTACAACTGAAATTTCTTGAGTCGGAGGTGTTGGCACTGGAGGGCTTGGCGGTATTGGCGCTACCGGCGGGAATGGTGGTGTAGGTGTTGGTATTGGGTTTGGAGTAGGCGGATTACAATTTACTACCGCTTGAACTACTCCTAAAGCAGTTATTAATAACGCATAATCAGACGATGCTTTTCCTTGTATGTTAGAAACTCCATACCATTGAAGACCACCGTTAAATACTGTTGATTCCGATGAGTTTGCATACATTATATCATTAACTTGTATATCAGCTACTGTAGCTCTACTTGTAAATACATAAGCAGGCGTTGATTGAGCACAAGCTACACTGTCAGAAACTTCCCCATCGCCCGCAAATCCAGAAATAAAAGTAGTTGGACTTTCACAATCAAAACAATTTACATAAGTATTGGAAGGAAGGTCTACGGTTGATGTAGACGATGTAGCTGTTGGATTAGAGAAACATAAATCGTTTCCGCCCACATTATAAAGAACAACATTAGGGAAAGTAGTACAAGCTACTGCTCTAAATATTTGAGTGGTGTTAGTATAACACTCTGTGTATTCCTTATATTCATAAGTTATTGGACAGTTTGAACTTCCACAACCACTTTCTACGGCATCTACTGAAGCAGTAGAAGTGTAAGAAGTAGCAGCTGTATCTATTATTTCCCAACATTTTGTTCCTGTATATTCTGGATTACTTCCAGATGCAGGCCCTGTAATTTTTACAGCCGAGTTCAATGATAAGGTTGGCGAAGTTAATAAGCCACCTTGTAACCTAACTTTATACGTTGTTCCCGGACAAGCATTACACTCTTGTATTTCTACATCCTGGAACGCTGGTGTCGGTGTAGGCGCTGTTGGCGTAGTTGGTGGTGGTGGACAACCAGTTTGACCAGAAATAACCTGTATATTCGTACAAGCTACATCTGAGCTACCTAAGCTAACTAAACCTGCGTCCCCACTGTAACGATAGAATATACCTGTTGATCCGTCTATAAATCTTTGATTAGCTAAAGGTTGAGAAGACGCTTGGAAATAACACTGAGGAGTGCTACTACAAGATATCAACCTGTAAAATAAGTTTGTTGGTGTAGGCGTTGTTGGAGCAACTGGTGCTACAGGTGTCGGTGTCGGTGTCGGTGTCGGTGTTCCAGGGGCGACAGGTGTTGGTGCAGTTGGAGCAACAGGAGCGACAGGTGTTGGTGCAGTTGGAGCAACTGGAGTTGGAGCAGTTGGCGCAACCGGTGCAGTAGGTGAAGTTGGTGTAAGTGAGCCTTGATAATCCCAAATCAAATACAATTTATTCCCTACAGTAGCTGGCATTGTAAAGTCTGCGTAATATGTATTAGGCGCTAAAGTTGCATTAGTTGGTATAGTTGTAGCTGCTGCTAATAAACTAGTAATATCTGTTATATTATTGCCATACTCAGTATTTGTTCTTAAAAATCCAAAACTATCTGTAGTAACATCAAAAACAAAATCATCAAAATTAATTTTGTTAGACAGCATTGTAACGGTAGCATTATCTGGTGGTATTAATGAATTTCCAGGAGTACCTACAATTGTTTGATATTGAGAAATAACAAACGCAGTAGTTCCGTTGGCAAAAGTTACGAGATCTGATTGAGTAGGAGATGTGTTAGTTGAATTAGTCCATTTAAATTCGTTATGTATAAACTGACCGGCATCAGAAGGGTTAGTGATACAAACACTGTAAATCGTTAATTCATCCGCTGCAGGACAACTTACAGTAATTTCTATTGTATCGTTTTGACTTGAATTTTGAGATACAATTACTGTTGCTTGCGTTGCAGAAGTAGAGTCTTTAGCAAAAACTATAGAACCATTTTGGTTTACACTACCAGACGTATATGTTATACCATTGTAAATAACTTGAATTGTATAAAATGTAGTAGATAAACTACCTTCAGTAATAAGTTGATCACCAGATTCTGATACCATATTAGAATCAGTTTCTGTAATTATATCTAGCTCACCTTCTCTGGGAATTACATAATCAACTGTAACTGTTCCTGTTTGCTCAGTAACATCTACACAATACACAAAATCTTCATTAGCTAATACTGTAATGTTTTTGGATACACCACAAGCTAAACATAAGGGTACTTCCGGTTTTAATATTGTGTTAGACGTTAATACATATTCATTCATGTAAGGATCATATCCACCTAACTTTTGAGTTGTAAAAGCGGTTGTAAATAAATCTCTAAACCAGCTTCTCATACCAGCTTCTGATATAACGTTTAGTTGTTCATTTTGCATAGATGAACCAACCAGCTCTATAACAGAACTTCTTTTAACATCAGTAAAATATTTATATTGCCCATATACCGCAAAACTTTCTGGATGATTACTTATTCCAAAATTTTCAATTCTTGCAACTTGCTGTCCTAAAACTTGTGGAACAGAGGTAAGTTGACCAGCTCCTCCTGCATCAGTTAATATATCTTTTCCCGCTAAAACATAAGATACTTTATCTTCTTGTAAAACAAGAATATCGGTTTTTCTTCCAAAGAGAATTTCAATATCACCATAGCTATCCTCCAGTGATTTGAAGTTTAATAATCCTAAATTAAACTCGTTTAATTTATTCACATTTGTTTCGTCATTAAATACTCCGCTATAAGTTAAATCTGCAAATCTGTGTGCAGCTTTATACTCAACGTTAGAAGTCGTAAATATTCTATTACCTAAATTAATAGGAGGCCCAGTTATAGCGTCTCTAATTTTATAGCTTTCTACACCATTTCCAAAAGAATAACAATTAAAAAATCCTGTGTTCACAACACCTCCTACTCCAGCAGCAATATCTTGATTAGTAACATTACCGCTATGGTTTCCTACAGTGTCTATAGAATAAGATAACTCATTTTCATACCATACATCCGGTAAAGATTCCGATGGTTCTGTTTCAAAAACTATAAAAGAGTCTCTTCTAAAAACAGTAAAAGTTATTTTTACATAAGAATTACCATCTTCATTATAATTTCTACAAGCTCTTGTTCCGCTTACAAGAAGTGAGTAAGTACTATCGTTAGTGTTTTGATAAAATCTGTAATAATTATTTAATAATAAATCTCCACCTGTAGCTGGGCTGTTTGGTTGACCTCCAAATGTTGTTAACATTTGAGATTCAGTTTGTACAGATCCTGCATTTGATGTAGCAATTGGTGTACCTGCTCCAGTCACTAATCCAGATATTACAACATTACCCACAGGGTCAGCTGGTGTTCCTGACGTTGTAGTAGCATTATTTTCTATTACATAAGTTGCATTGCTATCTATAAACCATTGATACATATCTGTGTATGTATTTTGTGCTATAAAAGTTTGCTCTAATACACTTGATCTTTCTTCACATAAATTTCCAGTACCAGGTCTGTTTTGTTCTATTTTCATTACAATACGAGAGCCTATAGGGACGTTAAAATTCGTAGGTGTTCCCGACACGTCTGTAAAAAAATCATAAGGAACAACAGGGTATGAGTCTCTTAGGTAGGCAAAACCTGATCTTTCCCCTGGGTCAATTACATCTAAGTCTCCCTCAACTGTATCTAAATCATTTGAATTAATTTTTATATATGTTCCACCAGGTACAGGGTTACCACTAGTAGGTGTTATAAAGTCGTCAGTCTGCCTTTCTTTTTCTAAAACTGTCGCATATCTACATTGTTGCATTGGCCCATTAGCGTCTCTTTTTACAATTAACCTATCTCCTTCTTCAACTTTTGAAATATTATCACCTTCCAATAATAAAAATGTATTATTAGAATTTGGGTCGTTTATAAATATATTCGCATAAATAGTTTCATAGGTATCTCTATCAGGTTTTATGCAAAACTTATATCTAGTAGCCCAACTTGGAGCTCTTTGACTAACAGGAATATTAACAAGTATTTCGTTTTTAGTTGTAGAGGCAGAGCAAGGTACGTTTACTGTATTATTTTCACTAACTAGAGCAGTAGAAGCTCTGTTGTATCCATCCATATATATTATACCTATCTCATATCCTCTGTTACTGTGTAAACTTTCCGTGTTGGCAATTTCTTGTATACTACAATCTGCTGCTGTAATTTTATAATATTGTATTACTGTGTTTGTACCAACTCCGTTTTCTTCATATTGAGCACAAGGAAGTTGAAAGCTTAATACATTACCTGCACTACCAGAATCAAGAATAGGTTCACCAACTGCAGGAGGTGCAGCGGTAGCAGATGTAATACCTGTTTGAAACACATCATATTGCGGAGATGTACTTCCTAGCTGTCCTATTAAAGCGTTGTTAAATATATCTGTAAAAGTTATACCAGTTCCAGCCTGTGCGTTAGCTACGGTCTGTATACTAGTTGATGTCCCTACCTGAGCAGCAAAATCTGAGTTAGCAATTAAATCTAATATAGGGGTAGCAGAAAAATAATCTTGTTGTAAAACATAACTCCAAGTAATAGTTGTAGGGCCTTGTTGTGTATTCGGTAATCCTCCTCCTGATGTATCAAAAGCAGACTCAAATTCAAAAGTAAAACTTATATTTATTTCAGCTCCTTTTTTTAATTTATCAGTGTATCCAGTAAAGTTTATGTCTATTTTATTATTTACACCGGTTTTGGTGTTTCCAAACGCAGTATATCCAACATTAGAAAATGTTGAAGGAAGTGAAGTTAAAGCTATCGAAGTGTTTTGCAAAGATGTTGTATAACCTAACTTTACGGTTGAATTATTAATGTCTTTTAAATCATAGCCTTCTACATAATTACCATACACCAATCTATTTTCCATTAATGTTTGAGCTTTAGCTACTCTAGGAACATTGTCATATAATCTTAAAATTTCGTATTCTGGTAATACTGTAAATATCTTACTGTTAGTAAATGTAAAAGTGTAATTAGTATTATCAGAAAGCAAAGATTCTTTTTTATTTATTCTTTCAATAATTTTAATTGTAGGATCATTAGCTTGTTTAAATAGTAAATCTATTCCTACAACTAATGAGCTACCTGAATTATAAGTTACAATAGCTCCATTGTAATCATTTACCATACCCTCGTTCAGATAACTATTTGCTGAAAATTGAAAAGCTTTAGGATTAAATGCTGGTTCAGAAAATTGAGAGGTAGCAGAATACTCTCCATTTGCATATTTATATCTATAAGCAAAACAAATAAAGTTATCTTCCATAAAAGCATCCTCTAAAGATGTTTTTATTAATTGAAAAGTTGGAGCTGCTATCGGCGGTTTTTTTATTACATTAATTTCTTCTTCCGTAAGGACATCGATATTAGAGGAAGGGTTAGGATAATTGGTGTTTATGTTAATAACCCTTGGATTGTTAAGGTTATCAGTAAAAAATAATAAATTATCTATTTTATTAATACCAGTTATTAAAAAGTTGGGATTAAAATTTAAGGTAGTTGCGCTGCCAGTTCCATTATTTATACTAATAACATGGTAGATAAGTGAACCGGTAACAACATTATAAGAGACAATTAAATCTAACAAACCTGTTGCACCAACTGTAAAAGCTGGGTCGTGCACAAACCAATAAATAGTTTCATTCGCACCATCTTCAAAAGCACCTATACATCTGGCGGATGTACTTAGTGGTGTGCCATCTGTATATTGAAGAGTTGTAACTTGAATGTTACCTTTTGTATTTTCTACTGCACCAATTTCAGATTCTTCTGTTGAACCTAATCTTACATTCAAAGCATCAATATATTCACCGTTTGGAACAAGCCTTTCATCAAGGCTTTTATTCATACGGCCTGCTATAAAATTTCTTTGAATGTTTGCCATTTTACTTTAACCACTTATCTTCACCTCTTAGATTCATAAGTAATCTACTTGGGTGAATGTTACTTAATCTGATCTTTGCATTTCTTAGTAATGCCTGCTTATCTTTCTTTGCTCTATTGACTACATATTCCTGAACTCCAAATTTACTATTTAAAATTGCATATTTAATATAAGCATAAACATATTCTTCAAATAATTTATTTACACTTATTTGAGAAACGTCTCCATTTTCCATTCCATCCGATATGTATTGCAGTACACATTGTTGATTTGCCATGGTAGAATCAAAATTAATAACACCAGCTTTTTTATCAATAGTAAAAGTAGGATTAATATTTGCTGTCTCTGTATTTAAACCATACCTAGCGCCAATTCTGTAATTGTATAAATCATTGTCATAGTAGTAAACATTTGGATTTACGCTTGCGTCAATGTCTTGATTTAAATATATACTTTTTAATGAACCGTTTTTTCTTTTAGCATCTAAATCTGATTCTTCAGTGTTTACATTATCATCAGCATCATAAGTAAACGTAGAAGTTGCAGACTGAACATAAGCAGTTGAAGACTGCACCTGAATATTTTCTACCAACTCTCTTAAAACATTGTTTTTCAACAAATACAATTTTACCCAATTTACAAAATCAGATGGCAAAACAAACCTTAAGTCGTCATAAACGGTAAGCTCTAAAGCTTTTATTTCTTTAAAGGCGTCATAGTTTAATTCTTGTATACCTCGTTTTGCGTGAAATAATATTTTATATCTATTTACATTATTTATTAATGAATGATTACCTGCATACATTAATTGAAAATTGTTTACTATATCTGTCAAAGACACATATTGATATGACCCCCAGTTAGCGTCAGTAGGAGTAACTCCATCATTTGTGTAATATTTTTTTTGATTTATATATGCCATTTTATTCTTGGTTTTCTTTTTGTTCTTCTAGATTTCCAAACTGATAAACATCTGTTTCACGTATGGAAACACCCGCGTATTGTAATATTCTCGCAACAAGATTATTTGTATCATCTATCGGAAGCTCAAAATCTTGAAAGTCTGATTGAGATTGATCAAATAAAGGTTCTCCGTTATAAAGTGTTACATAAGTCCATTTAGGATCTTTTGGATACCTAATGTATTGCGCTTGCACATCTGTAGGAGAATTAAATGTAGATGGATAAACAGTTAGCGTTTCTCCCTCAATTGTATAAGCTGGGTATGTTAATGAAGGGGCTGTAAGTATAGAATTATTTAACATTGTAATCTTAGAATGACTAACTGCTTCAGCTTCACCCTGTAAAACGCTTGCCCTGTAACATAATACTTTGTTTATTAAATAATAATCGTCTCCAGTTGTAATTTGAGAAGGAAGAAAATAAACATTTCCTGCGCTTTGAGCTAAGGTTTTTGTTTCAGAAAAAAAATCTATTACTTCTTCATAACTTTTAGTAAAGTCCGCATATCCAGAACCAGAAACTCTTGCGTTTTCTTCATTTATTTTTTGATTGTAGTTCATAAAATATTCGTCAAATATATCTAGCTGAGCTTGCTTTGCAAACAAATTAAAGTCACTAGGAGATATATATCCGTAATTATTTTTATTTATTACGGCAAGGACTGTATTTCTAACCGAATTTATCATTTGAAAATCTTTTTACAAAGATACATAAAATAAAAAAGCACCTAGGATTTAGGTGCTTTCTCGCTGTCGATAGTAAAGGAAGGATTAAAC
>JGI25128J35275_1000106_pt1 | contig 24841 bp, 18 predicted proteins | sample ETNvirenome_2_60_FD_35275 | JGI IMG/M metagenome (IMG submission 35275)
GTTCACTTTAGCTTGGCGTACAGCTTCTTCTGCGTATTCCATCCAGCGCGGCTTACCATCAACTAACTCTTTAAAGTAGCCGTAATCTAAACGCGCACCGCCGCCTGCACCACCGCGCTCACGGCGACCATTCTTCTCAAGTAATACGGAACAATTTAAACGAATAAGCGGGCGAATATCGGTGGCAAAGGTGCCGTCGCTTGCTGCAATGAGTACCTCTTCGTACACTGCTGACATAGAGCTAATCACTTGCTCTGCGTCGGGGGCTAACTCGCGAATGTAGTTTTCAAGTTCGCGCAATAGGCTCACTTTGTCGTTATCGCTCATACTTTGAATTGGCTGATGCGGTGCATACTGCTGTTTTGCTGCTACATCGCTAAATACTTGAATCGTTTTGCTTTCGCCTGCATTAGCAATGCTTCGTGCTGCTGTTGCGGCTTTATTCAGCGCTTCAAGATTGATTGCATCTGAGTACGAAAACCCTGTCTTTTCACCGCTTACAGCGCGCACACCCACACCACGCTCAACGTTGTATGAGCCTTCTTTTACGAGACCATCTTCTAACACCCATGATTCATGGTGGCTAGATTGAAAATACAGATCGGCATAATCCACTTGATGCTGATGAATAAAAGCGAGCGTTTTTTCTAATTCTTCTCTATTTAGCTGGCTGTCATGTAATAAATGCTGTTCAACCGTGTTCATAATAAATGCTCTCTAAATCGTTGCTGAGACTGCACAGGCATGTCTTGGCGAATTGTATTCAGTCGGTTTAAATCAAGCTCATGGCTGATAAAACCAGTGCCTGAGGCAAGCTCACTGAGCGTGTTTCCCCATGGCGAAATAATAATGCTGTGNCCATATGTTTGTCGGCCATTTTCGTGCTCACCCCACTGTGCAGCGGCTACCACATAACATTGCGTTTCAATCGCTCTGGCAGCCAACAAGGTATGCCAATGAGCGGCTCCTGTTACAGTNGTAAAGGCACTGGGTACTAAGATGAGCTCAGCCCCTTGGCGCTGCATCGCAGTGAATAAACCACTAAAGCGTAGATCATAACATACTGCTAAGCCGATTTTACCAAAGGGTGAATCAACCACCACAATATCTTTGCCCGCTTCGGTGGCATCAGACTCCCGATAATTACGCGTGCCATCGGCAACATCGACATCAAATAAGTGGATCTTATTGTACTGCGCAACCACCTCACCTTGGTTATTAAATAAAAACGAGGCGGCTAAATATTTACCGTTAGGTTGTGATACCGGCACTGTCCCAGCAGCCANCCAAATATTATGTTGTTTACATAGCGCAGCCAGTGCNGCTGTGTACTGTTCAATGTGTAATCCGAGCTGATAACTTGCTTGAGTGTGCTTGCTAAAAATTAAAAAGCTNTCGGGTANGCATACAAGCAGCGGACGTGTCGTGGGCAATTGCGCCAGCGTGTCTGCTAAAAAAGCCANATTTTGCTCCGCATTCATTCCCGAGCACATTTGCACTGCTACAACCTGCGGCTGAGTATTAACTGTCATTGTTGTCGAAGCTCGCTGAGGTGGCTGCATCTTTTAATTTAAGCCTTGTTGATGACTGCGGCTGGCTTTGTGCCGCTTGCGGTAAGGTTACTTCACGGCTCTTACGATCAATTTCTTCAACAACCGGATCATTCATACTGCCTGTCACCTTAAAGTTGATTTCTGAGATCACTCTCGCAGAGTGAATTACTTTATCGATTGCAAGCGCCGCAAGGCCACTTACCGGGTTGACCATCCATGCNACGATCACTGGNATACTTGAGGTAACCTGCGGGGCAACNGCTAGATCGTAGTCTATTTCAAAGGTATTTAAGTTAGTGTGGCCTTTAATCGTTAAGTCGGCAGGCACACCATCAAGCTTGGTATCTTGAGTGTAAGCAATCCCTTTCTCTAACTGCATCGTGCCTTGCATCTTGTTATAAAAGAAGCCTTTTGAAAATACATCTCTAAAATCAAGTTTGAGCTTACGTACCAGTGAGTCGAGACTAAGCAATGAAAACACCCTAGCACCACCGTCACTCACTTCCGCTAAATGCCCTTCACCTAAACGCCAATCTAACTCGCCTGCTAGCGTAGGCACATCAAAATTATACGGCGCACCTTGCCAAGCGAGGGCAAATTTTATGTCGGCATCGGAGTCTTTTACTGTAGTAGTAATATCAAACTCATCAAATAAGTCGCCAATATCATCACTTTGTAGGTGACCGTTAAAACGCGTTGAGCCATCAGCAAATTGCCCTTTCGCTCTCAGTATATGGTCGCCTTTATCTATCACGAGCTCAGTAAATATCAAGCTATTATTATCACCACCAAACGTGGCTTTTACTTTATCAAGTTGGTACTCGGCTAGTTTGCAATCTTCACAGTTAAATTCGATGGCTGGAATACGTGTTAACCAGCTTAAGTCTTCAGGTTGTTCAACTTCGTGTGCAGACTCCGTCGCGGTGTCATTAAAGTTAACCCGTAAATAATCAGTAAATATTTGAATAGGTCTACGTGTATCGCCTGTCGGAATGAGTGCATCAGCTCTAAGCTCTTTGGCATTTAGTTTAAGCTCTAAATCGGCTTGCTTTGGTGCTAGCCTAAACTCAACATCATTAAAATCGATATTTTGAACCGCTAACTTATTAAATTGACCCGTTACATTATTAAATGCAGGCATTACGCCAGGACCGTCTGATTTAGTCTTGGTCAAATCGATAATTTGCTCAATCAACCCAAACCATGGCACAAGCTTAGTTTCTGGTAGGTCAATCGATACCGCAAAACCATCTCGGTTAAGGCCTAAATCTTTTGAACCTAAAATAAGGTGTGCGTTATTAAACTGCTTTTTGCCATTATCTAAAATAGCATTGAAAAACAGCTGTTCATTGATATTTGCAGTGATCAAATTAGAAATATGATCGCCCTGCACTACCGCTTTGATAGGCCAAGCATTGTCAGCACTTTTTGTGTAAGGTGCGGGTAATTGACTGGTTATACCNACTAAGTTACCNCTGATATCAGCGCGATAGTTNAAGTCGTTGGGTAAAAAGTTAAGGGAGACATTAATAGCAACGTCACTTTGCCCCGTTAAATAACCTTCGAGCAGACCCTGCCCTTGCTCAATTAATGGTTCTGCATCTAAGGCCAATTTAATCGCAATTTCTGCACGGTAGTTATCAGCCACATTTTCGCTATTAAAGCTGGCTGTTAACGGCATACCTAACCAATCAGCTTTGGCATTTTTTAAATCAATTTTGTCGTTATTAAATTTCACAATGCCTGTCATATGATTAAGTGTGATGCCAGGCTGAGCAAGATAAACAGGTAAATTAGCAAGCTCAACTTCGCCGAGGGTATCAACATGGCCTGAATGTAAATCGACAAGCAAATTAATATTTGCTGTGGCTTCACCTTGCGCTTGTACTACTTCAAAAACACTTGCTAACGGTTTAGCGAGCGGTGTGGCTGCAAAAAATGACTGTAATTTATTGCCGTGGGCACGTTTATTTATCGCTACATTGAGTGTATCGGCATGCATTAAATCAGCAATACTTACNTGTACACTGTCGCCAAGTGATAAGTTNACAAGTGTGCCTGACTTGCTGTAAATATCCATGCGTTCATTTTCAAAATGCAAAATCACATTGGCATTTTCAACGCTGGGCCAACTGGGTGTGAACTGGTATTTGGCATTGTTCACATTTGCCAATACTTCGAACTGCCCTTGTTGCTCTTTAAACGGAAAACCGCTAAACGGCCCCGAAAACAACACCTGTGCTTTATNAACTTCGCCGCCTTTAATGGCGCCGTTTAGGTAGTTAACTAAGTTTTCGCTCATTACCGGTAATGGAAAATAATGCCCCGCCACGTTGGCATCAGGTGCGTACGCTTCGGCATATAAATCAAGGCGCGGCTCTGCAGTTAGGCTAAGCATCATTTCTGCTGCAACGGTTACTTCGTCATTATCAAGCCAAATGTTGTCACTGCTAATACGCCAGCCATCGTCGTAATGACGTAAATCAAGTTCAACATTTAACTGATTATAAGGAATGTCTTGGCTAAAACTGCCATTGGTTAACAAACGGTTATTTTCGCCAAATAACGTTATTCGCCCCGCTGCTTGGTTAATATTTCCCTCAACCCGAATNGCTTGCCCACCNGGGATCCCTTGTAAGGATAACCANTTGAGCTGTTCACCCTTAAACCACAACTGCCAGTTATCTTGCGCACCAAATTCAACATACGCTTCGCTTAATTGGCCATTAGGCTGTCGTTCTAAAAATGGCGCTAATACTTCAAAGTTACTCAATTGAGATAATTTTGATAACAATGCAAAGTCAAACTGCTTGAGCCAAATCTTATTTGTATCTCCAAGCTGGGCTTCAAACTGCAATGTTGGCCATTGTTTTAAATCACTTTCAAAAGCAAGTCCGGTACTTTTTAAACGCCAACCATTCTGCCAAGGGAATAAGTGAAAGCCCCCTTCATTTAAACTAATTTGATGCGCTTCTTGGTTTTGTTGCCAATTTATGTAGCTGGGTAACCATTGCACTTTTACGTCACTGATCAGTCCTTTTTCAAGGCTAAACCAGGTTTGCAAGTTCATATCGGAGTGCAATTGTTGTTTGTCTGTATTGATGTATTGTGCCANCCATTTTGANACATCGACATTCGCAGCTTGCACATAAATATCGCCAGCCATGGTCTCAAGCGTTGAACCATTNAGTGCCATGCGGGCATCAAAGTTGCCGACAGAAATCCCCGGTAAGGCTAGGCTTCCTGAACCTTGGTGCTGTTCTGGGGTATTTTGCCACACAATNTTTTCAAGAATTAACGTACGCTCTTTGCCATCATTAAGCATAAAATTAATGCTACTGTCTTGAATCGCAAAGTGGCCCGTTTCACCCAAAAACAAGCTTTCTATTAACTCTTTTTGCTCAAAACTGTCTGCTTGCTTGTTGTTGCCAAACTTAAGCATGGTTGGCAAATCAACATCGGCATGAAAACCATTGATCACAAAGTAACTTGATTTAAGTTGACGAGTTTTAATCGACTCCCACAGATTTACCTCTAGGCTGGCTTTATCTATGGTGAGTGCAATCGGTGAAGTCTGGTTGTCCTCAAAAGAAATATCTTCAAGGACTAAGGAAGGGCCTTTACCTTGCCAACTGGCTGAGATAGCACCTATTGAAAGATTTACATCGAACTGTTCATACAAAAACGCTTCAATGTCGCCTTTATAGTCATTGGCATATGGCAGGGTATACTTTAAAACAGAGACAATAACGGCCAGCAGTACGATAGTAATAGCAAAAACTTGCCATAACTTACGTAAACAAAAAAAGCAGACCGTTTTTGCCTTCATTACATCATTACCACATCAAACTGTTCTTGATTGTATANACTCTCTGTTTGAATACTGACCTGTTTACCTATAAATAGTTCAAGCTCGGCGAGGTTATGATANTCATCGTTGATCAACGCTTCGCTTACCGAAGGCGCTGCATACACCATAAACTTATCGGCTGCGTAGGCACGGTTAACCCTGACAATTTCACGCAGAATTTCGTAGCANACCGTTTCAACGGTTTTTTGCGACCCTCGGCCTGAACACGCNGGGCACACGTCACATAAAATATGTTCTAAACTTTCGCGGGTACGCTTACGAGTCATCTCGACTAAACCNAGAGCAGATAAGCCATTGATNTTGGCTTTTGCGCGGTCTTTTGCCAGTGCCGACTCAAGTGAGTGTAAAACGCGACGTTTATGCTCGTCACTTACCATATCGATAAAGTCGATAATGATAATGCCACCTAAATTACGTAATCGCAGTTGTCGTGCGATTGCCGATGTTGCCTCGATGTTGGTGTTAAAAATGGTTTCTTCTAAATTGCGATGCCCAACAAATGCACCGGTATTTACATCAACGGTGGTCATTGCTTCGGTTTGGTCAATNATTAAATAACCACCTGATTTAAGNTCAACTTTACGGTGAAGNGCTTTTTGAATTTCGGTTTCGACATCAAACAAATCGAAAATAGGTCGCTCACCTGGGTAGTANTCAAGCGCCCCAGATAAGATGGGCACAAACTCTTCAGTAAATTCTTTTAACTCTTGGTATGTCAGCTTTGAGTCAACACGAATGCGCTCCATGTCTTCNCCAACATAATCACGNAGGGTACGAAACGCCAGCGTTAAGTCTTCGTGTAAGATGCTNTCTTTACTGATTTTTTTGCGTTTATTGACAATTTTTTGCCACAGTTTTTTNAAAAACTCTGCATCGTGACGCAGCTCAGCTTCTGAAGCGCCTTCGGCAGCNGTACGCACAATAAAGCTGCCATCTTCATCGCCATATTCAGCGACTATTTTTTTCAGTCTGGTACGTTCTTCTTCGGTTTCAATACGCTGACTTACGCCAACATGGGTCGCGTCAGGCATGAACACTAAATAGCGTGATGGAATTGTGATATCAGTCGTTAAGCGCGCCCCTTTGGTGCCCAAAGGATCTTTCACTACTTGCACCATNATGTATTGACCTTGGCGCACTAGTTCACGGATATCTTGCACCTTTTTAATGGGCTGCTCATCGACCCCTTCAACAATTGAAGCACTATTTACAATGTCAGATGCGTGCAAGAACGCTGCTTTCTCTAAGCCTATATCAACAAATGCGGCTTGCATTCCCGGTAATACNCGGCTGATTTTGCCTAAGTAAATATTGCCAACAATGCCTAGGTTGCCNATTCTTTCTAGCTGGATCTCTTGTAGTACGCCGTTTTCAATAAGCGCAACACGACTTTCACTCGGTGTAACGTTGATCAGTAATTCAGTGCTCATGTTACCCTCTTAAAAATTCATTTAATAACTGCTCAGTCTCATATAAAGGTAAGCCTACTACTGCAAAATAGCTACCAGAAATATGACTTACAAACCGTCCACCTTGGCCTTGAATGCCATAACCACCCGCTTTATCGTGCGGTTCACCAGAGTGCCAATAAGCGTCGATTTCATCATCGCTAAGCTGTTTAAAAGTGACATCGGTAATTACAAGGCAGCTTTTTACGTGCTGTGTATCAGCAATTGCAACGGCGGTCATAACTTGGTGAGTTCGGCCCGACAAACGTTGCATCGTTGCAACAAAGTCGGCTTTATCAAGCGGTTTGCCAAGGGCTGTGTCATCAATAACCACAACCGTATCACTGCCTAACACGGGCCTGTCGGTATAGCCCATTGCAACNCCTGATTGTGCTTTGAGTTTGGCTAAACGTTCNACGTAATGACGTGGCGATTCGTTCGGAAATTGGCTTTCATCTGCATCAACGCTAAATTGAGAAAACTCAACGCCGAGTTGGCTGAGCAACTCTTTTCGGCGCGGTGATGCAGACGCCAAATAAATTGCGGTTTGCATTATCTAATCCTGAAATGACGGCGGTATTTACGCAAAATTAAGAAAATCCACCACCAACACAGCATGCCAGTCAGCACGGGCCACATATAATGAGGGCTGAAGTAAACTCCCATCAAAAAGTGATTAAGCCAAAATTGCATTAAGTGGTAAAGCGTTAAAAACAAAGCAATTAATATACTTTGCTGCCATAAAGAAAAGTTTCTAATTTTTTGAAAGTTACTGGCGGTAATAAAAATACACACCGAATAGGTCAGCGAGTTCACGCCCAGTGGAGAGCCCGATGCTAAGTCCATTAATAAACCCACAACCCACGCTGTGCCAATGTTTAAACGGTGCGGCACCGCTAACGACCAGTACATAAGCACCAGTAACACCCAGTCTGGGCGGTATGGCTCAAATGAGATAGGTAACGGCATTAATGCCATGACCAGTGCAAAAAAGATACTAATTGCAATCAGCAAAGAGTGACGGCTATTCATTGCTTATGCTCTCCTGCTGATTACGCCACAGCACAACCAATAAACGAATTCGGTCAAGTTGGGCAATTGGCTCAGCATACACTTGTGCGAATGGGTGACCTTCATCACGATTAATTTCGGTTACCACNGCCACAGGATACCCCTCAGGGAAAGTCCCCCCTANACCTGAAGTCACTAAAATATCACCAATACGTACATCNAGNCTATGCGGCACATGCGACAGCTTCACNACATTTATTTTGCCAATCCCTTCAACCACAGTGCGAACATCATTGCGTAAAATACGTACCGGTGTNGCATGGGTTGTGTCGGTCATAAGCAAAACGCGAGAAGTGGTTGAACCCACTTGTGTAATTTGCCCGACAACCCCCATTTCATCAATCACAGCTTGGCCTTCGCTTAAGCCATCTGTAGTGCCACGATTGATCACAACCTGATGGCTGTATGGATTTGAATGAACAGAGAGCACTTGGGCAATTATTTTACGATTTGATTGCTTTGCAGACGANCCGAGTAACGCACGCAACTTGTCGTTTTCACGCGATAAAAATTGCAGCTGTTGTAGTTGTTCGCTTTGTAAAAGCTGTTTTTTCTTCAGTGCTTCGTTTTCAGTAAGAAGCTGATCGCGAGTATGAAGATTCTTCGCACCAATACTAAATAGCTCATACGGCAAATTGGCAAGATAGATGAGTGGGCTAACCAGTGTATTTAAACTGGTGCGGATTGTTGTACCACCTTGTGTATATCGATCGCCCACAATCAATACGACACTCAAAAGCACTGCGACAAAGAGTCGCAGTTGCAAAGAGATGGTACGACCAAACATTAACTTCATTAGTCGTAACTAAATACGTCACCACCGTGCATATCAATCATTTCTAATGCTTTACCGCCACCACGAGCAACACAAGTTAGTGGGTCGTCAGCAACAACAACAGGAATACCTGTTTCTTCCATTAATAAACGATCTAAATCTTTTAACAGTGCACCACCGCCTGTTAATACCATGCCGTGTGCAGAGATATCAGAGGCAAGCTCAGGAGGTGATTGCTCAAGTGCAACCATAACCGCACTTACAATCCCCATTAGAGGCTCTTGTAATGCTTCTAGGATTTCATGTGAGTTAAGTGTAAATGAGCGCGGCACGCCTTCAGCAAGGTTACGACCACGTACTTCAATCTCAACAGGCTCATCGGTTTTGAANGCCGAACCGATCTGATGCTTGATATTTTCAGCNGTTGCTTCACCAATTAGGCTACCAAAGTTACGACGGACGTAGTTGATAATAGCTTCATCAAATTTATCACCACCAATACGCACAGATGATGAGTAAACCACGCCATTAAGCGAGATAATGGCCACTTCTGTCGTACCACCACCGATATCTACAACCATTGAACCGGTTGCTTCTGATACNGGTAAGCCTGCACCGATTGCCGCAGCCATTGGCTCTTCAATCAAATACACTTCACGTGCACCTGCACCCATTGCTGATTCGCGAATAGCGCGTTTTTCAACTTGTGTTGCCCCACACGGCACACAAATTAAGACACGTGGGCTAGGACGCATAAAATTGTTGTTATGTACTTGNTTGATAAAGTGCTGGAGCATTTTTTCGGTGACATAAAAGTCGGCAATAACACCGTCTTTCATTGGACGAATCGCTTTNATGTTNCCCGGTGTACGGCCTAACATTTGTTTTGCTTCCGTACCTACAGACGCAACACTTTTAGGACCACCAGCTCGCTCTTGACGAATAGCAACTACTGAAGGTTCATTTAATACGATACCTTCTTCTTTTACATAAATAAGGGTATTGGCTGTACCCAAGTCGATCGATAGATCGTTTGAAAAAATACCACGAAGTTTTTTAAACATGAGGCTGGATGACCTTTGATAATACGTTCTTATACTAGCTGCTCTCACTCTACCATGCTAAGCACAATAAAGCGCAACTGCCTTTATTAAATTGCTAAAAAAGGAAGCCTGCTTTGCTTCCTTTAAAAATTTTTATCGCTCGCGTACTAAACGAAACCCGATATAGTTTGCACGAAAATCTGGCGCTAAAATTAAGCGTGTTGATACACGTGCTAGGCTCGGAGCGAAATTCCATGCCCCACCACGAACAGTCACATCAGACTGCCCCGGTTTTTTGTTTGTCCATTCCCATACATTACCTACTGTGTCATACAGACCAAATGCATTAGGAGAAAACGACCCGGTTGGTGCAGCGCTTTTGTTTGACCATTCACTACCACACCAGCCACAGTTCGCTAAATTTTTACCTATCTCGTTACCCCAAGGNTATTCAGTTTCTTTACCTGCGCGTGCAGCGTACTCCCACTCAACCTCATTCGGTAAACGAAACAACTGCCCTGTTTGCCCTGATAACCAATCTGCATATGCTTTGGCATCATTATACGTTAAGCAAACAGCCGGAAAATCACTGTCTTGCTCAAAACCTGGGTTGCGCCAGTTTAAGGTCGCTTCCCATACTGGCTCACCATTTAAGTAATAAGCACAGCCACGATTCTTTTCGGCTTCTGTTTTATAACCTGTATTAGCAACGAATTGCTCATATTCACCCACACTGACTTCTTTGCTTTGCATGGCAAATGAGTTAGCAATGGTTTTTTCAACAACAGGGCGCTCATTAGCTAAGCCATTACCGTTAATGTCACCCATTTTAAATGTACCCGCTGGGATAACCACAATACTCGCTGTATTGGTTTTATTAACAATACTTGCCACTGGCGCTGCTGTAGGTTGCTCTGTTGCGACAACGGCAGCGACAATTGGTTCAGGCTCTTTCACTAATTTTGCATTAATAGTTTGAGCTTTACGCAAGTCTAAACGCGCTTTATAGCTTTTATAACCACGCTTGCGTATCTCAATATCATGAAAACCTCTTGGTAATGATGTCGTTAGCTTGGTTGACCCAAAGCTCACACCATCAATAAACACTTCATCATCATAAACATTTGAACGAAGCGTTAATTCAACCATTTTAGATTTTTTTAGATCAGGTAATGGTTCAACCCTTACTGGCTTTTTTACTGAGTAATCACTTACAGGTTGTTCGCTCATACGCGAAACCGATACCACCTGACTATTATCCTGAGAGTCACTGAATGTTAACTGACTATCAGAGTAAGTGGTGGTGTAATTGGGTTGNTAGTTTCCAGCAAGNGGTGAACCATAATCTGCGCAAAAACGGTTGTCTAAGTTAAGCAGACTACATAAACGGCTGCTGTTCACATCACCGCGCATCGTTACGCTTAAGTTCACGTTATAGTTACCTTGTCCGCTAAAGGCACTATTTACAACATGACTACTTAAAATTTTAACTTGTGCACCCGCTAAATTGCGTTTCGGCTCAACTAAACGTTCTTCTGTTAAGTTAGCAAAAATTTGATCTACAAAGCGCTTGGTGGCTTTTTGTAATCCCATTTGCTGACCACGTTGCTCACACGCTGCTAATGTTTCAGTGCGCTTACAATTAATCGTATGATTAACTTCAAGTGTGCCTTCACGCGTAAACTCATTGCGCAAACGTTCAACACGTGCTGTTGCGAGTTGCTCTTTTAAGCTCTCTAAGGTGTTTAGTTGGGTATGCTTAGCAACACGAATTTGCTCAATATCTTTTCTATGCGATGCAATTGCCGCCAATTGCATCGAAATGTCATCTTTGTTCTGTTTGTGATCCACCACTGCTTTTTGATAGCGCGTTTGTGCATTGCTAATATCTAAAGTGGGGTCATCAATTAATCGACGATACATCTCGTTCATTGCATCAAGCGCTTGGTTTTTTTCTTTGTCTAGCTCAGCTGAGCGGGCGCGCAATAATTCGAGTTGTTTTTGTAACTGACTTTCTTCTTTTAGGTGTTTTTCGAGTATTAAGGTCGAGTTATCGTATTCGGCTTGTTTTTTACTGATCTCTGATTCAATGCCAGTTACCGTAGCAGTATCTTGTGCAAATGCACTCGATGCTAGCAAACTAACTGAAATTAACAGAGATAAAGGAGCAATTCGCATATATTCCATTCCCAAAAAGCGGCAATTATTTGGTCATTATTATTTTTTATAATTAAACTCTTATGCTATGTACTTGCAAGGCAAAACACAAGCTTTGTTCAATTATTATCTGAGTTTACAACTATTACCTTAGTTGATGCCAGTAAATAACAAAATCATTTTAGTTTAATTGACTAATTTCTATCTCTATGACGACTTTGCTACAATTAAGCGTCTTTTTTAGCGTAAATTAAACCGTGACTATTATTTCTGAATCGCCTGTTCAAACCATCAACCACGAACTGTTATCAGCACAAAAGCTGACATTACAGATTAAACGTGATGATCTTATTCACCCACAAATTAGTGGTAACAAATGGCGTAANTTAAAATTTAATTTACNGGCTATGCAACAACAGGGAAAAACTGAGCTACTCACTTTTGGCGGCGCATTTTCAAACCATATTCATGCCACAGCAGCTGCGGGTCAGTTATTTGGGTTTAAAACGCACGGTATTATTCGCGGACCTGAGCTTGATGAACACAACCCCACATTGCAGTACGCCAAACGCTGCGGGATGACATTGCACCCCGTTAACCGTATTACTTACCGTTTAAGAGGCGAAAGCNGCTATTTGGCAGAATTACAAAAGCANTTCCCGCATGCTTATATTCTACCCGAGGGAGGCACTAACCCTGCGGCGCTGCTGGGGTGCCAAGAATTAGCNCAAAGCTTACCGACGAGCGATGTCATTATNTGCCCAACNGGCAGTGGTGGCACGCTGGCAGGCTTAATTGAAGGCAGCCCACACTCCACAACCGTGCTCGGTATTGCAGTATTAAAACANGCCGAATATTTAATTGATGACATTAAGCAACTGAGCCGTAAAGCAAGACAACAAAAAAATTGGCAGCTATTACTTGAACATCATGATGGCGGTTATGGCAAATTCAGTCATGAACTGTGGGAGTTTTGTCAGACATTTACGCAACAACATGCCATCCCACTAGAGCCTATTTATAGCGGTAAAATGATGTATGCGCTGTGGCAATTGATAGAACAAGGTTTCTTTGCAGAAGGCACGCAGATCATGGCTATCCATACTGGTGGCTTGCAAGGGTTAGACGGCTTAAAGTACCGTCGTTTAATCTAACTAAAAGGCGTTATATCGGCAAGCTTTTGTAGGGGTTCAGCAAAGTAAAAACCTTGCGCTGCGATGACGCCTAGGTTTTTTAATGTTGCAAGCTCGTTGCGTGTTTCAACGCCTACAGCATAAACAGGAAAATTAAGCTCATTGCCTTTCGCTATAATCTGTCTAACCACTTTTTGTTGCTGCGTATTAGTATCAATATTATGAATAAGCTCGTATGCCAATTTAATACTACACACATTATTAAGTTGCTTGTATTCAACAAGGTTTTCGGCACTGCGAACATTGTCAATCACAATACCTGCGGATAATTTTTCTAAACAAGCAAACTGCGAGCTTAATTGTTTATGCTGTTTTAAATAATCGTCTTCACTGAGCTCAAATTGTAATTTATTAGCTGCATCAAAGCCTTGCATTTGCGCTTTAAACCAATGCCAAAACTCATCATTAAACCAGTTCATCGCATGTAAGTTTATACTTACCATCATCGCACCTGATTCGTTATCAAGCATTTTTTGTACTTGTGTCACTACGGTCTGATCTAACAATAAAACATCTTTCTTGCTGGTCATCTGTGGAATGAAATGACGAGCAGCAAGTAATCCTAAGCTTTTATGACGAATTCTAATAAGCGCTTCATGCTGTAAAATTTCCCCTGTTTCTAAGTCAAACAACGGTTGAAAGAACAGCATAAAATGCTTTTTCTTAATGTACTCAAACAGGTGCTCATTACTATCAGTGAGCATACTAGATTGCGTATGCCCAAACGGTAAGCGGTGAATNTGTTGCCANGCACTTTGCTTAGCTAAAGTCAGTGCCGATTTAGTAAGCTGATACACCACAGCCTGATCAGCNCCAGTACGGTAATTACANACACCNATTTTTATATCACCACGCGATAAATCGCTGCGATAATTAAGGCACGCTTGATATACAACGTGATGCAAACGCTTGGTGTACTTATCAACTTCGGTGGCAGGCACACTGTTTAGTGTTACAGCTATACCGCCCGAGGGAAGTAGTTTTACCGAACGGTTAACAAGTTCCCCAAACCCTTTGGCAATCACTACTTTAAAGTAATTATCGACATCAAGATTCGCCGGAAACGGGGTTTTCNAAAAAAACAGAGCAAATAAATGATTGTAGTTTGTTGGTACCCCATACAAAATATTTAAATCTTGATGAGGCAGNGGCTTTGGCAGCTCTCCTTTTNTAAGTACCGGCTTGACCTGTTTTTCAATAGGCTTCACNGGCNGTGCTGCGGCTACCAATACTTTTTTAGACAGTACNCGCCACCAGCGNAATCCCCAATACCCAGCCCCAATTAGAATTAAGTTNAAAAAGATAAATAAATGACTTTCAACGACCCATGAAGGCCAGTGAAAAAGGCGCAAACTCACAGTGTGATAACTAAATACCTCCTGCTCTAAATCAATAAAGTTGGCAAAATTATGTGGCACATCTGTCACGTTCATAGCAAAACCTTTACTTTCAACTAAGGTTGCAATGATATCTTTTGACGCAATGGGGTCTAAGTTTAAGTCGTATACTTGCCTTGCAAGCTCAGTACCTGTGCGATGCACTTTCTCGTGTAATACGTCACTTAAAAAAATATTAAAAACAACTAATAACAAAAAAGCGGCCGTCACATAAATGACTTCCGGTTGCTTTATTTGTGATGTTAGGTCTTTTTTCATTTCACAAGTTAGTTGCCCAAATATACACAAAGTGTTGTTCAAGAACCCTATAAATACAAGGCTGCAGCGCGATTTAAAGAAATTTCTGATTCATCCCCTGACCAACGCTGTCAAAAGTTACGTAAATTTAAACACCTAGCAAAATGCCTTAATGAGAATTATTTTGTAACCGAAACATATCCGAAGCCATCCCCATTCGTTTATACCATTGTGCTTAATTAAGTGGTCTATTTTGAGCAATAAAAAACCCAGCACCAAGGCTGGGTTCTTAATACAATCTTTATATAAAGTATCTTGCTTAATACTTTAACTTTTCCCCGATGCTAGAACGGGATATCGTCGTCAAAATCGATTGGTGGTTCCATTGGGTTTGATGCGCCACCTTGTGGTGCATTTTGTGGCTTAGGAGCAAAACCACCTTGCTGTGGTGCGCTGCTTTGCTGTTGGCCATAACCACCGTATTGGTTGTTATTTTGCTGCGGTGCAGGTGCGGGCTGTTGTTGTGGGCGCTGTTGTTGTGCTGGCGCCGGTGCTGACTGCTGCTGAGGTGCATAGCTGTTGCTTTGCGCTTGCTGCGAACCGCCACCATAGCCGCCACCTTGTTGTTGACCACCTTGGTAACCGCCTTGTGATTGGCCACCTTGATAACCACCACCCTGTTGGTCGCCACCACGGCCACCTAACATTTGCATTTGACCGCCCATGTCTACCACGATTTCAGTGGTAAATTTTTCTTGGCCAGATTGATCAGTCCACTTACGTGTTTGTAAACGACCCTCAATATAAACTTGTGAACCTTTACGAAGGTACTCACCCGCTACTTCAGCTAGCTTGCCAAATAAAACAACACGGTGCCATTCTGTACGCTCTTGCATTTGCCCTGTGTTTTTATCTTTCCAGCTGTCAGTCGTAGCAATGCTGATATTCGCTACACCATTGCCATTAGGCATATAACGTACTTCTGGATCTTGGCCTAAATTACCAACCAAGATTACTTTGTTCACACCGCGTGCCATGGAACTTCTCCTTTAAACGTTAGATTAAACCAGCCGCTTTTCGTGCTTGGTCTAGGTCAAATTCTTTATCATTAATCTTTAAATAGCTGCGATTTTCATCGCAAACAACCGTTGCTTCTATTACGCCCGGTAAAGCAACTAGACGAGAAGCAAGCGCTTGTGCCTGCTGCTCGGAACTTAATTCTGTCATTAAGCTAATAATTTTACTTCTTGGTGGGACTTGCATATTCCAAGCAAGGATAAGCCATATTACCCCAACAAGTGCCGCCGCCGCAAACACTGCTTGCGCACTTAGCGCTTGTGCAACATAGCCCCCCAATAAACCACCTAAAAAGGCACCAAAAAACTGCGTAGACGAAAACACGCCCATGGCAGAGCCTTTCTGGTTTGCAGGGGCAATACGAGACACTAATGCAGGCATAGTGGCTTCTAAAAAATTAAATGCGACAAAGTAAACTAACATACACACACCGATGCCAATCACAGAATCAACCCAGAATGACATCGCCAGCATGCTCAATACTAATAAAGCGATTGAACCAATAAACGCCTGTTTTTCTTTTTCTTTGCGGATAGCCACTATCATCATTGGCGCCATTAAGAAAAACGCTAAAAATAAGACTGGAATATATAAATACCAATGATGATCAGCAATTAATCCATCTTTAATTAATTGNCCCGGTAAGGCTACAAACACCGTGGTTAACGTAAGATGAAGTAACATAACNCCAAAATCTAAACGTGCTAATTGCGGGTGTTTAATTAATTGTTTTATGTCATCTAAGGTGGCAAGCGTGTCGCCTTTGGGTGCCTTGTTTACTGCATTTGGAACCAAAAACAAGACAATAAAAATACCTAAAATGGCCAACCCAGCTGTTAGCCAAAAAACGCCAGCAACACCCCAAGATGCCGCAACTATTGGCCCTAGTAGCATCGCAACAGCAAAGCTCATACCAATACACATACCAATAACAGCCATCACCTTTGGACGCTGCTCATCTCGGCTTAAATCTGAAGCCAAAGCAAGTAACGCACTGGCAATCGCGCCCATACCTTGTAATGCACGGCCAAACGTCACCATTTGTACCGACTCGGCGGTGGCAGCAATAACGGAACCAAGCGCAAACACGCACAGGCCTCCAATAATCACTTTTTTACGGCCTATTTTATCCGACAACCACCCCATTGGAATTTGTAACACGGCTTGCGTTAAACCATACGCACCGATTGCAAAACCAATCCATAGCGGCGAAAAACCTTCCAATTGCTGACCATAAATAGCCAGAACTGGCATCAACATAAATAGGCCAAGCATACGGAACGCAAACACGCTCGCTAACGAAACGGCAGCGCGTTTTTCTCGGGAGTTGAGTGAAGATGCTGTCATGAATTACTGAATCTTGCTGTCTATTAAAATGTAAGCGTGGATTCTACCACAAGCGAAAAATAAATAATCACCTGTAAGTGAGGATTTTTTCTTTGATCAAGGATTAATCTTGTCGCGTATTGTGAGATACTGAAATAATCACTTGGTAATAAAACGAGATAGCATGGAAAACATTGAAGTCCGAGGCGCCCGTACGCACAATTTAAAAGACATCAGCCTAACCATTCCCCGTGATAAGCTGATAGTTATCACTGGCCTATCTGGTTCAGGGAAATCGTCTTTAGCGTTTGATACATTGTATGCAGAAGGGCAACGTCGTTATGTAGAATCACTCTCAGCCTATGCAAGACAATTTTTATCGTTAATGGAAAAGCCTGATGTTGATCATATCGAAGGTCTTTCACCAGCTATCTCTATTGAGCAAAAATCAACCTCGCACAATCCACGTTCGACGGTTGGCACAATCACCGAGATATACGATTACCTGCGTTTACTCTTTGCCCGTGTTGGTGANCCTCGNTGCCCTACCCACGACCTACCACTGGCAGCACAAACAATTAGCCAAATGGTCGACACGGTTTTAGCTCTGCCAGAGGGCAGNAAACTNATGCTACTCGCCCCCGTGGTTAAAGACCGTAAAGGTGAGCATGTAAAGCTACTTGAGCAACTAGCAAGTCAAGGTTTNATTCGTGCCCGTATAGATGGTGAGGTATGTGACTTATCAGATCCTCCCACGTTAGAGCTGCANAAAAAGCACACGATAGAAGTGGTTGTCGATCGTTTTAAAGTGAAAGATGGTCAGCAGCAGCGCTTAGCCGAGTCATTCGAAACAGCCCTTGATCTTTCAAGTGGTGTTGCGCACGTCGCTGCAATGGATGACTCACTTAGCGAAGACATGCTTTTTTCAGCAAACTTTGCNTGTCCAACATGTGGCTACGCTATGAGCGAGCTTGAGCCTCGCCTTTTCTCGTTTAATAATCCTGCTGGTGCATGTCAAAGCTGTGATGGTTTAGGGGTTCGCCAGTACTTTGATCCCAATCGTGTGGTGCAAAACCCAGAGCTAAGTTTATCGGGCGGTGCGATTAAGGGCTGGGACAAACGCAGCTTTTATTATTTTCAGATGCTGCAAGCAGTGGCTGAACACTATGGCTTTGANCTAGAAGCCCCGTTTCAAGAATTAAGTAAAGATGCCCAAAAAGTCATTCTTGAAGGATCGGGTAAAACCAAAATCGCCTTTAATTATCGAAATGACCGCGGCGACCTTATTACTCGTAATCACGAGTTTGAAGGTGTATTAAATAATATGAACCGCCGCTACCGCGAAACCGAGTCAAACTCAGTTCGCGAAGAGCTGGCAAAATATCAAACCAGCCAAGCATGTCCAAGCTGTCATGGTTCTCGTTTACGCCAAGAGGCTCGTCACGTATTCATAGGTCAAACTAATTTGCCNGCCATCACCACCATGAGTATTGGTGAAAGTATGGCATTTTTTGAAGGCCTAGCGCTTACAGGTCAGCGTGCTCAGATTGCCGATAAAATCTTAAAAGAGATCCGTGATCGCTTATCGTTTTTAATAAATGTTGGCTTAAACTACTTATCACTTGAGCGCAGTGCAGACACGCTATCGGGCGGTGAAGCGCAGCGTATTCGCNTNGCAAGCCAAATTGGTGCTGGGCTTGTTGGNGTTATGTATGTACTGGATGAACCGTCAATTGGTTTACACCAACGCGACAACGACCGCTTGCTAAAAACCCTTATTCACCTTCGCGATTTAGGGAATACCGTGATAGTGGTTGAACACGATGAAGATGCAATTCGCGCTGCAGATCACATTATCGATATTGGTCCAGGTGCCGGTGTTCATGGTGGTCATGTTATCGCACAAGGTACGCATGACGATATTTTAGCGAGCAAAGACTCTATCACCGGGCAATACTTATCGGGTGTGAAAAAAATTGAAGTACCAACCACTCGTCATCCAACGAACGACAAATGGCTTGAGCTATTCGGCGCAACGGGTAATAACCTAAAGAATGTTGATTTAAAAATTCCATTCGGTTTGATGACCTGTATCACTGGTGTTTCAGGCTCTGGTAAGTCAACGCTTATCAACGACACCTTATTTAAACTCGCTCACACTGAACTTAATGGTGCAACGACCGCAGAGGCCGCACCGTATAAATCGATTAGTGGTCTTGAACACTTTGATAAAGTAATTGATATTGACCAAAGCCCGATTGGCCGTACGCCACGTTCAAACCCTGCCACATACACCGGTATTTTTACTGGTATTCGTGAACTGTTTGCTGGCACCCAAGAAGCCCGCTCACGAGGTTATAAAGTCGGTCGCTTTAGCTTTAACGTGAAAGGCGGTCGTTGTGAAGCGTGTCAAGGTGATGGCGTAATCAAAGTAGAAATGCACTTTTTACCAGACGTGTATGTGCCGTGTGATGTATGTAAAGGNCAGCGCTACAACCGTGAAACACTTGAAGTACAGTACAAAGGTAAAAATATTCACCAAGTATTAGAAATGACCGTGGAAGACGCGCGCGAGTATTTTGATAAAATTCCCGCGATTGCCCGCAAGCTACAAACCCTAATGGATGTTGGCTTGTCTTATATCCGTTTAGGGCAAGCAGCNACAACCTTATCNGGTGGTGAAGCNCAGCGTGTAAAACTGGCACGNGAGCTATCAAAACGCGACACGGGTAAAACACTCTATATACTTGATGAACCTACAACAGGTTTACACTTTGCTGATATTCAGCAATTATTAGTGGTGCTTCACCGTTTACGCGACCATGGCAATACCATTGTAGTGATTGAACACAATCTTGATGTGATCAAAACTGCTGACTGGATTGTCGATTTAGGCCCTGAAGGGGGCTCTGGCGGCGGTGAAATTTTAATTTCGGGTACNCCTGAAGAAGTGGCCGATTGCGAACGTTCACACACAGGCAGATACTTAAAACCACTACTATAAAAAAGGACGTTGGGTGCGTAGGTATTTAAAAATAGCGAAGTGGCGCGCTAATAAACAGTTTCAACAACAGCAGCGNAGCTGGCAACCTCATAAAACAAGGTTGGTTGAACGTATACAAGCCATTTGGTTTAACTTAAGTACCGCACAAAAGCTCTACCTTTTAGCATTAAGCAGCCTGATTGTTCTGCAATCAGGCTGGCTNAGTGCCACCATCACTATCATTGCCCTCGTTATTGAATTTTGGCCTAAGTTTAATCAGCTGTGGCACTCTTTAGCGGGCAAAGCACTCATCTTAATTTTCTATGCCAGTATCGCGAACTTTGTATTAGCTGGGGCCAGTGGCATTGTTAACGACGTTACCCATGTGTCGGCCAACCACTTTAACTATACCCATAACTTTGCCACCTTACTGTATTTGCCCCCTTGGGCAATGGGGATCACATTAGGTACCCTGCTGTTGTTTCAACTTTTTTTACCCTTCTATATCTTCATTTTATTATTAATAAAACCGTTTGGCTCAGAGCGAATAAAATTTATTAGTCAAAGTTATTCACCATTATTAACGGCTATAGTGCGCTTTATATTAGCGTCAGTGGTCTTTATTAATCTGACTTCGTTCATTAATGACAAACCACCTGAAGAGGTGCTTGATAATATTCTTACAAGCTTTGTTGATGGCCAAGCGATAGCAAAAGAGTCACCCTCTGAGCAACAAAAAGCCGTTGAAGAAATCAGTGAAAAAATAGAACAACACCTTCCAAAGAGCAGCGCAGAAACGCCCCCATCTAAGCGCAATGTTGAGATAGACAGTGAGGGTGAGAGTGATGGTGAGAGTGAAACCGTTGAAAACTTACGTCAATTTTTAAATACCAAGGGCTACTTTGAGCGCAGCAAACGTCTCATTGCCATGTTTGCTTTTAGCTTTGAGGCTGATAGTTACTCTCGTTGCTTAAAAGATGAGACGAGTAAAGCTGTGGAATTGAATGATTATGAGATTGTTCAAATTACCCCCGATCACAATGCGCCGTATGGCTATCGCTTTTCGGTGATCGCTTGTGATTCGCCTGGCGTTACGCCCGTTAAAAAATAGCGGCTCAAACACGCTACTCACTTAGCTTACTGCGNTTTTTNAAACCAATGAAAGAAAGCGCAGNNAAAGCAAAGCCTACTAAGCAATAAAAAACACTAAAAAGTACTGATTAAAAGCTTATTTCCTTTCATAAGNTTTAAATATAACCNACTGATAAATAAAAGATATCAATTAAAAAACCTTATCAAACAAATTGCTCATATCTTGATAAGCGACATTCCCCCTCTAAGGCCGTTATTGTAGCGCTATCAACAGGTCACCAACCTTTATACCTGAAGATATACCCAACCAGCTTTGATGAAAATTGAGTCATATTTTAAATGTGATGAGGAACGTAGAATGGAAAAAACAGATAAATATGCTGTGTCACTCATTTGCCTATTTAGCGCCTTAATGGCATTGAGTTTCTGTTAGACGCTTAGATATAAAAATACCGCTTATAAGCGGTATTTTTATATCTTTAAANGCCNTTGTTATATGACTACGGGCGAGGAATAAAACCCACCGCGTCGTACACTGCTTTTAATGTTTTTTCAGCACGAATACTCGCTTTCTCAGCGCCAGACTTCATGATGCTATTAAGTAACGCTTGATCATCACGAATTTCATGAAAACGCGCTTGGATAGGCTCAATCATGCTAACCACGGCTGCTGCTGTATCTTTTTTCAGGTGACCATACATTTTATCTTCGTACTCAGGCACTAAGTCTTCGATNGANCGTTTAGTGGCAACTGATAACAAGGTAAGTAAATTAGATACGCCTGGNTTTTCTTCACGGTCGAAGTAAATACGTGCTTGCTCGTCTGAATCAGTAACGGCTTTTTTCAGTTTCTTTTCAATCTTCTTCGGTTCATCTAACAACATGATGTAGCCGTTTGGATTTTCATCTGACTTAGACATTTTCTTTAGTGGGTCTTGCAAGCTCATTACACGTGCACCAAATTCAGGAATGTATGGCTCAGGAAGCTTAAATACGTCTCCGTACAGGTTATTAAAACGCGTCGCAATATCACGAGTAAGCTCTAAATGCTGCTTTTGGTCTTCGCCTACTGGCACTTGATCTGCTTGATACAACAAAATATCAGCGGCTTGTAATACAGGGTATGAAAATAAGCCCACGTTTACGTTATTAGCATGCTTTGATGACTTGTCTTTAAATTGCGTCATACGGTTAAGCTCACCCATTTGCGCATAGCAGTTTAAAACCCAACTAAGCTGAGCATGCTCTGGCACTTGAGATTGAACAAATAACGCAGATTTTTCAGGGTCGATACCACACGCCGCATACAATGCAATACCATCTAAAACACGTGAGCGCAGCTGCTCAGGATCTTGACGTACAGTAATGGCATGTAAATCAACCAGCATAAAGAAACTTTCGTGGTCTTCCTGTAGCTTAAGCCACTGGTTAATAGCGCCAACATAGTTGCCTATTGTCATACCACCGGTTGGCTGAATGCCACTTAACACTACTGGTTTACTCATGATGTTCCTTTATTTTACTAAACTAATAAGACTAAATTTAAAATGCACTTACCTTTGCGTAAGAACAGGTATTATATCTAAGAAATTATCACAGAGGTACTCTGGATTGAAATCAGCAAGGTTTTCACCTTGGTTATAACCATAACCGAGCGCGATAACATCAACATTAGCAGCTTTAGCTGCTAATACATCGCTTTTAGAGTCACCGATCATAATGGCTTTTTCTGGGCTTACATTAAGTTGTCTGCAAGCAAATTGTAACGGTTCAGCTGATGGTTTTTTTGTCATATCATCGCCGCAAACAATAAACTGAAAATGATGAGTAAGTGCCAANTTATCAAGTAGTTTTTCAGTAAAGCGGCGTGCTTTGTTGGTTATGATGACTTTGGGTATGCTTGCCAGCGCTGCAAGACCTGTCTCAACGTGCTGATAAAGCGCGCTATAATCACCAACAACCTCATCATAATGCTGATAAAAAAGAGTGATAGCTTGCTGTGCCAACGCATCATCTAAATGCTCGCTTATTTGCATATCACCGCTCAAGCCTCGCTTAACAAGCGTTTCTATGCCATTACCAACCCAACCTTCCACTAATTTTTGTGTGACCACTGGGAACGCTAAATCTGTTAGCGTTAAATTCATGGCAATATACAAATCATAAACACTGTCGACTAATGTGCCGTCGAGGTCAAAAAAGGCAGCATCGTATCTCATGAATTAACGTTTCCTAGCTCTGCACGCATTTTATCGATCACCTCTTTGTAATCAGGTTGGTTGAAAATAGCAGAACCGGCAACAAACATATCGGCTCCTGCCTCAGCGATTTCTGCAATGTTATCCACATTAACACCGCCATCCACTTCAAGGCGAATATTTCGACCTGATTGTTCAATAATTTTACGCGCTTGACGTAACTTGTCTAAGGTATGTGGAATAAAGCTTTGACCACCAAAACCGGGGTTTACCGACATCAATAAGATCACATCAACTTTGTCGAGNACATGCTCAAGGTAGCTCAGGCTGGTTGCAGGATTAAACACCAATCCCGCTTGGCAACCACAATCTTTAATTAGCTGTAAGGTGCGGTCAATATGTTCACTGGCTTCTGGGTGAAAACTAATAATTGANGCCCCAGCTTCAGCAAAATCAGGAATTAAGCGGTCAACCGGCTTCACCATTAAATGCACATCTATCGGTGCGGTAACACCGTAGTCACGTAATGCTTTGCAAATCATGGGGCCAAAGGTCAGGTTTGGCACATAGTGGTTATCCATTACATCAAAATGTACAACATCAGCACCACTGGTTAAGACGCGATCGACATCTTCGCCTAAACGCGCAAAGTCGGCCGATAAAATAGACGGGGCAATTAAATACTTTTGTAATGTTTCCAGCATGAGAGATCCCTTAAAATTTGCTACAGCAATGAAAGTGCGCTTAATGTAACCCAATCGTTAGCTGATTTAAACACCGGCACGAAAGCGCAGCGCCCGACAAAATAATAGAGTCAGNCTTTTAGACTATTGAATCTAGGTAAAAAGAACGANCCCATTGCGTATAACCTCTTTTTTAATAACAACTAAAAACAAACAAAAATNAAACATTTCATTTACTTCAAGCTGCTAATTTTACTAAAAAATCATCTAATTCAGCATTAATTAAGTTTGTTATTTGAACAACTTTTATGTATGCTTGTCTAAATAACACAAACAAAGGTTATTACAATGCGTGCTTTTAAAACTGGGATCTTAATCGCGTCCGCACTTTCAGTTACTGCTTTTGTATCACTTTCTTCAAATGATGAAGATACATTTCTAGCAGCCACATCAGACTGTCAATGCAATACGATTACTGTATCGTCTTCGACTAATCAATGTATTCAAACTAATAAAGAAACGGGTTGGTTTTCGTGGATAACGGGCGATAGCCGTAGTGCTCAATTTCATTACTTAGATTTACTTGAACTGTTAACTAGCAGCGAAGAATCAAANAAAGTTAGCGGTTTAGGCTCNACGTTCTAAATCGCATGAAAAAATTCTTTAGTGCATTACAAAGTGTCGTTGCGGCATTTTTTGGTGTTCAATCAGAAGACAAACGTCAAGCTGATTTCAAA
>JGI25128J35275_1000112_pt1 | contig 24578 bp, 41 predicted proteins | sample ETNvirenome_2_60_FD_35275 | JGI IMG/M metagenome (IMG submission 35275)
ACCGGTACTGGTAATACATATACTCAGACAATATGTGTACCAATAGATGATACGGTAAGATTTATGATATATGACTCGTATGGTGATGGTATATGCGGTAGTTGTTTTGGAGGTGTTGATGGTTATGCTTTAATTACAGACGAGTGTGGTGATACTATATATAGTTTAACACCAGGTGACAACTTAAACTTTGGACACGGAGACACTTCAGATGTTTTTATAATGAAAGACTGTAGCTGGATACCTGTTATTGGTTGTCCTAATCCAGCTTATTTAGAATTTAATCCAGCTGCTGATATAATAAATCCAGCTTTATGTGTTACACCAAGGGTTGTTGGTTGTATGGATACAACAATGTTTGATTTTGATCCTAGTGCTAACACTCCTTTAATGGAAGATAGTTGTAATTATGAATTACATTTAACAGATGGTGGTGGTGACGGTTGGAGTGGTGCTTACGTTGTTTTAAATCAATTAGGTAACACGTATGGTCCATACACTAATATAAACTCATCTGTAGAAATAATAAATTTAAATTTAAAATCAAATCACCCTGTATTTATTAGGGCTTATACGCAAACAAGCTCTGATGCTACGATAGATCAAATAGGTTTTAAATTAATAAATCCAGAAGGTAATATAATATCTTCAGGTGGTACAAATCCATGGAACGATAGAATAATGTTGTTTCCAGATAACTATGTAGCACTACCAAACTGTCCTACTATATGTGATCCTTACGTTTATGGCTGTATGGACAATGTAGCTTATAATTATAGTGGTAACGCAAATACTGATGATGGTAGTTGTTACTACGCTCCAGGTTGTACTGATCCACAATATTTAGAATATTATACTCAAGGCTTTGTAGCCGATTATAATAACGGTGATTGTCAAGCAGAGGCGGTATGGGGCTGTACTGATTCGTTAGCTTTTAATTATGATATAGCAGCTAACCTTGATAATGGTGGTTGTATACCTATTGTTTTAGGTTGTATGAACGAATTAGCATTTAATTACAATGCGCAAGCAAATACACCTGATACGTGTATACCTGTAATAGAAGGTTGTACATCTCCTATAGCTTTAAACTACGACTCACTAGCTAATACTGATGATGGTAGTTGTATAGGTGTTGTGTATGGCTGTATGGATCCAAATGCTTTTAACTATGATCCTACGGCAAACGTAGATGATTCTAGTTGCGTAGAAATAGCTTATGGATGTATGGACGCAACAGCATTTAATTACGACCCTATAGCTAATATAGATAACGGAAACTGTATACCATTTGTTTATGGTTGTACAGACTCAATAATGTTTAATTATGATCCTACAGCAAATACAGACAACGGTTCTTGTATACCTTTTATATATGGCTGCACGGATCCTTCTATGCTTAATTATAACCCACAAGCAAACACGGAGGACTTTAGTTGTATTGCTTATATTTATGGGTGTATGGATAGTACTGCTCTTAACTATGATTCACTTGCTAACACGGATAACGGTTCGTGTATCGAAATCATTATTGGTTGCATGGATCCAAACGCGTATAACTACGAATCAATTGCTAATGTTAACGATACTTTATCTTGTCTATATAGTGCTGGTTGTATTACTGGTCCAGGTAATCCTTATTGGTTAAATGACCCATGCTACGCTTGGGTGTTATCAGTAGATGATTACTGTTGTGAAAACGCTTGGGATACTATATGTCAATCAACATACGATTATTGCGCAGGTACTTGGTCTGGTCCTGTACAAAGTAGATACGAACAAAAAAAGCTAGTAGCTGTTACAGACTTACTAGGTAGACCAAGTAAAATAATAAAAAACAAAGTACTATTATATATTTATAGTGATGGTACTGTAAAAAGAAAACTAATAACAAAATAAAACAAAAAAATTATGGCAACAATTACACCAACGTTGACATTGACATCTAATGCTTCTACAGCTACTTCAAGTCCTGGGCCTTTAAGTATAGCTTTGTCTTTGTCAGCAACAGATTCTTTAACAGTAGACACAGTTGAAGGTCAAATATTTACAATAGGAACAGGAGCTAATACAACTATAGTTGATGGTAGTGCTTTAGAAAGTGCTTTTACACCTGGTACAAACGGTTGTTTTATATATTTAAAAAACACTATGACATCTGGATCTGAAACTATATGTATAGGTATAGGCGCTGACGGTTTATCTCCAGCTGTAGATAATGGTACAGATGATTTAACTAGAGCTCACACTGATTCTGCTAGAACTTTTGCATTAAAAGCTGGTGAGTTTGCTTTCTTCCCATTTGATTACTGTGGAGATATAGTGGCTCAAGCTACTGCTGCTAGTCAAACTTTAGAGTTTTTTAGATTTGATAGAGCTTAACAAATGCCTAGTTTTACATACCATAATGTAAGTACAACTAACCCTTTAACGTTAGTAGAGTCTGAGTCTTTTGATAGTAATAGCGCTGCACAAAGTATAAAAGGTCCGCCTAAAAATATAGTTATATGTAATAGTCATATAAGCGCTGATGCTATTATACGTTTATATTTAGTTTCTCAAGTTGGCACGGATATTACTACTACTGGTACGCTTTCAAATGAGGCTGATAATACCGCTACAACCAGTTCTGTGACTTTAACTGTAGATGGTACTGCGGCAACAGACGAAGCTCTACTTGATAGAAAAGTTTACAAGTCAGATGGTACGCTTTTTGGAACTTGTACTGCTGTTAATAGTACCACTGAAATTGTTTTTGGCAATGGTATAGAGCAAACTTTAGCTAATAATGATACTTTATTTACAGGTACTAGATATCATATTTTAAAAACTTTCTCACTACCTCATGGATCAACTTTAGTTTTAGAAGGTCACGAAATTAGCTATGATACAACTTCTTACGCTTTAGTTTTTAATTTAAGAGGTGTTGGTGACGGGCAAACTCTTGATATAAAAGTAATTCGTTAACATGAAATTTATAGGTCAATTTATACAAAACTTTATTGCAAGATTTAAAAGTGACGTGTATTTAGAAGACATATCAACTGGTACTATTGCTAGCGGTGGTAATCTTGGTCTTGACTCTAATAATAAAATAGTTAAAGCCGCAGATGTAGATTTAGCAACTTTAGCTGGGGGAGCAACAGCTGGTAGGTATTTAAAGGGAAATGGTAGTAGTATTACTTTATCAGCTATAGCAAATAGTGATATAGGTACGTTAAATCAAGATACAACTGGTAATGCTGCTACAGCTACAAATTTAGTTGCATCAACTAGTACAGCTGTACAACTAGGCTCTATAGAAATAGGTCATGCTTCTGATACTACAATAGCTAGAAGTTCTTCTGGTGTAATAACTGTAGAAGGCAAAGAAGTTCGTACTATTGATAGGCAAATACAAGCTGTGTATAGCTCTTTTCAAGCAGATGATATAGAAAACAAGCATTACATAGCTTTTAACGATGGTGATTCTGAAAACGAAGCGTCTACTAATGTTGATTTACCAATTGTAGCTCCTTATGCTGGTAAATTATTAACAGTAAGTATAAGACAAAGTAGAAATACTAGCACCCATACTTATACGTTAAGATTAGAAACTCAAGCAGCAGGCGTATCTTTTTCTACTGGACCTACAATAGTTGCTACGCAGTCAGGTAGTTCACCTAGTAATACTAGTATTGTTACGTATGATTTTAGAAGCGGTTTAGACAATGTAGGTGAAAGCAATGTTATAAACGCTGGTGATGTTGTGTTTGTTTCTTTACAAAGTAGTGATGCGCCAGGTGGTAGTACAAAGTATTTTATCACTTGTTTGTTTGAGTGGGACTATAGTAGTTTAACATAAATAAAATAAAATGATAAGTAAAAATATAAGTTATAAAGAAGGTGTACATAGCAATACAGCAATAAGAAGAGGTATAGATAATGTGCCTAACGAAGAGCAATTAAGTAACATGAAGTTACTTGCTGAAAAAGTATTTCAACCACTAAGAGAGTGGGTTGGTAAACCTATAAAGATTAATAGCTTTTTTAGATCACCANAGCTTAACACAGCTATTGGTGGTAGTAGTAAATCACAACATTGTAAAGGTCAAGCTATAGATATTGATGATACATTTGGTTNTGTTAGTAATGCTGAGATGTATCATTGGATAAAAAAAAATTTAGATTTTGATCAGATGATATGGGAGTTTGGTGATAATGATAATCCTAACTGGGTACACATTAGTTATGTTTCACCAGAAGAAAATAGAAACAGATGTTTAAAAGCCTACAAAGATAAAGGCAAAACAAAATATATGGTTATATAAAAAAAGGGAGCTAAAAAGCTCCCTTTATTTTTAATATATATATAAATTAAAACTTATAGGTTATACCTAAATTAAACTTACTTTCTCTTTCGCCAACCTCATCTTCTTTCAAAGACAAAGTGTAGTTAGGACAAAAACATAAGCCTTTCCATAAATGTAAAGAATAACCTACACCAACCTCCATTTTATCCATTAACTCATCTTCTGACTCAGACTCGTAGTTATAAACACACGTAGCCCAAATGCCGTGATGTAAATCATACCTAGCTAAAAGCTCGTATTTATCTTCACCGTCCATAGTAATACCAACCATAAGCTTTTCGTTTACATCGTAACCAATACCTAGCTTATCAGTTATAGTCCAAGCTGAATCAGTGTTTTCACTAATAGTTGTTATCACAGAAAATTGAGCAGAAGCTATTAATGTGCTAAAAGCTAAAGCTATTGTTAAAAATAATTTGTTCATAATAATTGTTTTAGTTATAAGCTTGTTATTTCACAAGATCCACCGGCGCAAGCTAATTCACCTGATAAATCTGTTTCATCAGTAGTTTCTACAACATTATATAAATTAATGTGGTTTAAACTCTTGACTCTTTTATCAAACTCTTTTTTAGTTATATCTTCAAAAGGAGCTTGAGTATATGTACCACCATCATAAGGTAATACAGAGAGACCATTGTAACAGTCTCTATTTTCCCACATCCATTTACCAGCTTTATCCCATTCGTCTGATTTTAAACTAATTGTTGCAGATACATTATGTGTGTTACTACCTTTTCTGTGACCAGGTTTAACCCACTCTGTTGCAACTTTTTTAACTCTTTTTAATAAGTCAAAAGCAGACTCAGTTCTTAATATTGAACCTTTTGGTGCTGACTGTGGTATTTCTATAACTGCTGTATCGTGTGGCCTAAAGTATTCATCAGCTACTAATTCAGGGTTATGTATTTTTAAATAATTATATATAGCTTCGTTTTTACCTACACGTAATCTACGTATATAATAATCATTATGCCATGCATGTATACCAGATGACGTTCCGAGTACAAGAGATGTTGTCCCTGCTGGTTTAACACACGTTGTTCTAGCCGCTTTGTTTATTCCTATTAACTTTGCTATTTTTGCGTTTTCCTTTTTTACTATATTTGCAGCTTCCGTCATATCCAGCGGGAGCACAGCGGCACTTGCGATTCCTGTCATTGACACACCTATAAGCGCGTCTTTTTCTGTTGTTTCTTGCCATATTTCTCTTAGATAGTGGAACTCCGTATAACCTGCTTGAAGCGTACCAATAAAGGCGGCAGCTTTAACGCGTGCGTTAAGGTCTTCTTGGTCTGTGACGTCACTTACATTAACTTCACACAAGTTACAGAACTGATATGGGCGTAAAGCTATTTCACAACAAGGGTTTGTACCCCAGTCTTTATCGTGATTAAAGTATATGCCCGGCTCACCAGCCCCGGATAATTCAATACGTTTCCACAAATCTAAGAAAAATTCTTTTGTTATTTTATGTCTCATTAATACAGCAGAGTTATTAGCTCTACCTCTTTGTGGGTCTGTTTCCCACCATTGNCCTGACTTACATGATATCATTTCTTCGTCATAAGCCGAAAAAAGCGATATAAGGGCTGCCCTACGTATTCCGCCAGCAAGTACCGCATCAGCGATATGACAAACGATATCGTGGACTTCAAGCGTTGATAACTTTGTACCGTCTTCTTTTCCATCTAATATTCCTTTAATTTTTACTAAACACTCTTTTAATGGTTGTGGACCTGGAGCTTTACCGCCTGAGGTTACAAGTCTTGCGCCCTTTGGTCTAATATCAGAATAATCAAATTTTATCTTAGATGATCTCTTAGAGCCTAAATAAGACTTAATTAAAACCTTTATTGCATCAGACCAACCTTCGATACTATCACCTATAACAAACCTTCTTGTTCTACCTTTAAAAGGTTTTGTTATTTCAGGCAGTAAATTTATATGATGCTTTTGAACGCTATAGCCAACGCCACAACCAGATAACAAAAGAAACATACATTCAGAAAAGCTATCAACGTGATCGATAGGTAGGTAGCTACAGTTGTACAATCTATTTGGGGAAATTTCAATTGGCTTACCGCTGAACTGAAGCGAGCGCATACTTGGTAAAACTTTTTTATCATATACATATTTATAATTTAATTGTATTTGGTCAGATAGCTCAGGATATCTTTTTTGGTGCATCTCTTTATTCCTCGTAACCAACTCTTCCCAAGTTTCTCTTCTATTTTCTTCTGGTATATACTTTGCATATTTCATATGCACTGTTAAATCAGATAATATTTTTTTATTTAAATCTTCTATCATTTACTTTGTTTTATTAATTCAACTACTTTATCACACTCTTTTTGGTTCTGAGGTTTATATAAAGTCACATGTTTTAGATTATCATTAACATATTTTTTAAACATTTTCCAACGTATTGGAAAAGATTCGTTTGCTCTACCTTTACATTCAATTATAAATGAGTCACTTACAAAGTCAGGCGTGTATTTAATATTTAAAATCTTTTTTTGACCTCTATTTACCATGTCACCTTTACCATTACTTTGTCTTTCAAATGAATCAACTTTAAAACTAAATGCTTCTTGTAGCACATATGTTTGACCTTCATATTTAGCTTTAATTTTTGCTTTTTTTAAAACTTGATACATATAACGCTCTAAACCACTAGCAAATGTAATCCCGTCAAAAGTAACTTTTTTACTTCTGACAGGACCACGCTTACGCTTAAATTTCTTCTTCATCGTACTTAAATTTATCAATCATAGCTTCTTCAGACATATCTCTAAGCTCTTCACGAGCAGTTTGTATGTACAATATAGCATCCATAAGCTCTTCTTGTATATCATTTAAATAACCTTGTAGGTTTTTCATTTTAAGTCTACGCTCATCATCTAACGTTGAGCCATACTTTTTAAAGCCCACATCAGAACGTTTAACAAACTTATCAACTACATTTTTAACAACTGGATCTCGAAAGCCGTAAGACTCCCTACATACAATGCCACTCATACCATCCATAATTTCTCTACTACTCATAATTAATCTTTTTTAAATGTTCCGTTACTCATTTTACCTGTTCTATTTTTAATTTCATCATAAGCATTGTCAATACAATCTTCAATTGGAGTACCAATCAACTCTGCTAAATTAGTAAGTACAACTACACAATCACCAATACCATCAACCATTTCTTTGGCGTCTTGTTTAAGTATAGCTCTACAAGTTTCACCAACCTCTTCAACTAATTTTAAAGCTTGAGTTTTAGGATCACCGCTATTGTATAAACCTCTATCATTAGCCCATAATCTAATTTTATCAAACCTACACATTGTTTCACAAGTTTTTCTACTGTCACTCATAATACCACCTGTTCTAGTTACTAGATCATTGTTATCAAACCATCTAGCAAAAGCTTTGTTATACACATAACATCTTTGATCGTTATACATAGATGTTTTAACGTTTTTCATTATCCATTTTATAGACTCTTCAGTTATTAAACACGGCCCGTGTTCTGTTTTCCAAGTCATACCTTTATTATCCATTAACTGACCTTTAAGCTTGTTTACTGGACAAGGAAACGTAGTTGTTTGTTCTGTTACATTTATATTCATATTATTATTAAATTTAAGTTCACTATATAATACTTCGTCTACTTTGTAGCCGTAGCATTTTTGCATTATTCTTTCACCTATTGATATAAAATCTATATCATCAGATGTTTCTATTATTTCGTATTCACCAGGGTAATAACCTTGCTGTTTGTGAACACGTTCTTCAAGATTAGTTGTTACACCAACCTTTTTACCTGGTATGTGGTACAAGTAATATGTCATATTTTATCATTATATAGATGCATATTATGTGCAAAATGATAATATACACCCGGTTCAATATTTAATTTGTCAGAGACCATCTTTTGCAGCTTAGAAAAACAATATTGATCATTACAAAAGCCATACCAAAGATCGTTGCTACGCATTGTTACGCACATATCTAATCTACCGTGTACTATAGTAAACTGAACAGCATATGTGCATGGTGTGTCATGACTATAATCATTAATCTCTTTGCCATCATATATAGATATTGTAGCTTGTCTACTATCAGGGTTATTTTCTAGCATATCAATTATCTTGTCTAGTTGTCCGTTGCGGTTCCATTGATAACCGTAGTTAGAATTAACTCTACCAGAGTCATCAGCCATACGTTTCCATATTTCAGGAACTTTACCGTACAATTCACCAAGCTTATCTATGTTACGATCACCAGATAAATACCACTGCCATTCAGCTTCAGCATAATCTAGTTTCCAATTACGTTCTCTGTTTATTATCTTGTTATCCTGTGAGTCTGTTATATAAAACCCAACATTAAACAAGGCTTTAGTATTTGCAAAGTCAACACCATCTTGTAATATACGATCGTGTAAATACTCATACGCCTCGTTTGCATTTCTAAATTTTTTGTTATTTATTGTATTCATATTATTATTATCTGTTATCGTTCGTATTTGGTTTGTAATAGTATTTATAATATTCTAAAACTTTATCATTTATTTGATCGTCACTATATTTATTAGGATCTGTATGTATTTTATTATTTATACTTATATCTATTAACCAATTACTTACATTGTTTTTCCAGTCTGGTATTATACTAATCTTTATATTTCTAGCCATACACCAGCCAATAATTTTTAGCTCTTCTGTTGACCAAGATTTTTGTGGAGGTTTTCTACCTGTTGATTTTTTAAACTTCCACATTATTCCCAAGGCATTACCTCAGTTTCAACTTCGTCAGTTATGTGTGGCACAAAACTACCAGATCGTGGTTCCCATGTAAAATGTGATTCAGCACCGTTTTCACCTAAGTTTTGAAACTTAACTTTTAACACTTTAACTTTAGTTGTTTTAGCTTCATAATCTCTATGTACTAATAAACCGTGATAACTAGCATCATACCATTCACCACCACCTTTAATATTATACATCGTTGGCTCTTCCATTTTACCATCAGAACCTTTATACATTTTAGTTGGGTGAGCAACAATAAAAGTTAACACATCATACTTTTTACAAAAAGCTTCAATCTTAGCTAAATAATCCATTGTGTAACGGTTTACATCGTCTGATACAGCATCTACATCTCTAATTTTATTAAATGGATCAAGCACTAAGCATTTAATACCTTTACGTTTTACAAGCTCAGCGCCTTTACGCAATACAGCTTCTAAGCTATATTTATCCATATCAATAAAGAAATAGTTATCATTAACATGATCAGTTACTTGTTGCCATTTATCATTACCTATATCATCTACACGTGGCATGTCTTGCCAGTGTTTACGCATTAACTTATGCGCGTGAAGATATACTGGTTGATTTTCTGGACTAGCATACGCAGTTTTCCAACCATAGTTATTATTATAACCGACAACCATTTGATCAACAAAGTCAGACTTACCGCTACTAGGCACACCAGTAACAGTAATGAACTGACCAGTGTAAGTAGAAAAAATCTGATCAAAGTTTTTAAGTCCAATTTGATAACCGGGCTTAAAACCGTTTTTAACAAAGTCTCTAAGTTCATCTTCTACATCTTTTAAAGTTGATACATTTTCAAGTGGTACTGGTCTAGAGTTGTGTATAGCATTACGCAAGGCCTCAGCACCGTGTTCTAACAAAAAGTCGTTAGCATCTTTGTTACCATTAAAATCTATAAGATAACATACTTCTGCTCCAAGACGTCTAACAAGCTCTCGTTGTAACATTTGACCAGGTTCATCAGCGTCAACTGCTAATATAATCCTAGTCTTATCATCGAAATAATCAATGCAATTATCTAAATAATCTAAGTTATTATTGTTTAACGTAGCCCCATTAGGAACTGAAATAGCATTTTTAATACCAGCTTCATGTAGTGCTAACACATCCATTTCGCCTTCAACAATAACACAGGTATCATAACCTACAATACTATTTATATTATAAAATACTTTTTCAGCACCTTTATAAAGCTTAAAGTTTTTTCTACCGTCACGATATTTAACATTAATAAGCTGATCACCCATAAAGTAATTAAACTGTATAGTGTTTTCTTGCTTACCAGTTTGAGGCATAAACTCAGGACCTTCAGTAACTTGAAGATCTCTAAGTGTTTGTTTTGATATACCTCTTGTACCAAACCATGTTTCAACATTCGTACTTACCTCGTTAAAGTTGGCCGGCGTATCCGGTCTAACATAGACGCGTTCGCTACTGCCCTTGCGTTGATAAGTATGAAGTTGAAATGTAGTATTGCAATTGTGACATGTACCGAGACCACGTTCCCAATCATAACTAGCACATTGTGCTTTTTGATTTTTAGGTTTCCTAGTATGCGAACACAGGGGACAAATCCCCTGCGTTGCATTTTCTTTTAGGCCATGTTGATTGAATTTATCAATAACAAATCCATTGATCTCTTCTTTACTCATTAAAACGGCAGATCTTCTTCAGCAGCAGCCGGAGCAGAGGCTGGTACTGTTGGTTGATTACTATCCATAGGAGCTCTGTCAACGTTTTGACCGTTAGTCCAAACTACCTTTACATTACCAAGGTAAGTCTTAGCTGCTTTTGCATCTCTTTCTTCTTTAGTTTGTTCTACAACTACAGGACCTTGATTACCGAACTGATCTAGCTCATCATTTAATGTAATTGTAATTGGTAAGTATTTACCTTTTTTACCCGCGTATATTTTATCCTTAGGTATATTGTTAAGGTTAATACTAGTTTTAATAATACTTGCCATTTAATAATTATTTATTTGGTTAAACATTCTCATAATTTGTTCTTTAGTAGCACCAGTGTTTCTTCTTAAATTATCTACAGCTTTTACATGGTTTTGATTTTTGTAAAAGTTGTTAATACTAGTTTTAATTCCGCTTACGCTACATACTTTTGATTTAGTTCTTGGCATAATTTTAGGTTTATAAGGTTTTGCTTATGAAATACTGTTTAGGATCAAAGTCCTTGGTCTTGTAAAACAAGTCATAAGCTTCGCTTGCTTTACGTACCTTATTTTCTCCACGTTCATAAAATTCAGGCGAACAATCAAATATACCTATCGTATGTGTGGTTTTATCAATAACTATGAATAACATCTCATATCCAAATAATTTACTATAGATATAAGCTTGAGAGTCATAATTAAATTTAGACGCTGACCATTGAAACTTATCAATGTCTGCAGTTGTTTTTAAGTCAATAACTAGTTTTTCGTCATGATTAACAATATCAGCCTTACCTTTCCATTGATTACCAAATAACTCTGTAACCATAGGAACTTCGTACTCTACATTGCCTAACGTAATAAGATCTTTACATATTTTGTTTGACATAACTTTTTCTCTCATTAACTCAATAGCATCTACTTCGTGTTGCAGTAGACAAAGCTCACCGCCCGCAACATCTTTATAGGCTTTAGTGTTTCTTGTGGTTGATTTAACAACTTTGTATTTTTCTAGCTTATCAGGCTCTAAAATACACGTGTGGAAATACCCACCAACTAAAAATGCTGGAGATGGCTTGCTTGGTTTAAAGACGTTTAATGGATCTTTTAGTAATCTACTAACGTGAGAGTTAGATAAAAACTGATTACCAAATTCACCATAATAATCTTCGTCGTTTTTAAGCTTTTCTAATATTTGCTTTTTATTCATTTGTTTGTTTATATAAACACCTATAACCATAATAGGTATTAGTATTAATAATTTTCTCATTTAACAACTGACGTTAATTCTTTTTTATCTTCAGCTGTTAATTTGTATTTAGTTTCAATAGCATCAATATTACCACCTGCAGCTACATAATCTTTAGCTTTAGCTAATTGTTCTTTTGTTATAACTGGTTTAGCTGCTTGCTTTATTTTATTAACAGCGTTAGACTTACCGTGGCTATTAGTTGAGTCAGCATCTGCGGTATCGTCTATTAAAAATAAATTACCAAGCGCATACTTTTTACCGTAAGATGATGCAGCGCCAAACTGTTGTGCAGTCTGCATACCTTTTTGATTTAAGTCTACACCAACTACAGCTGTAGCTTGTATTTGATCTTTACCGTCTGTTATTGTTGCTATTGATTTTATTGTTGGAACAGGCTCAGTCATTATTAACTCTTCGTTAATTGTAACTGTAACACCGTGTTTTAATAAGAAAGGCTTTGTAGCCTCTAAAATGTCTTCGGCTTTTCTAAAATGATACTTACCGAACGAGTTGTAACTCGATTTTTTTGCTTTTAATTCAGTCTGAATTGTAGCTAGTTTTTGGTTTAATTCTTTCATATTATTGGTCTTTTGGTGTATATATATAATTACACATTATTATTAGTTTTTACACAAGTAACTTACAGGTAATCAAGCACTTGCGAGTGATCTACATTTTCTATTAATTTATCTACAGCTTGCTTTTTTAGCTGTGAAACACGTACGTAAGCACCACTACCTTCTATGTCTAAATATTTAGCTATTTGTTTAGCTGAGTGCTTCTCGCAGTCAAGACCATAACTTAATCTTAATACATGAAACTCTTTATCTGTTAAGTGTTGTTTTAAAAGACTAGTTAAATACATATTTAAAAATACTTCATTATATGGTTCTGATTTATCTTCTATTTGCATAAACATATCATCATCATCTCTTGTAGCATCTATACTTAAAAATATACTATTAAAAAACATAGCTACAGCTTTTTTATCTTTACCAAAGTTTTTACGTATACTATTAGTAACATGTTCTGGTAATCTCATTTGACCTCTGTTTTTATCTATAGCCCTACGTATACCTCCTTTAATACGTTTAGATAAAAAACTTTTTAATGTTTTTTCCATATCTTCTGATTCATGGATTTTATCCCAGTCTATGCGATCAACTGCTTTGATTAAATTTAAATGACCTTCTTGTATTATATCTGTTATAGCCATAACACCTGAAGCTTGTTGAGATGTAGCAAATTTTCTAGCTAAGTTCTCTACAAGTGGCATAAACTTAATAATAAGCTCATCTCTAGTATATTCGTCCCAAAATTTACCTTCTAGTCTACCTAATGTTAACTCAAGGTCTTTTTTATACCTAATATAATTTTGTATATTATAATGTTTCATAGTTGTTTGTTTAATAATTCTTTTTCTCGTTTTAATTCAGTACACATGTTTCTATGTATAGTTCTTGTTGTACAATTTAGTGTTTTAGCTATTTTACTTATTGTTATCTTATCTCCTTTATCGTTTAAATCTATCATACATTGATAAATATCATCGGAGTGTATACGTTTCTGTCTACCTATAAATATACCAACAACCTTAAGTTTTTCTTCTTTTGTTAAACCACAACCATATTTAAATATAACTTTACGCAATTTATTCTTTGGTGGTTCATCTAAATCTAACATACTAACTTCGTACACCATTTTTTTAAGTAAATCTTCATGTATTGTAAATGAAGTAAATCCATTTTCTTTAACGGATATAACTTCAGCTATTTTCATAAACTCATCTTGATCTAACTGAGGATTAAGATACCACAATACTAATAAATGCCACTTGAGACTTTTGTATGTAGTTATCTTAGCTTTCGATGCAAATAATGTATAGCATTCATAAGTACCTTGTTCAAAGAACATATACATCCAATTCTCTTCAGTTGGTTTATCTGTAATAGGATCTCTTCTGTAAACGATNCGTTTATCATTTAAATATTTTAANTTTCTTTCGTGTGACATTAGCCTATTACTCTATATCTTTAGAGGCTGTTGTCACAGTCCCCCGGTTATACTCTTCAATCATATCATCAGCTTCTTGTTTCCATGTGTAACCGCTACTTGGTTTTAATGTTTTAAAAATAATTCTTGTTTCATTATCATTATTACCGTATTTAATTTCATTAAATATCTTTATTCTATTTATTAGGTCTTCGCTCATATATTTTTTCGGTTTTAGGGTTTGCAATTGTGTGTTTTTCGCCTATGTAATAATTCCAATAAGCTTGTATACTACATTCATCTTTATATTCATCTGGCATAGCTTGTGGTGGTTGACACCAATCATCACCTTGAATATGTCTAGGTGGTATAGCTAAAAAGTCTTTACATTTAGTTATACTCAAATGTGTTTTACCATATCGTTTTGTGTACTCATTACCTAAAGCCATCATGTGATTATATAACCACATGTATGTAGACTTTGAACGTCTAGTCCATACTGTTGACGGGTGGTTTAAATGAGCTTGTTTGTAAGGTACATTTTCTACTTGATCTTTATCACCATAACAATGATGAGCTGTACATAACATTTGAGCTGACTCAAGTATCATTTTAACTACATGTTTATTATACTGTAGTCTAGCTGCTTTATCAGGGCATTTATCTAAATAAAATATATTCATAATTGTTGTTTAGCTAATTTTTCTATTACTTTTACTAGTTTAGTTAAGGCCTTAGTTAAGTCGCTAATGTCTCTATATAATTGTTGTTCGTTTTTATTCATAATCTCTTATACATTTAAATAATGGATGCCTGTAGCTACCAGCTTTAGTTCTTTCAAAGTATGTAAACGTAGCTGTTTTACCTACATAACCTTGCATTATTTTAAAATTATCCTGTAGGTATTTAAATTTATCCATAACAGGCATACCAAACTCTACACCTTCATCATCTATAGCTATAAACTTACCGATGGTGCCAACACGTTTACCTTTACCTTCAACCCAACCAATTAATGTGGCTTCAGCATCATGAAAATCTTTAAACTTACGTAACGACCACGATCTACCACATTTGTATACATCATTAGTACGTAATATAGAACCTTCATAACCTGTATTGAGATTCATTTGATGAATAGCTTTAGCTTGATTTTCGCTACATATACCTTTAACAGTTGCTACATGTTTAACACAATGGTTACGTAGTACAACTTGTTGAATAAATCTATTACGCTCTTCAAACGTTTTAGTTTCATCAATTATATCATAACAATGAAACTGTACCATATCTGCTGATTCTATCATATCTATATCATCTGGTTTTTGTTTTCTGACCAATGATATTATTTTTTCAAAATTGTCTTTTAGATCGTGATTATACAATTCGCCGTCGAGTATAACGTTAGGGTTAAGAGCAAACCAAGGTTTAAGATTAAATAGTATATGGTCAATATTTTTCCACTCTTTACCTGTACGTGAATAAGCTGTAACCTTGCCTTCATCATACTGTATCACACATCTAACGCCATCAAGCTTTGGTTGCATAAATACTTTATTACTATAATCTACTGGTTTATCGCTAACTGGATAAGCTAACATTGGTTTTTTTCTCATCATTATTTTTTGTTTTTCTGTTGAATATACTAGTTTTGGAAACGCTGGAAATGCTAGTCCTGCAATTGTACCTAACGTTACTTGTTTTAAAAATTCTTTTCTTATCATTTATTGTGCTTTTTCAATATTTTATTTATCTCGTCCATCCGTTGTCTTATAATAGCACACTTTTCATATGCCTCATCTTCTTTGAACAAGTTCATAAGTGTCATTAGCTTTGCAGCTTCACCTAATGCGTTTTGTTCTTCCGTTAGCTCAAGATCTTTGTAAGACGTTGCCCAAGCTATGTCAGACTTAGACACATGGGTAAACCATTCTTCCATAGACTTTAGTTTAACCATACGACTTACGATCTTGATAGCTAACATATTAAGACCTTCTTCACCAACTTTAAGGTCATTTATTTTATCTAATATTTGTTTATTTGTTACACGTTTATTATCCGTCATTATTCGTATTTATTTTGTATTTATTAATAAGTTGTTGTGGTGTACCTACAAAGATACATTTGTCAGATTTAGTTAAGTCTGATTCCCACTTTTCTTCAAATATACTAATCCAAGTATCTTTCATTGGGTGTTGCCAAACATAATACACGTACTCCAAATCGCCGTGCTTAGCTGTTAATGTTTCTATTTCCCAACTAGTTATTTTACCGTATTTAGTAAGTGACTCAGCTATTTCTACACCTAATCCTTCTGGATAACCATCCCAGTGACAATAAAACTGAGCATTTATTACTCTTGGATGGTCGTTAAATGATACACCCACTTCTCTTGTTGCAAACCTAATCTGTGCTCTTGTGGCCATAATATCTTGATTTTAATTGTTCAATAATTGCTCTACCTGTTCTTGTATGAAAACCATAGCTATGTGTAAACATACCTTTTATTGGGTCATTAAAGAATAATAACCTCATATAGTCTAATGGTTCAGCTGCTTTTGCAAAGTCAGTATCAGCATACTCATTTGCCATATCATTACACGCAGCGGCAATAGCTTTAGGACAATGTATAAAGTCATCTGATGTTCTATAAGACATATAATCTCTTACTTTTTTAGTCGTTAGTTTCTTCATCGTTTATTACTTTAAATCTGTTATTAATATCTTTGATTATAGCATCTTGTAGCTCGTACGTATCAGTGAATGTTAACTCACCAAGCTCTAATTTATTATCATAACCTATATGAAAATCATACTCAAACATACCGCATTCAAAGTTAAAACACTCTACAACTCTACTAACTGAGTCTTCAACTTGCGATAGTGTAGATGAGTTTATAACTGGTTTGTTCACATCATCTAACTCTTGTTGTTTAGCTTTTAAGTCCATATTCAACTGACTTATTTTGTCTTGTAAGCCTTTTACTGTAGCTTCTAACATTTCTTTGTTTTCTGACATTTTATTTAATTTTAATTGTTTATATTATTATCTATTAGTATTCGTATTTGTTTTGTAAAACGAGGGAGGCAAGCAAGTAAGATACCTTTGCATTAGCCGGGGTTACTCACCTCGCGCCCTCACCTCGTGTATTACAATAATATTCCTATTGCCATGCCTAATATTAATCCTAGTAATCCAAAAATACCAATCATTAACGATAGCATTGCATCTCTTTTTTGTTTATCAGTTTTCATACCACACTGCATATACTTTAATACCTTTAGGCTCACAGGCTAATACTCTTTTCTTTTCCACTTGTTTGTTTAACTGGCTTTTGTCCGTATATTTTGGATTTTTGCTGTTTAATTTTTTCTTTTTGCTCATATTTTTTTAAGTTTTCTTCTAATTTATTATTGTTTTTTATAAAATATTCTATTATTCTTTTCATGTTATATTATATCTATGTCCGTTAATAATTACTTTTACTTCTGGATTTTCTGTTTTGCTAATTATATTGCAAAGTTTATTGTGCTCATCTTTATACGCTTCATATTTCCACTTAGGTATAAAACTACCATTTGATAGCATATTAGCTTGACCGATGTAATAGTTTTTGAGACAAAAGCTTATTAAGTATTCTAATCTGTCTGCCTCATTATGTATTAGTATACGTTCTACCGAAGGCCATTTGTAGTCTCTAGTTGGTGGTATTTTTTTAGTTTTGTTTAGCTGCCAACTCGGGCAATGTCCACCTGCTTTAGTACGTCTTACATAACCACTAGCAAAACTTGCGACGTGTATAGCACCGCCATACTGGTCACGCACTGGTAACTTAAATTCACGTGTACCATTTTTCTTTTGTCTTTTAGTTGTAACCTCTTGAATATCAAGGAGTTGTAATGTTTCTTTTATATTCATATTACTCTGTTATTATTTCGTTATTACTATGTATCATCCACTCGCAGTTAGATAAGTTGTGACCTTTGTTTGTCAAGTACTCTTCACACACTTCTACTTGTGGAGACCAATGCTTATGTTTTTCATAACTAGTTTTCATATCAACACTTATATTGTATTGAAATACTCTACCTGCTTCAAAATCTAATATTGTTATATATTTCATGTTATTATTATCCATTAGTGTTCGTATTTATTTTGTATTAACCTAACATTGTACCATAACCTCGGCGTTGAGTCAACTTAGATATACGTGCAGCGTCACTGCTAGACATAATCTGTATGGAATTACCGGTCTTGTGGTTGATTAGTGGTGCGCAACCGTATTGCTCGGTCGTAGAGCAGTCTACGCACACTTTGTAACCTAAGTCAACTCTGCCTTGAGGTATTATATTATTACACTTACACTGCAACATAAGTAAAGCCTTTATAGTTAAACCAATTGTTAATATAAGAGAAGCCGTCTTTGTCTATTTCACCAAACCTAATATCAGCTAGTTCGCATATAGTGTAAGGCTTGTAAGTTATACCATTTAGTTTGATTTTTTGTTTACCAGTAGTTAAATCTGGTTTTAAGAATTTAATTGTGTTTTGCATATTATATATTTTATTTGATTATATTATCTGTAGTAAATCGTATTTGTTTTGTATTTATTCTTCTAACAAATAACTACCTATCATTATTGTTATTAGTATTAGTATTATCCAAGGTCCCATATTTATATTATTTAGTTATTACTGATTTTCCACCTTTTACTAAGAACCCTTTTGGATACTCGTCAAACATTTCTTGCACAGCTTGCACATTACTAAATGCATCGTCTACAAAGTATATGTCATTTATACCTGAGCATATTAAGTTTTCTTGTATCCATTTAGCTTTTGCCTCGCCAGTTGAATCACCTAATCCGACTATATTCTCTCGCTTTAACTCTATGTTTTGTGACAATAGCCAGTTATGTATTGCTTCTTCACTATCGGAGTGCCTAGCTGTTAGTATGTACACTTGGTCACAACTATACTTATGTAGTTGATTTTTTAACTTACCTATAAGTGGACCAGGTCTACCATCTGTTACTTTATTGAAGTCAGTAAAGTCCATTTTCCAACCTTCTTGCATCATCTTTGCACCAACTTCTGGCCACATAGCTGAGTCAATTTTAATAGTATTACAACCTCTTTTAGTAGCTAAAACAAAGTTGTTGCTGTAACCTACTGTCTCGTCAAAGTCAAAGACGCTTGCTCCGTATGTTAGTTTATTATTTTTCATATTCAATTATATTATCTGTTACTAATCGTATTTATTTTGTTAATCTAAACTTGGTTTTCTACCGTTTTCTTCATCAATTTTTACACACTCAGCTATTGCTTTTGCTAATAATTCTTGTGAGTTTTGACTATTAAACCAGTCTTCTTTTTCCCAAACGTGGTAAATCCAATCATTTGCTTCATAAGCATGCTCAAAGTAATTGTCATACTTGTTGCCATAGCTATCAGTTACTTTTGCGTGATACCACTCGTTTTGCTTTTTTGTTATGCTAAAATCTCTCATAATTTATATTTTATTTGTTTTACATTTATATTATCTAACACTAATCGTATTTGTATTGTAGTAGTGGTGAGAATCGAACTCACATATCACATTGATATTACCATTTACTACTGATACTTGTTCGCATTTTTTATAAGTCGCTAAACAATGTTGAACTACGACTCTGTCCACTACACGCTAATCTGTACTTCACGTGGAGTTACTACTGACATGTTTTTTACACTACGCAGTGATTTGTAAGTCTCTGCAAAATGCTGGAATTGCATTTGAGTTAGTGTATGATTTGTACTTTGCAAAACAGCTCATTGCTTCAAATCTTTCTTTGTGAGTATTATATACTTCGTCATGATTATATGCTACTGTTTCATTTTTCTTGTTGACAAAAGTTATAATAGTATTTTTACCGATTAGACTTTTTCTGATTACAAATCTTTTTGTTGTTAAAGTGTTTTTTAATTTTGACATAATTTTAATTTTTTAAGTTATTAATTTATTTACATTTATATTATCTAAGTTGAGTCGTATTTACATTGTAAAAGTATATTGTTTGTTTATATTATATTTTTAGTTTGTATGTATTGCCCGCGACTTCTCATTGTTCAATTTTATTTATTTCTTTTTTGTTTGTTTCAATTTACATATATATTATCTGTGTGGCGTCGTATTTAGTTTGTAAATAAAAACGTGAAATGTTTTGAATGTATATGTATTGCAAAGTTAGTACGAAGTACAAACGATAATATAAAAGTTAAAACAAAAATGCGAAAAACGTACAAAAGTGGTGGCGCCGGTGTAAAAAAAACAGCTTTTATGCCGGGGGGTGGGGCCCGTATAGGGGGGGGCAACACTTTACCCCAAAATTTATAATAACTTTTTTTTGTGACATAAGCCTATTAATAATCCTTAGTAACTAGCTATTGTCACACTTTTTGTAAATTACTATTTTACCATGTGATAATAAGAAATATGAGAAACAAACCACTAAAAGGACTAATAGCTAAAATATCGACACAAGGGTATAAAAAAAATTCACCTGACGTGAATAATCCTGTTAATATTATACCATCTAACAATATAACAATGAAAGGAGTTGAGTTTAAAGTTAGAGGTGAAGATAACCTTGGTAACGTAAAAATCATGAAACCAGGTAAAAACTACAAGTTTCCAGGTGATTATGTAGTAGAAACTAAACACAAAAAATAATATGGCTTTTAAAATGCGAGGCTTTCCTCAACANAGTACATCGTTAAAACAAAAGAAGTTTGTTGCAAAAGATGGCTCTGTACATACTGGCCAGGTTAGTGATTACGAAAGAGAAAAAGAAGATAAAAGATATTATTACAAGGTAGACGGAAAAGTAACTACTAAACAAGGTTATTTAGAAGCACATAAAAAAGGTATAGGAGATCCAAGTTCACCTAATTTTACAGATGGCAAAGGTCTACAAACAAACGATCCAGATGTACATGGATATAAAGCTGCAAGAGAAAAAGCAAGAGCAAAACTAAAAAAATAAAAATTATGGCATTCAAACTAAGGTCAGGTAATAAGCCTGCATTTAAAAATATAGGATCTTCTCCAGCTATGCAGAAGAGCAAAAACAAACCTAAAAAGCAAGAAGATTTTACTCCAGCTTATCCAGGCGCTGATTATAGTAAAGAACAAATTGCTAAAATGACAGAAGCTGAAAAAATAGCTAAAATAGATGGTTATGAACCTAAAAAAGATAGAGAAAAGTCAAAAGAGTTAGGTAAAAAAGAAAAGAATTTTAACTTTAAACGTCCAAAAGCTCCAGGTAAACAGAAGATGACGCTAGAAGAGCGTAGAGCTAAACATATAGCTGATAATAAATTTAGAACCGCTGCGGCTGTTGATCAGCATAAGGAAAACATGAGAAAAAAGCAGTTAAAATCTTATAAAGACAGAGGTACAGTTTTTATTGATAAGAAAACTGGAAAAACAATAGCAATGCAGAAAACTAAACTTATTAAACCTTTACCAAAAAAACAACCGAAGATATTGATGGAAGGTATAACAAAACCGAAGATGACATATGATGTTAAACCGCCGCAGAGCAAAAAGAAAAATAAAAAGAAAACTTATATAACATCACCAAGATAAATAATAACATAAAAAACAAAAAAAATGGCATTTAAAATGAAAAATCCATCTATAGCTAAGATGGTAAAAATGGCAGGTAATAGTAGAACAATGGCTAAAATGAAACACGAAGCCGCTGCCAAAATGAAAAAGAAAGCTTCAATGGCAAAACAAGAGACTGCTGATGAAGAAGTAAAAAGAGTTACTAAAGATCAACAAGATTTTGAAAAAAGAAAAAGAGCAAAAATAGAAAAATTACAAAAAGAAGTTAAAGATAAGGTAGATAAGTATAATACTTCTATGGATTCTATAAATACTGTTAGGAAAAACTACAAAACTCAGCAAGAAAAAGACTATGAAAACATGTCTGCTTCAGAGTATAGAAAAAAATATCCAACTACAAATAAAATGAAGAAAGACGATTCAATGGCTAAGATGAAAAAGCCAATGAAAATGAAGAAAGATGATACGATGGCTAAAAAAGCTTTAGTTGGTAAACAAAAAAACTTACCACCTGAATTAAAAGCTGCAATTGAAGCCGCTCCTGGTAAAATGAAAAAAGGTGAATCTATGGCTAAACAAGGATATAGACCTACGTATGATTCCAAAGGTGAAAAAATAGATTACACTGATCCAGATGTTCTAAAGAGAGAAAAAGAAGCAAATAAAAGAATTTACAAAAATAGAACAAAAGCTAAAGAAGAAAAAGGACTATCTAAATTTGATAAAAAAGAAATTAAAAGGCTAAAAGAAAAATCAACTATTCCTCCTGGCAAGTTAAAGAAAAAATAGGGAAACACCCTAAACCAAGTTATTAACCTAAAATAAAACCAAAATGACTTATTTATACTACAAGACTAGTACAATGACTAGCAATGTTAAACCGAATGAAAAAACTATTAACCAATGGACGCATCTAGCTGATAAAAAAAATTGGAGAATTACGCAATTAGCTAACGGTTTTTATCAAACCGAGGTGAATGATCCAGAAAATGCCAAAAATTGGCATGATGTGACCAGAAGAGAGACNATAGAAGGTGCAGAAGCTGCAATTGATGGCAGTGTTGACCACTTCTCTAAAAAATTAGAGGCTACAAAAGGTCCAAAAGTAGTAAAAACGTTTGAATAGAACACAATTTAATAAAATTTAATCAAATATGGAATACAATCATCCAAGCGAGATTGTCAAAGACGTTAATTTTGGCGAAAACGCNAATAAAAAAGTAGTTGCTGGTGTAGAAAAGCTAGCAAAAGCAGTAAAATCCACATTAGGTGCATCNGGTAAGTGTGTTATTTACGAAGATGACCGTGGAAACCCGGTGATTACAAAAGACGGAGTAACTGTAGCAGAATCAGTTGTCTTATTTGATCCGGTTGAAAATATGGGTGCAACCCTTATTAAAGAAGCTGCTAGAAATACAGTAAGAGAAGCAGGTGACGGTACCACAACAGCTACCGTCCTTGCTGAATCTCTGCTAAAACAAGTAAATAGCAGTGATGCTACTACTAGAGAAATAAAAGACGGGATTAAATCTGGTCTTAAAAAAGTAAATAATTACCTTGATAAGATTTCTGTCAAGATCGAAGGCGATATGCTGGAATCTGTTAGTTCAATTAGCTGCAATAATGACGCAGAACTAGGAAAGATTATAGCAGAAGCTTATACTAAAGTAGGTAAAGATGGTGTGGTATTAATGGAAGAGTCACCAACTGAAGAAACATACGTTGAAGTTGTAGATGGTGTACAGATCGACTCAGGACTCACATCACCACATTTTGTTACCGATAAAGATAAACAAGTTTGTGAACTTGATAATCCGTTAGTATTAATTGTAACATCGGAAATACCAAATATAAGAAAAATACAAACAGTATTAGAGTATGTTATAAAAAACAAAAGATCATTATTAATAGTTGCGCCAGTAGATCAACAAGTAAAAGCCGCATTATTAATGAACAAGGTTAAAGGTAATATAAAAGTTAATATAATTAATCCACCAGGTTTTGGTCCTACTAAACAAGATACATGTGAAGACTTTGCTTTTTTAACAGGAGCTAAAGTTATAAACGAAGAACTTGGTGATGATTTAGATTTAATAGATGTTGATTGCTTAGGTGAGGCTCACACAGCCGTAACAGACAGTAAAAATACAGTATTAACTATTGATGCTCCAGAACAAGAATTAAGCGATAGAATAAAGAGCATACAAAAATTAATAGATAAAGAAGATAAAAATCCTTTTTTAAAGAAAAAACACCAACAAAGACTTGCTATGCTATCAGGTAGCGTTGGAATTATTAAAGTCGGTGCTGACTCTAAAGTTGAAATGAAAGAAAAGAAAGATAGAGTTGAAGATGCAATATATGCAACTAAAGCCGCTTTGAAAGAAGGTATAGTACCAGGTGGTGGCGTAGCATTATTAAATGCATCTCAAAAAATCACCGCTGAAGTGGTAGGTGAAGAAATACTACTAAAAGCTATAACCGCGCCTTTTCATACAATATTACTAAATGCTGGTATACATATTATGGAAGGTACTATTGATCACGAAGGTTATGGTATTGATGCTATAGACGGTGAAAGAATTAAAATGATTGATGCTGGTGTAATAGATCCAGTGTTAGTTACTAAGTCAGCACTTAAAAATGCAGTAAGTGTTGTATCAACTATTATATCTGCAGATTGTGTAATATCAAATATGAGGATGTAATGAAAGCAATTAATAGATATATAATAGTAGATAAAATAAAAACAGAACCTAAAAAGGTTGCTGGTCTCATAATGACAGATGATACTGATGTTGACAATAGGTATTTAAAAGCTAAAATAATATCGTGTGGTAATTTAGTTGAAGGATTAAAAGATGG
>JGI25128J35275_1000113_pt1 | contig 24282 bp, 38 predicted proteins | sample ETNvirenome_2_60_FD_35275 | JGI IMG/M metagenome (IMG submission 35275)
TTTCGTTCTAGTTCTTCTATCCGACGTTGTAGATCACCTTGAGCAGCTACAACCGAACCATATCCTCCAGCAGAGGGCATCTTAAACTGTTCTTTTACCATGCCTGGACCCTTCATGTCAACAGGTCCACCCATTTGGAAGTGTCTAAATTTACGTCTAGCTCCACCATGTTTCGCATCTTTAGCAGCTTTATCATGAAATCTAGACTCTGGTTCATAACCTATGGCTTCTCTAAATGCTTTCTTAGGGCGGACATAAGCTTCTCCACCTTTTGCAAACTTAGGTTCTTTACCTAATTTTTTTAGTAGTTTTTCTTTTTCTTCTTTAGATATCTTAGCTTTTTGTATTCTTTTCTTCATAAGACCATGGCTTACACCTTTATTCATAAATTTTAAGAATCTTTCTGGATCGGCTTTTATTTCTCCACCGTCTTTAAGCCTTCCTGTTTTCTTTATTCTTTTTTCTCTTTCCATCATTTCTTGTATTCTAGGAGACGATCTTTGTTTTTCAAAAGCTTTTTCTATTTCTTCATCATCTAGTCTATCAACTCCATATTTTTTATCTATGGCTTCTATTTTATCTTGATCATCTTGGTCTGCTCTAAAAGCAAAAGATTCTTCCTTTCCTTGTCTTTTCCTTCCTTCTCGTCCTACCTTAAACTTTTCTGTAAGAGCGGCTTCTCTTCTTTGTTTAGGGGTTAACATACTTATAAAACGTTGTTCGTACATATCGGAGTCTTTAACTTCTCCACCCTCTGCAAGTTTTTCAACTTTATCCATTTTATCTTGTAGTTTATATAGAAAGTCTACACCTTTTTTTCTTTCTTCTTTTTCATCTTTTGCACCCATGGATTTACCTAAACCACGTACAGCAGAAGCTTTGATTACAAACTCTCCATCGGATAGTCTAGCAGGTATGGAGTCTGATGTTTCTGTACCTGGTCCAGATACAAACCCACCTTCTTCAAATAAACCACTAAAAAGTTTTTTACCTTTTTTGAATAAATTAACTCCTGAAGATAGTTTATTGAGAAAACTAGAAGCTTTACCCATTTTACCAGGAGCACCGCCACCGCCGCCTCCTTGAGGTTGTTTTAATTTTTGAAGTTTTTCTTGTTGTGCAAAAGCTTCAGCTTGTTTACGGTCTCCACGTTTCATTCCTAGTAAAGCATCTTGAGCAGCTTGTTGTTCTCTAGCCTTAGCAGCAGCTACTTGTGGTTGTATCTCTCTTTCCATAGTCTCAGAGCCTCTTTGTAGAGCCCTAAGTCTTTGACCTGCTGTAACTCCTCTAGCTCCTCTTACTGCTGCTAGTTGTTGAGATAGACCACGGTCTCTAGCCATTTTAGCTTCTCTTTCTACCAAAGAGTCTTCACCTTTAGCTCTTTTCTCTAACATAGCTGTAAGGTCTTCTTCAGACATAGCTGCTGGAGTTTTTGGTCCTTCTTCTGCTTTCTCTTGTACTACAGTTTTAGCTTGTACGTTTAGTAAAGGAGGAGGTGTAAACTTGTCTCCACCCTGCGATTCTCTTTTAGCTGTTTGTGTTCTTTTAGAACCTTCAAAGACGTTTGGATTGTTTGGATTATCATACTCTCCAGAATCTAGAGCAGCTTGTACTTCTGCATCAGAAACAGTTTCAGGTTCTTTTGCAAAAGCTTCTTTTACTGCCTTAACACCTGGAACATTATCCTCAAGGCTTTTTACTATTTCAGCTTTCTTCTCTGGAGATAAAAGTTCACTAGCTAAGGCTGTAGCTAAATTTACAGCACCTAGACCTACTATGTCTAAGGCTATATTAGGTAAAGCCTCTTTTGCTAAATTTTTTAGTTTTTTCTCAACAGTTTTATCTTTTTTTATTTGATCTACTTTTTTATTTTCTTCTGCATTCGCTGCTGCTTCTGCTGCTGCTTTGATGTCTGGATCAGGAGAATCTAAAAACGATCTAAACTGTGAAGGATCATCTTTTAAAGCGTCTTCTACCCTTTTCTTTTTTCTTGCCTTTTCTTCCTCGGCTTGTTTTTTCTTTATGGCTTCTGCTCTTATGACAGACTCTTTATACCTTCTACCCCTATCAGAGCCCATGTAGGTTCCACCACCGGAGCCTGAGCCATAGCCTTGAGGTCTAGAAGAAGAGTACGTACCACCTGAACCATGACCATGATGGTTGTCCTTGTAGCATTTAAGAGGACCTACCCTATAAAGTTTTTTACCTACTAATCTAATTTTTTTCATAATTAAACCTTAATTAGTTCCAAAGATTCTACCTTGTTTAATCTTATATTCTGTTCCTTTCGTACCAACTATAAACGTAAGATCACTAAGACCCAACGCTCTACCTAACTGACCTGCTTGTTGCTCTGATTCTATCTTTATCTTAAAAGCTTCACACTTTTGTTGATCAAAGTCAACTCTTACCTGATACTGCATTACGTTCTTTCCACCATATGCAATAGCTGTAGTATAGGTACCAGTGGTACCACCTGGATCACCATAGTAACCTTTTACTACCCCAGTTGATTTTATCTCTTGATCAGGTTCTCCATAACTATAAACCTCAGTATAATCAGTAACATCTATAACTTTTGTCTGAGAATAATAATCTTTGTAATCATAACAAATACTAACTCTAAGTTGATGCGGAGAATAATAATCACCTAACATCAACATCTTATAGACTCTCATTGCACCCTGTTTCATAAATGGGTTTATCCATCCAGTTTCTAATACTAACTCTACTGGGTCTCCTGCGTCATCATATTTTTCTGGGTTTTGTTTAAATACCCTGTTACCGTTACCATCTTTGTGAACATAGTAGTAATCTTGCCCTATGACTACCGAACTATCTCCTCGGTGGTTCCCATATAATCCCCAAAACTTTCTATAATAATTGTAAATTAAAGCTTGTCCTTCAGAGGTTAAAAACCTGACTTCATTATCTTTGGGGTAAATATCACCTTTTGTTATTGTTAAATGATTATAATCCTCTACATCTGCACCTACATATTCTAAGCTTAATGATCTAGTAAGTAGATAAATACCTTTCCCTGTTTTAAAAAAGATACCAAATGGTGTCAAAACAACACTGTTTTTTACAGCACACCCTACATCAGAGGATATAAGTTGTGGTTCAATAAAAGTATCTTGTTCTCCAAGATTATTAGGACCATCACCTGCTAGATAAAATATGGCATTTTCTTTGAATATTACAAGTTTATCATCCATAGATTTTAAAGCTGTAATGTCTCCACCAACCTGTGACACTAGAATACTAAGAGTGTCATTCATTTCAACCCCTACCTTTGATGATAGTAGTTTTGAGAATCTTAGCTCTAGTTTGTTTTCTAATCCTGCTATAAATAATCTGTTTTTAAAACTAGAAATTATAGAACAAGATGGAGGACTTGTATTTTCTAATACCCCACCTGTAGTATAGAGAGTTTCATTTTTTACTAACTCAGTATCTTTTGTCTTGTCTAAAAATAATAACCAATCTGCTGTTGGTTGATTATCTACAGGTTGAAAGGTTTGAGAAGTCGTAAACTGACTGTCTGCATTAGTCTTGTAAAATATGGTGCCATTGGCTTCTGTCCTGTAGACTTCTATGTAAACATTGTCTTTTTGTGTAAGAGGTAGAGAAGGTATGTTAACTTCTGAAGACAATAGGTAGGCGTTGCTATCAGTGTTAGCATAACTAAAACTAACTTCGTCTGATAGTCCTGACCTATGAATATTACCTTGAGCATCTGTAAAATTGAATATAGCTCTGTATCTGTAAACGTCTGTTCCTGATCCAGGTCTTTCAAAAGCAAAGTTTGTACTTGTACCTGCTGCTCTGTTTCCTAAAAATAGTGTAGCAGGAGGATAATTAAAATTTTGTTCTACAAGAGCATTACCATCATATGCTTTTAACTGACCACCTGAAAAGTGCAAATTTTCTGCAAGTTCTTCAGTTTGGTTTACAATCTCATTGCTAAAATCTAGTATTGTGCTGTTTACCCCATATAAAGTATAGTAGTTTGTAGTACCTTCAGTTCCACTTTCTATTACACCTTGTATTTTAGTTACTGCTAAAAACTTTTCTGAGCTAATAGTTGGAACATTACTAAGGCTTGGTACAGTGTAAATCGCATCAGTGTTTGTACCACTATAGTTAGAGAACAATCCATCTGAAACTCCTCCTCTTTTTCTTATAGAGTTAAGTAGACTACCACCTGTGTTTTGACTAATTTTTGATTGTATAGAACCATCTGATTTTGCTACATAATAAGTAGCATATAATTGTGCTTCTCGTATTGTATTTATGTAAACATTCTGGTCTTGTATAAAAGCTTTTGTTGCCAGACCAACTCCTCTCATGATTGTAGAGGCTGTGCCTGCAGTACTAGTACTATAACTAAAAGTGTTTTTTCTTACATGATGATTTGACCATGTGTAATCTAAGTCTGCTGTAGTAGAAGCTGCCGTAGTTCCTGTGCTTATAGTATAAACAGAGGGAGCAGATTCATAAACTTGATAAAAAACATCATAAGTAAAACCATCTATAGTCTGTGCAGTTACGTTTACAGCAGAATCAAAGTTAGCAGAAGTTACGTCTTCTATTGTAGTAGGAGCTTTAACTTGTGTAACATCAGCTCCAAGTATGGCTAGTTTTACAACACCACTTCCATTTGCTGTTACTAGTACAAACTTTCCATAAAGATCAACACTTAAGTCTATGGCGTTTGCAGGAACTACACCTACGCTAAAAGGGTCTATACCAGTTGTTAAAGTTTCACTATTAGAGTCTTCTTTTGCAAACTTTAATTCACTTGCACTGTTGTCATAGTATCCAATTATCATTGATATAACACTTACAGCTACATCATATTTTTGAGATGAGTGTAAGGTGGCTACAGTATTTTCTGCACCTAAGGCTCCAGCTGCTGAAGACTCAAAAACTAATCCATCTGTTAGATAACCTAGTAAATCAAACCTTTGATATTTTAAAACATTAGAACCGTCTGTACCAAATAAATAAATTTTATTATCTTTAACAACAAGTCTAAGCCCACCTGTTCTAGTAGAGCCATCTACTGTTTGATTATAAAGAACATATGAACCAGATTCATCATCAACTACTGATATTTTGTGAACTGAGCCTTCCATGTAAACAAAAACTTTATAGCCTCGTAAATACGCACATTGAAGCTCAGACTGTTCTTTTCCGTTTTGAACCACTATATTAGACTTAGGAACTATGGCATCAAAACTACCTTCATTTTGAAATACAGTGGCTCCTTGACTGTAACTATAAACTTGATCTCTAGAAACCCATAATAACTGCTCTTTATATTTTGTAACACCAATAGGAGTCTGAGCTTGAGTTCCTCCTATCTGTTGTCCTTTTATTTCATCATAACCAAATCTTTTATTGAACTCTCCATTTTTTTCAAATGAAACATTTTCAACTAAATCAAAGTCTCCAACAGGCAAGTCTTTATCATCAAACTTTGTGTTGATTCCTTGGTCTAGTTGTAGATGTAATCCTTGTTTACTAAGAGCCATGATTTCTCCTATATTACATCATAAGCAACAGAGTTACCTCTAGAAATAAAAGTAGCTGAGCCAAAGTTTGAAGAAATTACGTGACTAGAAGCACCATCTACTGTATCTGTTCCTGTTATGTGAACAGTTATATTGTTAGTGCTTCCTGAACCACCTATGTCTTTTATCACAAAAAATCTACCTGCTGCTGCTCCTGAAGCTGCTGGAAGTCTAACATGAACTGCTGCTGTACTTGTGTCACAGACATAGTAAGAAGCGTTGTTGGCTTCAACTATAAGGTTAGGACTTCCTGAAGTACCACCTGATAAAGTATCTGCAAACTTAGAAAACTGTATTGCAGAAACTCCTGTAGAACTAAGAGCAGAGCCATCTGTTAGTTGTACCTGACCACCTGTAGAGTTGTTGTAAAAAAGATTTCCTCCAGTTACAAAGACACTAGCAGGAAAACTAGCAGAAGCAAGAGTTCCTGAGTTGTTTGCAAAGCTTGAGTATTTTTTATTCAAGGTTGCATAATCCGTGGTGCCAGGAGAAAAATCTAAATCTCCATCTATGGTTAGGGCAGATACTCCAAGACTTCTACCTATGGCAGAGTGATCATGTTGATCTATCCTAGTTAAGGCTGTGTTTATGTCAGTAGCCCAGGTTGGTCCTAGCCGTTCACCTGGAGTGGGAAGGACTAAATTCATATAGGTTGTTGTTGATGTTTCAGCCATAGTTATTCCTTAAAATATCCAAAAGTAAACGTCTGACATGCTGGTAGTTCCTGGTAATTGAAAGTTTATAAATTTTTTTCTATCATAACTGTTACCACTAGAGTCCGTTAAAGATTCAAAAATATCTATTGCTGCAAACTTTCTTACAACTATCCAACCCAGAGGTTCCCTTCCAAGTTTATGTTCTATTAAATTATCTACACTGTGAGTTAAGTCTATTTCTTTTAAATAAACCCCATCTACTATTCTAGAGTCTAAAACAGGATTTATGGACTGCTCTATATTATCTTGTAAAGTATTAAACTCTCTAGAAGCTTGAGAGTCTGCTGGAAGATATGTTTTTTTAAACCTTCTAATACTCATCAAGTTGTCCTTGTAAACATAAACTCATCATTAGCAACATAAATGTCACTGACTGATAAAGGATGTCCTGCATCTCTATTATCTGCTGCTTCTTCTATTCTTCTCTTCATTTGAGTTTTTTGTCCAATGAGAGTACTAACATCACTTTCTTCTTTTTGTAAACACTTTATGGCTGCATCTATAACTACAAACTCTGCATACCCATTTATATCGGCAAATGTTGTAGTTGACGTAGCAGGAGTAGCACTATCAAATTGTTGAGCTGTTGGAATGTACCAAACTCTAACTTCAGTAGCACCGTCTGGTTTAGGAGAAAAAACTATATTACCTCCTACCATTCTGTATCTTATGTTTGTTAAACCAAGAAGACTCCAAGTCCCCCAGTTTTGATATAAATTTCTTTCATTAAAATTAAACGGTCTTAAGGTAAAGTAATCTGAGCCATTTAATTTAGCATCTATGCCTCTAAGTTTATAGAAGTCAGAGATGTTTGGTCCAGACGTAGAACTGTTTATAGGATACGAGTCTGTACCTGCTACCGTATTAAAAGTAGAACTACTTACGTAGTAGTCTTGTCCGTAAGTTTGAACAAGTATATCGTGTAATTCTGATATTGCAGAATTTATATAAGTTTGTACTTCTAGGTCAGAAACGAAAAGACTGGACTCCATGTCTGCTCTTTGCCGTACTCTAGCCACCAAATTGGCTTCAGTTATAGCCGCCATAAAACCCCCAAAAAGAGGAGGGCTTGCGCCCCCTCATTAGTAATCGTCTTTAACACATTTTTTAATAAACATCTTTAGACATTCTGAGAACATATCTTTGTCTTTGTCTTCCATGGCTTTGAACATTCCGTCTACTTCTTCTTTGTACTTCTCATAGACTTCATGATCTTTATGCTCTTCATCATGTTTCTGCTCCATGAACTCTTCGTTAGATTCCTTTCCTTTGCCGTAGTGATCTTTCATCTTTTCAATGATGATAGAAACCATACCGCCTTTTTCTTTTTTAGGACCCATCATAATCATAACAGACCCCTTTAACTAACACCTACACCTGGAAGTGAAGAGTTTTTAAGAACAATCATAAAGTGAACTGTTTCACCTGAACCAATTTCAGCAGCAGCTCCGTCCTTATCAAGAGCGATGAAATTAACTGTACCGTTAGTAGAAACAGTTGGAGCACCTTTCAATTGAAAAGCCATACCACCTGCAGTTGAACCTATAGCAGTTGATTTTTGTATGTCAAAGTACATACCAAAAAAGTGACTATATAAATCAGAGTCACCACCTGGAACACCAAGAACTAGTGAGTAATCTCCTGCACTATTTCTAGTTATACTTTTAACACCAACACTTTTTGAAGCAGAAAGAGTAGGAGCACCTGAGCCACCTACAGCGAACTGTCCATGAACTATTTTTATTTCTTTATCTAAGGCTTGTAGCCTTTGAAAACTTCTGTTTGCCATTTTTTTTCTCCTTTAGTCAGAGTGGATGCAACCACGCTGCGAAAAAAAGAGAAGCCCCGAAAGGCTTCCCCAAATTAGTTAAATTAAGATAGAGCAACTCTTACGTTGAAACCAGGAGCACGACACCCTAACTGAGCGTAGTAACCAACTCTAGCTTCAACAGCATCAGCTGTAGACTCTCTTAGGAACTTAAGTCCATCAGAGTCAAGAATCTTAGGAGCTTTACCAAGAGAGTAAAGTTTCCAAACATCCATTTGAAGCATATAAGCAACACCGTTCGGACAGTTTTGATCTGGAACAACTTTAATTGGTCCTCTTGGTCCGTGAACTAGTATTCCTCTAAACCCGATTTCAGGGTTAACTTTAACGTCAACATAAGAAACCTTTGAGCCTAAGGCTTTTTCAAGGTCTGCAAAGTTGTTGTAGTTTATAAAACAAACATCAGGCTTTCCACCTTCTCTAGCAACTCTAGCAGCAGCACCGATAAGAGCTTCTTCGATAGGAAGTGATGAACCATCAAATCTAATACCACCTAAACGAGTAGCATCTGATGATCTGTTAACACCAAAAAAAGAGTCAGTAGAACCTGGAGCAGATGATGGAACCCATCCACCTAGACCAGTAAGTTTGTTGTCTTTATCACCATCAACATAGATAGCTTCAGTAGTAGTAGCACCTGAAGCAGCAGTAAGAAGTATAACCCCTGTGTCTCTATTGATAGTAGAAATTTCTTTGTTAGTCGAAGCTGAACCAAAGTTTAACTGCATACCAACTTCAAAGTTAGTAATGTCTTGAATGGTAGCTAGAGTAACAGTATCGTTAGAAGCAGTAGTAGTAGCTAGTGAACCAACAACACCGATCTGACCTGAACCGTCTCCATAAAGAGAGATAGCAAGTGATCTAGTAGCAGCTTCGATAGCTCCATCAATTTCGAAAGTAGCAGCTTCGATAAATGCGTTTGCATTACCTTTTGAAGCTTCGATAGTTTCGTTAGCGATAGAAGCGATAGCATAGTCAGCTTTTCTAGTTAGTAAAAATGCTTTTAACTGAGAAGCAGATTTGTTAGAAACTGCATCAGCAAAAGTAGCAGACCGACCCATTGGAAGTCCGTACTTTACAGGAAGCTTGAGGTTTTCACCACCAAAGTCTTCATACTTTGAAATCATGGCTAAGAATGGATTATCCTTATAAACCATATTTTCGATTTTTTCGTCTGTGTAATGCTGCTTTAAGGCGGCAGCAAAAGTAGTCATATTAAGTGCCATTTTTAAACTCCTTTAAGTTTATTTAATTATTCATCCCATTGTAACATGCGTGCCATTTCTCTTTTTGATTCTTCATCAGATAACTTTTTTGCTACTCTTTCATTCGCCTGAGCAGAATGGGCGTTTGACAGTGTGACTTGCGATTGTCTTCTTGGTTCTTGCTCAATGTCTCCAGTGTTAAACTTGGAACGAACTTTACCTAGTCTCAGGAGCTTTTCAGCCTCTTCCTCTAAATAACTTTCTACTGCTTCGGCAGCCTCTTGAATATCTAAGATTTTGCCTGTTTCATTGTAGTGTTCTTCAATAACTTCATAAACTACATCATTTGCTTCATTTGCTTCTATTAGTTCAAACTTATCATTGTTAGATCTAACAAAAGATTCGATTTCATTTTTGAAACCCATTTCAATCTCGTCGTAACGTCGTTGCTCATCACTTTTTTCTTTTTCTAGCATTCTGTCTTCTAACTCTTTATATTTGGATTTGTAGTCACTTTCTAATTCTTCACGCATTAACTTCATTTGCATATCAGGGGTAAGTTTACCATCATTCAATGCTAACTCAGTTAATTTATCATAGCTAAGACCCATTTCTTCTAACGCTTTCAATGGGTTTTGTTTTAGCCTGTACTCAATAGGAAGCTCTGGTTGTTTTTCCGGTTCTTGAGGTCTAAATTTTTCCTCTAAATCAGCAATCCTTTTGTCATACTCTGCTTCTCTTGCTCTTAATTCTTTCTCTTTTCTACTCAAAGCAGCAAACTTACGTGAAAAATCATCTCTCTCTGGCTCTCTAGCCTCTTCTAATGATTGCTCAACTTCTTCAGACGCGTCTAATTCTGAATTTTGGTTTTCTACAACATCATTAAGATGCTCATGACTACTAGTCTCCATTTTAACTCCTTTAGCTTATTGGGCTGCGCCCGATCAATACGATCTATTAATTGTATTCCTATTATAATTACTCTACAACTTCTTGTTGTACTTGTTCATCTACTTGTATTTCTTCTTGTGGTTGTCCCTCTTCGCTTAAATCTATGGCTCCACTTACTAAAGGATTTTGCTCAGCAGGTATGTTTTCAGCTACTTCTGCTGCTGCTGTAGCCGCTCCTGCTGCTGCTAATTCTTGTGTTAGTTGTTGTGGATTAGGAACTTCTGCCTGTGCTCTTTCTATTAAATTTTGACAGTCTTCCATAAATTGTCTTAGAAGTTCTAGTCTATCGTCTGGGGCTCCTTGAACTTTATACATTAGATAGGCTTGTTGTACCTTTCTTAAGGCATTTTCTAAGTTTTGATAAGGCTCAGGAGGAAAATACTCACCTTTGTCCATCATTGTTTCTATTATTTTTTCTAAATTAGTAGCATCAGCATTTAACATATTCATAGATGCTTCTAAGTCTGGAAAATCTAACAGCTTAAGAGCGTCTTCTTTTCCTATAAATCCTGCACCTAGTAAATCTTGTATGTCTGCTAATCTTGCTGCTGGAGTGCTAGATAGTGCAGATGTGGGAAAAATTTGCATCAAATACTTATCTGCATCCATGTTAACGTCTTTCCAGCTGATGCTTTCTACAAACCTACCGTCTTTGGCTTTTACTTTAAAATCTCCTTCAGATTCATATAAGTCTTTAGCCATGTCTATCATTATTTCAGCAGCGTTCATAAAACACTTTTCATACCTTTTAGCTACTGCCATAAATCTTTCAGTCTCTAAGTCGTTGTATTCTCTTAAGGCTTTACCTGAATCTAAACCAGCAGGTTTCAAAGATGAAGCAGCTAATTGAGAAATACCTGATATTTCATAAGCTCTTTGGTATAATCTATCTAAGTGAGAAAATAGCTCTGATGGAATACCACCAAGAGGAGCATAAGTGGGAGGAGTTCCTGCATATTTTATAACTCCACCAATACGATTGTTAAGATGAGAAGAAACAATTTTAGAACTTGCTTCTATTAATAATTTTGGAACACTGACTAAGTGCATTGAAACTTGTATTGTTCTTAAGATTTTATTAATCTCTAATTGAATACCTTGTAATTGTTCACATAGACCTTGACCAAAAAACCCTACAGGTCTTTCACCCCATCTAAAAAATATAAATGGGTAATAATCTTTTTCATAGTCTTCTTCAAAGAGAGTAGCACTAGAGATACAAATAGTATGTTTACCATCTTTAGCATTTGGTCCAGACTTTAGATGCCAGGATTCTATAACTTTAATCATGTCTTTAGCAGTAGCAGATTGACCATAACTTTGAGAGTCTGGATAGGAAGCTGCATCTATCTGAGCTTCAAACTCAGGAAACATAGCTTTTAATACTGACTTTTCTATAAACTTTTCTTGGTGAATTTGACGTGGTTTCCCATAATAGGCTTCAATGTCATCTACTTTGATTTCACTAATTATAACTCTTTCTGTTTTTATTTCTCCATTTTCTATAAATATTTTGATACAGCCGGTTCCAAAGATACAAGCATCTTGAAATGCCATTGTAGCTTTGTCATAAAATTCTGAATAAGCATAAATTCCTTCAACAAATTTAGTAAGCTTTTTCGCTTTACGTTGTAGACTGAAATCACCCCCTGAAGTCAAGAAAGTAGCTTTAGGTTTATTTTTAGTTATTTTTGATACTACCGTATCAATAAGAGATTGAATTACATTAAGAGTAACTCTATTGGTGACAGAATAAGAAGCTTCTATCCTACTGTATGTGTAAGCGCCTAGACCCATCTGTTGATAGTTTCCATATAGTCGAGCAAATCTAAGATTATCTGCTTCTCTATAGGTTTGTCTGTTATCTAAGGCACTTACGTAGGCAAAAAGTTCTTGGTATAAATTGTTTTTATTGGCAAGCCACCACCGGCTGCCATTTATTTCATAATTCAATTTTTACCCCTACGGATTAGAAGACCAAAACAGCAGTTCATCGTCTTCTTTTGTCTGTTGTTCTTCTTCAAATTTTGATTCGTCTGATACAGTTTGTATTTTTTCTGCGTAATCTTGAATATTTTCTACAAACGCTAACTCTGATAGTTCAAATTGAACACCGTCAATTTTAAATGACTTTACTTTATGTTCTTTGCACCATTCTATAAACAGCTTGACATCTTCAAGGTTTTCTAACATAGCTGTCTCCTATTGTTCATCTATTATATTGTCCAATTCTTTTATATCGTCTTCGTACATTTTTTGCAAATCGAAAGAATATGGGTCTTTTTTTCTCTCTTCACACTCTTCTGCTTCNCTAGCTTCTAACTCTTTCATGTAGGCATCCGTAAAATCCTCTACTTTTTGTCTTGGTTTTTCAGANANATAATGACGGCATTCCCTCCAAGCATACAGCACAGCGTCACAGATATCAGAGTGATAAGTGTCCGAAATTTTTGGTCTTTCTGGATTACGAATTTTCGAATCTTTGTCCCATTGGACCAGCATACAATCCTCTTCAAATAGAGAACTCTTGAAGGCTTTAAATTTTTCAGTTCGTAGATCATCATTTAGTAGCTCTATAAACTCTATCTTTCGGGTCTTATCAGCAGCCTCGATATTAAGACCATGCCTCATTCGAAGCTCCTCTTGAATCTTTTTACCTAAGGCTCCTGCGTCCATGACCATCCTGATAGGATTATATAAGTCCTTGTATTCATTTATAACAGCCACTAATTGACTGATATTTTGTTTATTTTTAACATGTTCATCCACCAAGTAGACTTTTTTATGGTAAGTATTATAGCCGATAACAGCGATAGCATCACTGTCATTGTAGCCAATGTCAATACCAATAATATAGTTCCACTCCCCTTCAGTAGGGAGCTTATTAAAGATGTTTTTTGCTTTACTGAACTTAAATACGAGTGCATCTTTATCCTCCACCCACTTACCAAATGTTTCTCTTATATAAGATGGGTCTGATTCATCAATCCCTCTTATCACTCTTTCTTCTGTTAGTATCTCCTCTAGGTTTAACTTAGGAGGAGAGTGCATATAGGGGTTATCAAATGCAGTCCAATGGTGTGCTTTCCAATTTTTTGANTGAGAATAATCAAAGAAAATACCAGCTTTTACGGGACCAGGGGTACCAGTTAGGTACAGTTGACCGCGTTTGTCTCTTAAGGCTGGGATGATTATGTCATTTATTAGTTCTTTAAGATAAGATCTAAATGATTGACACTCATCAATGTAGCACTTCATCAACTTCCAACCTCTAAATTTTTCTATTTCTGTCCTATCTTTTGCTCCTGCTATATAGATTTTAGATTTGTTAGGAAAAGTTATAGTTAATCTAACATTGTCTAGTTTACAATCTAGTTCATACTCTTCAACTATTTTTATTAAATCTGACCATATAATAGCTCTAGCTTGTTGCTGAGTTATGGTAATATAAAGCAGGTTGACCTCTTCATTCTCTATGGCAGTGTCTATCATGTCGGCAGCTATACCGACTGTTTTACCTGCTCTACGAGAACATACAGCATTTCTAAACCTGGAACCTGTGCCACGAAAAAAATCAACCTGCTTCTCAAAACAAAAGTTATTAAATATAAACTTAGGTTTTTCAGATTTTGTCTTCCTTTTCTGAAGCTCCGCTATCAGGGCTTCCCTGTTTACGTTTTGCAAATCCAGAGTCCTTACTTTTTGATGTTAGTGTTTTTTGATACTCTTCATGTTTTTGGTCTGACTTCATTCTGAAAGATTTATCAAATACTTTTCCACCTTTAAGTTTTGCATTCCAATGAGAGTTAAAAGCTATTGATCTACGTTCTCCTGGTCCTTGAAAAGGATAAACTGTGTGCAAAAGGTTAGATGGGAAAATAACTAACTTTCCTGGTTCAGGGGTAAAAGACAATGAACCTTTTTCTAACCCAGTAGGACAAGCAGTTTTGTAAATAAACTCAATCATACCATCTCTAGAAAATTTATACTCTGGTAAATCTCCCTCTTTAGATCTATGATCAAGAGCAGGAACTTTTAACCAAAGTACAGAAGAAAGGTCACAATAGGTATGAAAGTGAACAGGGTTGTACTCGTTTTCATATTGACTGACAATCCATGCGTGATCTAGACTAATCTCTAAGGCTTCTAGTTGATGACCATCTGCTGCTAGTGCGTTCCAAACGTAGTTGTATAACATACCTTCTAAATATTTGAGTGCTCCTATTTCATCTAGGTCTTCATTAGAAATCCAAGGTTCTTCAGAAATTTGACCAACAAGGTTTTTACCCCAGTCTATTCTATTTTTATCCTCTAGTATTTCATCAGATTTTTTTAACAAAGCTTTTGTTACTTCCTCAGGCATATTGAACATGCCAAAAGATGGACCAAATGGCTTCATTAATTTAAAATCTGTAGCTTTGGCTAACCGTTCTAGTCGTTCTTTTTCAGACTCATTTTCTTTTGCTTCTTTTCTTTCTTTTTTCGCTTTTTTACCACTCATGTTATTACCTTCCCATGTTGCCAATAGCTTTCTTAGGTCTCTCTACTTTATTGGGAGTTCCTACTTTAGCTCTCTCTTTCTTATCTTTAGATTCTTGCTCTAACTTTAAAGGAGACTTAAGATAAACTGCTGAGATATTAGTAATTGGAACAAGAACGTGATCTCTATCATTTTTAATTGAAATCATGTTTATCTTTTCTAATATCTCTATCTCAAGAGCTAGCTTTTCGTTTATTTGCCGAGTGGCAAAATAAGTTTCTTGACGTTTATCAAACATTACTGATTGGTAACACCTGACTGCGTCTATTGCGTCTGTATCATATTTCATTAGAACCTCCTCCAAAATGGTACGAACTTATATTTTACTTTTTTTATTACTAAACTAAATGATTTTATTTCATCTATAATGTTAGACTTGAGAGCTTCTTTTGCATCCCACCACTTGTCATCTTTGTAGATTTCAAAAAACTTATTGGGGTCTACGCCCATTCTTTTTGATATTTCATCTAAGACTAGTCTATCAAAAAAGTCAAGTGCTTTAAACAGTTTTTTATTGTTTTCATTTCTATCAGGTCTACCATATCCTACCTGTACTAGGTGGTGCATATAGGTTGAGTTAGAACTTCCTATTCTGTGATCACAGTATTGTAGAATTACAAACCCCATGGAGTAAGCATTACGAACATAGCAGTTAAATTTGTACCCTAGGTTTTTAAGGTATTTCATTTCTTCAATCATTTCTAACCCGATGTGAACTGAACCCCCACCTGAGTTAATAACGATGTCAATTACTTTGTCTTTTCCATTTACTTTTGCTGCTGTTTTCAAGTCTTTTAGTGTAGGTCCTATACTGTAGCCATTGATAGCTCCGATAGAAACATCGTACTTATTCTCCAATACTTCTTTTCTTTCGATTGATAAGAAGGTGCCTAAAAATAGCCCCCCTAAAATAGCTAGGGTCAATAGTTTTTTCATTCGTCTGTCTCCTGTGGTTCCGGTTTTTTAGCAATGAGTTTTGTGTCATCACCATACTGTTCTAACAGAGCCTTAATTGACTCCAGCTTATCTTTTGTTTGTAGTTTTAATTGTCTGATATCCCATCTGAAATGTCCTGAGTCTATTAGCTTTAGACCATTACGTTCTCTATGAGAATTACGTTTAGCTATACGGTCTACTTTTTTAAACACTTCATCTATTAATTCTATACTAATTTCCATCATATTACAAGCTACTTCATGACTGCGGTTTTTAAAAGATTTCATCTATAACTCCATACTCTAAGCATTCATCTGGAGTCAAGTAAAAGTTTTTCTTGTAGGTCTTATCGTACCAAAAGTTTGCATCTTTGTTACTTAACTCTGCCATCCAGGAGCACCATTGACGTTCCTGTTTTTCAACTTGATCTACTTCTTCTTTCGTTTCAGCATGAGACCCTCCTATGTAGTAAGACATTTGGTGTGCCATAAACACACAGTATTTAGACATGCGACGTTTCTTACCTGCTGCTAATAGTAATGTGGCTGCACTCATAACGTGACCGTAGGACTCTGTTACAATTCTACAGCTAGATGAGTTTATTCTTCCTATCATGGCTAGGGCATCATAGACAGACCCCCCTGGAGAGTTGATTCTAATAGTTATAGTTTTCTTACTAGCCCTCTCTAGTTCACTGAGAGCAGAGTCTATAAATGCAAAACTATGGTCATCTATTTCTTCATTAATCTGAATGACTCGATCGACAAAATTTATCCCCTGGTCAAAGAGGTAGTCGAGTCTAAGTTTTTCTTTATCTATATCTTTAGTCTTGCTCATCTGGAGACTCCACAAAGTTAGGAAGGTCAAATAGTAAATATGGGTGGTAAACTAAATTGTATTTAGAAGAGAGTCTATCCGCCATTCTAGTGTGGTGAGTATAAACTGCCGCATTGTCATTCACATGACCTACTGCGTCTAAAAGAGTTTTCCCGATCCCCATATTTCTGAAGGTATGCTTAACATAGACAAAGTGGATTACGAGGATTCCGTCTTCCTCCCCTGCCAGTATGTAACCATACAGTTGAGAAGGATCAGAGGGGTTGCAAGCTACAAGCACTTTTGAGTTTTGTATTATTCTCTCTATGAGTTTATGGTGATCCTCAAAGTAAATAGTGTTTGTAATTTTTTCTGCAAACGGACTGAACCTGTAAGACTTTAAAAAACTGTTAAACAGAAATGCGTGATCCTCATCTATGAGAGGTCTTAGTCTACAGTTTTCCATCTTGTTTTTCCTCATCTTTACTTAGGGACTCTAAGGTGTCTTGTTCTACTTTTTGTAAGAGGGGGTTGTGAATTATGAGACCTTTGAGTTGAGCCTCTAGGTCGGCAATCTGTTCTTCGAGTTGTTTCTTCTGTACTATGGCATGACCAATGGCTGCATATAGATCATTGGCTTTTGCTACATAAATTTCATTCGCTTTCATTATCGCTCCTTTCGTTCTTATCTATTGTCTTATTATTATTATTGCTTAGAACTCGTTTGGCTAGGTGCATCAATTCTGAATCTGAGAGGTTAGACAAATCTTGGGCATCTGCAATTTCTCTCTCTTCACGTTGAATCTTAACTAGGGACTCCAGGTAGCCTTGGACTATACGAGCTTCCTTTGGGTCTAAAGTTACCCCCCTGACTGCTTTGGATCTATAGTGTGCAAGCTCTGCACCAATGATAGCTTTGGCGTCATGGAGTAACAACTCTGTGGCAGGAATGATTGAGCTAGTCTCTAAGGTCACCTTCTTCTTTTTGGGTGGCAGCAGTATGCGGCGTGTCTCTGTTTTGTCTTGCGTCATGTTTTCTCCAGAAAGGCGGCATCTCATACTTCACTCTACAGAGGTTTTATAATTTGTCAAGCCTTTTTTTGACCCCCCCATCAAGGGATCTTAACAATTGCTATATAGATTGCCAAGATATCTTAACAGTCTCTAGACAGTCTGTCCGAGCATAGATTAATATTAATAATTTCAAATACTTAAGCTTGGTGTGTACGAAAAAAACACTGTATGGTTTGCCGGATCGACCCTTTTTGTTTAGTGGGTATTCAAAGTGTTCTCGTAAATGATCGGATATTCGTTGAGTTGTGTAGCCTTTGCCATGCAATTCTAGTACTTTACGGTCTATTTTGGGTAAAAAAGTAGCATTATAGCTTAAAAAACTTGCTATATTATAGTATTTTTCAGTAAATAAATCATATTTTGCCCTTATAACACTGGTCGGTCTCTTTAGTATTCCACTATACTCATCGAAAAAACGTTGTCTATTCTTTCCAGAACGTTCGATATCGTCGAAACCTGACTCATCAAGTAGTTTATACCATGCTCTCTGTAGCTCTTTAAATGAGGGCTTTTTTTGCTCTTTTTTGCTCATAACTAGTTGTACTATTATTATAATAAAAAGTCTTGTAGGTTTTGTCTTATCGTGTTATACTTTAATCATCGGGAGGTTTGGATGAATAAAAAAGATGCTTTTGTTATATTTTCAGTATTTCAGTCTAAGTTAAGCCATCAGGATAACATGGACAACCACAACAAAGTGCTTAGACATCTTAAGGACTTTGGTCTTCGGTTCAAAGTAGTTGAGGGAGTTTACAGAGGGGAGTCGGAGTTATCAATCTTAGTGCCTGTTATCAATCAGGTGTTTGATTTGGCTACGGTCGAGCAACTTGCCCACATTTACAATCAGCATTCAATACTATTTGTTGATTCAGATAGGAATGCAGAATTGAAGTTTATGGTCAAGTCCTTTGACGCTTCGTTGAATGAGTTGCCTAAGAGTGAGAAGTTAGGTAAATTCATAGCTACAACTAAAGGTGTTGCGACTCAATGCGAGAACTATACTAAAGATGGGAATGATTACTACATTTGTGACCTTAGAGGTGTTGCATAATTTGACACTTTGTGTTAATATAATTGTAGGGGGATTCAATGACAAAATCAATACAACTAGACAACGTGATACAGCTTCCTTTACCTGTTGAGGTTGAGGGTGAGACTTCATGGGTCTATGTTGAGTTCCCTTATAAACACCTTTTACCTATATTGGAGGTCGCATGATGAAAAACTTTTGGGCTTATAAGATCATCAAGCCTACGGTCTCGGGTGAGAAAGTAAAGAGAGATAAAAGAATTAAGTTAATTAATAAAGCTTTCGGGGGGAAAGATGGGACAAATAAAGGGACAAAGAAAAGGTCTTGAGGTTTGGAATGTTGGGGACAAAGAGTATCATAGACTTTACGATACTGTTATCGTAGACTTCAATCATGACAATGAAGGTCGAACGGTTACTCTTAATACAGGTGGTTGGAAAACTAATCATACTAAGAATTGCATGAATGATTTTTTAAGGCGTTTTGGCTTTGGGGTTTATCAAAAAGACTTTGTATGGTATGTTAGGGGTAGAGAAGTTTCATTCAGCTTTGACGTTGATAAGGTCACGTTTACAATTATAGACACGCCCATGGGTTTACAGATAGGAAACTTTAGAGAAGAAGTAATAAGGTCAGCTTAATCATAGGACTGCCATGGAAGGCAAAGGGGGAACCATGATAGTAAAGTTATTTAAAGATGTTTTGCTTTTAACAGTTTTATTTATTGCAATGTCTAAGGTCGGTAACACTCAAGAGCCGATCGATCAAGGCGGTGTTAAACTTAGTAATGGGTGTTATACTATGATAGTATTACTTAAACAACAGGATGGGTCTATCTTAATTAGAACCATGCAAGATTGTAGAGGGGGTAGACCTATATGAGGAAAAGAGTTTATGAAGTCAAAGCTGTATCAATTCTACATGAGATAAAAGGAATTGTTATGGCTTATAATAAAAAGCAAGCGGGTTATCTTTTTATGAGAGACAAACTAAGTAAATATGACACGGATGCTTTGAGATTAAACAATTATGTGATAAGAGTTAAACAACTAGACCAAGGAGACTTCTAAATGGTATGCCCTGGTTTTTTTCTAAAGAAGTTATTAGACTTCACTTATATAAGGAGTAAAGACGATGAAAAAGTTATTAGTATTAGGAATGTTAATGATGAGCATGACCTCAATGGCATCAACGGTGTTGGTGACGATCAAGACCCCGAAGGCAACTAAGTCCTGGTTTATGCCTACGACTATCAACTCGACTACGATAAATACGGTCGGAAATACTTCGGACCATTTGACTTGTACAACTACTATTGAGAATAAACAATTTCAATTATTATGTAGACAACATGGTATGATTGTGCTATTATACAGAGATAACACACCGCAGAAAGATGCTGTAATGGCAACACCTAAAGCGATTGTAGCAATTACTACGGTCAAAACAAAGGGGAGTAATAAATGAAGGAAGTTGACAACGCTTTAGAAGAATTAGAATTGTTTTACTTAGACTGGTTTAATAATTATGTTAGCGTTGAAAAATTTGCAGAATTGAGAGGAATATCAGAAAGTAAAGCTTTGGCAATTATTAATGTAGGCAAAATGATAAATCACTCGGGAGTTAGAAATGAGTAAAGTATTATGGTTATTAGAGGACTATGGGGACTTATTAACCCTTAGGCATGAAAGGTGGATAGTAGAAGAAATGAAAAGACAGGAGGAACTAGAGGATGAGAATACTACAGATGATGACAGGCTTGACAGTTATGTTAACCCCGATGGTGATTTTACTCATGATGATATCCCTTTCTAGTTGTAAACTTAATAGCAAGGTGGACTTTAATCAAACGGTTGGAAGGTCACCTGCTTTTAGTGACGAGACAAAAGAAAAGGCGATAGCAGCTTGTACTAAGATGAAACAGAATGAACACGCTTGGAAGTCCAAGGATATAAAGGCATATTGTAAAGAGCATTGGAGAGGCTACATAGATTTTATTGAAGGGGAAACAAATGGAAGCGATACCAATATTTGAAGACGAAGAAGTTACTTTTACTTTTGAGGGCAAGGATTTTTCAGTCATGGTTGACTTCTATGCCCAAGACGATTGGAAAATTCAGAGCATAGCGGTATGGAATAAGGAAAAGTTACAATGGGATCAGGGATTGTTTCATATCGGAGTACAGAAAAGATTGACAAAAGTTATGGACCGTGAGATAGAAACCAGGGGGGATAACATTTTTGAGGAAGCCTATCACGGTAGAATCGAAGCAACAGATTGGAAGGATTGTTATGACTAGTAAACAGAGTAGAATTTTAGAAACATTAATTTATTTTTTAGAGAGGTATAAAAAAGCGGTAGTAAAGAGTGAGAGTGCTACAGGTTTTGAGGACATGGTTTTTGATCAAATGATTGAGAGCATAAAAGAATTGCAGGAAGAAAATGAAAGGCTTAATAGTCTTAACAAACCGAAAATTTTATCTGGAGGGATTGATGAAGGATCGGATAATGAACCCACAAAGCATTGAGGACATTGTACCCCTTGATGATTTTAAGGCGCATTGCATAGCTAAAACTTTACTACATGCAAAAGGTAGAAAGGTTGAGGCTGCTAGAATTTTGAACATAACTCAAAGAACTTTATTTACTTGGATTGAGTGGTACCAGATGAAATGGGTAGAAAGATGGTACCGATTTACGCAGCCTGTTAATCAATTGAGAGATTGTTTTGAGTATAAAACTAAAGGTGGAGATACTCGGTTAGCNGTAGGTGATAAANTAGANAANAGATATAAACGTTTTTACAAGGGTAAGAAATGAGTGAGTCAGAGCGTAGAATCAAGGCTTTAGAGGAGAAAGTAGAGACTATGGACATGTTAATGAAGAGCTTAAGGTCAGAGCTTGAGAAGGCGCAGGAGGACATTGAGTTCTTTAGAGAGGCAGCAGAGAGGGAGTTAATAAGGTCAGGGTTAAGTGATTTATAAGGTCTGGTACCAATGGTACTTGTAAAAAATTCACTTATACTAGATAAGTATAATATTATATAGTATTATACAGTATAGTTAAAAAATCAGGTACCAGGTACCAAAGGGGATAAAATGATTTACTTCATAGGCGACAAACCATCTAAAAAAAATATTGATAAGAACGTGGCTTTTGTTGGAACCCGATCTTATAAAACTTTACTTGATTGGATTTACAGAATGAACCTAAGTCTCAATAGTATCTGTTTATTCAACCATGAAAGATTTATACAAACTAATGATGACAGGACATGGACTTCCTTTGACGTAGTCATAGCTTTAGGGAATGAAGCCTCTAAGGCTTTAACTAAGGAAAACATTCCACATTTAAAAATACCTCACCCATCAGGAAAAAACTATTTACTGAATGATAAAAAAACTGTAGACAAGTTCTTAAAACAATGTAGAGACTACATAGGAGAACATAATGCTTCCTGAAAAAACAAGCGTGGATAAATTTTTTCATACTCTTTTCGGTGGTCATGATCATATTGTAGCAGGTGATAGGTTTGAAACTCAACCTAAACTCATGGGTAATATAGTTGAGGAAGCTTCTCAATATGCTTTCCAACTCTATACCGTGAACCCGATCCACCCCTCAATAGATTTTGCTTATGGCTATGACCCTAAAAAGTATGAACCTAATAAACCACGAAGAGCAGACTTGAATTGTACCAGCCTTAAGAATCTAATGTTTGAGATAGATGGGATACCACTAGACGATCAACTAGAATTATTATTTCGCTCTGGTATTCCTTGGACTGCCATTGTTTTTAGTGGTAACAAAAGTTATCACGCTCTCTTGAGCCTTGAGGACAACCTAGGAGAGCCCCATACCCAAGAAGGGGTAGAGCAGTACAAACAAGTATGGAAACGCTTAGCGGCTCTAATAAACGCCGAATACGCTGGAAAAATAGTCAGTCTCAATGAAGGAGTACTAGATGAAGCAACAAAGAACCCATCAAGGTTCTCAAGGTTTCCTAACTACATGAGGTCCGGTCATTTACAAAGAATTGAGTTTATGGGTACCAAATGTTCCATGGCTACACTAAATAAGATATTAGAAAAATGCCCACTGGTTAAGGCACCGGAAACAAACTTTGTTGATGTTGCTAACTTTGCAAAAAATGATAATCAGTTTTGGGCTTTGTGTCCTAAAGGTTTGAGAAATTGGATTAAGTATCCAGAAGAGTGGGGTAATGCTGATGGAAATTATCCTAGACTTAGAAACATAGCTTACTGGTCCAAGAGAGAAGTTACCAAAAACCCAGACTTGCTTATAAGTATTTTGGATAAACATACTTTTGATTACCTGAACCAAATAGGTTACTCAAGAGAAAAGATAGAGAACGTTAAGAGAAACATAAGAAGAATATTTCAGGAGTCAGATTAATGGCTGATAGCATAATGGAAACTATAAGAGAAAAGAAACCAAAAGTCTTTTCTAAACCTACAGTATTCTTTGACGTTGATGATACCCTTGTGATGTGGGATGAAAAACTAAAAGGAGACACAGTTTGTGTAAATTGTGATGGACATTTAAACCATATGGTGATAAATAAAGGAAACCTAGAAGAGTTGAAAAGACATGGTTCTCGTGGTATAGATGTTATAGTATGGTCAAAAGGTGGTGTTCATTGGGCGCAGTCAGTCGTTAGGGCTTTGAAGCTTGAAAATTATGTAGCCGGAATAATGAGTAAACCTTTTTGTTATTATGATGATCTTAAAAACCCACTAGGCTCTCATCGCTACTTTAATATTGAGGAAACATATGCAAATGATAAGGAATGAGATGGTAAAATTAATAAGACAAGGTTTACATAAACAGCAAGTTTCCTCAACCTTGAAAGAGAAGTTTCCAGAAACCAAGGAATCTGTAATTGATAAAATGATCAAGGAAGGAGAAGGTGGTGAGTATAGACTGGCTCAAAAAGTAATGAGGTCAAATCTATTTACCAACATGGAAGAAAAAGGAACTACTGTTTATCTAGATGATCCATTCTGTACTGAAATAAAAAGAATCGAAAGATCTCAATTAAGATTTGTTTTAGATAAGTCAGCTATGAAAGGATTGACTATAAGACCATGTGAATTTATCTACGATCCACATAAGAAAGAAAGAGTTTATGAAAGCGATGATCTTATAAGTTATTTCAATACCTACGAACCTCCTACGTGGATGGTAAATGAATACGGTCAATACAAAGAAGTAGAAAGAGTAGATGAAATGCCAGAATTATTCAATAGATTTTTTGATCATCTATCCGATGGAAAAAAAGCTGAATATAATTATATAATAAAGTGGTTGGCAAACGCAATACAAGATAGAAACTTTTGTGTTCTAGCCGCCATCGGTGCTCCTGGTATTGGTAAAGGAGTTCTAGGAAATATCATGTTAGGTTTAGTAGGGTTGAGTAACTACACTAAAACAGACAACAAACTTATGGAAAAACATTTTAACGATCAACTAAAAAATAAAAGAATAGTGTTTTGTGATGAGATTAATATTAAAAAAACTAACCATATGAATAAGTTTAAAGACTTAGTTAATGATAAAGTAGAAATAGAAAGTAAAGGAAAAGA
>JGI25128J35275_1000116_pt1 | contig 23857 bp, 18 predicted proteins | sample ETNvirenome_2_60_FD_35275 | JGI IMG/M metagenome (IMG submission 35275)
GTCTGGTTCTGGCTCTTCTTCTGGTTCTTGTGGGAGGGGAGTGGGATCTTGAATAGGCTCATCTACGGGAGGCTCAACTTCCTCTTCAGGCGTAGGCGTTGGTTCAGGTTCAGGGTCTGGTTCAGGCGTAGGTTCTACAGGTTCAGGCGTAGGCTCAGGAGTTGGTTCGGGCGTAGGTTCTGGTTCTGGAGTCGGTTCAGGATCAGGCGCAGGCTCAAAGTTATTAATCAAAGACCAGACACCACCAGATAACTCCATCGTATACGTTCCAATATAATCAGTGTCAAAAGCATCAGCTTTAAGTTGGTAACTTCCAATGTCTAACGTAGGCGTAAGTTGACTGTCCCAACACATGTTACTGCCATCATTATGCGGAGCAGAATCATCATCATCCGCAACCAGGGTCAAGACTCCTTCGCTGTCAACACTGTACAACCAAATGTGAGGGTCAGCAGCGTAGGCATGAGGCGCATTATCCCAATCATCGCAAGTCATAGACGTAAACGTAATAGCATTAATAGGAGTTTGATCTTCTGTTATCTCCAGTGCGAACATAGGACCGTTGTCAAATTCGTTAACCCACACAGTGCAACGCAACAAGTCATCTTCTTCTACACACGTTGTTTCCGGCTGGTTTTCTTGCGCTGATGCAGGGCTAAGAACAGCCATAACAAGCATTAACGCAAACAAAATGCGTGACAAAGCAAAGAAAAAGCGAGCCATTAACCCACAGTACAACTAAACGTTATGGAACTATAGAGGGCTTTTCCGTTTTCTCAGCCAATCGACTCTTGCTATACGAGCCACAATCGTTACATTGCCACCGCTGATACCTATTCGTTTGAGTCGTTCTCAAACCCCTGCGATGCAAGTTATGTGAACCGCAAGTAGGACACGCATGTTCCTGCGTAAATATGTTGAGGTTCGGATGGTTCGTCATCCAAGGTCGCAGCTTCAAATACACTTCACGCAACAAATCAACATCCTGCCGGGCATACTTAATCATCGTCTTCCAAGCCTTCATATCGCCACGCATACACCCAGCCCAAGTCTGAAAACCACCAGTATCTACCTTTTCGCCAAGTCCAAGGTGCTGCCCTACATGATTCAAACGATTCGAGTTAAACATGAAATACCTGCGAGCTACCTTCAACGTGTCAACAGACTTAACAGAAGTGGGTGGACCTAAACCATGGTAGACGAACCTAGCGTTAGCTTTACGCATATCAAACCTGTCACCGTTGTGAGCTATAACAATGTCAGCCTCATCAATTAAATGCCAAAGTTTCTTAACAACATGGTAATCATTCTCAGGATCTTTCGTATACGCTTCAGGAAAATCAACCATCGCACACACTTGCGTGCGTTTCTGATGCTCCCACCTATACGACACACACATCATGTACCATTCACGCTTATGCTGAATAACATCTTGCTGGTACTGCCCCCACACATAAGACAGGTTAGGCGCTGTTTCAATGTCGTAGTAAAGGATTTTGGTCATATACCATTCTAGGGGACAGTTAATAGTCGAAGGGTGCATACCCCTTCCCACCAGTTGCCATCATCAGATAATTTCTCTGCTGACATAGCTATCTGGTCGATTACGCAAGTGTCAGTTTGCGAACCTTCTTGATACGTTATGATCTCCCGATTAGCCATAGCTGTTTTCAACGCATTGTATTCAGCTTTCGTATCGTACCCGATAGCGGAACCTCTACCCCTAGATGTAGCAACCCTTGTTTTGAGAATAATTGGCACAATTATTTCGTCTACTCTTGTAGGAGCAGGGAACGCTTGGATTCTCCACGACTCGATAATAGGACCAGCAGTCACTACAGAATCCCTAGTTAAATTAAGTTGCACTTTGAACGCTTCAGATAGCTCAGGCACAAGCGTTGTAATGTTCGTAGCAGTCTTATTAGTCAAATTACTTGTCGTAACGCTAACGTTCTCATCATTCGTAACCGTTGCTGTTATCGAACCACCAGCGCTAGACGCAGCACCAGCATACTGAGTACTGCTACCGCTGTACTCTACGCCTGACTCACTGTACTGATTGTTCGTAGCTGACAAAGCTGACGGAGCGTAACGTATCTCAATGTTCCTCAACACCTTATCAAACTGGCTATTCCAACTCACATCACCAACAGTTAACGTGCCAGACGCAACCAACTCTCCAGTAGACTTTTCACCCTGCACACCATTAGTAGAATCAGTAAAATACGTTTCGCCTAAAGCCCTAGCAATAAACATAACGTTACCTGGCGAAGCATCAGCACCACCAGACGTTCCATCTTTAACTGACACTACATCTGCTGCCCAAGCAGGAACAAGCGTTTCAGTAAACCGTGACAAATCAGCTCGATACACTTTGCCAGAACCGCCACCAAACCATACGAAACGTTCATCAGCAGCCAAACTAAATACTTGTCCCACATCATCAATAACAGGACCATACGTTACTGATCCTGACCCTGCATCAATAGCAGCGATACGCAAACCCTTAGTAGTCGCCAACGCAAGAATGCCAGCATAAGAAACCATGTCATTAATTTTTTCGCCTCTGGGCAGTTCAGCTACTTGTTGTGGTTCGTCAAGCAAACCATCAGCAGCAGCTACAGATATAAAACTAATAAAGCCTGTATCAGCAGCGTTACCTGCTGCATAGAAACCTACTGGACCTGAACTAACCGTAACCCAGCTACCGCCTGCTTGTGGAATAGTTGAATCAAGGCTGCTAGAAACTTTCGCACCGCTAGAGTTAACTTCAGATATGTTATCGCCATCTAAGAAAAACAGCCTGCCACCAACAAGTCGAATAAAGTCAGGGTTTAACGATCCAAAACTTGCTGGTTGCGTAGTAGCACCAAGATTGACGCTAGCAGCAGCCCGGTTAGAGCCATACGCAATAAACACTTTTGAACCGTCAGACGCAATATCAGTTATAGTCTGCGGACTAGCTAAAGCTGTAACTGCTGACCAGTTAACATCAGCGTCAGCAGAGTTAAACGAGTTAGAAAAATACAAGTTAGTTCCTTGAGCCACATACATGTACGACCCAAGCATTTTCATCTTTACATCAGTCCACGCAAACGTGTCATTTTTAGATTCACAAATAGGCAACAAACTAATCTGCCCCTCAGTCCACACATCCACACCAGACGAAGCACTAAACCTTGACCGATTAGAATTAGCATGATCGTAAAACTTTTGCCCAGACCCAAACGACCAATCAGTCTGCGACCTCAACCAAAACTGAGAACTTATTGACTGCTCACCAGGCTCGTCAGACGTATCTCTTTGCTCACGCAACGTAGGAATCGCAGTGCGACGGTACTGGTCAACGTCAATGTTGTACGAACGTGCATCAGCATCTATCGTTAGCGTAACTGGTAGCCGTTCAGCTTTGTGAACCATTTACACCCCTCTATAGAAAGAGTTTTGTGTCTTAGTCCCTGACCTCATCCAATACGTTGGATACTGCTGATCTAACCTAGCAGCTTCAGCATTTATTCTAGTTTCACGCAACGCTCGAAGGTCACGCATAGAAGCAGATATAGCACCGGCAGGAACCTCATCCGCTCTACGACTAGACCCTTGCTCATCTATAAACTCACGCCGAACAGGTCGAGTAGACATTAACCGTAACGCTGCTCCAACTGACGGCAAATCATACGCTGATGAATGCAAGCCAACAGTACTTAACGCTGTTGACGTAGCTGCCAACGCAGTAAACCCTGTCTTGTATTGGACTCTGACTTTCTGCCCGGAGTTAGCGTCATCATGCAGAACTAGGGCATACCCTGATGCGAACGAAGCGGTATTGCGATCTCGTCGCAAAGTCCACGCAGGCAACACCGGCTCAGTATTCTCAGAACCATCATCAGTGTACGTTACTTGGTACACAGTCAAAACGTCGTCAGTTACGCCAGTAAGATCGTATCCATCTTGAGATATGTTGTATGTAAACTCAACAGTTTTCATCTGATACAAACCGTTTTGCGGTGACGACAAGTCAGCTAACTCATCGTTAATAGCGTTTAGCACAAGTTGTGCAGGGAACTTAGGGTTAACAGTTACTAAATCACCTGTACTGTGTGAAGCAGCGGTTGTGCCTCGAAAGCCACGCTTAACAGTAGCGTTATTTGTTGAAGCGTTAACGCTAAACACATACATTAGCTCAGTGCCTACTTCAATGATTGATCCTTCAACAATGCTAGAACTGTCATAGGTGAATGCTACGGTTGTATCACTTGTACTTAAATCTGCTGATAACTGGTCATGTTCTTCAACATAATCAGTTAACAACAAGTTCTTAGTTTCGTCTATCCACGTTTGAGCAGTCATCTTGCCTCAATACTATTCATAAGTCTTTCGCTTTCTTTCCTACTCGCATCACTAGAATACAAACGACCTGCCTGAATTTCGCTCTTAGTCTCAGCGTGCTTTTCTAAATGCGCTGAACCATTGATAGATTTAGGTTGCAAACCACTTTGACGCAACCGCTTATACGCAGACATGTCAGCATCTTTCGCTTTTTCAGCTTTTTTCGTAGCGTCTAAATCAATAACAGAGTTACGAGAAGGCATAGCAGAAGGCGCAATGTTTACACCTGAAATAAGTTTGCTCATTGCTCGCCCACAAGTAACGCAATGAAAGGAATGCTCATCATTGAAGCCATGTATTATTTCTTCAACGTTTCCACATTGTGTGCATCTATAGTCATACCGTGGCATAACCCTCAACCTCTATTCCGTAACCAGCATTTTTTAACAAATTTAGTTCATCATCTGTAAAATCGGTAGGGGATTCATGCCCACCATATATTGTCCGAGAAACTGTACTCATGTCTGCCGGTTGTCGAGTCGTTACCGACCCATCGTTTAATATAAATATATTAACGCCTCTAGCCGTCGGAGGATAGAATCTGCGTAAGTTCCTAGCAGGGCTAATAGTAGGGAACCTGGTAACGTCTAATGATGGAACCGTATTTTCAAATACAGGCACATACTTTTTGTGAAACAATAATTGATCTACAGACGTTGTGGCACTAATTGTAGACACATCTATGTTCTGGTCCATACTGACGGTCACAGACGGCGTTGTAGACGTTCCACCTATTACTGATGGTTCTACATCAGCATTGCCTGAAATCGTCGCAGACGGCGTTGTAGCAGCCGTAGAAACAACGCTAGGAGCGACACTTGCTGTGCCAGATATAGTCGCAGATGGCGTAGTTGAAACACCAGCAATAACACTAGGAGCTACGCTAGCCGTACCCGATATTGTCGCCGACGGCGTAGTAGTAACGCCAGCAATGACGCTAGGAGCTACACTAGCTGTCCCTGATACAGTCGAAGCAGGAACAGTCGTCGTACCTGCAATTACCGCAACGACAGCATTCGCAAAGGCTGTCACGGTTACAGCCGGTACAGTCGCAGAACACGCTATTGTTGATGCGTTTACTGTCGCATCTGCCTGCGAATAGCTTACGCTTGAACTTGCGTAGGTAACCGCAGATGAGCTGTAGTTTATTGTCACCTGCTGACCTCACTACTCGTCGCCGTACAGGGACTCCTCAGATGCGGCATTTTTACCAGCCAAAGAACATGACTTATCGCCAACTTTAGTAGCAGCCCAGCTTTTAAGAACAGACAACACAGCAGCAAATCCAGAAGCTGCTACTAGTTTCCAGTTACTTACTCCCATGTCAAGGAAGCTGTTACCACTAATTGTGGCTACTGCTGCTTGTACGAACGTCGCTCCGCATCTTTCAAGTAAATCTAGATATTCTTTCATCGTAATAATGCCTTCCAAGTATTTGGTCCAACTACGCCGTCAACATATAGTAGCCGACGCTTTTGAAACTCCACAACAGCCTTTCGAGTAAGTCTGCCATAATCCGAATCTATTTTGTACCGATACAATCCCTTAGCAGCTAACAACTGTTGCACTACTTTGACCGCTGCCCCTTTAGATCCTTTCTTCAAAGGATGTGCAGTAACCAAAGCTTCTATTTCAGCAAACGCAGCAGCAATGCCTTTAAGATCTTGTTTTGCTGTTTTCTTAGCTTTTGTGCCTTTCAATGCTGGCGCATCAAACCATTTAACTTTACCATTAACAACTTTACAAGGCTGATGATGCCACCATTCACCCGGCACATACGCAACCATGCCATACGATTTAGCTATGGCGTTCACTTGAGAAGTACTGATCCCCCGACCAGTAATTCTAAAATCAACGGCATAACCCCAGTTATCAAACGCTGGTTGTTGCATGTGATAAGAACCTTGAAACCCTGAAGATGTTTTGCGATCAGGGTTGGCTGCTAGGTTAAAGCCTGCTTTGCCGCTTTTGTATCCGTCGTAGAAGTATTTTTGTTGTGCGTAGGTTCGTACTCCTGATACGACTTTGACTTTGTTGCGGATACGGCTGTCTTTGAAGAATGCTTCTAGTCTGCGTTTGAACTCTGGGTGTAGTAGTTCGATGTTAACGTGTTTACTGGTCGTCGGTATCATCTAGTTGTTCTGTTAGCTTTCTGATTTGTACTGCTTGTACGCAAATCTGTAGTTGTAGTGGGTATTGTTTTTCTAATTCTTTAAGTATTTCTACTGGGCTAAGTTCGATTTTATTCTCCACTCTCTTCTTCTTGCTTTTCGTATTCTGTGATTAGTTGTCCTTGATCATTTGTCGCTTTCCAATCAATGACAGTTTGATCATGTCTTTCTCCAATGACCATCCAGCTACATTGAGCACCTTCAGGTCCGTTGATCGTTAAGGTCTTTCCTGACAGTGACCAAGTGACAGCGTTTCCTGATGAGGCAACCATGCTCCAAGAGTTTGTGTTGAGAGCTTCCCATGTTCCATCAGTCATTCCTGAATCCTCGTCAAGATCAACTGTCGTTGTGCTACTTGCATCAAGTGTGATTGTTCCTCTATAGATGTTGTCTGCTTTTGGTCCCTCAATGAATGAGTGTCGCAGTCGCCAGTCTCCTCCTCGTGTTGGGTGTGCAATGTCAAAGGTTCCTGAATCCTTTGTGAAAGACCCATTGATTTCTGCACCGCTACTGTCAATGATGAAACGACTTGATGAAGTTCCAGTGAAAAAGATGTGTTTGTTAGCGTGACTACTGTCTGCTCCTCCGTACAAGTTGTAGCCAGCACCATCACCGAGCGATGTTCCACCAGAACGCAGTTCTAAGATGTCTCGATTTGTGCTTGGGCTGTTTCTCAGAGCTGATGTAGTTGTTCCGAGTAATTTGAAATAGCCAGTGTCGAAGACAAATGTTTTTGTCCCATTGATTGAAATATCGACTTCTCCTGTTGCTTCTGCATAGATTCCAGTGTCAGCATCTCCATCAAAGACAATTGTGGGTGCTCCTGCTGACCCAACAACAAGAGTCACAACACCATCGATGTCTACAGCGTCAAGGTTCGTGGTTCCATCAACATCGATATTGCCACTAAAATTAGTTGTTTTAGCAACCGTAATAGCCTCAGAACTATCAGTAGTCGTAAACGTAATATACGCATTATCGGCTTCCTCAATAATCAAAGCAGAAGCTTGATTATCAGGAATTTTAATAGAGTTTTCACCAGCATTCGTAAACTGCAACGCACCATCAGCGCCACCAGACAACACTAAATCGCCAGCAATATCAGCAGAGCTAGACAGATCAAGCGTAGCTGCATCTAACTCACCAGTTAGCGTAACATTACGGAAACTAGCAATGTCTTTACTAGCGTCAACAACAACAGCTTTAGAAGCAGTAACAGTACCGCCTGTAACGCCATCAAGAAGATTAATCTCAGCAGCAGTCGAAGTAACTGCTGTAGAACCAAGAATTAAATCACCTTCAGGAATAGTAACATCACCAACAAACGTAGGAGTCGTATCCCAAGCAGAAGTACCAGTACCAGTACCAATTAGCACAGCACCAGAAGAAGGCGTGGTATCACCAGTACCCAACTTCTCCTCAATCTGCAACACAGCACCATTCACATTATTATGAATCGTCGCATGGTTAGGCGAATTAAGAGTATCAGAATCCGCTATATTATCAGGAAGCTCATTAGGATCTCTGTCTAAATCACCCGGAAATCTAGTTGCCATTATTCACCTCTTATGGAGTTAAGTCAATCGTAAAAATACCGCCAGAAGCAAACGTAATCGTAAACGTTCCATTACTCGACGAGAAATCAGAACCAAAATCAATGTATGCGATAAGCGGATCATCAGTTAAAGAATCATCATAAATCACAGCGCCCCTAGCGTTCGTGATTGTTGCAGAAGACCATGATGTGTCAGCAGCATCAAATTTAATTGTGCCACTTGTCTGTGTTAAAGCCAAACTGCCTAGCGTGTTACCGCCCGAAGTGTACCCTGTCCCAGAAACCTCGTTGGTTACATCGGCTTTAAAGTCATGCGCCCCAAAGTCAGGGGTGTACGACGACGTAACCAACATAATCTTGATCGTGTCACTGTCCAGGTCTAACGCAAGAGTATTTTTCAAAGCGTTAAGAAAAGTTATTCCATAAAGACCACTAGCCATCAGCGTTCTCCTCGTCAGTTACAACGCTGGCTTGTATTGTCTCAGCAGCTATAACTACATCTACTTGTTCATCTTCCATGATTCACAATAATAATCTAATCAAATAAAGAAAGATAGAGGGTAGGCTAACCTCCCAGTACAGTCAGCCTACCCTGCTATCTAATTAGGAGCTATTAGTTAGTTCCTATTGAGGATGATGTTTCAATCCTTCGGATACATTCCTCACGGAATCTTCCGTATCCTACAAGGTGATACCAACCTACTGTGTTGAATCGACGCAAGCTGTCGGTTACAGGACCGAACACGATGCTTGGGTCCGCACCGAAACCGGCTGCCCGGCTGTGTGCTTTCGCAAGAGCTTGTCTACCAACTATTACAGTTTTGTATTCGTCAACATTGGAAGCACCAGCGTCAGCGGTTAGCGTGATTCTTGGTGTTTCAATGAAGTCAACTCCACCGAATGTACCAATGCTACCGTTTCGGACACCTGCTCCGTCTTGACGGATTTGGTGTTGGATAACGTCAGTTACTGCTGTAGCTGCACGAAGATCGAAAGAAACGTCAGGGTGGATAAATCCAACGTAAACGTTTCCGTCAAATGCAGGTGCAGAAGCAGCTCGTAGGTTAGCAACAGCTTTGCGGATAAGAGCAGCGGTGATAACGTCGCCTGCTGCTAGTTCTCCTGTAGCGGTTGCATCGCCACCGAATAGTACGTTGCTGCCTTCAGTTACAATGTCGTGAACAATCTTATCAAGGCTGTCACCCATGTTGTAACCGATAATGTTAGCAGCGTCAGCGTCTATGTTTAAGAAGCTGGTTCCTCGTGCTTTAGCGGTGGTTTGTATTGTATTACCGTACTCAGCAAGTGTTACTGTAACTTGTGCGTCACCCATTGTTGATGGTGTGAGGTCAGAAGTTTCAGATATTGCTGAAGTAGCTTGTGATAAATCGCTGTACTTTGTGAACTTAACGCTTGCTCCAGCGTGCGATTGGTTTGTGGTTTTCACATCGCAAACCATCTCAAAGAGAGGTTGTGATCGCAACGCAAAGTAAGCGAGCTGTTCAAACGCTGCATTACCAGCGGAGTTCAGCGAACTCATTTGTGTTATTGCCATTAGGCTATTCTCCAATTAAATTTTGGAGCCTACCTCACGTCATAGCGTTAAAAGTACCGCCATTAGATTCCCACAACTGTCGAAGTTCATCTTCGTTAGTAGTTTGTTTAATTAAACTCTCAAATTGAGGATCTGCGACAGGACCAGCATCATCACTTGCCTCAGCGATTCTACGCTCCGCTTCGACTTGTTCCATGAACTGTGCCTGCTGCTCCAAATTAGCTGTATTGACCTGGCTTACCACATTTGATAAACCTGCACTAGTAGCCTCAGCCTGTATCGCTTCAACAGATAGCTCGCCTTCGTAGCCTTTCATGAAATACTCAGTCATCTTATTAGATGGATCTAAGCCAGCATCACGAAACACTTCTTTGCGTTGCATCTGTTGAACTTGGGCTTCAAGCTCATCAGCTCTCTTAGCTTTCGCTTCGAGTTCTCTACGCCAATTTGGTTTGGATTCGGTACTTGAAACTTCTTCTGTTTCAGTAGACTCTGTTTCCATTATGTCACTCACCTTCTCATACACGCTAACAACGGTGGAATGCCAGCGGAGTTTAATTTAGTGTGAACGGCTCACCCTCTTAACGGGGCAGATCACATAACTAAATATAGGCAAAATGAGTGTTTGAGTCTATAACCTATTAATTTTGTGCTGATCCAAGACCAGAAGCACCCATTCCGGTTACCAAACCACCAGTTCTTTGCTGAGAAGCTGCCTGCCTACGTTGCCTTAATCTACGCACTTGAGCTGTAGTTTCTGAATCTAAACCAAACGACGCTGCTGCTAACTCTGTTGAAGTCACAGCATTCTGTTCACCAAATACTTGTTGTGTTAGACCTGCTTGTTGTCCTAAACGTTGCGATATTTCACGTTGTTGTACGTTCTGCCCGGCTAGTTGTCGAGCTACACCTGTGCCTATTCCCTGGCCTGTGGCTTGTATTGCTGCTGCTGATAAGCCAGCGGATTCCATTTGTAAGCGTTGTTCTATTACGTTTACGCCTCGTTCTGGGTCTAAGAAATAAGATATGAGTTCTCCGTCGTTTTCTACGCCTATGCCGTACATTTCTTGTAACTGGTTTTTGAGTTCTGGGTTAATGTTGGATACTGCTGTTGAAGCCATTGAAACTCGTTGTGTCATTTCGGCAGGGGACACATCGTTGCCTATAAAGTCTGCGAAGTCGTCAGGGTTGTCGTAGAAACCTTCTGGTAGTCCTGCTGCTGCCATTGTTTGACGATAGTCTCGTTCTAATCGTATGTATTCTGCTGGGCTGATAGCTGGCAGTCCTTGTTGGCTGCGTAGTTCCAAGCCTTTGAAACGTTCTTTAAATTGCTCTGTTTGTTTCAGTTGGATCATTACGCTTTCTGTTGATGCACCTTCCATTAGCAAACGGTAAGCGTCGGCAGATAACCCATCTAAACCGTAACTTGTTAAAGCGTCTTTGATGATTGTTAGTGCATCTCTGTTGTCTTGGGTTTCTTGCGCTTGCATAACAGCGCTATCGTCTACAACAGTTACCGGATCGCTTGCAGGTGGAGTTGGTGTATCCGGTGGAGTTGGTGTATCCGGTGGAGTTGGTCTAACCGGCGTTGGCGTTGGCATTGGCATTGGTTGTGGATCACTTGGCACAGTGATGTCTGAGGGGTTAGGATCTAAGTCACTTAAATCAGGAAAACCGTCAGGTAATGGTCTTGTTCCTACTCCTCCACCTCTTGTATCTCCAAAACCCATTACGCTACCTCCCCAAACGTTTGACCAATCGAGAACGCCAACGCCCTCGCCTGGTCCTTAGCATCATCAGTCTGTTGCCACTCAGGAGTAGCACGAACAAAATTCCGAACCTCAGAAAGAGTCATTGGTCGAGCATTAGTACCAGTATCAGGAATGTACTCAATAACATCAGAGAACTCATCCAACATATCTACCTGCCTACCAAGCATCTGCTCAATCTGATACTTGTACGGTGAAAAATATTGATCTGGGGTAACACCCATTTCGTTAATAACTTTATCTAACGTCGGGAACCTAGATACAGCAGTAGCTTTCAAATACTGCTCATACTCTGTTTGCGTAGCTTCCCCAGTATAAATCTTCTCAGCCCAATCTTGAGCTGCATCTTCTGTCTGTGGGACATAGTATTTGTACGCTAACTGTTCTAACGCATCTCGACCTGCTGAGAAATCAGAAAACTCATTGGTTATTTCGTAATTAGCTAACTGTCCGATAATCATTTCACGGATAGCTTCTGTGTCTTCACTATCACCGTTTTGTGCTAGTGTCTGCGCCAACGTAAATGCGTCTTCTTCTGTTAAGTCAAATCCTAGGAATTGTGCTTCTTTGGTTAGTGCGTCTGTTGTTGGCTCTAGGAACTCTTGTCGTTCTGGGTCGCTCATTTCGCCCCACATGACATCGTATGTTCGCCGGGCTACGTCGGTTGTTTGCCACCATTCTGTTTTTTGTAGGAGTCCTTTGACTCTGGTCATGCTGGTTATGCCGTTGTTGACGATGTAGTCCATTAACCCTATTTGGGATTCGGCTGATTCGTCGTCGTGGCTGACGATGGTTCCGTCTGCTGTTACACCGATAAGCATGTTTGTTGCGTGTTGTCTGAAGAAGTAGCTTGCTCCTCCAAATTGTTCTTGGAGTAGCGAGTATATTTCGTCTCGGTCTGCTTCTCGTTCAGCCATTATTTGAGCAGCAGTAGAACCAGTAGAAGTCTGTTGTTGTTGTTCTGTTTCTAAAGTTTCAGGTTCCGCAAAAAGCGAATCAAACCCAACTTCAGCTTCAGTCAAACCACTCAAATCAATGTCAGCCATTGCATCAGTTTCAGCATCAACAATGCTTTCACCACGCCTCGCAGCAGCAAGTTCCTGTTGCGCTCGAACAGTTGTCTGATTACGACCTACACGTTGACTTGGGCGCACATCTTCAATTTCAAATCCAAATCGTTTATCTGTCGCTGTTCTCTGCCAAGCCTGGTTAGATGTTGTAGTGTCACCTGCATACGGTGTACCAGATTCAACCACTACCGAATCTGGTTCAAGATTTTCTACAGCAGCTTTGAAACCTTCAGGATCATATTTGAATAATACTTCTCTTGCTAAATCAGCATCTTGTCTTTGATTTAGCCCTTCCCAAATTGGTTTTAAGTCAGCAAATTCAGGTTCAATTTTTTGTTCAAATACGCTAAGAGCTGTTGTAAGATTATCTACAATTTCTTCTGAACTAGGAAATTCAGAAACAAACCTGTACGGATCATCTTCTGTATTGCGTTCGCTAAACTCAAGAGCAGGAGTCCATGAAGTATCAGCAAGTTGAGGGATAACATTAGCATAAACTTCTTTAACCGCACTGTTAAAATCTTCTTTTGATTCTCTTGTAGGATTCTCTAAAAGAGACGTAATTAAATTATGCGTTTCATTAATTTCATCAATGCCACGATCTTTAAGTTCTTTAAGAACAGCATCATAAGATTCTTCATAGTAGTTACCTACGCTAGAATCATCCCACCAATCCTCATCAGAATCAAAAAATCTGTAAAACCGTTCATTACCAGAAGATACCCCTATAGGATTTCTTTCAACCGGAGTGCGTCGGCGATTATCCTCAAGATCAATAAACACACTCATCGACGACCTCCAATACCAGCAGCCTGCATAATCAACGCAGCAGCATTAGCATGATCCATAGCACCAGCCTCAACCGGAGCAGCACCCCTAGCGAACTGTTCAGCTTGAGCACCAACAGCAATACTAGAAATACCAGAAGCCTGCATACCATGAATCTTATTAACAAACTCTTTCATCTCTGGACCTGTCATCTTACGACCAAGCACAGACGCAGACGCATCATTCAACGCTGCCTGCAAACCAGCCGGGTCCATATACGCAACAACTCTCTTAGGAGTCCTTTCAGCCTCTATCTCAGCAACACGATCTTGAAACGCTTTCGCAAGTTCAGCAGATGTCATTTCACCAACGTCACCTCGTTGAAGAATATCCAAAAAGTATGTGTTGTCGTAGGCTACTGCATCTTCAGCTAAACCAATAACGCCTTCAACAGCTACTTGAAAGTTAGCCATGTCTAACGAACCATCATCGTTAAAGATTCGTTCGTAATCTCCTCCATACGCACCTGGCACACCAAGAAAAATCTCGTATGCAATAGCTTTCTGTTCTTGTTCGTTTAACGCTCCAATAGCTTGACGAACGTTATCAGCAGTTATCTGCACTGTTTCATAAACAGGCACACTTGTAGCAGGAATAGGAAATCCCTCAAACTGTGTAGTCGTTTGATAAGTAGTCTGTGTTTCTGTGCCAAGCACAGGACTACTCGAAGCACTAAATAACCCTGGAGTTGTGCCGTATTGATCTATAAATTCTTGCTCGTAAGTATTTGCCATTTATGCCTTCAACACGGATACAAAGCTATTACTCGGTATCATGTCATTTTCAAAATACCTGTCGTACACAACCTCAAACTCAGGTCGCATAGACAATTCTTCTTTTTCTGTCTGCCAAAACAATAATAGGTCAGCGTTGGACTTAGATTCTAGATTCAAGCTTCCATTTTCCTCAGCGTGCCTACGAATCATTTCTTGTTCAATAAACCCACGCAATTCAAAATAATCAAGCAAATGCTTAACTGAAGGTCTAGTCGTAATTAAATCCGAAAACTTATCATCACTTAACGCAACAACAAAGCCTTCAATAACCCTAGCCATTTTGCCTTTATCTCTACCTGAATCCCAAGCTTCACCCCACAACGGATGCTCTTCACGGATCTCAAGAATCTTTTGTTGTTTAAAGCGTTGCAACGCACTTAAGGCACTACTGTTCAAACTGTACGGCAAACCTAAAGCACGACGCTCATCTTGAATGGTGCGAACAAAATCATTTAACTCACCGTACTTAAGCCAACCTTCACTAACGTCAACACCCTCAACAAGTTCAAATCCTGATTTAAGCTCACGACGTTTCACGCCGGGCATTAACGGACCTACATCCATTTCTTTCTGACGAGCATACGCTGCTTGATTAAACTTGTACTCCTCGTCTTTACCGCCAAGACTTAACGTCACCCACGCACCTATCTCAGGATGTGACTGCACAAGGTCTTGATACTTAATGTACGCTTCTTCTGACACAGCAGACGCAGCAACACCATCGTTCAATTTAGTCATTCGACCAGTTAAGTACACGAACTCATCTCCGTGTTCTTGTAAAAACAACGCTGTTCCTACGTCATACCCATGTTGTCTTTGCAAATCTTTAATCTTTACCATTAAATCTGCGTATGGGGATTGAAGAGTTGTGGGAGTAGGAGAGAACAAACCTGATCCAACACGGAACATAAAGAACCGTTGCGATCTTTCTTCAGCTTCTCTGATTCTTCCCAACACCCATTGTTCATTGCTTAACAAACCAGAAATACCGCCAGGCGTTGACTCTTCATACTCTGTCAGTATTTGTTGAAAGAAATATGTTACTTGCCGTTCTTTGGTAGGCGTATCCATAAACGTGTTCCGCAAGTTTTGAGCATACGCTGGCGTAAAGTTAGCAAGAGTACGATCAAAGAAACCGCCCTCAGGATGCCCAAATGGGAACATAAACTTAAACGTATCTTCTAACGAAGGATCTGACAGTATTGCTTCACGAATAGGAATAGAAACCAGTGGACCAACACCGGGAGTTGTTGACTGAAGCATTGACGCTAAACCCTCTTTACTGAACCTAATGTCGTTTTCAATCATTGACTGAGCTAACGGACCAGGTGTTAAAACCTTTGCAAGATTCTTAACTGGTTTAGGTAACCGGAACACAATGTAACTTGCTGTAGCAAACTCACGCTTTTCTTCCTCAGTTAAAGGGCGACCTAATTCTTCTCGACGTTCAGCTATCTTCGCTTCATCGTATTGAGAAACTTGTTCCATGCCTAAGTATTTAGCGTTCCAAGGTGTCTGATACAAGTTAACCATTTTGCCTACAAAGTACGGATTNTCTGTAGCGAGCTTGCCCCATCTACCTAACACTTCTTGCCAAGCGTTAAAGAATGGGAATATGTTTGCTGTAATTTCAGCAAACCTTGTTTCTTCAGCTAAATCATATAGCAGATCTCTTGTTTCACCCAACGCTGCTTTCCTAGCATCGTCTTCAATTTCAGTTAACGTTCGTTGAGAAATGTTGACGTTACCGTCAGCGTCGGTGTACCTGGCTAATCTTCGATTAACTTCACGTTCATATTTTGTTCTGTAGTAAGGGTTCCTTGAAAGATTATCTGCTGGTATTTCACCCAACAATTTAAACATCTTCTCAACCATTTCGCCCATCGCACCAGTAAACGCTCCCCTGCTAAAATCAACGGTTCTTAAGTTTGGTGATACTGAAACACCAAAATCGTCTGCCCCTGTTGCTTTTCGGAAATCATACACTATTTGCCTAATGTCATCTGACGGAATTTCAACGTTAGCTTTATGCCATTTGCGTAATTCAGTTTCTACTTCGTTCCATGTGACGTTACCGCCTGCTGCTGCTCTTGCACGCAAATCATCAAAGCCAACATCTCTTGGCAATATCTGTTCAAATTCTTCAATAATGTCTTGCGCTTTAGCAGTAAAGTTTTTTATATTCTCATCAGTAGAATACTTTAACTCGTCAGCTAATCCGAGGCGCAAACGCAACTCACGATTACTTCTAATTTCTTTTGCTAATTGTTCAACTTTAATTTTAGGATCTGCTTCTGACCAAATAATTTTGTAAAAGTTCGGATGCTTGTCGCTTATTTGTGTGGCACGCCCAAGCAACCCATCCCAACCTTTAACATATTGCGCTCTTGTTGTGCTTTTATCTGTGATACTCCAAGGTTCCCAGTCAGCGTCAACATAATCTAAAATTTGTCGTTGTTGAGCTTTGGTAACACCTTGCAACAATTCAGATGTGCTTTTTACTGACGATACTGACGCAGACATAATTTCACGGAAATCAGAAGTATCACCGTATGCGTTACGCAATGTTGCACCGTTTACGCTCATGTTAGCCATGCCAGCTTTGTCCATTAGCACATGCGCTCGTTCTAAATTGTCAACAATGTCATCAATGTTTTCAATACTTACCCCTTCAGGTGTGATTACATCGATGGCTTCTCGCATGCCGTCAGCTCTTGCAAGCATTGTTTCTGCTTGTTGCCGTAACCCTGCGTCACCGTTTTCTAATGCTTCAGCTAATAGTTTTCTAGCTTCAACTTGTAGTCCTTCTGCGACTATTAACCCAGCTCGTCGTTTGGCTACGTTTCGTACTCGTTGGTATCGTCTAGCGGAGTATATTGTTGACCAGGCTATTGCTGGTGTGAATCCGAATAGTGCTGTTCCTAGTCCTAGTCTTGCTAGTCCTGCTTTGTTGCCTAGTTCGCTGAGTCCTAGTGGTAGGTGTTTGCCTCGTTTGGTTTCGTTTATGGTTAGTTCTTTGGCTTGTTCGTTTAATAAATTATCTATTGTTTTGCCTTTAGATTCATGCCATCGAACTGCATCACCTAAATTTTCAACTTTAGCACCTTGTTCAGTTGCTTGTTCAACTGCTTCATTCATGATCTTCGGAACAAAATCATCCAACTTCATATCAACACCATGAATTGCATACGCATCACGCATATCACCAAAGCCACCCAAAAGATTACGCAACTCAACCATCACACCCAAATCAGCAGCACGACGCAACGTTTCATCCAACTGCACACGCCCTGGCCATTTAGGAGTCAACAACACAAAAGGTCGCCAAATCTGCATAGACGCAGTCGCCAACGAACGCCCCGGAGAAGTCATCAAACGAACACCATCAGCAGTCTGTTGCAACGTTCGCTTAACCTTAGAACCATTACGACGATAATGTCTACGAATCTCAGTATTAACTAAATCCCAACGTGGCATAACCCCTGACTGACGCATCTGCTGAGGAGTCATAGCCGTCATGATTGTATGCGTAGTACTAGTCTCAGGATTAGTCACAATGTACTGACTCTTCCGTTCTTGATCGTTCACAGATATTGCACGACGACCAGGTCGTGTCTCATCCATGCCTCGACGAACCCTGCCAGCTTCACCAACAGTTCGACCACTTTCCAAACTATCACCAATAACTAACGGATCATCAATCATACCAAGTTGCAAATCTTCTGCTGCTTGCTCAAAAGACTCAGTTAACGTTTTCTTCTGATTAATACCTGACTCAGTTATAAAACCGTCAGCTCTTGTAGATAAACTTTTAACAACTCGTTCAAAAAGTTCTTTTAACAGAACTGGGTCACCGCCCCGAGAACTTATTCTTGCCCATTCGCCAAGATAGTTAGCGATTTCTTTTTCTTTAACTATTCTTTTAATTACTCCTTTAACAGGAATTTCAACTCTTGACGCTGCTTGAAGCATTCTTTCAAATTGTGTAAACGCTTGAGTGTCAGAAAAGTTAATTAACGCTTGCGGATTTCGTTCTGTAAAGATACGAAGTTTACGCCAACCTACAGGAGTTATAACACTACGAACAGCGTACTCTTTGTAACCGCCTTCAGCGTCGTCACCTGCTCTGCGTGTACGCAACGCATCCATTTTCAACTGGTAATAATCTCCAAAAGAATCAGTGTACACTTTGCCAACTAAACCATTAGCTTTAGCAACACCTGCTTTTTCCAAATCGTTCATAACTTCTATGCCAGTAATTTTACGCAACATCATTTCAGTCATCGCACGAAGATCAGGGTTCGTGTTAACAAGGTCAGGAAACGCTGTTGTCGGATTGCCAGCTACGTCAACTACTTGCCGTGACTGCGACTCAAGAACACCCAAGTAACCGTCGTACATGGTAACCCAATCAACACTATTCAACTCAGCAGACTCTTCAGATATTTGCTTCCTCAACTCAGCTTTCCTAGCTTCATTCTTTGTCTTGCCGAACTCATCAACCATTGACAAAAAACTGTCACTATTCAACAACTCCGTAGCTTGCCCTGCTGCTTTGTGTACTTCTCGGAACACGCTCATGTCACCCATAACAAAACGAGCGTTCAACCTTCTTGCCTGCGGAGTAGCGCCACTCGCTATAGCAAACGCTGCCTTCTCAGGCATTCGACTACCTTTACGACTTAACGTTTGACGCAACAAAGTAAACCTTGCATTAACCGCTGCATTAGCTTCATCCGGGAACAACACACCAGTATCATCAATACCTTTAGTTGCCTTAACATAATCCTGACCAATATCATCCATGGCTTTTTCAACTCTTGACCACGACGAACTATTCAAATAAGTATTTACACGATCAGTAACTATTTGCGTGCCGACAAGATTCCTAGCGGTAATTTGTTCTTTACTTAACCGTGGCTTACCTAACAATGTTTGCCGGAATATGCCACCGCCGGGTGTATAAATTTTTTGAGGCTCTAACAAGCCCCCCATTTTTTCAAAGTTTGTGCGACCAGCAAGTTTCCTAACGTTGCCAGCATTGTCTACAGTAGCTATAACTGTTTTACCTCGAAGAATGTTTGCACCGCCACCTAAACCTATAGCTAACGGATCTGCAAATTCTTGAACAAAATCAAAAGTACCAGATATTAAATCAAATAAAGAATCTTCACGAATGTCGTTAAACGCATCTTGGTCAAACGGATCTATGTTATATATGGCAGCAGCCACAGATTGACCAAACGTTCTTTCGTCATTTATCTCCCACGCAGAAGCCCACGTTGACCCATCAAACAATTCTTCTAAATTAGTACCAAATTTAGTAGCGTTAACAACTGTCGCTAACGTTCCTAACGGTCTGTCAACCAGGTTTTGTATACTCCAGTCCCATGCTTCCATTGTTGGTTCAAGAACAGTCCGAAACGGTTTACGAATTTCTTCAGGAAGTTCACCAACAACAGAACCAATAACGCCTTCAGGACCAAACGCACCACCAAGAACCTGACCAAGCAAATCTTCTTGTATAGAATCAACAAAGATCTTAATACCTTCACCAGGATCAGTTGTTGCCTTAGCTAACGCCCTACTAGTATCCCAAGCAAATTCAGCGCCTCCACCGACAATGTCTTTAACACCGCCGATAACACCGCCGACCATATCAAAAAAACCCATTACTGGTCCCTATTAATAAAATCTTCAGTGTTCCCTACAAACGCTCTCATCTTACGAACAGCGTTACGCAACTTCGGATTAGCGAAAGGTTCAGAAGCCATAGCCTCCAACGCAGGCAACGCAGCCATAATACGCATACGACGCTCAATAGTAACTTCAGGAGACACAACCTCATTCGGAATACCGCCAGTAGCGACTGGTTCAGAAGGTCTTTCCGTAGGTCGAGTAAACGCTGACTCGCCAGGTCGCATCGTAGGTATCTGCGGTTCCTGCATTTCAGGCAACGCAACAACACCCTGCGATTCTTCCTGCATCTTCGCCTGACCGTACTGTTGACCAGTAGCAGTCTGCGTTTTCTGACCTTTACCTTTTCGTGGCATTACAACGCTCCAAGAAGTTCACGCAAACCGGCTGCCCCTCCCTCGGCAGGAGGCGGTGCTACCATAGCTTCTGCTCCTGCTCCGGGCTGGGCTATGCCAGGTTGTGCTTCAGGGGATGTGGGAGATACCATTTCGGCTTGACGTTCCTGCGCTTCACGCTGTACTTTCTCAACAGCTTCAGGCAATTCCATTCTGTCAGACTTAACAAGTTCAATAATGCGAGCAACATCAGACGGCGGTATAGCCCCCGACGCTGCTTGCTGCTGAATGCCAGCCAACAAACTTTGCTCTAATTGTTCAGACGTAACAGCGTCACGTTCAGATTCAACATCCTCAACCAGAGGATCTATTTTCATAAAAGATTCTTTTGACATCGTTCCCATTGCCAGCCTTTGACCGCCAGCGATAACAAGATTATTAATGTCAGCCCCAGCGTGACTATAACTGACCACATTGTCATCTGTCGTAAAGTGCTTGTTCGGAACATAATCTACCTTGCCTTTCACTTTGCCCATTGAAACATAGAAAGACTTTGATTTATTACCTGCATGAGCTTTCGCCATAGCAATAGCTATCTTGTTTTCTGTTTCTAACGAGCGAGCAAGGATACGTTGCGATTCCTGAACAGCGAAATCAACAACAGCGGAAAGCACAGCGTCACCACGGCGACCAGTACGAATGTTGCTCGTAGATTCACCACCGAACTCGGCAGGGACACCAGCAGTTAAACGTTGCGCTCTTTCCAAACGATCAATAGCAGGGTTCGTCATGAAACCTGGCTGTAATTGCATGTCTCGCAAATCACCGCCACGAAGAACACCAACCTCACCTGTCAACCCATTCGCAGGATTAATAATAGTTGGCTGTTCACCAGCACGACCCACTAACCATGTATCAGGGAAAATACCCTTTTGCACAGCTATGACTTCTAACGCCATAAGCTTTGCTTGTTGCTGATACATTCCTAGTATGCCGTCAAACTGTCCGTTCGGTTCATCTAACGATATTCGCTGTGACATGATGACCGGGCAAACACCTGTCAAGTTAGGTGTGCGTTCCAGCTCTGCAATAATTGGTTCGTGATTATCGTTCATTGTATGCACGCCAACACTATGAGCAGGATTGTGTATTGCTACTAAAACGTATTCTTCACGGTCAACGTATTCAATAAGTTCGACAGGTCTGTCATTGTCGTATGGTGCTTCGTTAACGCCAGCGAATCGTAACGCAGCGTCAGGATAATGTCTACGAATCCAACCTTGCGAACGCTCATAACCAAACACGCAATCAACAGGACTCATTTCATCAGGTCCACGCAAATTAGACGGATACGCTGTCAAAGGGTCACGCACATTCCAAGTAGGACAATTTTTTTCATGGTCAAACCGTATCTGCACAATACTACTTGCATACCCAATAAGATGCCTTGCACGTTTTGCAAGTTGCATATCAATACGAGAGTTCTGCCACCAACCAAACAACGCTTTGCGACGAATCGCAGCAAACTTTTGCGCTTGCTTCGATGACTCATCTTCAGGTGGGCAAACAATATCAGGAGTAACAGACGCTATCCGCATAGCAGTCTGATCCAAACCCTGCGCTAACAAATTAGCAACAGATGAAGCTTCTGTAGAATCTATTTCCGGTAACGGCACAATAACGTCACCGTTGTAATGGTCACGGATAAGACGCATGCGTTCTTTGACACCAGCATAATTAGATGACCGTGTGTAGTACAGGTCTACGATTTGTTCAGCGCTTTTCATGTATTAGCTTTCTGTTACCCACGAAGGTCGCCATAGTTTGAGCGGTTCAGACATAGGCGTATATAATTTTTCAAGGTTATGTTCTACGAACCATTGTGCCATCACACAGTCATCAGTTCTAGACCCTGTACCTTCTGGGTTCCATTTTGTTACCTCATTCACCAACAACAAAGAATGAGGTCTAGCATCAGTTCGTTGCTTTCCAGGCAATCGAATACGCCCCAACCTGTACAAAGGAGCCAACATTTGCACACCATACTTGGGATCACCCTTGTTTCTAGAGTGCGTGTAGTGCGGTACTAGCTCTACGCCTCGCAAAGCTGACCACCGTCGGAAATGATCGTACTGCAAAATAAACTTTTGAGCAGCGTTAGCTTCAACTATCCAATGCGTAATCGGGTGACCTATCTCATTACTTATCTGCCACCACTCTTCAGCTATACCAGTAAACTTTTGCGTGTCATGGTTCCAGTCAAGGAACGATGGTGCATCCATTTTGCGACGATACGATTCCAACAAGTACCTGTATTCGCTGTCAGGACAATACGCCCAGCATTGCAACGCCCAAAAATTAGACGGAGAAGGGTCAGCAGACGCTACAACCATTACATCTCCGGGCAAATAGCGTGGCACTTCCCACAAATCACGGTCAGTGTCCCAACAACCAATGTAATCTACGCCGTTTTTGCCTTGACCGCCAGTAATCCATAAAGGATCTACAAGCACTGACGCAGGGTCGGAGTCCTCTTGCTGGTACAAAATCTCATATCGGTCAGGTGTTTGCGCTTTCACATGCCGTATTTTTCGCCACGGCAACCGTCGAGGATACAACAAACACCCTTCAGGATATGGAGGAGCGTCTAAACCATGTAACTGTTCGCATTTATCGTCATAATGAGCCTTATATTTAAGGTGACTATACTTGCGTTCACCCTCACCATCTACCTTATCCTCATCAACCTCGTCGTAATCCTCATCAACAGGAGCGATTTTATCTAACGCATAGCGGTAAATATCGTCAGAAGCCATACGCTGTCCTTGCAACACAAGCAAACCACCCGGCTCTAACCGTGTTTCAGCTACCTCATCCCACCAACGATACATGTCAGAACGAGACTCAGAGTTACGCATCTTGCGAGGATCCCAAACATCATCCCAAATAATAAGATCAAAACGACCACCTAGGAAACCGGAGTCCATACCGAACGCTGACCATGACGGTTCTTTCTGCGATAAGGCTACGTCACCTGGTTGCACAATCGTGAATGCTTCTGCACGCCAAATTTCTTTAGCGTCAGGCTTAAACTGACCAAAGTCTTGCTGTAATGTGCGTTCAGCGTCAACCGCTAACCCTAATTTGATGTCGTTTATTTCGGCACGAGCGACATGCTCTCGTTCAAACTCCGCACGCAAACGTCTTGTATACCACTCTGCTAATCGTTGCGTCGAGGAACCGAGCATTCCCCTAATACCCCTATTACGGACTGTCGCCCATGCCGGAAGCACCTTAGCGAAAAACGTTGATTTACCGCTGCCCGGCGGTGCATTTATAACAACGTATTCCTCTATAGGTGTTTCAAAAAGCGAAAAAATTTTCTCAGTGGCTTCTATCTGCCACGGTTGTAGGATAATCCCAAAATAGCGTAAAGCAAATTTTTCTATGTTATCCCAACACTCTTGTATTTCAGGATCTAATTCTTCGTAACTAGGTATGTTAGATACGCCTAGCTTGCCGACTTGTTCCTTAGCAATTACATAGTTGCGAGTAGATGCAGCGCCTGATTCGTTATCTCTAGCTGAATGATAGTTAACGCCAGCTTGCTTTGCTGCTTTCCAAATGCTGTTGCTACGTCGAAGAATAAGGTATTCAACCCATTTTTCTATCGGTGTAGCTTTACCTGATGCCATTAACCATTAATACCATA
>JGI25128J35275_1000118_pt1 | contig 23846 bp, 24 predicted proteins | sample ETNvirenome_2_60_FD_35275 | JGI IMG/M metagenome (IMG submission 35275)
TTTACACGAATCACAAATTGTGTATCAGTTACAATTCTGTCTATTCTAAATATGTTTGTTTTAAATAAACCACCAACACCACCTTCTTGTGCATATAAATTTGCTGTCCTAATACCTGCAAAGAGTGGAATTGGGGCTGCCCTACCAGCAGTTGTGAGACCAGCTCCATTACTTACGCTATGTTCACGCTCTGTTCCTGAATGCATTGCTCTTTGTATTTCAACTAAGTCGTAGTGGTCTAAGTTTTGAATGTTTGTGGCTGTGTTAGTTAATTGAGCAGAGTTGTCAGGCATAGTTCCAGTATCTGGAATTGAATTAAAAATCTTTCTTATTTTTACTGTTTCTTCTTGATTTGATTCATTTTTTAAAAATAAATGAGAACCATAGTTTGATGTAGCAAGTCCGTGTTCTTTGTCTATGTACATTAATTCATCACTAACACCGTTTGCTAAATCATCGGATACACCAGTTCTTACTTTATTAAACAAAGCACCTAATTGACCTTCTCTACTAATAACTCTATCTCCTGCACCTTTTTTGTATAATTGTGCATTTGTTCTAATAGCTCCACCACCCGTGCCTAGATTTAAACCTTGCATCATAATTCTGTCACCAGCTTGCATAAAATGATTGGTATCTGTGGTTACTGTTAACTCTTGACCACTAAGTGATAAACCTGCGATTCGCATTTTACCACCAGGCACACTGTTACTATCATCATTTTCAGGTACGTTGTTAAATCTTAACCATCCAAATTTGTGACTATCATTTGAAGTTGTATTTGCTTCAGCTTCTATTTGTTGGTCGGATGCTCCTATTCGCACCAGCCAATCAGCAGATGGTTCTTTATCTAAAACTATAGTTTGTGTAGATGACCCATTTGTTTTCGTGTGTACTTTAGATGCTGCAAATGCATGCACAAATCCATCCTTCGTATCAGAGTAAACAAATTGTCCGTTTACTGTTAAGTCTCCAGCAATAGGTGAACCTAAATAATTAAACTGTCCGTTTATAGCAGTCATGTTTAATCTAGTAAGTTGAAGTGGGTTCATCTTTTTAGTTTGTCCTGCACTAGGTGTATCTGAACCTGATGCTTTACCTGCCCCACCTCTATCATTAAATTTTACGTGAACATCACTATGAACGGATGCTCTATCTCTTTTAAAATCATAATCAGGTAACATGTTTCTTGTTTGACCTGTTTCAGTATCACTATTGCTAAGTGGGAATTGTATTTTCATACCAAAGGTGTCCATGTCACTTCCACTTGTCATCGGTCTTGAACCACGTTTAAAATAATTCAACATAGGTGTTTGTGTTGCAGATGTTGCTGTAGAAGTAAACTGGGATGCTAAATAAAAATCGTTTCCAAAACTATGATTTTGATTTGCCGCATCTATTGGTTCTGTTTGTGCTAGATGCTTTATTGCATTTAAAACAGTCTTACCTGCATCTTTTGGTGTTAAATCACCTAACATATTAGTTGCAAAGTTTTGAGTAGACGCTTCGTATTGATTACTATCTGATGTAGCAATATTGTCTTTACTAGACCTTTTAATAAGTTCTTGTATTACTTCACTTCTTGAGTTATGTGTGCTTTGATTTGTGTCAATCTTAATCATGTTATCAGTTTTATAATCACGCAACTCTGCTAAGTTATCATAAGCTTCAAGAGTAAGTGTGCTTCCACTTTGTATAGTATAGTTTTCATCTAAGTCATAAATCCAACCTGAAAAAATAACTTGTTGTGAATATGAATCAATACATCGTATCTTCATAAATTCTGTAAGAACACCTGTTAAGTTACCTGTCGTTGATGCAGCAGTTCCTGAGCGTGGGTCGGCAGGTCTGTTAATTAACGTGGCTTGTAGATTAACAGGATTACTTAATGTATCAGTAATTACTAAATCTAAAAGTGCATTTGCACCACTTGGAGTTTGTAACTCTACATAGTTTGAACCGTTAAAATATTGTAAGGATGCTCTACCAGCAGCACTACCTGTTATAGACATTTATCCTCCTAGTTTCCTGGTTTATCCACAAAGTCTTGTCTAGCCGCAGCTACAAATTGTATACTAAAATCATACCTATCTTCTCTAGATGCATTTAAACCAAATCGTGCACTTTGTATAGCCACTCTATAAATAGCACCACCTGTATGACTAGCGGCACTATCAATCACACCAGATGAATATCCGTTATCACCATTAGCTGGAAAGGTTGTATCTCCAACTTCTACTTCTAATAAATTTACATCAGAAGCTGCAAAATCATATACGGCGTTTTCAAGTTGATTCTTAAAAGGTATTGTGTAACTTTCTCCNCCAATGGTAACAGTAGGTGAAGACACTTGCTTTGTATCTACTATNCCTGAAACAGTTACAGATGGTCTAAATATACCTAAATCTAATAATTCGGGTGATGAACCTGGTATCGGTATCTGAATAGGTGTTTTACCTATGTTAACTGCAAAGGTATCACATTTTAAAGCAAACTTTATACTTGCTTCTTTGCTATTAGTATTATCGTGTTCTCCATTTCTTAATAGTACAGATAATGTTTCAGTTGAATTTGCCGCTCTTACGTATGCCATTATTGTGTCCCAAACTGCATGTTATTAAATGCCTGAGCTTGGAAACCTGTTCGTTCATCTGTAACTAAGGCATCCATGCCAGGAGGTGTAACTATTTCAATTCTTTGACTTCCAGTCACTGCATTTACTATTTTGTCTGCGGCAAGGTCAAGTCCAATGCTTCCTGCAACACCTAACGGACCTAGAGCTGATAAACCTACTTGCCCTGCACCTATTACACCACGCATAAGTCCAGCTTTAGCACCTTGGTCTCTGAAGGTGTCATAAGTATCTTTAGCTGCAAAACCTGCTGTTACAATTGCTCCTAGACCTGGTATGAATTTAGCTCCTGCCCCTGCTTTACCAAGTAATCCTTTTGCCATTCCTCCAAGACCTGGGATTTTAGCTAGCCCTTGAGCAATCTTAGTTATCAATCCTGAAAAAGGTTTCATTATAAATTCAATAACTTTTCCTAATGTGCTTGTAATACTTCTTCCAAAATTTCTAAGTGCATTTGGAATTAATTTAGAGATTGCTGCTCTTAAACTAATTATAATTTGTTTAACAGTTTCTACAGCACCAAGGATTACACTTTTAATCCCTTTTATAATCATCATAGGTAACCCTTTTATAAAATTAGGGACTGTCTTTGAAACGAAACTCATTACTCCAGTTAAAAGAGGCATCAGATATTTTTGTGTAATTTTTGCACCTAGTTCAGTTTTGAAGAATACTTTTACTAAAGACCATAAACCTGTAACTTTAAGTAGTCCAAAAGCAGTCAATGCTGCAACAACTACTTTTCCAGCACCTTCTAATATACCTTTAAAGGTATCACCACCACCGATTCCAAAAAAACCGAGCACCATTCCAAGTTCTTTTCCTAATCTTGCAAAAAATGCTGTAATTCCACCGACTATAGCTGCAGAATATTGTTGAACAAGAGGAACAGCTTTAGCTAATAATTTTAATAACGGTAAAAAGAAAGGCACCAGAGGCATTAATAATACGTCTGCTAGTGCACCTAATATTTGAAATAATGTACCAAAAAGACCTGTAAATATCTGTGACTGTTTAAGAATTGCACCAATACCTAGATTAATACCTAAACTGGTTCTTAATCTTTTATTGCCCTGTTTAGCCATCTCCTTACCATTAGCAAGTAGTTTTTGGAANAAACTAGGTTCACCTGAACCTGANTCACCACCATTTCCACCATTACCAGAAGTTTCAATTATTAATTTTGCAAGTGAATTTGCCATATTTATTTAATAAGCCTTAGCGGCTTGTCTCTCCATATCTTCATGTTCTTTTTGTTTCATTGCCGCATTTATACCTATTAAGATAGATATCTCATCATCGGTAGCCTCTTGTATGACTCCGTAAGGTATACCATCTTTTAGTAGCGACAGCACAACCATCCAATATCTATAGGTCACCATTTCATGAGGATTCAGGTCGGATGTTCCCCTCAGAACCCTCATCACTCTTTTTTTACTTTATCAACCTTATCGTCTTCACCAAATGCTGACGGAACTAATTTTTCTAGTGCCCCACCTAATCTAGTGTCTATACTTAATAAAAATGTTTCTGTGGTAGCTCCCCAAGGTGCGTTCACTATCATTTCTCTTAAACAACTTCTAACATATTCATCTGCTTGGAAACTTGTATTACCTTTAGAATCAAATTTCATACACTTTGAAATCAGTTGATTTCTCTTACTCCAAGACATGTCTTTAACAGTAACTTCAAATGAAGCTCCTGTTTCTTCAACAGTTATAGTTTTCTTTTCTGGACCTCTTTTAATCTGATAATCTTCAAGATTAAAGCCATCCGTCTTCAACTCATCTGACATTAAATGTCCTCCTATTTATTATGGATATACAGGAAGTGTATCGAATACCTCGATTTTCATATTCCTAAATATCATACTTACGTCTGCTTGTATTGGATTGTTTCCATCTATCGAATGATTCGCAGATGTAATAAACGCTCCTTGTTCATTCAGACCCTTAGCAGCAGTCGCATCATCAGGGACTGTTACCACTATTTTATCATTAGTTCCTCTCTCGAAAGTTAGAACAATATCTATACCTGCTTTATTTGCNGCAGATGGTGTTCCNTAGTCACCTTCTAANATTAACTCTTTAAATAGTGCGTTTGCNTTTTCTGATGTAGANGTGCCTGCTGCTGATTCTTCAGAAGCTATAGTACAAGAGAACGAATACTCTCTAGCTTGTTCTCTTAATTCATTTGGACCTCTGTGTCTGCCATGTATCGGTTTTACATAATATCTTGGTTCAACACTGTTTGAAATACCTAAACTAAAGCTTCTTACTCTAGCAAAAGTAATTCCGTGCATTTTTAGTTCACCTTGTGAAAAATANTATGGTTCAGTAGATGCAAAACTTTTTGTTATAGTTCCACTACTTACAGTTGCAGGATTACCAATTCCATCAGAGGCAATTGTCTGCATCATGTGGAAAAATGGAAGTTCACTAGCTGCTGGACCACCAGGATATTGTTGTGTCAAATCATTAGTTTTACCTTCGTAATCTCCTTGATTGTGCACCATTCCCATGAAAGGAACTGTGTCCCAACTGTATGATACTAAACCACCTTCTTCTCCAGTAAGTGTTGCACTATCTACCATTCCACCATAATAACTTCGTAAAAATTCATTGCTTTCATCTGTGTCCACCATTTTTATATTCCATGATAGAGTATCTAAATTAGTAGTTTCTAAAATTACATGTTTGTAATGGTCTAAACTGGCTACTTTTTTAAGTTGGTGTGAAGCATGGTCAAAGTTTAATGGGTAATCTAATCTAATTTCATCACTTGATTTAGATACAACCCTCCTTATTTCTTGCGTTGTACTAGAAGATAACGCTTGACTTGCCCCTTGGTATGAAAATACTAAAATGTCGTCAGCTGCAATATTTGTAGCTGATGAAGTTGTAACAAATATATCTCCCTTAGATGCTGATGCTGTTGGGTTACCTGATATAGCAGCCACTGCTGCTGTTGAGCCATCTGATTGATAAGCGGCTGTTTGAACACTTCCGATTGGAAATCTTAGTGGTGTTCCATCTAAAAGAACGAATCCACCAACAGACCCACTATAAGATTGTTGTCCACTATATGCGATACCAAAATTTCTTTTTGCCCCCTCACCTAGTAGTCTTCTACCTTCAATAGACATCTCTGGGTCAGGTACATCAACTGTTTCATAAACTCCTGGCACCCAATGAATTAATTGGTCGTTAGCTACATTTGATACACTATCTACTTCTTTTACTTCTTGGCTCGCAACAACTGGGAAGGCTAATGGCACATCTAAAAATAATACGTTACCTGTTGAATCTAATTTTTCTACTCTTCTTATTTGAGAGTTGTTTGCTTCATTACCTATACGTATAAAATCCCCTACTTGAATCGTTCCTGTTGCAGTAGGTACAGCAGCCACACTTATTTGTCTGTCTCCTGGATTAGCTGCAGATGACATAGTTGTAGAGTATCCACTACTTGTTTCTGTTGAACCAGATGCAAGTTCAGGNCGACCACCCTGTCCGTGCTCAGTTCCGTATGTAAATTGTGCTTGGTCTGACCGATAAACTGCCATATTAATCTCCTTCTATTTATTATACTAATCTGTTAGGTAATTTCTAACAAAACAGCATTATTAACTAGTTCAATATCCACTGTGCCCACCCACACATTTGCTTGTTCAGAGTTGTCCTCAGCGAATTGATTGAATGTAATTCTTTGGAAATTAGTTAAACTGTGCACTCTAGCGTGACATATTCTTCTAATCTCTCTCATTATGTTATATAATTTTTGCCGACTATCTTTTGTATATACCTCTAATACCACTCTATAAACTCTGTTTCCATATTTATAGTTGGCGATTGGAGTCTCTTGTATTTCAGGTGAACCTGCCCTACCTATAATATAGTCAGCTCTATTTAAATTAAATCGCACAGGGTCATTTGCACCTGTGACTTCAATATAATTTGGTTCAGTTACGTTACTAGCGTTCCATTGTGAGTCTAACTCATCTAAAACTTCACTAGCTGGCATTGGTTCATTTGGCATTAAAACACCTCAAAAGCTCTTAAGCTATCTAATACATCCATACTTTCTTGGGTAAATTGATTTACTTTTTCACTAATTGAAACTCTATCTAATCCACTCACTGTAACATCTCCAAAGTCGGCGTTTCTTAAAATATCTGCAGCAACTAATTTTTTGCAAACCTCTGTAATTAAAGCACCCTCTCTTGTGTCTGTGTGTATATCTTTTCCGTACAGATAATCTACTTTGATTGGTTGTGTAAACTCTCCCCCACCAAACCTAAACAATGGTGCATTATAAGATGTGAATCTAGCAGGTAATAAAAAATATCTTGAAAAATGTAACATACCTGTATCTTTAATTAAAAAGAAATCACTTTTTCTACCTTGTGTTTTAGTATCATAATTACCACCGTTCCAAATTTTAAAATTTACAATTTTATATGGGTCAGCTTTATCAAGTTTAAATCCATTAATATTAAACTCGTGATATTCATTGTATGCAATATTAGGTCTCCACGACTTTCTTGTGATGTGGTCTATCTTACTTTCTGCTTCATTAATTAAAGTTTCTACAGTTTTTAGAGATGGTGTTGTACTACTTGTAAAGTTATCACTACCGAGTACACCTTCTAGTTGTAATAGACTATATACATCAGGAGGGGCACAATAAGTATTAATCCCTCTCTTTTTAATGCTTTTTATTGAAGGTGCTGTGGTGACAGAAGTTGGACTACTTATACGTATCCAAAAAGCACTTTCACTATCAATAGTTGTAGTCGCCCAGTTTGCTAATCTTCCTACAGGTATTTGTTCTGCTCCGTCCCCTGAAAAACTATACATAGTATCTTCATTGTCATCTGGGTCAAGTTGATATGATGCTGATAAAGGTGTAAATTCAGTAAAAGCTGAACCGTTCCAATATTCATATTTTAGTGTACCTAAGCTACCATTACTTGCTAACTCAAATACTGCCATATCAAATCTAGAAGCGTCTCCTAAATATAAAAAATCATCAGTACCTTCTAGCACTGAAAATGCAGTTCCCCCTGGTGATTGAGCTTCTAATGTTTTATCAGTAAATGAACTGCCATCAAAAACTTCTACAAAATCAAAATATGGTGTTGCCGATGTTGGCATTTTTTAAGCCTCCGAATTATCCTCCGTTATTTCATCTGACTTTTCTTCGGCTATTTCTTCTGCTATATCTTCTGGAACAGTTCCAAGTTTACCTCTTAAGTAAGCTGCCGCTCCGTCCACTTGTTGTATTCTTGCAATTAATGTTTGTCTTTGAGTATCTAAACCTGCAAGTTGTGTCCTTAATTCTTTTCCTTCATTTTCTAATGTTACTAAATCTTTTGTAAGCTCTTCTTGCATTACGCATTTCTCCTAGAACTAATACCTCTTTTTATTGAGGTTCTTCGTTTTTTCTGTAGTGGTGGTTCTCCCCAAATGGGTCTAAGACCATTTAAGAAAGGTAGGCAATTACTTATATGTAAATAATGTCCTTCTTCTTTTTTAGTTTGCCATACTTCTCTACATTCCTCAGAAGCATCTCTGTATGGCTCCACCATTTCGTTAAAACCACTCACATAAAGTATATCATCACCCGTAAGGATGTTAGTGTTTAATAAAAAAGGTTTTCCCCTTCTTAGTAAACTCTTGATTTTTCTTTCTACTGTTTTGGTTCTAGAATAATGTTTTTTATATGTTAAGACTGGAAACTCCACATAATCATCATCTTGCCACCACTTTGAGTTTTTCCAATAATGTTTATATGTCTTGCTTTGTATCGGCATATATTCTCTCCTATTACTTTGTTCTGTAATAAGTATTATACGCTTTTACTATTTCCATGTCAATCCCTAAAACATTATCCATGTCTTATTATACTATTTTTTGTTAAGTTCTTTAAATTCTTTAGGGTCTAATAAATGCTTGTGTTCTTCACTCATAGTTGCTAAAGGTCCAACAACATTTAAAACTTCTGCTTGATTACTACCATTTGTTAATGTAACAGCTCTGTTTTCTAGTCTTATCTGGTGTGCTTTTTTTTGCACATCAAACTCATGTACATTTGTGCTATCAAAACTACCATCATCAAATTCTTTTTTTAATTTTGACCAAAGTTTTATTTCTCTAAATCTATCTTTTCCTACTCTAAGTATAGTATTTTTATTAAATTCAAGCTCATCTATTTTTACTTCTAATCTACGTCTTTCAAATTCATCAGATTCTTTATTTAATTTGTCTTTAGCTTCATCTAAATCAATCATTAAGTTTCTAAATGCGAAAGAATCTCTTGTAAGTTCATCATACATCGCAGCTTGTTCTCTAACACATTGCCAATATTTAGCAGCGTTAGTTGGTTGCTTACCATCTTGCAAGACAGAATATCTCATTTGGATTTCTGTTCTATATATTTGATTTTTTTCTACTGTTTCTTTTAATTCTTGTTTTAATTCTGTAAGCTCTTTATTCTGTTCTTTTGATAATACTGGAAAATTATCCATTAATATCCTCCCATAGCTCGTCTATATTGTTTAATGCTTTCATGCTTGATGTTTCTGTGCCATATTCAGGTGGTCTATTACTAGCATCGTGGTCATCCTCTACATAAGTTTTCCATAATGCTTTAGCTTCTGCTTCTGTTTTTTCTGTATAGCCTGTATTGTTTGTAAGCCATCTGTTTAAGCTAGTGCCTTCTTCTAATCTTATTAAAGTAGGCGTAAGTAAAACAGGGCTCATACCATTGTATTGCCCTGTGGTAAATGTAAAATTATTAAATGTATAATACTTAGCCATTATTTACACTCTATCAAATAAACTAATTGTAGTTGAAGCAGCACCATAACTTGAACCTGTCCCACCACCAAAAGCTGCTGCATCTACATTATTTGTTTGGTGATTTTGGTCACTTGCATATCTGTCATTACTATTTGCACCTCCTGCTGACCAAGCAGAACCATCAAAAAGATATGCTGTAGCAGCACCACCAGAATTAAAATGAGCATACATAAAAGAACTTGTAGCTCCACCACCCCAAGCACTACTACCAGTTGTACTTGCGTTTGCATCTGCTGACCATGAAGAGCCATCATAAGAATAATTTTGTTGTCCATTTGCTCTACTGCAACCACTTGTATCTTGGTCATAATAACCACAAGCCATTCTAAAATCATTGTGTCCACCACCACCACCATATCCATAAGCAGGACCATAAGTGCTACCAGCAAAAGCAGCTTCAACTGTCCAACTACTACCATCCCATGATTCTGACCTTGTATTGTCTAAATCACAATCACCATCAGCTGTGCCACCAAGCATCATAATATCATTTTCAGAAATACCCCCACAGTAATGCCCTTGTCCTACAACCTTACTAGGATTAGTTACAGAAGACCAACTACCACCACTAAATTCGTAAGCATCTCTTCTACCATTATAGCTTCCATTAAGAGTTCCACCTATTACTACAGCACTTGTTGTAGAACCAGCACCACCCATCATGCCTGAAATACCAATAGCTTGTCCACTACTTATAGAGTCTCCAGAGCCATCATATTCTTCCTCACTATTTAATCTATTTGTTAAACCACTTGAACCAAGTCCACCAACTACTGACATAGCAGCTCTTGTTGAACCTTGTGCAGAATAAAATCTAGTTCTAGCAGTTGCTAAATTAGCACTACTAGTAGACCAAGTTCCTGAGTCTAAACCAGCAAATGTTCTACCATTTAATTTTTCAATGTTAGCATCAGTTCTACCATCTAACTTTGCAATACTTGTTAGAGATATACCATTTACTTTGTCTACTTGATTACTCATTATGCGTGCTCTATAATGTTTAAGCTAGGATTTACAAACACATCTCTCGGTCCGATTGCTATCCCACATACTTGTACGATATCACCATCATCACTTGGTGCAGTTGCTGTAACTGTCCCTGCTGTTTCACTTAAAAATAATTGTTTTCCTTCTGTTAAATCTCCACCAAATCCATTAGAGTCGTTATACACACCATGTGTTAATACTTTTACAGCACTACCTGCTGAACCTTGTGCTGATATAGCAACACCGATTGCAGGATAATGACCATCATCACCAGTATCGTTTGAGTCTGCTTTGTTTACTCTACCATCTGTTGTACTCATATATACCCAGTCACCTACTGCAAGAGATTCACCTGCTAAAAATTCTATAACTATCCCACCATGTGTATCATTTGCTAATGCTCCTCCACCTAATGTTTCGTAAGCCATCGGAGTACCAGTAATTGTGCCACCAGTAGTTCCATCATGTGTAATACTAACATCGTTTCCTGCACCTAAATTAAGCACAGCACTATCTGTTAATAAACTAACATCGTCACCAAATATTGCATCTAATACTACACTTAATCCTCCGTCTGTTTGAAGAGACCCGTCTGTGGTTGAAGTTGCATTAGTGTTATCATCGGTTACTATTCTTCCACCAACAGTTAAAGCAGCCGAAACATTTACTTCAGTTGATGCATTTAAATCTATAGTCGCTTCACCATCTATTCTTAACACACCATCACCTGACTGTTGTATAAATGTAGCTGCATCCCCAAAAGTTAATTTATTCGTACTATTTAAAGTTAAACCCGTTCCATCTGTATGTGTAAGGGTAGTGTCATTATCGGCTCCAAATCCTAAAACAGCAGAATCACTATCTAATTTAAGGTCATTACTGACTGTAACAGCAGTTGATGCATTAATGTCCACAGTAGCCTCACCATCTATTCGTAGCACACCATCACTTGATTGTTGTACAAATGAAGCTGAATCTCCAAACATAAGTTTGTTGGTGCTGTTGATAGTTAGTCCTGTGCCATTCGTATGAGTAATGGTTACATTACCATTATTAAAATTCATTACCCCACCACTAGCTAAGAATAAATCAGACCACATAAGGCTAGTTGTACCTAATGCAATCCCATCGCTTGTTCCTGGAGTCAATGCGTTTTCTACTAATACCATTTCTTTCGAGTTGTTTGCATGAAAGTTTATAGTATTAGAATCTGCGAAATCTATCTTAGTTTCGTCATCTTCACCGATTTTTATATCAGTTATTAAATTGCTTACTGCTGGGGGTTTGTTTCCTATATATGCCATAATAAAGTTCCTCTATTTTATTATACTAATTTTCTATAGAAATCTTTAAAGTTCTACTTCTAGAGTTTCTTGATTGTTAAGAGTTCTAAACTCATTTAAAGAATTAACATAATCGCTATCTATTGCCCAGTTGCCATCTATGTATGTAAAACAATGCCCCCAAAATTTAGTTGGCTCTGAGACATCTTCGTATACATCATGAGTAGTTGAATTTACCCCAGTAAGTTCTATATTACCATTAGAGGATGTAACAACACATGATGTGCTATCAATAGTAATGGTTTCAGTATTTTCTATACATGAAATTACTTTATTATCTGATTTTCTAACTAGGATTTTTGCCATTTAACATTGCCTTTTCTTGAGCTTCAATTTGTTTTTTGAAGTCATCATCTATTGTTTTAAGTGGACCGATTACATTTATCATTTCGCCTTGACTACTACCAGGTGTTAAGTTTTTTGCTCTTTCTTGTAATTGTAGTTTAAGAGTTTCTTTTTGGTGGGTGTTAACATTTTTAGTATCAAATGAACCATCATCTAATTCTTTTTTTAATCTAGACCAATGTTCTATTTCTCTTACTCTATCAGCACCCATTCTTTCACGTTCTTCTTTTTCCCAAAGTTTTTCTTCTAATTGTATTTCTAATAATTCTAATTCTAAATCGTCTTTTTCTTTTTCAATAGCTCTTTCTAATTTTTTTATTCCAACTAAAAGTTTTCTATATCCATAAGATTCTTCTCTTAAATTTGTGTAAAAAACATTTTGCTCTCTTACACATTGCCAGTATTTACTAGCTTTAGTGGGATGCCTGCCATCATTAAGGACAGAGTAACGCATTTCAGTTTCAGTTCTGTATCTTTGTACTTTGTTATGCGTATCTTCTAGTTCTGCTTTTAATTCTTTTAAGAACTTGTTATGTTCTTTTTTTAACATTGGAAAATTATTCAAGTGTTATTGCTCCTTGTACTATTTTTGCTCCACCTAATTCAGCATCCTGACCATCGTAAAAATTATTTAATGCTATTATACCAGCGTTTACTAATTCTTGTGCTTCTGCTTTTGTTTTTATTTCGTAGCCATATTTCTCTACCCATTCTGTGCAATGTTCTACACCACCACCATATTCAGCGTTGTCTACTGCTTTATATATATCACCTGGATATCCTTCAATTGTAAATCGTTTTGCATCACTATGTTTGTATTCTGTTATTTGTTGTCCATAAAAATAAATCATAATATTCTCTCCTAGTGGTCAAAATGTACTATATCATCTGTTGCAGAACCATAACTTGTGGTAGTTCCCCCACCAAAAAATACTGCGGCAGATGTGCCGCCACAATCCACATTATCTGATGTTGAGTATCTATCTACGCTTGATAAACCATTTGTAGGACCTGATGCCCAACTTGTACCATTCCAATATTCACTATCATTGTTAGCAATTCTACTGCCACCTGTAAGTATTACATCTTCTTTAGTACCAGCACTTTGAAACACATTTCTTATATTAGACATAGAGTTAACTGTTGATATTGAAGTACCATCAAATGCTTCTGTGCTTTTTCCATTTATAGCATTGTCACTTTGCGAAGCACCACCGAAAAATATACAATCATTAGATGTTCCTGCCGCAGCAAGGTATGCTTTACCTGCTGCCAAATCTACACCTGTATCTGACCATGATGTTCCATTGTAATCTTCTATTTGTGATTGATAAGCACCTACATAACCACCTGCTGATACGGCATCAGTTTGAGTGCCACACATACCAGGTTGTTCGCCACCAGTCACATTTGCTGTGCCACCACTACTCCATGATGAGCCGTCATATTCCTCTGATGTTTTTGCTTCTCCAGATGCAGTTGTACCACCTAATGCTAGACCTGCTGTTAATGTTCCTGTTCCTGCTGGTGTCATTCTCGCAGTTGCCATATTACCACCAGCAGTAATGGTACTACCATTATATTCCTCTGTACTGGCTAATTTAGTACTACTTGTATTAGCTCCACCACCCGTCATACTTGCAATTCTTGAAGTACCTATTCCTATTGCGTTTCTACTTCTTGCAGTAGATAAAGATGCATTAGAAAGACTAAATATTCCACCAGCAATAGACCTTTGTCCAGCACCAGCAGTCATACCATAAAGTGTGCTTCCATAACCAGTGCTATTATTTTGCCTATAATGATAAAACATTGCACCACCATTAAAAGTGTTAGAGTACCCGACTTTATCACCAACTGATGTAAGTTGCCAACCTCCACCACCTTGAGCATTAGTTAACATTTGTATAAGAGTACCTATAAAATTGTAACCAGTTGTTGGGTTATAAGCTACTGCCGCACCTTGCTGTTTAACATCAGATTTATCATCACTATCAGAACCACTAATAACTATTCTTTTAAATTGAGGGTCAAAACCAATAGTTGTCGTAAAGTATGGTTGTCCATCACCATTTGATGTAGTCCAACCACTTGTTAATCCTTGTGTAATTCCACCTGCATATTGTATAGCTAACCCATTTGACCTAATTGGTTGACCGTTAGAAACTGCCCATGTAATACTATTATCAGAGCCTGTTGTAAAATTAGTAAGTACAAAGTCATCTACATCATCATCCCAAAGCATTACATGAGTTACGTTGTTTTGTGTATCAAAAACAATAGGATTATTTTGATAACTTACCCAGTTAGAAGCTTGACTAATACTACTATCGCTATTTCCAATATGACTATTCACAAGACTATTTTTTGAATATGAAGTTGTACTATTTACTGTAAGAGTTGANCCACTNCCTGTAATAGTACCAGCTTTAACTTTAAAATCCCCAGATGAAAAACCTTGTGATACATTAATAATTCTATTTACATTACTNTCATAGGTAAAATATGACCTTGCATTTGCAGGGTCATCGTGAATAACAGTAAAAGCACTTTTACTTAAAGCGTTATTACTACTTATATCAGTAAATGTTATAACAACTCCTACGATATCATCAGGGTCTCCATTTTCTGCTGAACCAGAAGCAGGACCACCTTTTTCAAAAAATGTTACTGCTCTGTTTCCTGCTCTATCAAAAATCAAAGACCCATGACCACCATTGACATATTGATTAGCATTACTACCACTATTATCATCACTAGGTCGATACAGCATACTTAAATTAATGTTTGCTATTTTTGGAGAGCCTGAACCACTTGTTGTAAGTGATGCCCCAAACATTGAAATATCGTTCTTATTACCAGATGGTATGGCATAATCAAACATAGTACCTATAAATCTTTCGTTATCTTCATCCCATACTATACCGTGCCCCATTATTTCGCCGTCAGTATGTATGGTAACNTTATCTCCCCAAGTTATAGCAGAACCNTTCCAAGTTCCAACTCTTACAGTAGGGTATCGGCTATTAGCATTATCTGAACCCAAAACTGCTACATAAGTTGTACCACCATAAACAGCAGTACATGCTCTATTACCATAACTTTGATAATTAGCACCAAATGGGTGGTCGTTATCACCTGATGTCATGTCTACATTTGCAGGGTCTGCTTGTGCTATAGGAAATTCACCTGATAACAATGTATCTACATTAGCTTTTTCTACATTATCTACTTTACTTATGTTGCCAACTTCGACATTATTTACTTTACTTATATCTGCCATAAGTTCTCCTTATGCTAATAATACTTCTGTTGTATTAAAGTTTACATAAATACTGTCTGCACTTAATGCTACTCCAATTTTTTGTACTGTATCTCCAGAACCTGATGGTGCTGTAGCAGTTATTTCTCCTGCTGTTGTACCAACAAATAAATCTGCACCTGGTGTAAAGTTATATGTATCATCTCTTAATACACCAGCTATTAATATTTTTACTGCTGCATCACTACCTGACGAATTTGCTTCTAATGCCACACCTATTGCTGGCATACTTGTTGCTGCATCAGCATCGGCTTCGTCTAAGTCACCATCACTATCTATATATACTACTTCACCTAAAGCTAATCCTGTTTTAGCTATCATTGAAACTACAACACCAGTAGCTTTATGGTCTGCTGATGGGGCAGTATCTCCAAATATTAATTGACCTTCATCTGCTAATGTAATTGTTTTATCGTCTGCTAGTACCACATCTTGAAATGTTGTAGTAGAGTTAAATGTTAATCCTGCATCATCTGCGTGAGTTATAGTTGAATCATTGTCAGCACCAAATCCTAAAACAGCTGCATCACTATTTAATTTTAAATCATTACTCACTAATACTGCTGTTGAAGCATTCAAGTCTATAGTTGCTTCACCATCAATTGTCATTACACCATCTCCTGATTGATGTATGAAAGTAGCAGCGTCTCCGAAAGTCAACTTATTTGTACTATTTAATGTAAGCCCCGTGCCATCGGTATGAGTAAGTGTAGTATCATTGTCAGCTCCAAAACCTAATACTGCTGAATCACTAGACAGTTTTAAATCATTACTTACCGTCACTGCTGTTGTTGCAGTAAAAGCCACTGTAGCCGCAGCGACTGTTAGTGTATTAGAACTATGAGTTATAGTTACGTTTCCATTATTTAAATTTATTACTGAACCACTGGCAAGAAATAAATCTGACCACATAAGACTTGTGGTTCCTAGAGCTGTCCCGTCACTTGTTCCAGGCGATAAACTATTTTCTGCTAACTCTACTTCTTTAGCATTGTTAGCATAAAAATTAATTTTATTTGCATCTTCAAAATCAATTTTAGTCTGGTCATCTTCACCTATTTTAAAATCTGTTTCTAAGATTTCTACAATCGGTGTTTCAGCAGGTTGATTTCCAATATATCCCATATCTTAATCCCCTATTCGCTAATTGTGTCTACTACACTGCACCATACGTCTAACGCATTGTTTGTATTACAGTCCACTTTTAATGCATCACCACTTACTAAAACTATTTTACTCCCCCCGTCAATAAGTTCCAAAGATGAACCAGCAGGAATAGAAGCGTTTTTAACTAAATAATAATTAGCACTACTTCGTTCAATAAAACAGTCTACAGTAATTGCTCCTGTAGTAATGTTAGCAAGTCGTAACCCTACAATAGCGTCATCACTGTTAGCAGTTCTGATGGTCGCTCCTGAAGTGCCAGTATCTCTAGCTACGCTATTTTCAAAATCTTGTGCCATTTGTTTAGTCTCCTATATTTATTATACTAATTTCATTTACAATTTATAACGCTATTGCCATCGCTGTTGCAAAGCCTTTAGTAGATGCCCCGATGTCAGAAGCTACCTCTGATGCACTTCTACCTTCTATGACTGTGCCGTCTACTCGCAAGAAATCATTATCTACTACACCTGATGTAAATTGTGCTACATCATGTTGCGATATACCTTTTGCAATTTGTAATTTATTACTTGCTATCTCAAGCCCAGAGTTAGTTCCTAAATCGATGCCTAATACCGAACTTGATGCCGCCAATCCGTCTCCTGCAAATAATGTAGCCAAATCTGCTACTGCTTCTTTCTTAGTTGCATTNCTGTCGTTTGCGTCTATAAATGCTATACTATCTCCATCTGCGATTGCNCCTGCCGTCAAACCATTTAAGTTATCCCCAAGTATAACGTCTGTTCCACCCACCGATATAGTCTTACCTGATTCAAAATCTATACCACCGTCATCTATTGTTAAAATATCAGAACCATCTACGTTGAATACCATCTTACCAGCATTACCACCTGATTCTGCTGTGGCTGTCGTAAAGGTTACTGACTCAGCGGCTTTATTAGAACCACCATTAGTAACTTTAATTTCAAATGATTCAGTAGCAGAAGTACCCATTCTTAGGGCTACGTCTGCATTATTAGCATCTCTAAATAAATCTATGTCTGCATTAGATGTAAGTTTTGCAGATGAATGAGTAAGAGTAACATTTCCATTGTTAAAGTTAATTACTGCAGCATCTGCTAAAAATAAATCTGACCACATTAAGCTAGTGGTACCTAACGCTGTGCCATCACTTGTACCTGGTGACAAACTATTTTCAGCAAGCTCTACTTCTTTAGCGTTATTCGCATAGAAGTTAATTTTATTTGCGTCCTCAAAATCTATCTTAGTTTGGTCATCCTCACCAATCTTAATGTCTGTAGCAAGTAAAGATGTGATTCCTGTTTGAGCTGCATCTATAGTAAAAGTTAAATCAAATGGGTCAGCATCAGTTCCGTTATCTGTGTCAGTAAAGTTAATATCAATACCACCACCTTCTACAAATTTAATTTCTTTATTTTCAGTAATNGTTACTTCTGTGCCATCACCATCTTCTATTACGAAACCATCACCCATGTCTACTGTGTCACTACCCGNTGCTACAGTTAATTGCGAACTAGAAACNGATACTCCTGAACCTGCTATTGCACTTAAGAAGTCATCAATACTTTCTACGATTACATCTCCAGTTGCACCACCGTCTAAGAAAAGCATGTGGTCACTAGCTTGAGCTACTGTGCCTGCACTAGCTACACTAAATAATTTAGTCGCTAATGTGTCAAGTCCAACTCTCTTAATAGTTCCTGCATCTGAGTACATAAGTTCATCTGCCGCAGCAAAACCTGAAGTAATTTCTGCTTGACCTGAAATAATATCATCTGCCAACATACCATGTTCAACGGCACCTGCTTGAATTGTCATAGCACCATTTGATGCTAATCCAATATCACCACTTACAGCTACTGGATTGTAATTCGTATCATCACCAACAAGAATATGTCCTGCTGTGTTTGTGTTCATAAATAAATCATCACCAGTAATTGTTAAATCACCTGTAACCGTAACACCACTATCGTTAATTTCAAGTTGGTCAGTTCCATCAATATCAAAAACCATTTTTCCGTGATTGGCTGTACCTGATGCAGTTGCTGTACTGAAGTGAACTTCTTCAGCAGTTTTATTAGAGCTACCGTTTAATACTTCTATAGTAAGTGATTCTGTTGCCGATGTACCTAACTTAAGAGAAACATCTGCGTTATTCGCATCTTCAAAGATTGTTAAGTCACCACCTGTTAATGCTGTGATAGCTTGAGATGCCTCCACGTTTAATGTGACATCACCATCAGTTCCACCTCCAGATAATCCTGTTCCAGCAACTACACTTGTAATATCTCCGTCAATTGCTGTGCCATTTATTCTGAATGTTTTACCTGATGCTAAGTTAATACCAGCGTCATCAACATCAAAAATGTCCGTGCCGTCTACGTTAAATGTAAACTTACCGTGGTTACCTGTAGATGATGCTGTAGCAGTTGTAAATGTAACAGACTCGGCTGTCTTATTAGAACTACCATTTAGTACTGAAATAGCTAAAGATTCTGTGGCACTTGTACCCATTCTTAGTGTTACATCAGCGTTGTTTGCATCTTCAAATATGTCTACGTCATCACCAAATGTTTTGTTAGTTAGAGTATCTGTCGTTGCTCTACCTACTAATGTATCAGCACTTGCTGGAAGTACAACTGTTACGTTACCAGAATATGCAGAGTGTGGTGCTGCTTGTAATTGAGTATAATGAGCGTTGCTTACTTCACAGTAAAATCTTACATAAGACTCTGCACCAGAGTTTTTAATTGATATAGCACCTGACTCCATGTCAATACCATTTGAACCATCTACTCTAACAACACCTGAACCATTTGGTGTAAGTGCTATATTACCGTTTGAAGTAGATACTAAACCATTACTATTTACATCTAAGTCGCCACCAAGTTGTGGTGAGCTGTCATCTACTACGTCTGTTATTGCACCCGATGCTGCTAACCCTGATACAACCTGAGACCTTGATACTTTTTTCAAGCCTCCACCAGATGTATCTATTGCTAGGAATACGTCATCATTTGCTATGGATGATATTTCTGATAAATCTCCAACGGCTGTAGAACTAAAACTTGTACCATCAGCAATTAATAAATTACCTGATGTATTACTTGCCATAATGATGTTGCCATCAAATCTTACATTTCCTGCATCAACCAATAAAGCAGTTGTTTGAGAAAGAGTTTGATTTGTGCCTGCTGCAGGAGCACCACTAATATATAAAGTTGTAGCAGCAGTTGTTGTAACTGAAGAGTTACTAGCTGCTAATGTTGGTGCTTCTAGTCTTACGTGTGAATATAAAGCTGCAGTTCCTGAAGCTGATGTATTATTATCTGTAATTGTAGATGTATCTAGATGAACCATAGCTCCATCACCAGGAGTTACGTTTTTATCACCATCTAAAGTTAAACCTGTTAATGTTCCTAATGATGTAATTCCTGATTGAGCAGCATCTACTGAAAGGACAGCGGCACTTGCTGATATACCTGTACCTGCAAGTTTACTTGCAAATGTGTCTATACCAACTCTTTTTAATGTGCCTCCATCAGAATATAATAATTCGTCAGCATCTGCTAACCCTGAAGTTATCTCTGCCTGTCCTGAAATAATATTGTCATTCAACATGCCTTCTTCAACAGCACCTGATTGAATTGTTGTGACACCTGCGTTAGTTAATTCTACGTCACCTGATACTTGTACTGGGTTGAAGTTTGTACCATCTGCTACAAGAATCATACCATCTGTGTTGGTGCCCATAAATAAGTCATCACCTGAAACTGTTAAGTCTCCAGCTACTGTAACATTACCACTTGTATCAATTTTTAATTTAGTCGCACCTCCAACTGTTCCTCCTGTATCAATCTTTAAACTATCACTATCATCATCGTCTACACCAATTGTAAATTTATCAGTTTCACTAAGTTGGAATGTTAGGTGTGGGTCACCTGATGTAATTTCAATGACATTTTCTCCACCCTTATTTGTAAGAGTGGTGCCATCAAATAAAAGATTAGCCTCTCCAGCCACAGCAGAACCTGTAGCAGTAAGAAGCCTGTTGTTTACGTTACCACTAATTGCTACAAGACCTTCACCAATAAAATTAGACTTAGTTATATATTTAATTTTATCTGGCGTTTCAGAAACATCTAATACAAGAACTAAATCACCGTCTGCCGCATCGGTTATTACTTCTTGGTCGGTGAAGATATCTTCATCAATAGCTGTAGCTTTGATATTAGTATCAAATAAGTTACCTCTGGTCAGTTGACCATATCTGCTACTTCGTGATGGCATGGGTTACCTCCCCCAAACAATACCACGGATTCTTACGTTGGTTGAAGTTGCCCTGATAATGCTTATTTTGTTGTTGAAAAAAATACCTTCATCAAAGTATCCCTCATTTTCTGGGATTAACATTGTTGAAGTTGACGCATCTCCATCAAACTCTATATGAGCATCACCTAACTCAACTACGAAAGAAACTTTGTTAGCCTCCTCAAAATTGGCTGCTATATCAACAGCAGTTTCAGCAGAACTACCTGTAGTAGTATGAGTAAACGATTTGTGTTTACCATACGTCTGAAGTAATTCAATTTCCTGTCTGAACAATTTATTATTCGTTGTCATTTAATTTCCTCATTTAAATTTTAATAATGTAGGTTTAGCATTTCCGAGATGCAATTTACTATAATTCTTAGCTGATGCTATCCCTGGGATACTAAATCCTTCTTTTCTAGATATACTCTCTACAGACATATATCGAGGTTTATCTAGTTCAGCTTTAAAAGTTTTAGCTAAAGAAGTAACATATTCCAGTTCTTTCTTTAAGTTATTATACTCAGTTACCTTACGTAATAACTCTGCTGATAACTTTGTAAGCTTATTAGATAATAATCTTTCCTTAGAGTCTTGTTTTAATGAATCTGAGTTTACTTGTTCTAGCAACTCTAATGCTTCATCTTTTTTAGCCTCTACTTCACTCATGTACTTTCGAGCACCCTCATTATCGTCTTCTAGATAATTTACATGTATCTCTAATTGTTCAATTGTTTTTGTCTTCTCTATATTTATTTTACTAATATTGTCGGCAAAACTTTTCAATTTTGCATATTTTTTTTGAGTTTCTTTATTAGTATCTGCTACTTGTTGTAATTCACGCTGTATAATTCTTGTTTTTTTGACTTCATTATCATAGTCCCTTTTAAATTCCATACGCTCTTTACTTAGAAAATCAATATTTTTTTCTTGTGCTTTTTTAGAAAGTTTTATTTCATTTAAATCTTGTACAGCATTTAAAGCACGTTGTTCAGCCTCATGTAATGTCTGTTGCACTTGAGGCAGTAATTCTGCTTTAGGTTTTAAATCGGATAGCTCAAGTTCTGTTTTATCTTTAAGTTCCTCTAAATCAGCTACCGTATTCATTGCTTTTTTTTGTTCTTTAAAAGCATGGTCAGCTTTTTGTTTTAGTTCGTCATTCTTAGATTGCACATTATGAAGTTTAGTTACTTCAGCTTGTAATGCATCAATTTCAGCTTGAAGCTGTTGTTCNTTTGCAACATTATTTAAAACAAATGAATTTTGTTTTTTCTTAGAACTTTTATTGTCCTTATTAAAAAAACTATTCAACCTCATTTATGACCCTTGGCTCTCTTGCAAAGTATTGACCTAAATCAGATTTATGCAAATTTTGTATCCACGCTTTCGGTTCATATGTTGGGGAAATGCTTATTTTACTTCCAGTTTTTTCATCTTCTACTACAATAGCTGATAAAATTAAATTTTCAATGTCAGCCCCGTAAGCCCCGTTTTTTCCAAAAGGGATGTCAAGTTCTTGCCTTAATTCAGAATAACTATATGTTCCTGCATCTGTATCTAAATTATTTGGTGAGTATTTTCCCTTTAGCATTATGTCCACCTCGTATCTAACAAGTTGAGCTACTTTAGGAGTTACTTCAATAGTTACTTCTTTTTCAACTTTTTCTTCCTCTTTGACAGGTTCTAAAGTTGCATATCTAGGTTTTTTATTTTCTGGGGTTTTGATTGTTGTAGTTTTTTTGGTAGATTTTTTCCCTGCCATTTTAACTCCTTTTTTTAAATTTCTTTTTAGTTCTTGACACAGTTGACAAGAATCTTTGAACTGCTGAACTTCTTTTCACGCTTGAAGGAGTATCTTTCTTCCTTCTAGCTATAGGTCTTTTACTAACCCTTTCACCACCTTTACCATGTCCTCCAACACTTCGTGAATGAGCTCCAGCTCCTGTTCCTCTAATTCTTTTTTTACCTCCTCGATTAACAACACTGTTTCCGACTTCTCCACCTTTTACCCATCTATGAATTGTGGGGTCCCACTGAGCTCCTTGAAAAGGAGGAACTGCTAACTTCTTTTCTAATTTTACACCATTTTTTACAGGTGTCTTTCTTACATAAGTATCATTACTATCTTTCATGTACATTTTTAAACTGCGTAAGATATCTTTATTTTTAGTTTTTTTCATTTGCCTAGCAACAGTTCTTTCCCACTCTCTTCTTTGAGTAGGTGTCATGTTTTCAGCTTCTCTAGCTAAGTCAGGGCTAATTGCAAGACCTGCAATAAAAGCAGCCCATTTACCTAAACTAGGAGATTTACGAACTGCGTCTTTTAAAATATCTTGTCCACCAACTTGTGTCATTTCTNTTTGTTCTTTTGCCTTTTGAGCCATTTGCACTTTTACAGCTTTATTGAAATCTTCTTCATTTTGATTATCTCTTTTTGCATCATATTTTAGTTTGCTGTATACAGCTTCTGCGTGGTGGTCCATTTCAGAAATTTTATCTTGTATCCAAGAAGGTAACTCATCTTTATCTTCTATTATGTCATGAGCCATTTCAGTTAATTCAGATACACGGTCAAGATTTTGTTTTGCTTGGTAGCCCTCTTTATCGGAATATTTCTTTTTAAAATATAAACGTACATCTACTATGCCATCTTTTTGTGGTGGTCTTGCAGATGCACCTCGTGCTACGCCTTTGTTTTTGTTTTCCATAATTTATTATACTTTCTTTTTTCTTAGAAATTCATCAAATCTATCTAAAGATTTTTCAACTTTGCCTGTCCCAGTTTCTTTTTGAACTTTATCTTTAATAGCTTTTACTTTAGCTTGACTAGTTTTTAATTCTTGTGCAGTCATTTTTGGTTCAGGTGCTTTAGCTTGTTTTATTTTTTTAACTTTTGC
>JGI25128J35275_1000127_pt1 | contig 23113 bp, 28 predicted proteins | sample ETNvirenome_2_60_FD_35275 | JGI IMG/M metagenome (IMG submission 35275)
CTGAGTTCATAACACCACCAGCATCAGAACCCATACACACATTATTTGCACCAGTAGTTAAAGCATCGCCACACCTAATTCCAATAAGTTGATTGTTACTACCACTTGTAATTGATGTACCAGCATCGGCACCAATCATTACACTATCTGCTGCACTTGTTACTGCTTTAGCAGCACGATAACCGATAAAAACATTATTACTAGAATTAAAGGTTCCTCCTGTACCATATCCTGCTTCATAACCTATACCTACATTATTAGCTCCAGTAGTTAGCGTTGATAAAGCATGATGACCCAAACCTGTATTTCCAGAACCAGTAGTTGCTATTCCTGCACAAGAATCTCCTACATAAGTGTTAGCAGTTCCTGTTGTTAGAGCATCAGCACAATAAGCTCCCACCATAGTATTAGCACTTCCACCATTATGAGCATTACCACAGTTATATCCTATAGCAGTTATAGCTGATGATTCATCTTCAGATGTTAAAGCATAAGCTCCCACAGCCGTATTATTATCGCCTGTAGTTATTGCATCGCCAGTAGCAGCACCAATCAGAGTGTTTCCATTGCTGGCTCCTGTCATTGCATAGCCAGCATTATCACCTACAACTGTATTAACACTTCCTGTTAATGCAGCCCCAGCAACAGCATTGTCTCCTATTATTATATTCTGCGCTCCTGTAGTCATTGCGGCACCAGCGTTGTTACCTATAACAACATTTTCTCCACTACCTGTACTGATTGCTGAACCAGCGTTATTTCCTACAAGAGTATTACCGGGAGAACTTGTGATAGCATCACCAGAATTGACGCCAATTGCAATGTTGTTTGCCCCAGACGTTAATGTTGTTAAGGCGTTATTTCCAATTGCAATGTTATTAGTTGATGTAACAATAGCATCCAAAGCCCAAGCGCCGATTGCAATGTTGTTAGTGCCTGAAACAGCACCAGCCAAAGAATTATAACCAATCGCAATACTTGGCATTGTACCTGTAGTGCCACCACTTGCTGTCAATGCACCAAGGGCAGCAGTTCCAATACCGACACAGTTTTGAACCTCATCTGTCCCAGCATCAACAGCATTATAGCCAATCGCAATATTGCCACTAGTCGTTGTTATAGCCCCTAACGCATTATTTCCTATTGCTACGTTTTGTGCGCCTGTTGTCATAGCATCACCAGCACCAACACCAAATAAATTGTTATTAGTTCCTGTTGATAAAACATATCCTGCTCTATATCCAATAGCAGTATTATTCATATCTGCATTGCCAGAGGGATTTTGGGTAGCAAGTGCTTCATGTCCAACAGCAGTTGATTGGTCGCCAGCTACGTTTGTACCAAGAGCGTTTATGCCTAGAGCGGTGTTTGATGTACCAGTAGTGTTAGCATCAAGTGCATAGATACCCATCGCAACATTGATACCTGTGGTATTTGCTGTCATTGCATTACGACCAACAGCCGTTGAATCACTGCCTGTTGTTGCAGCACCAGCATTAGTACCTATAAATGTATTATAAGAACCAGTTTGATTGGCACCACCAGCATGACCACCTATAAAAGTATTTTGAGCACCTGTAGTAGTTGCATCACCAGATTCATAACCGACAAAAGTATTTAAAGTAGAACCAGATGACATTGAAGCGCCAGAACGATAACCTATAGCTACAAAGCCATTACATGTAGTATTGACTTGTCCAGCATTATAACCAATGGCTATGTTATTAGATGCTGTTGTTTGCGCTCCCAGAGCAGTGTCACCTATTGCAACATTACCAGAGCCAGTTGTAATAGCATCACCTGCACCAGAGCCAATGCCCACATTGTTTGCTCCAGTTGTATTCGCAGTTAGAGCATTATAACCTACAGCGGTATTGTTAGATGCTGTCTCATTAAGTTTTAATGCGTTATAACCTAGTGCTGCGTTGTAGCCTCCACTTGTATTAGTACCAAGAGCTTCCTGTCCAACAACGGCATTACCAACACCTGTGGTAGTTGCATCACCACAATTAGAACCTACGAAAACATTTACGCCTCCTGTAGTAATTGCCCCACCTGCATTAGTACCTATAGCTGTATTATATTCTGCTGCATAGGAACTTCCCCCTAAAGCATTATAACCTACGGCAACATTATAGGATTCTGTATCAAATCCATCACCAGCCCCATATCCAATTAAAGTATTTTGGTCGCCTGTGGTTAGAGCCGTACCAGCTTCATCGCCAACTGCTACGTTGTAGTTACCGCCTGACGTAATTGAATTACCTGCATTAACACCTGCAGCAAAGTTAGATGTACCTGCTGTTTTCTTTTGTATGTCAGCAGTAAATACTGCATTACCAACAACTGTCACAGTAGATGCAAAATGAGCAGCCCCTCCAACTGATACAGTGCTTTGTAGATTACTAGCACCAACTACTGTACATGGACCTAACACATGTAAAGCTCCTGATACTGATACAGCATCATCAAATGTAGATTTACCTGTTGTAAATAAAGTTCCACCTATAGATGTATTACCTGCTATATNAACATTACCTGATACAGATACTGCATCTTCAAAGACTGCTGCACCTGCAACTGTTACTGTTGAAGCAAAGTGTGAAGCCCCACCTACACTCAATGTTGATGCTAGGCTAACTGCACCTGTTACACTCAAAGTCCCACCTACTGATACATTACCACCTACAGCTAAGTCACCTGATACAGATACATCACCATCGTAGGTAATACCACCTCCAGCAAAGAACGTACCACCTACTGATACATTACCAGCCACATCTAATGCACCACCTACTGTTACATTACTTTTTAAAGCTGCTGCACCTACTACTGTTACAGTAGATGCAAAGTTAGCAGCATTTCCTACTGAGACAGTGCTTTGTAAATGTGTAGCTCCAACTATTGTTACTGTTGACGCAAAGTTAGCAGCATTTCCTACTGAGACAGTACTCTGTAAATGTGTAGCCCCTACAACTGTAACAGTAGATGCAAAGTGAGTATTACCGCCTATTGAGGTATTACCTGTAACATCTAATGTACCACCTACTGTTACATTGCTCTTCAAAGCTGCTGCACCTACCACTGTTACAGTAGAAGCAAACGTAGCTGCACCTCCTACTGAAGCAGTACTTTGTAAGTGTGTCGCACCTACAATAGTTGTAGTTCCTCCTACTATTAAATTACCTGATACAGAGACATCATCTTCAAACTCTGCTTTGCCTGTAATATTACTTGTACCACCTACTGATAAATTAGCAGATACAGCAAAGTTACCTGCAACTCTACTATTAACAACAGATGCAGTAATATTAGTTAAGTTAGAACCATCTCCATAATAAGCAGATGCACATACTCTTGCATTAGCAGCCTGTAGATTAGTTCCCCCTATAGTAACAGTACCATCAACATTTAAATTACCAGCTACAGATACATTACCAGCAGCCTTTATATTACTTACAGATACATCACCTGATATTTGAGGTCCACTAATATTAGTTATATTAGAACCATCACCGTAGTAAGCAGATGCACAAACCTTTGCATTGGCAGCTTGTACATTAGCTCCTACTATTGTTACTGTACCTCCTACAACAAGACCACCACTGACTGATACATCATTATCAAATGTGGCTGCGCCTGTTGCCATTAGTGTTCCACCAATAGAAGTATTACCAGCTACATCCAAGGCACTTTGTATTGATACATCAACTGGTGTTCCCGCCGCTGAAGTAGTAAATTCTGTTTTTGTACCAAATGTAGAAGCACCAAGAACTTTAAATGTACCACTAACTGATACATTATTATCAAATGTAGCAGCACCTTCTACTGTTACTGTAGACTTAAATGTAGCTGCACCAACAGCCGTTACAGTGCTTTGAAGTTGTGTTGCTCCTGATACTGTTACTGTAGAACCAAACTGTGCAGCACCACCAACTGATACAGCAGCCTGTAAATGAGTAGCCCCTACAATTGTCGTAGTACCACTGACATAGAGATTGCCACCTATAGTAGCATTACTAACTGATATGTTACCTGCAATCGTAGCAGTAACACCTGTAATATTAGAACCATCGCCGTAGAAGGCAGATGCACAAACTTTATCATCAACATGGATATTACCATCAAGAGATACGTTACCTGTTACAGCAAGAGTCCCTGTAAACTTAGCTGCGCCCGTAGCAAGCTGGAAAGAACTATCAGTTCCATCTCCAGTTTCAATAGTTTGAAGACCAGCACTTACGCCAGTATTAGTACTTACACCAACTCTTAGTAGTTGTTTATAAGTATTAGCAATTGTTTTTCCGGTTAGTTCTGTCATATTAGGTTCCAATACTTGTCTGTGTCTTCCCAATTAGTTGTAGCTTCTGACCATGTTAGGTTCCTGCCGCCTGTGTCAGGGCGTGGGTCACGTATTGCAGGGTTATCTCTAACGTCAGGTATTTTATTTTGTGGGTGGTTCTTTAAATCAAACTGTCCTTCAAAGTCTTCAGGACATACCAACATACCATAGCTGTTAAAACGCATTATTCTATGTGGATAAACAAACCCACATGTATCACACATAGCCAGTGCGTTTTTATTACTTGCCATTATACATACCTTAGTCTAGGCACAACTTTCATAGTTGATCGTTCTCTGTCTTCTTGGAAAGCTCTAGCTAATAGTTCTTCATAATTAGTTTTTAACATTTGTATTCTAGCTGCTTCTACACCGGGACGTTTCATTGACATATAGTATGCCAAGCCACAGGTCAGGGGTGGTAGGAAACGTGTAGGCATGTCTGCATTCTGTCCAGCAGATTTATCTACATCTTGTAATGCACTAATGCGTTCAATCTTCATTATATCAGTAGAGTTCTCTGGTATAGGCCATACTGAAAGAACAGGGTTATCTCTTCCCCTGCGTATAGAATACTGAGAAGGTCTGCCTGTTTGTGTTTTATTAGGTATTAGTAAATATTCTTCAGGTGAGATACGTTCTAGTTGTAGGTCTGTACTGTCTCTATTAAGCACAACCTCAAGAGCATCTATAGTAGAACTACTAAGATCATAGGTTGTTGTACTTGCTGCAACAGTAACAGCAGTAGTCTCTGTAGTCCAGAGAAGAACTCCTCTGTTCTGCCAATCTTTTAACATAAGATTTATAGAACGTCTGGCCGAAGCAGGTTCATGACCAAGGGTTTGTTCTCCCCCAATCATCTCAGTTGCTTCTTGGATTACTTGATCTATATCAAGATTAAAATTATATGTGCCTGATACTGCCATTATGTCCTGTACCTTCTTGTTTTCTTAGCTATTCTTTTTGGCTGCTTCACGAACTGCTTCCCTGCAGCAGTCCCTTTTCTCTTTGCTCTGGTGGTCGCTGCATATTCCTTTGATGACAGTGCCTTGATTGCTTTCTTGGGAAGATATCTCTCCCCTGTCTTGCCACTTGGTTTGCCTGANTTGGTTGTCCATTTNTGNTTTGTCCATTTTGATAGTTTATTACTTGGTTTTTTCTTACCTGAGTAAGTACCACCTGCATCTTTGTAATACTTAGTTGCTAGTTGCATTGCCCTTGCTGAATGTTTACCACCCATTTTAGCCTTGGCTCTAGCTTTAGCAGCAGCCCATTTCTTAGGATCACGCTTCTTGGCTATTGCCATTATTTTCCTACTTTCTTCATTGCCTCTTTATGAGCAGCACCAAAAGTTTTTCCACCTCTCATCGCCTTTTTCATACTAGTCATGTGTTTTGCAGTATGATGTTTTGCATGTCTTTTTAAAGCTTCTCTTTGCCTTATCGTAAGAAGATTAGAAGTTGGCTTCTTTTTTGGTCTTCCTACTTTAGAACCGTATGTACCTTTACCTTTTGGCATTAACACCTCCACCTTTTTCTTGCTTGTCTTAATCTGCTATTAGGATTTTTAGCAGCCTTGGGAAACTTTTTCATTTGTCCTGCTGATCTAGCACAATATGATTTACGTCTTGCTGCACGTTTACCAGTAGGCTTCTTTTCAGTAACAGCAGTCTTTAATTTAGAACCGGGATTCTGTCTACGATACTTGGCTACACCTTTTTTAGTCATGCCAGCACCAGCCTTGGTAGGACGCTTCATGCCCCGACCAATGGTGATCCCTTTCATATTACTTTTTCTGCGCTTTGCTACCATATGTATACTTATACTTTTCTTTTAAATAATTTACCAGTGCTTCCCAATAATCATCCCAATATGTGTAATCTTTTTTAACAGGTCTGATACAACTCTCATCTATTAAACTATAATTATCTTCACCTAAATCTACAGACTCTCTGTATCTTTTTACAAAATCTTCATCAACCATTAAAATCCTCTGAGTGCTGCTCCATATCCACGAAGAGCAGCACGTTTACGTGGTGCAGTTGTTTTACGTTTAACTTTAGTTTTTAAAACTTTACCACCTTTTTTCCTTTTAGTTATAGATTTTAGAAATGCTTTTCTTTCAGTAGGAGTTAAAGATTTAATATCTACTTTTTTTCTATTAGTTGCACGTTGATATGCCATTTCTCCTTCATCTGTTGCTTTATTAATTCTATTTAATTGTTTAGAAGTTGGTTTACTTTTAAATATTTGTTTTTTAGGTGGTGTTCTACCTCCTGTTATTTTTTTCTCAGGTTCTTTTATAGAAGATTGCCTTATAATACCTAATTTTGCAGCTAATCTTTGTGTCCGTAATGGAGCATCTTTTAAATTTTTAACTACCTGTCTCCATGTTTTTGGTGATTTACGTTTTTGTTTTGATAATATTCCTTGTAAAGCACTTGGACTTCCAGCACGTAATGCACCTGTAATTTGACTAGGAGTTGCTTCAGAAAATTTCTTCTCTCCTCTTACTGCTTTACGATCACGTATAGATTTTGCTCCTGAAGATACTCCTAAAGCATCTTGTAATTCTTTCAATGCTGGATACATATCATCAGGCGCACCAGCAGTTGTTTGTTTACCTTCAGGTATTTTAGTTATTTTTCCACCTATTCTAAGAAAGTTATTTACTTTTTTAGTTAAAGCTTGCCTAGCTTTTGTTTTATCTATTTGTCTTGTTGCAAGTTGTTCTCTTCCTCTTCTTCCTTTAGCAAGAGGTTCAACTTGTTCTAAAGAAACTCTTTTTTCTTCTTTTACTTGTGTTTCTAAAGGTGTTTCTTTCATTCCAACACCTTTAACAGTTTTACGTTCTTTAAATTCTGTCCATTTATTTCTTAAATTTTGTGCTTCAGTATTATTTCTTGTATAACTTGCTTTTAATTTTTTAATTTTAGCTGGATCATTAGTTTTTTGTAATTGATTTTCTATTTTTTTGTTTGCAGCTACGTAAGCTCGACCACGAGAAACTATTTGAGCAGCTTCTTTTCTTCTTGTTTTACCCGGTTCAATTGTTGTAATCCAAGATTTAAATTTAGAAGCTTTACTTTGTTCTGCTCTACTTAATGGTTGTGCTTCTTGAGATGGTTTAGAAGAATATGCTCTTTCTCTTCTTTCTCCTCTTTCTATTACAGGAATATCTTCTCTAGCTTTTTCTGCTGGATCATCAGATACTGGTACTTTTTTATCTAAAGGTGTAGTTGCAGATTTTTGTTCGCTTTCTTTTAACGCATTCTTAACTTCTTTATAGTCTTTTCGTAACTTAACTTTTTCTGCTTCAGAAGCCTTTTTTCCTTTAGTTACAATATTTCTTAATTCTTTAACTAATTCAGCCGAAGTTTTAGAAGCCAGTTTACCTACTATAGATGCTACCATTTTAAAATCCTCTTAGAGCTTTGCCATATCCACGAAGAGCAGCACGTTTCTTTACTTTAGTTTTAGCTTTCTTTTTCTTCATGTTCTTTTTAATGCTGCCGCCTTTTTTCATACCATCATCAGGATCATCAGGATACTCATATTTAAGTTCCATATCTTCACCTGTAAAAGGATTTTTAACTATCTGATCTTTTGGTGTAAAGTCTCCAGTTTTAAATCCACCAAACATAGCATCAAAAAGACTTTTACGTTTTTTATCAGTTGTTACAGTCACACCAGTAGGATCATATCCTTCGGCTGCATCTGTCTCAGGTTGATATCCAATAGGGTCAGGTTTTCGTTGAGGTCTAGGTGTATAAGAAGTAGGTATGGTTTTAGAAGGCTTTTTCTTTTTTTCTAAAATTTTAGGAGCAAGTACTGCGGCAGTTGCTGCTGTTCCTTTTGCACTTTGTGGAGTTGAACTTCTTGATCCACCAAATCTTTTACGACTCCCCGGACGTAAGTTAGCTGGAGAACCACCTCTAGTTGCTCTACTTTCCCCTGTAGCTTTATTTGCTTTTTGCGCTGCCTCTGTTCTAGTTTTACTTTCTTGTTTTGCTTTTACCCTTCTTCTAGCTGCTTCTTTAGAAGGGTCTATTTTTGCTCTAGCTACTTGTGCAGCTTTTCGTGTTTTTTCAGCTTTATCAGCTTTTGTTATAGCTAGTTTAGCAGTTGCAGGGAGAAGTGACATACCTGCTTTTGACAGCCCACTACTTACTTTATCTCCTACTTTTTTTATTCCTTTTTGAATTGCTTTACCAGCACCAGTTTTTAATGCTTGTTGTCCAAAAGCACTTTGAAGTGCTTTACGTCCAACATAACCCATTAAAGGACCACCATACATAATGGTTGCTACATCAATACCTCTATCTCTTAATTCTCTATTTGCTTTACTACGACTTTTTTTCATCATAGCTAAAGCTGCTGCTTTACCTTTTGCTGCACTGCCTGTTTCTTTTTCAATTTTTTTACCGTGTTTTACAGCCCTCTGTTCAGCAGCAGTTCCTGCTTTACTATCAAATTTTCCAGTACTAGCATCACGAATAGTTTTAGCAGTTAAAAACCCCTTACCTCTTTTTGCTCTCATTTTTTGAAGTTCAGCAAATTTTTTTGGATCACGTTTTTTTAATCTTTCTTCTGACTTAGTAAGTTTTCGTTCAGCCATAATATTAATCCTCTATTTTAAAAGCTTTGCCTTGTTGATAGTCTTCATCAACAACAACATCTTGAGGTGGGCCTTTTACATCTGGTCCTTTTCGTGCTGCTCCATATCCTTGTCCAGTAGGTTTCCCTACTATCTTATCAAGTGGGATACTGCGATCTATTAATGTGTGTGGTCCTGCCATCTTACTTCTCCTTAGTACATTTTTTATAGATGAACCAAGCACCTATTGCAATAAACCCAATAATTGCTATACTGATACCCAACATGCTATCTTCTTGTGCAGGTACAACTTCTACTTTAGTAGGCTGTTCTACAACTGCTACTGTTTTCTTATCCATTATGATCTCCTCTTTCTACCTTTCTTAGCCATTGATGCCATTTTCTTTTTACCGTACTTCTTACGGCCTATAAATGCAGCAAGAGCTTTAGGATTTTTTGCTCCACGTTTCTTTAGTTGTGTTGTCAGAGCTTTAAATCTAGCTCCACTTCCTAGTTTCGGTTTACGTTTCTTTGGTGACTTCATGATCTGTTGTCTAACACTAGATCTATTAATCATAGATCATCTTTGTAATGTCGTTACCATTTATTACTTTACCGCCTATACGACGATACTTTACTTTACCACCACCAGCATATTTATAAACTTTACCACCACCACGTTTAGGCATATTAGGTGGCTCCATCATTTTTTCTTGATAACCACCTGTTTCTAAATCTTCTAAATATTGTTCCCCTTCATTTTTCTTTTTAACTTTAGTTTTAGTTTTAGAGGGTTTAATAAGAGAAGACTTAGGATTTATTTGTTGCATAGCTGATCTAGGATTTTTTGCTTTAGAAGCTTTCATTCCTGCTTTAATAGTTTTTACACCTTTTGCTATTGCTGGTATAGCTTTAGAAGCTGCACCTGCAAATGGAATAGCCCCTGCTGCTGCACCTATAGCAGTATAGCCAAGACCGCCTTTAGATTTTTTACGTTGTTTTGCAACTTTTTTTTCTCTGGCTTCTAATGCTTTTTTTAGTTTATTTTTTCTAGCACCACTATGAGGACTTGCCCCTACTGGATGAGGTATTCTACCTGCTTTACCTTTGCTTTTATGAGTTTGTTTTTTATATGAAAATGACATTACGGTGTTCCCTGTTGTAAAGTATCAGGACCACCAGCAGGTGATGCAGCAACTGCCATATCATCCTGACGTGTCCTTCTAGCTTGGTTTCTAAGTGTAATTATTGCTGCTTCATATTGTTGTTGCCATGAAGGAAGCGTTTGCCAATCCTTCATGTACATTGTAGCTTCCATCATTGCAGCATAGAATAAAGCATCATAACAATAATTACTAAAGTAATTCTCTGTTGTAACGCTTGTGCCTGTAGCGGAAGCCAAGGCCAGTGGTTGTGAAACTGTTTGTATTTCTCCTGTCAGTGTAGATGCAGGAGTTGGCACGATAAATATAGAAGTATTATTCTTACGTGCATAGTAACGAGGTGTACCTGTAGAAGAACTTACAGGCCANTAGTCGTTACAATATTCAATTGTTCTTTGTAATAGATTAGTCTTAATGCTGGAAGCACTTGTAGTAAAATGTACATTACGTACTATACGTACCCTGTCTCCTAGAGATACAACCGCATTACTAGCCGTAAGCGTAATGGCTGAATACTCATCCAAGCCAACATCATCAATATCTTTGGTTAGACGTAGCTCTGCCCTACTAATGAAATTAGGTATTTCAGCAGTAAACTCAGTGCCGTCATTCTCAGTTGTATTAATGAGGGCTGCTCTTAAATCAGAATACGTAGCCATGATTAGCCCACAAATGCTGTCAAGACACACCCATCAGTAGGACCAGATACACTGACAACACCATAGACAGGAACTCCAAGTTCCCCCATGTAAATGTCAGTTGCTTCATTGGCAGCTACTTGAAATTTAATTGCAGTACCTTCTGCTGTTTTATTGGTAATCTGCTTTTGTCCCTTAATTGAATAAGAACCAGCAGCCGTAGCCAATGCGTGTACAGCCAAGATACGAGTTGTTGTAGGTTGTGGGCTATCACCAGCACCATTACTACCTACAGTCGTATCATCTTCTACATATGTAAGAACCGCATCACCTGTTGCAATCCCGACTTTAATATTTGTTGTCATGATAACTCCCTTATAAGTATGAGAGAGGTAGCACTACACTACCCCTCTCTACTGTTACATTAGCCAGCGGAACCGAAGAACCCACGCCAATCAGAGACACCGAAGCTATAACGCTCACGGGCTTTGAAACGAAGGTTTCCAGTATCGAAGTCAGGCTCCATTTTAGTCTGAAGCGGAGAACGAACAAACATCTTTGTTCCATTCGGTGCATCAGTCTTCACAAACCACGCATCAGTATCAGTGAAACGACGGTTGATGTAGTAGCCTTCAGGGACCATACCCATGTTACGAATAGCATTGATAGCATTCGTGTTAGGGTTAGCCGCTGCAGCACTCGTTCCGGTGTTACCGGGGCTGCTGAGTACCTTGTCAGCAACGGCCCAATAGTCAACGGGGATGTGCAAAGAAACAGCACTGGCACCAATCAGAATACCACGATCATCTTTGATCTTCTGAATAGACGTTAGTGCAGTTTCAAGAGTTGCTTCTGATAGGTCAGACGCAGCCAAAAGGTTGGACTGATTACCATCAGAAATAGTTGGATGAGCCGCAGAGAAGAATGCAGCACCGTCACCAATAGTATCAGAGAAACCATTGTTGAAAATGTTTGCAGCTTTCACCTGTTTGGTATTTGCCATTGCTCGTGCAAGACCTTTCGCACGAAGTTTAGCAAACGTGTCATACAGGTTATCTTCCATTGCTTCTTCGGTGACAGCAAAGGCAAGAGCCACAGTCTCAGCCGTATAACGGGCCGTGTAGCTTTCCTGTGCGTCATCATAAGAAACAGCAGCACCTTCACCTTTTGCAGGTGCAGTACCGAAACCAGTGAAAAGAACTTCCTCTTCAAAGGCACGGTCTGAGTTTTCTACTTCAAAGAGAGGCTCATGCTCATTGTTCACCTCTCCATACTCCATTCCGAATACAGCATTTAGGCCGGGAAGGAGTTCTTTGCTAATACTAGCTCTATTAATAGCCATAATAAATCCTCCCTATTAAGCCGTTGATGCCGTAGCTGTTACGTAGCGATCACGATGCTGGTTGATCCAACATTCGACAATTGGATAAGCATCGGAATCCTTTTCATCAGGATACTTAGCTTTACCAATAACTCGTACAGCCGCTGTAGCTTCAGTTCCAGAAGCACCATCAAGATAATAACTGGACTGACCAGTTACCGTACTACCTGAAGAAGCTGTAGAACTAACAGTTACATTGTAGTTTTTAACAATTGCCAANTCAGCCGCAGAGAGCGACAAAGAGGCTTGAATGTAATAAGTCTGATCTGGATCAGTTATTACAAAGAATTTAATATCCGTGGCACTCGTTCCACCGTTCCAATAACGTGAGAACTTTTGCTCGCCATTTTCAACATATTGGCAACCCATGAAAACCCCGGAGGATTTAAGAGTAGCTGCAATGTAAGGCGAAATCGTTGCAAAGTTTGCACCCGGCATTACTACCGGATCGCCTGTGAAAATGTTGTTGGTGGGAGACTGAGCCTGACCNGTTGAAGTCAACGTAATCATNTCAGTCACGGCTTCGTTATTGTAGCCGCCACCNTTTTTACGAGCAGGAATGAAACCACGAAATGCTTTAGTAGTAGACATTGTTTCATCTCCTTAATTATGAAGAAGACTAATTCTGAAAAGAAGGTCGCCTTCCTCTTGTTGTTACTGATTTACTTGTGTTGGAGATAGGCATACGAGAGTCAGAGTTTTTCATGAGTTGTGCATTAACTGCATCCATCATGTCATTTGCTTTATTCTCATAGTGCTTTCTCCTAGCGTTTACCTTTCCTGCTGGCATTTTAGCCAAAGCTAAGTCTCCACGACAGACTGTACCAAGGTATCGGCCTTCATCCCTTACGAAGGATGTGACAGCTAATTCAGGAACTTCATCAGGAGTTACGAAAACCCATCCCGTTTGTTGTTTCTTACCAACATTCGTGATGTCATCTTCACCTTTTAACGATATACGTATCCAACGAAGGGCCATGCCTTCATTATCAAAACGTGCTTGTACCACATCTGGTATGGCGAGGGCATCGGGTTCCTCAAAGGTCCATTCGTCTTCTCTTAAATTCTGTTCTCTCAAAGTGTCACTACGTTGTTCATTTCGTGTAGTATTCATTGTATTCTCCCACGCTACTATTTAATATCTGTATACTCACCATCAGCTTGTGTAACTTTAAGCTTCTGGGCAGCATACGTTTCAATTGGTATATTCCATTTTTGAGCTAATCTCATATCTTCTTGCGTGAGCTTAACTTTGTTTTTAGAACTCGGAGAGGAGCGAGAACTCCCCGACACCACTTGAGCAGGTGTTGACGTATTTGAAGCGTCTTTTGCTTCATTTTCCTGCACACGTTCTTCAACTTCTCCAAATTTTTGTGGAAAAGTATTTTTGATTCTGTTATCAATTTCTTGATAAAATTCATTATCATTTGGGTTATAACCTTCTTCTTTTAATTCTGCGTCTATAGCAAGTGCAGCAGCCGTCATAACATTATCTTTGCCAAACCAATCATTAGATGCTACCCATTCTTCTGCCTTGGGATCAGTTGTTGGTTGTGGTACTTGTTGTGGTGCTACTGGTTGAGCAACAGGCTGTTGAACTTGACGTTCATAATTAGCTTTAGCACTATTAACTGCTTTTAAATCTACTTGTGCTTCATTAAGCATTTTTTGAGCATTTAGTACTTTTTGNTTATCNCCTTCTTCAAATGCTTCTAANTAAACTGTTTCAGCTAATTGAATCTTATCTGTTAGTTGTTTTTCCGAAAGATCAAGAGTCCTTTTACTAATATTTTTTACTTCATTATCTTTACTTTGTAATTTTTTATTTAATTCTTCATTTTGTTGTTGTAAAAGTATTACTTGTTCTTCACGTTCTTTTCTTTGTTTAACAAGTTGCCTAATTCTTTTTTCCGCACCAGACGTTTTAATTCCTTCAAGCTCTTTAGGCTCTTCATTCTTGATTTCATCTTCTTTAATTTCTGGTTTAGATTCCTCTTTAGCTACAACTTCTTCTTCAATTTCATATTCTACTTTTTCTTCTGTATTAGGGATTTCTACAGTTCCCCAATCATCTTTCTCTGCCATNTTACTCTCCGTTGCTTACGAGACAAACGCCTTACGTAAAATTAATTGTTATACTATTATATCATACTTTNTGCTTCAATGCAAATTAATATTAGTGTTTTGCTAAATTAAATGTAGGATCAAGNTCTTTTGGGTCANTTACCCGCATAATTACCTGATCATCAAATAAAAGTAGAAGCTTAACATTTTGATAGTATAGTTTCGTACCTGCATGTTTACCATAGCATACGTAGTCTCCTACGTTACACCATCCTCCATTGGGAAACTTATCCACATCTTTATAAGCTAGTTCGCCCAATGCAATTACCTTACCTACAGTCGTAAGATAACTCATGTCATCCTTGGTGGAATCAGGAATAAAGATACCACCTTTTGTTTTACTCTTTACTGATACGGGCCTTACTAATACATGAAAGCCCGGTAGTTCTGGAAGATTAGTAGGATCACTAACTTCATCTTCAATATCAATCCACTCATCGTTTTTTATGGCATTACCCATTTGTACCTGTCTCATTTAATCCTCTTCATACATCCTTTTTTTAATAATCTCTGTTAAGTTTGTCCTTGCCCAATCTAAACCTTGTATAGAACCTACAAGCTGTCTGTAATGAGCAAAGTCTTCTGCAGCACCGTCGCCCAAAGATGCTTTTAATCTTTCAATTTCTTGATTAAACTCTTGGACAACTTCATCCCAAATTTCCATTGGGATTACAGTGACGCTTTCCTAGTGCTTTTCTTTGGGTTAGGCATCTCATAAGAATCCTTATCCCATTCATTTAGAGAACTACGCATACTACGTACACCCCAAACACCTTGTTTAAATGGATTTCCAAAACCCTTGGAAGTATTCTTCTCATGCTCTGGATAACCCTTACCCTTTTTCATCATTCGTCTTCTCCTTGTTTCATTTCTTCAACTGCCATACGTGACAATGTATTAAGTTTAGTATTCTCTTTATCTTTATCATCTTTCATTTCTTCAACTTTAATCTTAGCAACATTATTCATTGCTGCCAACTCTTTCTTTGCTTCTCTATCTGCTTCAGCTTTTTCACGTTTAAAGTTATCAGTAGCACCAGACTCAAGCATATCAAGTATCTGTTCATTCTCTTTAAGCTCAAGCTCTTTTGTTTTAAGTTCAAGTTCAGCAGCAGTAACAGCCGTATCAGATTGTAGTTTCTGTTGCTGCAACTTAACCTTCTCTTGCTCAAGCATAACAAGCTGTTGTTCTGGTGTAGGTGGTGGTGGCTGTTGATTGGCTTGCATAACTTGCTGTGCAGCCTGTGCCATTGCCATCTCAATAGCTTGTGGTTGTTGAGCTTGTTCAGGCGGTACTTGTTGCATCATCTGTTCTGTAACGCCACTCATTTGTTCTTGATACTTCATTACAGAATGTTCTTGTATATTAGATTCAAGAACAGGTTTAATCCTTTGCATAATAGGATTAGCACCATTGGCAGGGTCTTGTAAATACATCATCTTAACTTGTATGTGAGCATCATGGTTCTGACTAGGAAATGCTGCAATAGGCAAACCTTTAGTTACTGCCATGATATCAGATACAGGATCAAGCGGTTGTGGCTCAATCTTGGGTGGCAGTATCTGCTCTAGGTTAGGCATGTTGGCTGCATTGAGAATAGTTCTATTGAGTTCTTCAATGTTAAACATTCCCGGTGGAGATTGCTGTGCCATCTGTAGAGCCATATTTGCCAACATCATACGATGGGCATTAGAAGGAATATTAGGATCAGAGACAGGAACAATATCAACCCGTCCATCAAAGTCAGCTTTAAAGATACTTCTGTCTTCAAAAGGAACTTCATAAGGATATTCATTAGGTAAATAATCATAATCTATCTGTGCCAGTATTCTAAATTCATCCTTCTGTGACTTGTGTAATCTTTTATGGATTGCAGAGAAGAACTTACTTGAAGCTTCAAGCAATGCCATTGTTGTACCCACGGGTCCATAGGAGGCAGCATCAGAGATAACTTGCTCAGTACTATCCGCAAACTTCTGACCAGCAGCAGTTACGAACCCAAGCATCTGGAAGAGCGTCGAGGAAGGCTCTTTATAGGGCAGGGGAACTATGGCCCTAGACAAATCAATGCCAGTTGCTTCGACCTCCTTGAACTCGCCGGGGGCGATAGGATCGTTGTCTCCAACCATCCGTACTCCCTTTGCCTTAAATCCTCCCGGTAAATTGGCGAACTGTCCAGCGTCTATGAGGGAGCGCATCGCAGCAGTTGCCGACATGGTGAGATTACCAAGGAAATGGATAAGGCCCAATCCATAGAATCCAAAGCCCGGTACAAACCTGTAATGAACGAAATGACTTCGTTTCTCTTTGTTTGGATCGTCCTGCTTGTAGTTTCTACGAATACTTAAAACTTCTCTTGACTGTTCTTCTACAGTCACAATGTAAGGGCATGGTACGCCCTCTTCTTCAATATCAAGATAACAGTGCTGTTCCAGTATAACATACTGTGGATCATTATCATATGATGGACTAATACCTAGAATATTATCTATCTTATTGGCAAACCCTGAAGAGGAAAGCTGAGATGGTGATGGTAGGTCAATGTCTTTGTAGACACCCGCCATCATATCCAGTTTCATATCTACTGGGCTTTTATGTATTACATGTGTGTAGCGATCTGCATTTCTAAGATCACTTGCATAGTAAGATACATAGAATTGATCTATTGGTATAAATTCTGATACAGGCCGCTTCAGTGTTGAACTATAGTAAATCTTTTTAAAGGCTGAACCTATNAGNGGGAGATGAAAAAGCATTCTTTCAAATTCATCAAAGTACTCAGGCATCTGTTCNGTAAGCTGAAAGTTCATGAAGTTCTGAACTCTGTTAGACTGCATCTCTTTCTCTGGTGTAGCTGCACCAAGTATCTGAGCCTTGACAGGACCAGTAGCAGGGAACAATTCACCTGAAGCTTTTGATTGGAACTTAACAGCCGACTCAATTAGAAGAGGATGTACAGCAGTACATGCACCTTCAAAAGGTTCTGAGCCTTCTTCTAGCTTTAGACCAAGTAGATCAAAGCCTCTCTCAAACATAGACTCCCATTCAGCACGGCTATCTTTATCTGCATTGAAGTTCTCAATAACATCAGCAGATATATCTTGAAGAACATCTTCGTCTAAGTCTTCACAAAGATCACCATACCATTCACTGATTTCTTCTGAAGGTTCCATTACAGCTTCTTCTGAAGAGAAGTCTACAATGACACCACCATCAGAAGGATCAATCTCAATAGATACATTGGACTGTTCTTCAGGGACCATTGCAATAACATTAGTCTCTGTCTCAGGAATCATATCAAAAGGATTACGTTCTGTTGCCATTTTTAATATACCTTTTGTCCAAATGGTCTAGGACTTTGCATACCAAACCCTTGAAGATTTTGACCTAATCCCTGCATATTTTGTGATTGCATTGATGGACGAGGATAAACATTAGGAGTTTGCATATAATTTGGTTGTTGCATTGCTGGTCTTCCAAAAAGTTGAGAATTAAACCCTTGACCCATACCTTGTTGTAAACCTTGTAGACCTGTAGGCTGTAGTTGTTGTCCCATCATAGGTTGATAAACTCGCCTATCAGGTAATGGCCCCGGTTTAGGCAAGAATGTTTTCTCTGGACCTTTTAAAGCATAGTTATAATCACTGGGAGAGTTTGGTGGATTCCAAATAGAACTGCCGGGATTAGTTCTTTCAATGCTCCAGCCTCCTCCTAGATCACCTCTACCAAGACCAGTAGTACCATAGCCCTCTTCATAGGCTTGCTGTAGAAATTCCTTTTCATCAAAATCTGACCATTCTCCTGATGTACCTTGTTCACTAGCCTCACGGCTGTAACCCCATTCTGTTGATTTAGCTCCTTCAGGGTCTACAGTTATTTCACCTGTTTCTGGATTACGTACTAAACCACGGGGTAAGGGGGTTGTATCAAGTTTAAAAGGTTCAGGCTCTGGTTCAGGAGCAGGTGTATCTGGTGTATCAGGTGGATCATAAGGATCAGGCTCTGGAGGAGCTACATAGTCAAATCCAAAATCTTCTTGTATATTACCTTGTGCATCTCTTACTTGACCTTCTTCATCTCTATAAAAACCACCACTAGCTTGAAGTGCTTCACGCTCTGCTCTTGTTTGAGGAGCTTCATCTAGTTCTGCTATTTTTCTAGCCTGTAATTCTCTAGCACGTCTTTCTGCTTCTGCTTCACGCACAGGATCATATGTGGGTTTAGGAGGCTCTGGTGGAGGCGGCGGTGGAGGCTCTGGCATGACTGGGAAATCGGGCGGTGGTCGCCTAAAATCAGGAGGTGGCATTATAGTGTCAGGACCATCGAACCCAAATAGTTGATCTTTAAATCCATAATTTGCCAAGCCACCTTCACGACGATTAACTAGATTAGACAATCCATCTTTACTTTGAACTTTACCCCCTAAAGCTCTATAGAATATTTCATACATTGGTTTCATAATTTATTCCCCATATCTTATATATATTCTTCATCCATCTCAAAATCAGGATCTGTTTCATCTTGATCTGGACTACCTTCGCTCCAATCTCTATCCCTAGACTCAGCCGAACGTTTATCTAATTCTTTTTGTTCATCTCTATAGCCTTTTCCTAGTGCTTTTGCTGCTGCATCTATTTCAGCTTGAGTTGTACTAGATGTAGTTGAACCTAAAGCAGCAGGACCACTACCTCCTACCTGTTGTAAATCATCAAATAAATCATCAGGATCATATGCAGATGGATCATCTGGACCCCATAAACCTATCTCTGATATTAAATCTACAAGTTCTGACGCAGTTTTACCAGTCATATCTCCAGTTGGTTCATTTATTTCTCCTGTTTCAGGATCTCTATTACCTGATTCCATTAATTGATCATATCGAGCTTTAGTTATATTACCTGATAGATAATTTTCATATGCTTTACCTATTTCATATTCAATAGCTTCTCTCGCCTTTCTTTCAGCAGTTTCTTTATTTAATTTAATTTCGTCTGCAGTCAAGTCTAAATATGTTTCACCTGCTGTTAAACCTAAACCTTCCAATCCAAGAGCTTGTGAAAGACCTTTTGTCATTGCTATTTCACCTTCTTTATCATACAATGCAGCAGCAGGATCAGTTATTCCAAATAAACCTTGAACTGCTTTATCAATATCAAAACTAAATTTTAAACCTTCATCTTTTTTTTGTTTATTATAAGCATCAACTACTTCTTTACTATATATTTGTTCTAATATTTCTTGAACTTTTTCTTTTTTAGCTTTGTTTGCTTCAGCACTTCCTGAAATTTTACCTACTACTGCTGATGGTAGACCTGCTACTCTACCTGCTAAATCTATAAAATTATAGGAAGGATATAAATCATACTCTTCTCTAGTTATATCTCTCCAATCAGTCGGATCATAAGGATATTCTGAAGTATCAGAAAGATCAGGCTCACTACTTTCATCTTCCACCATTATTTCTTTTATTGTTTCTTTCTTTTCTTCTTCTGGTGTTCGACCAAGCAATCTATCAAAATAAGCTACCATAGCACTCTTACCTTCTGGTAACTCTTCTGCAACAGGTACAGGCGCACCAGCACCTAAAGCCCTNAATGCCATATTATAGTTTTCTTGTGTAGGCGGTAATCCTGCCATTTCTAAATATAGGTTAGCAAGTTGAGCTAAACCACCATATCCTTTGGCACGACTATACATTCCTCCTCTGGTTTCTGGATCACCAGTGGGATATACACCTTCATTAAAAACATCTATGGCTGATTGACCAGCCAATACATCATATATATTTGTCGCCACTATTTTGATAACCTTGCTGAAATAATCTCTTCTGCCTTTGGTAGTAATCTAATCCCACAGTATCCAATCAGGAATGCTATGGCTGGACCCCAAGTCATATCCAAGGCCCAATGTTTCATTATTGGTGGGATAAACCATTCTGCAGCTATCCACCCTACGATAACTGCTAGAATAATATCCTTTAAAGCAGTCCAGTTAAAGTTCTTCTTTGTTAATACATTTGTTACACCACCTACACCGCTTGATAGAATACAACAAGTCTTTGCACCCAGCGTTTGAATCAACCACTCCATGACTGCTCTCCTTTTAAATTATAACCATATATTATCCAATATTTTGTTATACACTATTATATCATACTTTTTGCTTCAATGCAAATTAAAATGTCCAATAAGTCTTTTTCTTATCAGTTACTTCATCATCATACTCTGGATCATCTGGATGTGTCAGGTGCCAAGACTCCTTCATATAATGTATAGCCATTGTCATGGCATCTACTTGGTCATCATGTGCCGCATTGGGAAATCTTAGTAATTCTTCTATTAGTTCATCTGACCACTTCTTGTTATTGGGTATCCACATTCTACCAGCTTCTATGATAGGTGAGGCAGAGTATACCCTAGATACCTTATCTCTATCAGGTGTATACTCCAGTACAGGTAGACCACCCCTTCTCATATCCTGTATCAGAGACTGTCCACTGGCTTTCTTCTCCACCATACACACGTCTGGCCTGTGTTCATTGTAAAGTTTCTGTGCAAGCTTTCTTAGTTCTGGATATTCAAACCTGCCACGTATGTTTCCTAGTAAGATTAGGTTGGGAGTAAAATCTTCATATCCTTTTTCATCCTGATTATACATGGAGAATATACCCCATGTTTGTATGACACTGTAATCAGCCGTGGTCCTTGTGGAAAAAGCAGTATCATATGTTTGTATTATAAAATCACAGCTAGGTGGTTCTTCATATTCCCAATACTTCAGCCATTTCTTCTTTATAATCCCACCTTCTTCTGGTGTGGGGTCTTGCATGTAGAGGGCGTTCCAGTATCGGCTACCATTACTTGCTTTGATCTCACTCTCGTCCATTCTCAGGACATCATCACTTTTCCATTCGGGAAAGTAACTAGAGCCTACAGGTAAGTCAAGCAATTGCGCTGCTTCTTCGTCCACCCATGCAGGTATTCTAATCACTTCCCACGGGATCGTTTCAAACTCTCCCATATTCTCCTGTTGTTTTAGTAGCCATCCACATAGGTCGTCATAGTGGTAGCGTGTGTTAATAATGACAATGGCTCCATTGGGCATTATGCGGGTTCTAAGCCCTGCTGGGTACCATTCTTTAATATATCTCCTACCTGATGCACTGATTGCGTCCTCTTCAGACATTACATCATCCAATATAGCAATATGTGCGCCCCTACCAGCTATCTGTGACCTTACACCAGCAGCATAGTATGTCCCATTCTGGTTTGTCTTCCACTTACCAGCGGCTCTTACGTCGCTCCTTAAAGAGACTCCTTTAAAAATCTTTTGAAATTCTTCTGTATTTACTACATCTCTAACAGACCGTCCAAAGTCACTGGATAACTGGTCACTATGAGAGACAGTCAGTATTTCATGTGCAGGGTTCCTACCTATATACCAAGCAGGAAAGAGTTTAGAACAGATAACAGACTTAGAAGACCGTGGTGGAAGAAAGACCATCAGCCGTTTTATCTTACCAGATTCTAAGTCTTTTAGTTTATTAGATATAACTTCTATATGACGACCCATTCGCCAATCAGAGACAAGCATAGGAGCCATCATTCTGACGAATGTAAGAAAATCATCACTTGATTCTTGATTTACTTTAGTATCCAATAAACCTTTTAAGTTGATAAAAGGTTGTAGGTACTCATTAGTACTTTCTTGTAATTCCATAGATACTATTATACACTATTTAGTCCTCCAATGCAACTATAAATAAAAATAAATATAAATAATATTAATTAAAGTAGCTTTAAAGTAACTTAATAGCCGCATCTGGTTTTTTTATTTTGCAGATAAACCCGAAGTTTTTTGAGAATATTTGTCAGTGCTGTTTCATATATATACTAAGTAAGCTGTTTTTTTCCTCCGGGTACCCATCGGACCTTCTCAGTTCCTTCGAAGTCCTCCCGATGGGTTCCCTACGGAAAAAAATAGAGTATAACGAGTATATACTAGAACATTTTCATCCACCTTATTCTTCATAAGGTGTATGAAAGAGGTGTTCTAGTATATACACATTTTATCTAAGCGATTGAAACTCCTGAGTAATTGAACATTATTAGACCATACTTGCTACCTCTAGTGCATGATGATACACCGTAAGTGGAGACGAGTCAACACCTGAGTCAAGACGATCTCGTTACTTGTCCTAGCCGCCTCTACGAGGCTAGGACAATCAACTTACCATTGGAGGTAAACATGGATACACAAGTGAGTACTACACCTGAGACTAAGCCTGTAATCAAGTCTGAAGTTATGTACAAAGTGTACATACCTAAAGACTTGGCTCATCTGTTTAAAAAGGGTGAAGGCTTTCACACATTGACAGAAGGTGGAGAGTTTAATCCACCAGTGTTTCGAGCTTCTTGTGAAAAAGCACGAAAGTATAGACTTTATGTCTTCATCTGTCATCCTAACGGTAGTTACACTCCGTACATCAAAGGCTTGAAAGCTAACGAACCTCCAACAGGAGAACGTTACAGCGTCAAGTGGGCTAATGCTGAAGCTGCATTCTAACCTAAGAGATGGTGGGGAGTCTCTGCGATCCCCACCATCACTTCTAACAACCATTGGAGGAATTAATGCAGTTTAAACAAGCTTTAGATATTAGTTTAGAAATTGGTCTATCTACGGTAAATGAAGCGATAGACTTTATTGAAATCCATGCTGGTAACTTCTTCGTTTATGAAGAAGTTGAAGATGAACTTCAAGAACTGTATGAAACCTTTGAAAAGGTTGGATGCAGTTTTGAAGATACTATAGAAGCAGCTTTACGGCTGTGCAAATAAACCAAAGCGATGGTGAGGAGAATCTTCGATCCT
>JGI25128J35275_1000130_pt1 | contig 22845 bp, 27 predicted proteins | sample ETNvirenome_2_60_FD_35275 | JGI IMG/M metagenome (IMG submission 35275)
TTTAGCAGGAGCAGGTGGAAGCATTACAGTAACTATAACAGGAGCTTAATGGCAACTTCAGGAACTACAGTCTTTGAAAAAAATTTTGCTATCGATGATATTATCACCGAAGCTTATGAAAGATTAGGACGTTTTGATTATTCTGGAAATGATATAAAATCTGCAAGACGTTCTTTAAATATAATGTTTCAAGAATGGGCAAACAGAGGTTTGCATTTTTGGGAAGTTGGAAATAACGATATAACTTTAGTTGCTGGTAAATCAACATACACAATGTTTAGATCAACAGATGATGGAACTTCTGATGCAACTGCAGTTTATGGTGTTGATGATGTACTAGAAGCTGTATATAGAAATTCTTCTTCAACTGATTTTCCATTAACTAAAATTAATAGATCTGCGTATCAAGGTCTTTCTAATAAAACAAATACAGGAATTCCTACACAATATTTTGTTCAAAGATTTATTGATAAGGTAACTATTACTTTATACTTAACTCCTGGTTCCTCTGAAGCTGGAAACAAACTTAATTATTACTATGTAAAAAGAATTCAAGATGCAGGTGCATATACAAATGAAGCTGATGTACCGTATAGATTTGTACCATGTATGTGTGCAGGTTTAGCATATTATCTTTCACAAAAAGTAAAACCAGAACTTACACAACAAATGAAATTATTGTATGAAGATGAATTAAAAAGAGCATTAGAAGAAGATGGTTCACCTTCAAGTTCTTTTATAACCCCGAAAACTTATTATCCAAATGTCTAATTTATCAAGAGGGAAATACGCACAATTTATATCTGATCGTTCTGGTCAAGCATTTCCATATTCAGAAATGGTTATTGAATGGAATGGTGCACGTGTACATACATCAGAGTTTGAAGCAAAACATCCACAACTAGATCCAAAACCAACTACTGCGGATGGTCAAGGTTTAAGAAATGCAAGACCACAAATATTTACACTTGCTTCAGGTGGTGGAGGAGGAATAGCTGTAGATTTAACCTTGCCAGCGCCTTTTTCTTTTAGTACAAATTCAAATAGTATGGTTCCTGAAAATGGAAGTGAGATTAATATAAAAAGGGAAGCACGAACTAATTTAGGAGAGGTTACAATAACAATATCATGACATACGCTGAACTAGTACAAAAAATTAGAGATTATACAGAAGTTAGTTCAAATGTTTTAACTGACTCTATTACAAATGATATTATTCGAGATGCAGAATTAAGAATAATGAGAGATGTAGATGTTGATGCAAATAAAAGATATGCAACAGCTCAAGTAATTTCAGGAACAAGATTTATTGATACACCTGATGATACTTTACTAATTAGATCAGCTCAAATTGTAGATTCTGATGGAGTAGGTCAAGCTGATAATAGAGAATTTTTACAATGGAGAGATTCTAGTTTTATGTCTGAATTTAATCCTACTAACGCTCAAGGTGTTCCAAAATATTACAGTTGGTGGGATGATAATACAATAGTTCTGGCACCAACTCCAAACGCTACATATACTATTCAGTTAAATTATATCTTGAAACCTGAGACTTTATCTAGTACAAATACACAAACATATATCAGCCAACAATTTCCCAATGGCTTATTATATGCATGCTTAGTTGAAGCATTTTCATTCTTAAAGGGGCCAAATGATCTCTTGCAATTATACGAAGGAAAGTATAAACAAGTAGTAGAAGGCTTCTCTATAGAACAAATGGGAAGACGAAGACGTGATGAATATCAAAGTGGTGTTCCTCGTGTCGGCGGTAAATAATAATAAGGAGATAAAACTATGGCTATTACACAAGCAATTTGCAATTCTTTCAAAAAAGAACTATTGGAAGGTGAGCATAATTTTGGTACTGGTGATGACAAGTTTAAAATCGCTCTTTATACTTCTTCAGCTACTCTAAACTCAGCAACAACTGCATTTACAGCTACAGGAGAAGTTTCAAATACAGGTCAATACACTTCTGGTGGCGGGTTACTTGTAAACAATGGAACTTCTATAACAGCCGGTGTCGCAAGAGTTGATTTCGCAGACAGATCTTTTACTGGTGTGACTTTAACTGCTAGAGGAGCTTTAATCTACAACACTTCTGCAACTGCAACTAATGCAGCTGTATGTGCTTTAGATTTTGGAGCAGATAAAACAGCGACTGCAGGTGTTTTCACAATTCAGTTTCCAGCAGCTACATCAACAGCAGCGATTTTAAGAATCTCTGGTTAGTACATAGGAGTTAAAATCCTATGGCATCAGGAACTTGGAGCAGTGGCTTTTGGGGTCAAAACCAATGGAACGATTTAGCTGATCCTACGTTTACATTAACGGGGGTAAGTTTATCTGGTGTCCTTGGTACAACTACCGAAATTGACGGTGATATAAATACAGGTTGGGGACGTATTGAGTGGGGCTTAAATGCCTGGGGTGAACTTGGTACTGTNATTCCAACAGGGATTGCTGCATCTTTTAGTATTGGTACTATTGGTTCTCAAATTGATGTATCTCCTGTTCCATTAGGAATGGGAATGACAGGTGCAGTCGGATCTGCATTTATAGATATTGCAAATACAGTTTTTCCTACAGGTTTAACAATGTCGGGCACATTAGCAAATGCTGATGCTGGTCCTGATGCAATGCTTACAACAAATCATGCTTCAGTAAATCTTGGAACCATTGATGCGTATAATCAAACTGGTTGGAGTAGACAACAATGGAACGTAAACGCATGGGGCGTTGAAGGTCAATACGCAACTGCAACACCAACTGGTATTGCAATGAATGCAAATATTGGAACAGTAGCAACAGTAGGAACCGGTGGTGTAATTCTTAATACTTTAAATGTTGCTGCAGCTACATTAGGTGTTGTTGATCCTGCTCCTGATGCTGGAGTAACTGGTAACTTTATGATCGGTGCTACCGGTTACTTAGGAATGCAAGGAGATGTTCCACAAGACGTAACAGGTATTGGATTATATGCAAATTTAGGAAGTGTTGTAGTAGTTCCTGGACAAGAAGTACCTTTAACTGGATTACCTGGTTTAGCAAGAGTAGCTTCTGTTACACCTATTATTCATGTAGATGTTTTACTTACAGGAAATGCCTTGACTATGGCACAAGGTTCTGGTAGTGCTTTAATCTGGAACGAAGTAAACACAGGTACAGCGCCTATAACTCCTCCAGGATGGCAAGAAGTAGCTGCATAATGAGTTTGACACAAACTCAATTTTTTAGTAAAGTAAACGCAAATAAGGAATTTAAATTATGGCAAACTCAACATCAGCTAGTTTAAAATTAACAGTACAAGCAACTGGAGAAAATTCAGGAACTTGGGGACAAATTACAAATACTAACTTACTAATTCTTGAACAAGCAATTGGTGGTTATGATGCATTTAATGTAACTAACGCATCTAGAGCATTAACTTTTACAAATGGTGCTTTATCAAATGGTAAAAATGAAGTTATTAAATTAACAGGAACTTTAGAAGCTAATGTTAATGTTACTATTCCAGATTCAGTAGAAAAAACTTATCTTGTTGAAGATGCATGTAATCACGCTGGATATACTTTAACTTTTAAAACTACATCTGGAACAGGTGTACTTTTATGTGAAGGTCACACTTACACTTTATATTCTGATGGAACTAATGTTGTAAAAGCAGGTGAACTTAAAAAATGGAGAGCAGTATCAGCAGCAGAAACAATTCAAGCAGGCGCTCAAATTTTAGTAAATACAAATGGTGGAGCAGTNACAGTAACTCTTCCATCATCACCATCACTAGGTGATCAAGTAAATTTTGTAGATCAAGGTTATGATTTTAATACTAACGCATTAACTGTTGGTAGAGCAGGTTCTAATATAGCTAACTCAGCAGCTGATCTTGTAGTTAATACACAAGGTGCAGCTTTTGGATTAGTATATTCTGGAGATGCTACAACAGGATGGACTTACACGGAGAAATAATATGGCATCAACTGGAAATTGGACAGTAATATTTGAAGACAAAGCAATTGTTAAAAATTATGCAGAAGGGGCTGATGAAGGCGTTGGATACAAAATTGATGATGATGCTTTTTGGAATCAATCAAAATTNGCAAATATTTGGGCTATTCAATATGGTACTTCTAATACTTCTGATGAAGTAGAACATAGAGATGAAACTCCTCATTGTAGTTATGTAGATGCAGACTTAGGAGACATCAGTCAATTTAGTGACAGATGGGACTCAGCTCATTTATCTAAACTCCAAGCAGATTGGGATAATGATACTTTAACTATTGAAGTGTCACCAGGATCAGGAGGACAAGCAGGAGAACTAAGAGAAGAAACTGAATCGGAGAAAATTGCTAGACTAGGGCCTAGACCTACCTCTTATTCTTCGTAGGAGAAAAAATGGCAAATTACGAAGCGACAAGATACGATTATTCAGGAGCAAACCTTACAGGCATCGAAGGAATTCCAACAGCAACTATTATACCATGGTCTACTTCATCAGTGCCGACAGGTTTTTTAGAATGTAATGGTCAAGCAGTTTCAAGATCAACTTATGCAGCTTTATTTGCAATCGTAGGTACAACTTATGGTGCAGGTGATGGTTCATCTACTTTTCTTGTTCCTAACTTATCTGACAACGTAACAGTTGGAAAATCTAATAATAAAGCTTTAGCTTCAACTGGTGGAGCAAATACAGTTCAATCTACTGGAAACATTGGGGGTTCTACAGCGAATGCAACTTTATCAACGCCTCAACTTGCTCCTCATAGTCATGGTAAAAGTTCACAAAGTAATGGACCGGGTGTGTATCAACCAAATCCAAACAACCCACCAAGAGGTACTTCTTCTACAAACACAGGTAGTTCAGGTTCAGGTAGTGGACACTCTCATAATATGAGTGCAAACTTTTCTGGTGATGCAACTTCTGTTGTACAACCATATTTAACTGTTATATATGTAATAAAAACTTAGGATAAATTATGTCAAATTACGAAGCAACAAAATATGATTTCGACGCAGCAAACCTTACAGGTATTGAAGGAATTCCTACGGCAACTATAGTTCCATGGTCTACTTCATCAGTGCCATCTGGATTTTTAGAATGTAATGGTGCAGCAGTTTCAAGATCTACATACTCTGCATTGTTTGCAATCGTAGGTACAACTTATGGTTCTGGAGATGGTTCAAGTACTTTTAATGTTCCTGATTTACAAGACAATGTACCTGTTGGAAAATCTAACAACAAAACTATAGGATCAACTGGTGGAGCAAACACTGTAGCTAAAACTGGAAACGTTGGAGGATCTACAGCCAATGCAACTTTGTCAACACCTCAACTTGCTTCTCACTCTCACCCTCAAGGTACACAATATCCATACCCTGGTAGATCTTCTTGGATATGGGTAAATATGCCGTGGCCTGGAAAAAGAGCAGCAGATGGTCCAACTAATACAGGTAGTACAGGTGGTGGAGGCGGACACTCTCATAATATGAGTGCGAACTTTAGCGGTGATGCAACTTCAGTTGTACAACCATATTTAACTGTAATATATATTATTAAAACTTAGGATAAATTATGTCAAACTACGAAGCAACAAAATATGATTTCGATGGAGCTAATTTAACTGATATTGAAGGTATTCCTACAGCAACTATTATACCTTGGTCAGATTCTTCTGTACCGACAGGATATTTAGAATGTAATGGTCAAGCAGTTTCAAGAAGTACTTACTCTGCGTTATTTACACTTGTAGGTACAACTTATGGAGCAGGTGATGGTTCATCTACTTTTAATGTACCTGATGTGCAAGATAAATGTATAGTAAGTAAATCTAATAATAAAGCTTTAGCTTCAACTGGTGGAGCAAATACTGTAGCGGCTACTGGAAATGTTGCAGGTTCTACAGCTAATGCAACTCTATCAACAGCACAACTTGCTTCTCATAGTCACCCTCAAGCTAGTCAATTTAATGGTCCTGGAAGAACCGGAACTGGTAGTGGTGGTAGATATGATAGAAGTGGAGGAGGTCCATCAAATACAAACAGCTCAGGTGGTGGTGGAGGACACTCTCATAATATGAGTGCGAACTTTACTGGAGATGCGACTTCTGTTTTACAGCCTTACCTAACTATAATGTATATTATAAAGACTTAATTGGTCTTAAATTAAACGCGTAAGATATTCTTTTTTCATTTCTTTTTTCTGGCAATACGTAATGCACTAAATTGTGAGGAAAAATTAAATAATCAAACATTTTTGGTTGCAACTCAAATACTTGACCATCTTTTGTAAAATTTATATTATTTCCATTAGAAAGATATAAAACTCCAGATAAAGATATTTCGTTTCCAGTGTGATAATGAGGCATATTATATGAATTATTTCCTAATACATTCAACCATCCATGCGCTATATTACTTCTAAAAACATTATTTAGAAAACTATTTAAATAATTATTTAATTTTTCTCTACCATCAAAATCTTCATGAAATTGAAATCCTTGTATACAAGAATATGTTTTTGTTTTTTTATAATTTTTATCTATAAAAGAAAGTATCTCTTTATGTAATAATGGCTGCAAAGGTAATTTACCATGAGAGATTCTTGTTACGAATAAGTCGTAATTATTTATCATTATCTAAGTAACATCCAAGATGTTAACATATATTTTTCACCGGCAAGAGGAGGATTACCTCTATGTACATATGGAAACCCTGCCGGCCANATAACTATTCTTCCTTTTTTAGGTTGTACTCTTTTTGAAAAATGGAGAAATTCTGTTTCTCCTCCTTCTTCTACATCATTTAAATAAATAGAAAATACAAAAGCTCTAGATTCATTTTGATATCCTTTTCCATGTTCAATATGCCAAATATGATAACCTTCTGTAGGTAAGGTTTTTTGTATTTTTAAATCTGTAAAATGAAAAGGAACCCCATAAGCTTCATCACCTCCTGTATTTTTAAGATAGTGATTCCACGCTAAATCAAAATTTATCATCATGGGTTTTAATTCTTCCCACCATATGTCTAAATTATATGGTGCTGCAAAAAATTGTTGGTCTTGTTTATGTAATATAGAAGCCTGTTCTCCACCTATTCTATTTACGGTGTTATGAAATTTATTTTGTTCTTCATATAACTTAATGGCTTTATTACATTCTTGTTCAGTAATATAGTTATCATACACACCTATAAAATTAGTTATATTAACTGTTTTTTCTTTCATCTAAAAAATCCTTCCTTGTTGCCATTCCCATAAAAATGGAGATTGTTTTAAGTGGTTGTATACAAAATAATCTAAATGTAAATATTTCATTATTTCATCTTTATCTAGATATTTTTCAATATCTTTTGTATTATCAGAAACTAATTTGTTTTGTTTTACAAATTCTTTACCTAAAAAATGAGTCTGTAATGATACATCTTTTTTTAAATCTTCAAGTTTAAGTTGATGTTGACTTTTTTTAAAATGCATTTTTAAAAAAATAGTTAAATCAGATATATCTATATAGTGACTACATTGAGCATTAAATAGATAAGGAACTTGTGAAACTGAATGACTAATTTGTTTACTTAATAAATTTCTTACGTGGTGCTCGTTTGTAGTAAATAATTTTTTTATATCAACATCTTTAATATCAATTTTATTAATCCATAAATCCCATTTTAACCCTGATAAAAATCTTTCATAAGGATCTCTTATAACACAAAATCTAAGTTTTTTAGATAACTGATGAGTGTAGCGTACTTCTTTTCCATAATCATCATGAATACATTTACTAACACTTGTGTTTCCATTTTTATGTATTCTTAAAAATTGAAATTTATCTGTTTCAATAAAATCATATAATCTAAAATTCATGTTATTTTTTAAAATCTCCTTCACGTTCTTTTCTACCTGTTCTTATATAAAACTCATCGTGTTTATGGTGCGTAAAGGGTCCATTTTGATTTACATAATGTAAAAAAACCTGTGCCATTCCTTCACCTTTATATGTATCAGGTCTCCAATGTAACTGATCACATCCTAAATATAAAACAGCATCTCCTTCATTTAATTCAAATTTTTTGCCTTCAACAACAATAGGCCAATTATCATATTTTTTAATACACGCAGTAATAGATATTTCACAAGAGGGTCTATCTGTATGCTTTCTTAAATGTGCACCATGTACATAGTATCTCCAATATGCATATGTTGGATATAATTTTAATTTAGATTCTTTTTCTACTAAAGATAATTTAGTATCTAAAAAAGAAATCATTAAAGCATCATTGTACCATGCAGGTGAAAATGCATAACCATCTAATACATAGTCTTTATTTGATTTTAATTTATAATCAGTATACTTATGAAGTAAATCCAATTCTTTTTTATCGAAAAAATTTTTAATTAATTTATTTTTCATTGAGCCATGTTTGAATAGTAAACCTGTGATGNGTTTTTTTTAAATTAGCATTAACTTTATGTCTTAAACCACTTTTGACAATAACAATAGAATTACCTACTACAGGTATAAAACCAGATCCTTGATCGCTTTTAAACATAAACTCGCCACCCCAACTTTCATTCCATGTTTTATTGAAATAAAAAGTGGCTCCATATTTTCTATTATCTCCTCCATCTATATGCCATGTCACATGTTGACCATATTTACTTCTTCTAATGTGACTTGTAGGATTTTGATTTATTAAATTTACAAAAGGTTGATGTTTTAAAAGAAGGTTATATTCTTTTAAAAAATTATCTAATTTATATGATTCATTTTTATCTTGAAGATAACTTTCAGTAGAGTTTTCTTCTTCCTCTTTATATCCCAACCAACCATATCCTGTTTTTTTAAAACTTAATTTATTTCTATTTTTAATTAAATTAACATACATTTGTTTATATGTATTTGGTGGTAAAAAATTGTGAATCCAAAATAATTGATCTTTAAAATTAAAAGCTAAATTCATTTACTCTAACCATGCAACAATACTATATCTTGTCCCTTTCGTAATAGGTTGAATACTATGTGGATACATGAAATTACTTGGAAAAAACACAATAGATCCTTTATTAAGTTTTAATCTTTTAATCTCATTATCATTTTGATCTGTAAAAATTAAATCCCCTCCTTCGTATGTGTCATTTAAATTCATTATAATACTTAAATGTCTGGGAAAATTTGTAAAATGATCAGTATGTATATTATATTTTCCTCCAACACTATATTTTAATAAATCTATTTGATTAATTTTATTACTTGCCATTTTAGGAAATTTAATTTTATAAAAGTAATATAGTCTTTCTATTTCTGTTTTTATAAAATTCCAGTAAAACACATCTGTAGGACTTCCTTCAATATCTAAATAATGACCTTTTACATTTCTTACTTCTTTATTTACACCACTAAAAATTTGCATATTTTCTTTAGCTTTATTATCTATTAAAGGTATTATTTTATCTATAAAATCTTTACAAATTATATTATCTAATTTAACAACTGCTTCTAAATGATCTTTCATTTTACAAATTATATTCTGTTATAAAAATACTTGCGGTATATCTTTTTAAATTTTTAATATCACTTTGATGTGCACAATGATAGTAAGTACATGGAAACAAGACTGCTCTATTTGGTCTAAAACCAACATGAATATCTAGTTCACCATCTGTATAAAAAACAGTTCCTGTTGTAACACCAATTGGTCCATCTAACATAACTAGCATATTAAGTTTTATACCCCCAACATCATCTATATGAGGAAGAAATCTATCTAAATTTCTTAGATCAATACCACAATCATCATGCACTTTATTGATTTTCATGTTAAATTTTTTTTCACCTTGTTTTATAAAAGTATTAAGTAGGTTTTCATCGTTGTTTAAACAAAACCTGTTTCCATAAAAATTGTCTTTTGTTTTTGACCTATCGCCAGTCCACTGTGGGGTAAAAGAAATATTGTTTTTTACGTGATTTACAACTTGTTCAAATTTGTCTTCTTCAAAAAAATCATTAATTATGGTTATCATCGTGCTTTCATTTTCTTTATTTATAAGATATAAAGCACTATATGCTACAAAAATTAAATTTCAAGCCTGGTTTTAATAAAATGGTCACAGATTCAGGAGGAGAATCTCAGTGGGTTGATGGTGATTTTGTTAGATTTAGATATGGACTACCTGAAAAAATAGGTGGTTGGAATCAATTATCTATTGCAGGTGAAACTTTACCTGGAGTGGCACGTGCTCAACATACTTGGACATCTTTAGCCGGTGAAAGATATGCAGCTATAGGAACTTCACAAGGTTTGTTTTTATATTATGGAGAACAGTTTTTTGATATCACACCATTGGACACAGCTATAACAGGATGTACATTAACTACAGTTAATGGTTCAAATGTTTTACAAGTTAATAAAGGATCACATGGATTAGAGGTTGGAAGGTATATAACATTATCTGGAGTAACAGTTACAAGTGACTCAGATTACACAGCAGCAGAATTGGAAGTAGCTTATGAAATTTTAACAGTTGCAAATTCAGATAAGTTTACAGTTCAAGCAGTAAGAAACGAAGGAGGATCTGGTATGACTGCAGTAGGAGCTGCAACAGTTAATCCTTANGTACAAGTTGGACCAGTCTTTCAAACACTTGGTTATGGTTGGAGTACTTCTACATGGAACACTTCTACTTGGGGAACAGAAAGAGATACAAGTTCTGTGACTCTGGATCCAGGAAACTGGAGTCTTGATAACTATGGTCAAGTTCTTGTTGCAACAATTAGAGATGGTAAAACATTTACTTGGAATGCAGGTGCAGCAAACGCAAGAACAATTAGAGCATCTACAAGTACATCTGGTGCTTCAACTTCAAATAATCCAACAGCGTCAAGATTAACTCAAGTCTCTGATAAAGATAGGCACTTATTTCATTTTGGAACTGAAACAACAATTGGTAATGCATTAACTCAAGATCCAATGTTTATAAGATTTTCTAATCAAGAAGATTTAAATGACTACGCACCTACCGCCGTTAATACTGCAGGTACATTTAGATTAGATAAAGGCAATAAAATAGTTGGAGCAGTATCAGGTAAAGATTATACTTTAGTTTTAACAGATAGCGCTGCTTATGTAATTCAGTTTGTTGGCCCACCTTTTACATTTAGTATTAGACAAGTTGGTTCTAACTGTGGATTAATTTCACAACACGCATTAACTTATTCTGATGGTAAAGTATTTTGGATGTCAGGAGAAGGTGGTTTCTTTGTATTTGATGGTACAGTAAAATCTCTACCTTGTTTAGTTGAAGACTTTGTTTTCACAACAACTTCAAATAATTTAGGTATAAATTTTAATGCAACAGAAACAATTTATGCAGAACACAATACACTTTACGGTGAAGTAAACTGGTTTTATCCAAAATCTGGCTCAACACAAATCGATAGATGCGTTACATATAACTACGGAGAAAATGTTTGGACAACTTCATCACTAGCTAGAACTACATATGTTGACACTGGAGTTTTTGATGTACCTTATGCAACAGAATATAACTCTACATCTTTACCTGTGTTTCCAGATATTTTAGGTATTACAAATAAATATGGAGCAACTACATACTATGCTCATGAAGTTGGAACAGATCAAGTTAATAGCTCAGGTACAACAGCTATTCCTGCATTTATTCAATCTGGAGATTTTGATATTACACAAGTTAGAACTAGACAAGGTAAAGCAACAGGCTCGGTTGACTACAGAGGAGATGGAGAGTTCTTTATGTCAGTAAAAAGATTTATACCTGACTTTAAAATTCTTACAGGTAATTCAAAAATTACATTATTATTAAACGACTATCCAAATAATACTGCATCTAGCTCACCTCTTGGCCCATTTACAATTACGTCTTCTACTGATAAAATAGACACTAGAGCAAGAGGAAGACTTGTAGCATTAAAAATAGAAAATGATAGCACTGGTGAAACTTGGAGATATGGAACTTTAAGACTAGATGCTCAACCAGATGGAAGAAGATAATGGCAAAAGTAGTAGTTAGTATACCAGAACCTTCTCAAGAATATGACGTATCAAATCAAAGACAAATTTTAGAGGCATTAGATACAGTTAAAAATCAACTTAATACATCTTTCTTAGAAGATTTAAAACAGGAGCAAGAAAGATTTACTTGGTTAATGCATGGCTAACATATATAAAAACGCAAAGGCAGATTTAAATTCTACAAGTGAAGTAACTTTATATACTTCACCCTCAAACTCTAGAGCTATAATAAAATCTATTTTACTTCATAATGATTCAGGAGCTGGTGCTGATATTTCAATGAAAGTTGTTAATGCTTCTTCAGCAGAGTTTCCTATATTTACACAACTTTCGACAACTGCTAGATCAACAAGTCAAATATTGACTGAGCCATTAATTCTTGAAGAAAGTGAAGCGCTAAAATGCACAGCCAGTGTAGCGGATAGATTGATAGTAATTGTATCTATACTTGAAATTAATAAAGATTAGTGTTATTAGAATAACAGAATGAATAAAGATAAATTAGAGCACACTCACGATGATGGTATCACTCACTCTCATGAAGGTGGTGATGTTCCACATACACATGATATACCTAAAATAGATTGTGTTACTACAACAACATACAGAAATACTAAAACTGGAGAAGTGTCTAAAGAGAAAGTAGAAGGACCTGATATTGTACAAGATGTTACAGTTCAAATTACTAACAAAGGTCTTGAAGTATTTCAGAAAGTAATGAATCAAAATAATGGCAAACCAAAATCCTAGAGGCGGGACAGAGTTACAATTTGAATATTTAAGAAAGCATGTAGAACCTAGCTTACTTAATCAAGTAGAAATTTGTACATCGATTCCAGGTAAGGTGCCTTTACATCCAACTAAATTAAATATTCTTTGGCAAAAAAATTCTTGGGATCAACCTAATCTACATCCATGGTTTAAAGATAAATCAAATCATAATAAATATGATTGGTATATATTTAATTCCAATTGGAACTTTGAACAATTTACAAAAAGATTTGATTTACCTAGAGAAAAATGTGCAGTTATTAAAAATGGTATTGAAGAAGTACAACCTATTGCAACACAATATAAAAAAGGTGATCCTATAAAGATAATACATCATTGTACACCTTGGAGAGGTTTATCTGTATTATTAGGTGCAATGCAATTAGTTAAGAATCCATTAATTAGTTTAGATGTTTATTCTTCTTGTGAAGTATATGGAAAAGATTTTGCAGAGGCTAATGATAAATCATTTGAAGCTTTATATGAACAAGCAAGACAATTACCTAATGTAAATTATATTGGTTACAAACCAAATGAGTATATAAAAGAAAATTTAAAAGATTATAGAATGTTTGTGTACCCAAGTATTTGGGAAGAAACATCTTGTATATCATTATTAGAATCTATGTCAGCCGGTCTATATTGTATTACAACTAACTTCGGTGCTATATATGAAACAGGTGCAGAGTTTCCAATGTATGTGCCATACTCTAATGACTATAAAAGTTTAGCTAGAAAGTTTGCTGCAGCTATAGAAGCTTCTGCAGATATGCTTCATGATTCAGGCATCCAGGATCATTTAAAGATGCAACAAAATTATGTAAATAGATTTTACGACTGGAAAGTAAAAGGACAAGCATGGACAAGATTTTTGAGAGGAGCACTAGATGCAAAATAATGAACCTATATGGTTTTCTGAAAAGAAGAAAACAAACGCTAATGAAGATACTTATCAAACTGAGAAAATAGAACAGGTAAATTCAAATGTTAAAACTATTAATTTAGGAAATATTACAGATAAACCAAAAGCAAAGATAATGGTTTGTACACCTTGTCACAGTGAAGTATCTATGCATTACACTCAAGCTGTTCTAAAGTTTCAATTAGATTGTATGCAACAAGGTATACTAGTTAGTTTCACATTACTTAAATCATCATTAGTTACACAAGGTAGAAACTTATGTGTAGCAGAGTTTTTAAATCATAAAGATCATTACGATTACTTATTGTTTATAGACTCAGATATAGATTTTAATTCTAGCACTATATATAAAATGATAGGTGCAGATAAAGATATTATCTCTTGTCCATATCCAATGAAAACATTTGATACAGATAAAATGTGGAGAAAGATTAAAGAAACTAATTTGGTTAATACACCTGATGATGTATTAAAAGCAGGTCATGTATTTCCAATTAAGATGGACAATCCAAATGAAATGACTATGGAGAATGGAGTTATAAAAGTATCTCATGCTCCTACAGGATGTATGTTAATTAAAAGACAAGTTATTGAGAAGATGATAAGGAATCATCCAGAATTAGAAATATATCAACCAACAGTTATTAATGGTAAAGAAGTTAAAAAAGAAAACTTCTATAACTTATTTGATACCTTACATGATGTAGAGACTAAAAGATATTTTGGTGAGGATTTTGGTTTTTGTCAAAGATGGACAGATATGGGAGGAGAAATATATATTTATGCTATGGATAACATAACCCATGTTGGAGACCATCAATACTGTGGTAGATTTTTTGATCTATTAGAGCAAGCAAAACCTGTTGACGATAACGAAAAAATCAAATAAAGTATTATATTTACAGGATTCTACGCCTGCTCAACAGTATAAATATATTTAAATTATGGCGATATCACGAGGATTACAACCCAGACAATTAAGAGAGAACGGTGGAATAATGCAAGCTGTTCCAAGACAAGGTTATTTTTTAGGTAAACTTGTTAAGAGTGTTAAAAAAGGTGTTAAAGGTTTAGCTAAAGGAGTTAAGAAATTTGCTAAATCTGATTTAGGTAAAGTTGCATTACTAGCCGGTAGTGCTTATTTTGCTCCTACTCTTTTTGGTAAATCTGCAGGTTTTGGTAATTTTGGAAATCTAGTTAAAGGTGGTATAACAAATTTAGGTTCTAAATTAGGATTTGGTGCAAAAGGACCAGGAGCTGCAATGTCAGATTCGTTTGGTATGGCTAAAAAAGGTAATGTGTTTAGTAAATTTTTTGGTGGTGAATCAACTTTAGGTAAAACTTTAGCAGTACAAGGTGCAGGAACTTTAATAGGTGGTTTGTTGGCTAAAGCAGAACAAGGCGATGAAGAAGCAGTTGCAGCAACTAGAGATATAGATGCATTAAAAAGTTACTTAACAAAAGGTGCAAAAAATTTAGGATACTCTGACTCTGAAATTGATAAAATAGTACAAGACAATATTGCTGAGTATACTCAAGATATGGCTAGAGGACAGATGGCTAATGGTGGTAGAATAGGTTATGCTTTAGGTAGTCCAGAACAAAATGCTGTAAGAGCAGCAGGCATTATGAATCTACCATTAAATGAAAACCCTGCAGGAGTAACTGAATTAGACCTTAGAGAAACAGGTGGATTTATTCCTCCAGTTGGTGTAAAAGAAAAGGCAGATGACATCCCTGCGATGTTAGCCAATAATGAATTTGTATTTACAGCAGATGCTGTAAGAGGAATGGGTGACGGTGACGTTAACAAAGGAGCACAACGTATGTACGATATGATGAGAAAATTAGAAAAAGGCGGTAGAGTATAATGTCTAGTGAAACAATAACACAAATAAATGCTCCACCGGAGTTTATAGAAGCAGAAGCGAAGCTTTATTTAAATGAATTACAAAAAGGAATTGCTGGTATTAAAGGTGCTGACTTATCTAAAGTCATGGGTGACCAGTTTATTGCGGGTCAAGATCCTTTTCAGAAAAGAGCACAAGAATTAGCAGAAGCAGGTATTGGCGGCTATCAAACATTTTTAGATTCAGCAGCTGATCTTCAAAGAAAAGCTGGAGAATCTGCAGCGGCAGCCGGTCAATTTGTAGGCCCTGATGCATACAAAGCATTTATGTCTCCGTATCAACAAGATGTTATTGATGCGACTTTACAAGAATTTGATATTCAATCTCAAAGAGGTGTACCGGGTTTAGCTGCATCAGCAATCACTGCAGGAGCATTTGGTGGCGGTAGAGAAGGTGTTCAAAAAGCAATCTATGGTTCTGAGTCAGATAGAAATAGATCAGCACTACAAGCAAATTTATTACAACAAGGACTTCAATCAGCCAGAGCTGCAGCAGGTCAAGCCTTTGGTCAACAACAATCAATAGCTGCACAACAACAGCAACTTGCTTCAGGTCAATTAGGATTAGGTTCAGCGCAACAAGGTTTCTTAGGTCAAGATGTAGGAGCACTACAAACATTTGGTGATATTAATCAAATGCAAAAACAAAGAGAGTTAGATGCTCAACGAGAATTATTAGTAGCACAAATGAATCAACCATTAACATCTGCACAAGCATATGGTTCAGGCATCATGGGTCTAATCTCTGGATACCCTGGAGGAACTCAACAAACAGTACAACCAACATCATCACCTAGTGCTCTTCAAACAGGTATAAGTGCCGGTGCTACGTTAGCAGGTTTATATAGAGCGTTTAACCCACCGAAGACAGCATAACTATGAGTAAAGTATTAAGAAGACCAATGTTTAGAAAAGGCGGTAATGTCGGAGAAGGCATTATGACTGGTATTGTAGATAGAGAAGGATATGACAATGGATCGGATCCTTTTATAGGAAGAACCATACCAACTTTAAAAGATTTAACTGACGAAAGCTTACAAGCTTTAACAGAAGCAGCTGGACCTAGAGGTGGTTTTGATCCATTAACAAGTTTCTTATTAGCATATGGACCAGCAGCAGCTATGGAAAATAGAGGTGGTGGAACTATAGCTAATTTAATTGCAGCAGCAAAAGAACCATCTGCAGCTTTAATTAAATCAAAAGCAGATGAAGATAAATTTCAAAGAGGTCTTAGAACTAGAGCAACAGCAAGTGCTATAGAAAAAAGAGATAAGATGATGGAAACAGAAGCAGAAAGAAAATTTAAATCAGATCTATTTGATAAAGAAACAAATAGATTAATGAATTTACAGGAAAATGATTTTTCTAATGAAGCTAAAATTCTAGGACTAAAACAAGATTTTTCAGAAGATCAAGCAACAAAAGAAAGAGAACTTAAATTAAATATGCAAAAAATAGATAATGCATTGCGTAGTGATTTATTAAATGAAGAACAAAAAAATAAAATGAAGATACTTCAAAAACAATATGAAAATTCTTTGGGATTATTAGAAGCCGAACAAACAGGATCACTTGGTGTAGAATCAACAATAAAAAAAGGAGCACAAAAATTAGTAGATGATGAAGTTGTGGGTTCATTATATGAAGGTGAAAATCAACTAACTTGGAAATATAAAACAAGTGGTGACTTAATGAAAAAAGGATATAATGTAGCTGATGAAGTATTATCAGAAGAAGAAGTTCTTAATACGAAAAAGTTTGAAAGTAGAGCTAAAAGCTTATCTAAAAAACCAGGTAATGAAGGTAGAATATATTATTTTCCAAAAGGTGATAAATACTATCAATTAAAAAATGGAAAATTTGAACCTTTTGATATTTCTGGAAATGAAATAATTGAAGGTCAAATAGATAGTGGAAATGAAATAATTCAAGAAGACGGTATTACTAACTATGGATATGGCACAGGTGACACAAGAGATCAGAACACAGCAATTAGACAATTAAATGCACAATTAAAAGGACCAGCTTTTGGTGGTGAGAGTCAAGCTCCTGATATGACAAGAGATCAAAAATCTGCTTACGAAAGATATTTAAGCGATTATAGAAATAGATAGGAGGCTATATGGCTGAATATAATTTAAATTCCGCAGAAAGAGATAGCGAAGTAAGTTGGTATAAGGCTCTTGGCGCAGGTTTATTATCTGGAGCTATAAAAGTTCCAGAAGGTATTGTATCACTTGGAGCAGAACTAATAGATTTAGGTGCAGATTCTGATTTAGCTGGAGATGTTGAAGAATTTTTTGATAAAATAAATCCTTTTGAAGAAGTTGCTGAAGAAAGATTAATAGGTAAACTAACTGAATCTATAATTCAAATAGGTGTTCCTGGAGGTATAGGTTTTAAAGTAGCTAACAAAGCTGCAAGAAGTTTAACTTCAAAAGCTTTAAAAGCTAAAAGAAGTGATGCGTATGCTCAGTTTGGAAAAGCAGGTAAAACCCCTGATTCAGATAAATTACAAACATCTCTTAAAAAAGTTAGAGACCTAAATAAAAAATCAAAATACCCACGATACTCTGTTGCAGTAGGTGGTGGTGCAGTTGGTGAAATGTTTGTGGTCGATAATGATGAAATAGGTACCTTTGGAGATATGTTTGAAGGACCAACAGAATTAGATAGAAGCGAATCATATGGTAGAGAAGATGCTGCTAGAAAATTAATGAACAGACTTAGATTTGGAACAGAATCTTTATTTATAACTCCTGCAGTTTATGGAGTTGGTAAAACAGCAAAGTTACTAGCACAGCGTGGAAAAGAGTTAGCTTACAGTGAATCAAAATTTCAAAGAGCTATTGATAAATATATAAGAGCTCCTTTTCAACCTAGAGGTAAAATGACTCAAGAAATTTTTGAAAGTGAAATGCTTAAACAAGGATTAAAAGCAAGAGATTCTAGAAGAGCAAATGAAATAATAAATAATATTACAAAAAGTTTAGATGGTATATTACCTACAATTCAGGAAGTTGGAGATAAAGGAACTAAATCTAATAGAGATATTTTTTTACAAAAAGTAAATGATTTATTAGTAGGCGGAGACATAGAGAAAAAAATAGATGTAGAAAAATTAGAAAGCGTTATCAAGGAACTTGATATGAAAAATGTTCCTAAAGATAAAATAAAAGAATTAGTTAAATATTTAGATCAGGGAAGAAATGAATTTAATAATTTAGTAGATATACTAAAAAGAACATCTAAAAATGCTAAAGGTGCTACAACTGAATTTCAAAATTTATTTAATAAACAATTAAGTGGATATGCTGGAAACACATTTAAAATTTTTGAAACTAAAAGCAGTATCTTTAATGGTTTTAGAAGTTATCAACCAACAGAAGAATCTTATACAGCTGCAGTAAAAGTTTTTAAAGATACTCTTGGAGCAACTGAAAATCAATCAAGACAAATTATAGATGGTATACTAGAGCAAGCTTCTAGAATTAAAAAACCAAAAGATCTTCCTGAATTTAATTTTGTTCAAAAAACAATGGAAGATGGTAAACCTAAATTTATAGAAAGAAGTGTTGGTTTAGCTAGAGATCAAGCAGGAACTGCTGCGCAAAAAAAAGCATTAAAAGAATTATTTGGTGAAATAAAAGATCCTAGATTTACTATATTAAATTCAATGAATAGTTTGTCTTACATAGCTAGAACTTCTGATATGTTTAATCAAATTGTATTAAAAAACCAAGCTGTTCAAAAAGCAGGGGGCAGAGGATTTTTTTGGGCTGATGATAAAGTAGCAGAGGCTGCCGTTAATAAAAGAAAAACAGGTATTGAAATAGTTAAGATGAGTGATGTTTTAGGTGAAATAGATGGTCTTAATGGTATTACAAATCCTATTTCAAATCTTTATACTACTAGAGAAATAGCCGAAGGAATAAAAGCATCTAATGATGTTTTATCAGGTCTTCAAGGATTTGTTAGAGGAACAAAAGAAATGAGTGGTGCAGAAAAAGTTGTAAGTTGGTTTTATAGAAATTTACTTTTACTTCCAAAAGGTATTTCACAAATGTCAAAAACTATTTTCTCTATACCAACACATGTACGTAATTTTATGAGTGCTGGTGCATTTACTGCAGCTAACGGAGTTTTATTTGATGGTATAACTAACCCTAAATTATTAGGAAAAGCTTTTCAAGATGGTATAGACACATCTGCATTACTTAAACTTGGTCCAGGTTCTGCAAAAGCACAACAACGATATCAAGATTTATTAGAGTTAGGTGTAGTAAACTCACAAGTACAAATGGGAGATTTAATATCTCTATTAAAAGATACAAATGCAGGTTCAACAATGATGGGTATAGATGGACCTTTGGGTAGAATGTTTAAGGGATTAAAAAAAGTAGGAAAAGTTTTTCAAGATAAATACACAGCAGAAGATGATACATTTAAAATTACAAATTTTGTAGTAGAGCTAGAACGTTTAAAAACCAGAAATGCAAAAAGATTGGGAATATCTTTAGATGATTATAAAAAACAATTAGATCTGGCAAAAAAAGGAAAAAATCAAGTTATAGATAGAAACTCTGAATTATGGAAACTTCAAACCGAAGCTGCACAAATTGTTAAGAACACTGTACCAAATTATGCTTATGTTGGTGATGTAGTAAAAACATCTAGATTATTACCAATAGGTAATTTCATGTCTTTTCCTTCAGAAATTATTAGAACGTCAGCTAATATTGCACAACAGGGTTTAAGAGAAATGAGACATCAACTAGGAGAAGGAGCAGTGTCAATTAAAGGTTCTAATTTAACACCGACAGTTACAGAAGTATTAAAAGATGGAACTGAAAGAGTGGTTAGAAATAGTTCATATGTAGATGGTAGTTTTGGTACAGGTTTTAAAAGATTGATGGGTATGGCAACTACTTTAACCGGTGTTCCAATTGCAGTTACAGAAGGAGCAAAAGCTTTATATGATGTTACTTCAGAGGAAATAGATGCAATGAGAAGATTCGTACCTGAATGGTCAAAAAATTCTACGTTGGTTCCAGTAAGATCAGATGATGGTGAATTAAGATATGTAGATTTTAGTAAAAGTAATGCATATGATGTTATGGCTAGACCATTTAGAACAATAATAAATAATTTAATTGACGGTGACAAAAATGATGAAACAATATTAAAAAGTTTTAGTGATGGAGTAGCAGAAGCAACTGGAGAAATAATGGATCCTTTTATTTCTGAATCTATATTTACAGAAGCAATGTTTGATTTAACTCTTAGAAATGGAAGAACCGATGATGGTAGACTTCTTTATACTGATCAAACATCAGCTGGAGATAAACTTGCAATTCAATTTAATCATCTATCAAAAGCAATACTTCCAAATAAAATGCCTTACGAAAGATTGGCATCAGCTGCAATGGGAACAGTAACTGAACGAGGTGAAGAATTAAATATCGGACCAGAACTTGCAGGTTTTATGGGACTAAGAGCAATTAAAATAGATCCATTAAGAACAATGAATTTTAAAGTAAATGAATATCAAAGAGGTATTAGAGAAGCTAGAAGAGAGTTTACAGGAGGTGCCTTTGGTGTGTTAAAAGGAGGACCTGTTTCAGCTGAAGAAATTATTGAAAGATATATTGCATCTAACAAAGCAAGATTTAACGTACAAAAAAATATGTTTAGAGATATAGAAGCAGCTCAAATTTTAGATACCAGAGTTTCAGATTTAAGAAGATTGTTTAAAGATAGACAAATTAGTAATAAAAATTTTAATAATTTATTAAGAGGTAGATTTGATATCTACTATCCTTCAAAAGATATTATAGATAAATTTAGAGAAACTTCTAGAGCACTAGGAGAATCAAATCCTTTTATAGAAGCGAGAACAGATATAAATAGTATAAAAAGAGATTTTAGAAATCTTGGACTTGATACTAGATTCAGAACTCAAAGAGCAGTTGGAGGACATATACAAGAAGCAATGAATGATCAGTATGATGTTTCTGCTATTATAGATAAAATAGCCATGGATATAAGTTCATTAAACTTAAATGATGAGTTTAATATTAAATTAACTGATTATATTCAACCTGCTACAACAGTTAATGCTCCACCATTACCTATGCAACCAATGCCTAGCGCTCAAATATTACAGCCTCAGGCTCCAGGAAACATTACAGCTCAAGGGTTGACACCAACAGAACTTGCTCTATTATCACCAGAAGAACAACAAATACGTCTTAGACAAAGAGGATTAGCATAATGGCAATATCAGATTATATATTAGGTCCACGATTCATTGATGGAGGTATATCAACTTTAAATCTACCTGCTAATATTTCTCCTTTTTTTAGAATGAACGCAACAAGCGGAGCTACTATAGAACCTTACGAAAATTTTTATCAAAAATTTAATGTGCCATTACAACAAATGGATTATAATTCTGTAACATTAGGTGATGGTCAATATCTATTGCAACCTGATAACTCACCAAGATTTTTATTACAACCTAATACAAACACTAATGTTCCTATGAGACCACCTNTAGATATGAATAGATTTCAAGGTGTAAGTGACATGAGTATAATAGACGAGACAACTNACGACGAACAAGATCAAGAGTACATAGATCAAGTTAATCAATCAAATAATAAATTTGGTGGTATTATGGATTTAATAGGAAGTCTTGTAATACCGGGTTATGGTTTTTTTAAAGGTATAGCTAAAGGTGGTTTAGAAGGATTAAAAGGATTTGGAAGAAAAATAGGTCAATCTGATTTTGCTCAGTCAAGAACTGGGGCAGAATTTGCTATGAAAAGAAGAGAACGTAAGCAAGCTGAAAGAGCACAGGAAACTATGCCGGATGTTTATAGAAGTGCTAAAGAACAAGGTTTTACAAATGATAGAGGTGGTTTTAGTACATCACGTGCAGACAGAGCGGGCACATCATTAGGTAGTGGTCAGTTCTCATCTAAACGAAGCACCGGTAGACAAGGTTACTAATGTCAAAAAATTCTGCACTAGATAGAATAGAATCTCACGAAAAACTTTGTCGTATCATGCAAAAACAAACTCACGATAAAATTCATAAAATAGAAAATCAAATAGATAGAATTGAAAAAATATTTTTAGTAGCAGCAGGCGCATTAATGTCAGGTATGGCCGGTGTTATAATAGT